>Ga0197143_1000656_pt1 | contig 34924 bp, 38 predicted proteins | sample GBS70_MetaG_FD_148603 | JGI IMG/M metagenome (GOLD analysis project Ga0197143, IMG submission 148603) | Sediment microbial communities from Great Boiling Springs, Gerlach, Nevada, United States - GBS 70_MetaG | ecosystem: Environmental > Aquatic > Thermal springs > Hot (42-90C) > Sediment... | reverse complement strand
CTATATTTTTTAAGTTTTCCATATATTTTTCACTCTCTTCTAATCTTCCGGTTTTTATCAAAAGTTCACAATAATTTAAAAGATTTTGATAATAATAATAATCTTTTGTCTCTTTCTCATAAAGCCTTAACAATTGTTTATAAATTTCTTCGGCTTTTTTAAAATCATAAAAATAATAAAGACAGGCAAGGTTTATTAAAGATACCCTTTCTTGTTCTTTCATTCCGCATCTTTGGGCACTTTTTAATGCCTCTTCTAAATAATACCTTGCCTTCTCAAAATTCCTTTGCGTTCCTAAAATAGAAGCCAAACCGATTTGGGAAGAGATAATATTAGCCATTGATTTTCTTTCTAAACTTTCTTCGTAAGACTTTTTATATATCTTTTCCGCTTCAATTAAATCTCCTTTAAAAAATAATAAAGAAGCATAAAATTGGTTCATCCGGTCCGCTATTATTGGTTCTTCAGCAAGTTCCATTGCTTTTTTAATAATTCTTATAGCATCTTCAATCTTTCCTCTATACCAATACAAAACACTCAAATTATAATAAATACTTGCCTTAATTTTTTTCTCACTTTTCTTCTTTAAATTATTGCTTAAATTTAATGCCTTTTCTAAAATCTTTTCCGCCTCATCTAATTTATTATTTTTTATTAAGGCAAAACCTTTATCAGTTAACAGTTCTATAGAAAGTTCATTTTTGAGTTCCTTCAGAAAGTTTAAACCTTCGTCAAAATAATTTATTGCCTCTTCATATTTTCCCAAATGGAGGCAGACAATTCCATTTTTTCTTAAAAATTTACTTAAAATCTCTTTCTCTTTTGAAAGTTCTTTATCAGCAATAGCCACACTTAGAGCCTGCTTATAGATATCAATCGCTTCTTCATAAAATCCTAAAAGTTCCCTTAATTTGCCTATTTCCTCCATTGTTTTAATCCTTTCTATTGCCTTAGCCTCTTTTCCTAAAAATCTCAATTTCATTTCATAAAAGAGGAGGCTTTCCTTAAAGAGCGATAAAGACTTTGCCTTTTCGGCTGCCAAACTATTATAATATAAAGCTTCATTTTTTCTTTCTCCTTGGGCGTAATGGAAGGCCAAATCAAAAAGGACTTCTTCTTTTTCTTCAGGATATAATAATTCTAAGGCGTAAGCAATCTTTTGGTGATAAACTTTTCTTTCTTCGTAAAAGATTCCTTCTTGAATAACTGCTTCTAAAATCTTAGAAGTAAAGTAATATTTTAAATTAAATTTCAAAAAATTATTATTAACCAAATTTTGGATTTTTTTATAAAGAAATTCTTCTTCGTAATTTAAAGTCTTTTTAATAAATTCCAAAGAGAAAGGTTTACCAAAAAGAGCACCAATACGTAAAATCTCCAGTTCTTCCTTAGATAATCGCCTGGTCCGATTTTTTACAATTTCGCTAATATTGGTGAGTTTCAAAGTGAAATCTTCCAAAAACTTATTAAATCTTCCTTTATCATAAGAAAATCTTCCGAAAGAAAAATTCAAAATTTCTTCTTCTAAAAGATGGTATATTGTCTCAATAATAAACAAAGGATTGCCACCGGTAAGGGTATAAAGGGCATTAGCAAATTCCTCTAAATTTTCCACATCAGCAAGCATATCTTTTATTAATAAATAGGTTTCTTCTTCGTTTAGAGCAGGAAGTTCCAATAAAAGAAAATAATCTTTATTCTCAAAAAGCTTTAAAAATTCTTGTAACCTTTCTTCTTTAAGTGAACAAGCCAAAACAAAGATACCTTCTTTTTCTAAACCATAAGTGAGATAACGAAAAAGATTTAAGGAAAAACCATCCATCAATTCCAAATCATCAAAGAAAAGCAAGATTGGTCGATTTTCTTTCTTTCTTAATTCCACAATCGTCTGGAAAATCATTTCATACAAAGTTAAAAGTTCTTTTTGGGCGGTTTCAATATCGTATTCTTCTAAATTAATTTTAAAGGAAAGTAATTCCTTATTATAGATAGAAAAAGTTCTTAATAACTGCTCTAATAACGACTGGTATCGACCACTTAAATAACCACCAGCAAAATTAAAAACCAGACCATTCTCTACTTGCACAAAATACTTAAATTCACTCGCTAACCTTGATTTTCCTACTCCCCTTTCACCAAAGATTAAAGCAAACTTAGAAAGGTTTTTTTCTTTTACTTCTTTAAATAATTCCTTCAATTTTTGAAGGAAATCTTCCCGACCGATAAAAGTGGCAGGTGCTACCTGTTTCTTATAAGTTTTAAATTCATAAGTTTTTTCTTTTTTTAACAAGGGCTTAATAATTTCAAAAATTTCTGAGGCGCTATTTGGTCTCTTATTTACATTATAAGAAAGTAAATTGTGAATTAATAAAGATATTTTTTTTGGCGGTATTGGTAAGTTATTTTTTTTACAGAGTTCTTCTACAAAAGGCAGTTTTTCTTCGTTTTGCAGTTTTAAAAACTTTAAAATGTTATTAGCATATTTTTTTGGGCCTTCTTTAGTAATAATTTCGTAAAGAATAACTCCTAAGGAATAGAAATCTGCCCGATTATCAATATAACTCCCTTTTAATAATTCCGGGGCCGAATATCCAATCGTGCCACCAACTTCTAATGATAAAGGTACTATTTTTTCGGCAAAACCAAAGTCTAACAATTTTACCAAAGGCTCTTTTTCGCCATAATTGGAAAGCTTCATTGAAACTAAAATATGTTCTGGTTTTAAATCACCATGGAGATAAGAAGAAGAATGAATAAAATCTAAGGCTTTTAAAATTTCTACTAAAACTAATAAAAGGTCGTCGTTATATCCATCAGTAAAGAATTTATCTATTGGTAAGCCTTCAAAATATTCCATTGTAAAAAAAGGTAAAGAATCTTCCGAATAGTTAAAGTCTAAAACCGTAATAATATTCGGATGGATAAAATGGGATAAAAGGGTAAACTCTTGGGAAATACGTGAAGATATCTCTTTCTGATTTTTATATTCAGGTTTTAAAATTTTTAAAGCAAGGATTTTATCACTAATAAATCTTTTACCTTGTATACCTCACTAAATAAACCGCCGCCTAAAAAAGATAAAACTTGATAACGATCTAGTATTAAATTGCCCTCTCTAAAGCCTGGCATATATAAATTATAACCAAAAAAATTTATAAAGTCAAGTTAAAAATGCGACAAAATTAAAATGTCGCAAAAATTTTTAAGTTATGTAAAATCAATATCTTGATTTTTAAAATAAAAATCTTATAATTTTTTTCATGAAAGTTTTTGCTGGTTTTTGTCAGTTTAAGATTGTTTTTGGTGATAAAGAAAAGAATTTTAGAAAAGTGGAAAAGTTATTTTTGAAAATAAAAAATACCAAATCTTTAAAGATAATTGTGCTACCGGAACTTTTTTCAACAGGTTATCTGTTTTTAAATAAGAAGGAATTGGCATCTTTAGCAGAAGAAAGTGAGGGCGAGACGTATAATTTTTTAAAACATTTAGCTAAAAATTATAATGCGATTATAGCTGGTGGTTTTTTAGAAAAAGAAGGTAACCGTTTTTATAATTCAGCTTTAATTGTCGCTCCTGATGGTAGATATTTGATTTACAGAAAGATTCATCTTTTTAAAGATGAAAAAGAACTTTTTGAAAAAGGGAACTTGCCATTTAGGGTATTTGATTATAATAATTTAAAAATTGGTTTACTTATCTGTTTTGATTATTTTTTCTGTGAAGCGGCAAGAACTTTAGCCTTAAAAGGAGCAGAAATTATTTGTCATCCTTCTAATTTAATTTTGCCTTATGCTCCGCTCATAACTAAAGTTCGAGCCCTGGAAAATCATATCTTTTGGATATTGGCTAATAGGGTGGGGAAAGAAAGAAGGGGAAATAAAGAGTTAATTTTTTTAGGTAAAAGTCAGGTTGTTTCTCCAAAAGGTGAAATTTTGGTAAGGGCTTTAAAAGAAGAAACTTTAAAAGTTACAAAGATTAATATTGAAAATGCTAGAAATAAAAAAATAACTGAGAAAAATGACTTATTTCTTGATCGTCGAAGGGATTTTTATGAGATTTAGTAAATATAAAATAAGTGTCCTTTGAATATGAAGCCTATTTTCCGCTTGGTCTAACACAATAGAATTTTCACTATCTAACACATCATCGGTAATTTCTTCCCCCCGATGAGCTGGAAGGCAATGCATAATTTTATATTCTTTTTTTGCTAATTTTAACAATTCTTTGTTAATTTGAAATCCTTGGAAATCTTTAAGCCTTCTTTCTCTTTCGCTTTCTTGCCCCATTGAAACCCAAACATCGGTATAAAGATAGTCGCAAGTTTTCACTACTTCTTCCGGTTCATTAGTTACCTTTACAAAATCTTTAGAAAAGTCAATAATTTCTTTATCCGGTTCATACCCTTTTGGAGTTGCTACCATCATTTTTATTCCCAAAATTTTTGCTCCTAACATTAACGAATGACAAACATTGTTACCGTCACCGATAAATCCCAATTTTATTTTCTCTAAATTTTTTTCCCTTTCCCAAATAGTATAATAATCGGCCAACGCTTGGCAAGGATGTTCGTAATCGTCTAAGGCATTAATTACCGGAATAGTAGCATATTCTTTTAACTCTTTAGTAATATTATGGGAAAAGGTTCGGACAATTATCAAATCTACCCAACGGGAAAGATTTTTAGCAATATCTTTTACACTCTCTCTCTTTCCCATTTGTACATCCGTAGGAGCAAGATAGATGGATTCGCCACCAAGTTGTTTGAGCGCAGTTTCAAAAGTTACCCGCGTTCTTAAAGAAGGTTTTTCAAAAAGAAGAACCCCAATTTTCCCTTTTAAGAGAGTGAGCCATTTTTTCTTTTTAAGAATTTTTTTGTAGGTCTTAGTTTTTTTAAATAAAAAAATGATAGTTTTTTTATCCAAATCTTTTAGGGAAATGAAATCTTTTTTCATAAAAAATTATAGCAAAAATAAATTTAGGGTTCAATGTGAATGTTTACTTTTTTTATAAAGGCTAATTTTTTTAACTCTTTTTCAATCTGGTGAATAATTTTATGGAGCTTTTTTAAAGAATAATTGTGAAAAAGTGAGATTTCTAACTCTATTTGGTAGCCATCATAAAAAGGAAAGATGTTTAGTTTTTTAATTTCTTTAATGGTTTTAACTGTTTTTAATTTTTCCAATATCTCTTTTTCTAAAATATCTTTAGCGGTTTCTTCCCTGGGTTCCAAATGGATAAAAACTTCTTCCACTTCTTTAATCTCTTCTTTTATCTTTTTTTCTAATATTTCGGTTAATTCGTGAGCTGCCTGGAGATTATGTTCTTTTGTAAGACTGAGGTGAAAATCAATAAAAATTTTCCCGCCACTTTTGCGAGTCCTAATGTCGTGGGCATATTGGGCACCCTGGGTTTCTTTGATAATTTTTTCAATCCTTTCTCTTTGTTCTTTGTCAATTTGGGTATCAATAAGAATTTTACTTTCCTGGATAAAAATTTTTATACCAGTTAAAAGAATGATAATTGCTAAAAAGAAAGAGATAACGGGGTCTAATAAAATAAAATTCGGAGAAAAAAATATTGCCAAACCAACACCGATTGTGGTTGCTACTGAAGAGAAAACATCCGAACGGTGATGATAGGCGTTGGTAATTAAAAGGTTGTTATTTAACTTCTTCCCCAGGCTTATCGTTTTTCGAAATAATACTTCTTTACCAATAATGGTTAAAATTGAACCGAGCAGTACATAAAAAGAAATCTCTTTTTCCAATTTTTTCTTTAAAATATTTAAAAAAGTAATAAAAGAGACACTGCCTAAATAACCAGCAACGGCGATCAAGATTAAAGAAAGAAGTAAAGAGCTAATGTTTTCTATTCGGTAATGACCATAAGGGTGGGTATCATCTTTCTCTTTTTGGGAAAGAGAGAGTGAAAAAAGAACACCAAAATCAGTAATCAAATCGGAAAAGGAATGAATGCCATCGGCAACAATTGCTTGGCTTTTACCAAATATTCCTAAAAGGATTTTTAGCAAGGATAAAATAATATTTAAATAAACACTGATAATCGTTATTTTCTTTGGTGTCATTCTTTCTTAATTAGAAAAAGCTTCGGCATCAAAATTAGAAGCGCCTTCTTTTTGGTATTGATAATAGGCAGCACAGGCAATCATTGCGCCGTTATCTAAACAGAGTTCTTTTTTGGGAATAAAAATTTGGTAATTTTTATCCTCAGCTAAGACCTTTAGCCGTTCTTTTAATCTTTCGTTTACTGCCACCCCACCAACAATCCCAATATTTTTAATAAGAAATTCTTTACTGGCTTTATTTATTGCCTCTATTAAATAATCAAAAACGGTTTCCTGAAAAGAAGCAGCGACATTATGTTTGTTATAATTAGGGTTAGCTTTCAAATAATATAAAACTGCCGTTTTTAAACCGGAAAAAGAAAAATTGTAATTTTTTAATAGAGGGATCGGAAAATCGATATTTCTTTCTCCCTTTTTTGCCAATTTTTCAATATAGGGGCCTCCGGGATAAGGATAGCCAAGCATTTTCGCAACTTTGTCAAAGGCTTCCCCACAAGCATCGTCTAAGGTAGAACCTATAAGGGTAATTTCTAAATTTTCTTTTAGTAAATATAACTCAGTATGACCACCAGAAATTAAAAGAACAATCATTGGTAAAGGAAGATTCTTAAATTCTAAAACTAAAGAATAGATATGGCCAATTAAATGATTAACACAACGAAAAGGAATATTTAAAGAAAAGGCTAAAGCTTTGGCAAAGGAGAGTCCACAGAGAAGAGAGCCGATAAGACCGGGTCCGTTAGTGACGCCAATAAGGTCTAACTCTTTTAAAGTGATATTGGCAGTTTTTAAGGCAATGTCGGTAATGGGTAAAATTGTTTGAATATGAGCGCGGGCAGCTGCCTCCGGAATGACGCCACCATATTTGGAATGGATAATTTGAGAAGCAATAACATTGCTTAAAATTTCCTTTCCATCTTTAACCACACTTACGGCAGTTTCGTCGCAACTGGTATCAATACCTAAGATGTACATTAGAATTTTTCCACTTTAAATTTTTCTGGCTGACATTTTATTAAAGTAATTTCTTTTGGTAAAAGAATTTCTGCTGGTAAGTGATATTTACCCCTTTTTAAATGGCGGACATCAACGACTACTTTAATATTTTTATTTTGTAAAGTGTCAAGAATATTTTCAGCACCTTTTACCACTACTTGACAATGGGTGGGGGTTACCTTCGTTTGCGAATTGGTAATTAATTTCACAGGGATTTCTTTAAATTCCTTTTCGATAATTTTGGTAAAATAGAACTCTATTGGTATTTCTTCTTTTTCTAATCGAAAGTATCTTTTATCCGGATTTAACAGTTTTACTGTTTGCGAAGCATAGTAACAATTTTTATCCGAAAGATATTGGAGTTTTAATTTTTTTAAATTTAGGCTTTCCGTATAGATCTCTTTTAAAAAGATTAATTCGCTTTGCGGGCCGAAAACTTTTATTTTCTTACCCACAGTTTTTACTAAGAAAAAATTTTCGTTCTCTTCTTTAAAAACTGGTTTTATCGGCAATTCTTTTTTTTCTTCAATGTCAACTACTAAATCTAAATAAACAGGTGAATAAGAAAGGAGTTGTAATTCTTTAATTTCTTTAATCTTTTTTAAATCTAAATAAAGGCGGAAACGAGCAGGAAATTTTTGAATTGGGTTTTCAAAAAGCTCATCAAAATCTAAATGGTATTCTTTAAGGTAACGCCAGTTTTTAACCAAATCCCTTCCCTTACCAATTATTTGCAAGTTAAGCTCACTTGGTGTTTGTTTTAAAAGAAAGAGTTTTTCCGGTATTTTTAAAATCTTTAATTGACTCTTAATTTTTATGTTGTGCTCCTTTTCTAACACGGCTAAAATCCAAAGAAAAAGGGCAAAAAAAATACTTAGAAAAGTTAAGGTTGGGAATTTTTTTGCCATAATAAACAAAAAGCCAAAGCGTAATCTTCAATGTGAGAGATTGATAAAAAAGCTTTTTTATCTTTTAAAAATTTTTTGACTTCCTTTTTCCCAAAAATTTGGGGAATTTTGTTAACATTTTTTATTTCAATATCCTTTAAAGGGAAAGCTTTCTTAGCAGCCTTGATGAAACTTTCTTTAGCGGCAAATTTCCCAGCATAATGAAGAAATTTTTTTTCTTTAAATTGCTCACAATATTTAATTTCTTCGTTAGAAAAGATTTTTTTCAGACTCGCCTTTTTTTTATTTTTAACCAATCTTTTTATTCTTTCCACATCAATAATGTCAATGCCGATTCCGTAAATCATTTTCTTGATCAACAATTTTGATAATTTCTTTAATGTCGTTTAATTCGTAATCAGCATTACTTTCTTTCGTGTTAAAGGTGTCACCGTATTTGGCAAAGGCAGTTTTCATGCCAACCAATTTCGCCCCAACAATATCTCGTTCTCGCCAATCACCAACCATTATAACTTCTTCTGGTTTTAAGTTTAATTTTTTTAAAGCCAATAAAAAAGGTTCGGGATCAGGTTTTCTTTTCTGGGTATCTTCATAGGCAATCACACAATCAAAATAATTTAGAAAACCTAAATAACACAATCTTAAATAGGCTTGTAATTTCGGAGCATCAGAAACAACGCCTAATTTTAATCCTCGCTTTATTAATTGCAAAAGGGTATATTCCGTATGGGGATAGGGAACCAAAGTGAAATCCTTTGCTCTCCGGTAACCAACAATACCACTTGCTAGAATTTTGTAGTCAATATAACCAAGTTTTCTTAAAAGAAAGTCCTGAAAGACTTCCTGGTATTCAATACCTTTTTCTTCATAGATTTTATAAATCTCTTTTTTGATTTCTTCTCTGGGAAGGGAAAGACCAGCATCGATCATTGCGGTAATTGCTGCTTCAATAGCCATCTCTTTCATTTTTACAAAGTCAATTAAGGTATTATCCAAATCAAAGATAACCCCTTTAATCATTTTTCTTTTCTTCTTTACGAAAATAGGGAAGAAGTTTTTCGTAAGTTGTTCTTAAATGTTCGGAAATAACTTTTGTTTCTGCAAGTAAGGGCATAAAATTTGTATCTCCAAGCCAGCGCGGAACTATATGTAAATGGAAATGGTCTTTCACGCCGGCGCCGGCCACTTCTCCTAAATTAACTCCAATGTTAAAACCAGCCGGTTTTAAGACTTTTTTTAAAACTTGTAAAGATAAGGTTAAAAGGTAAAAAATATCCAGCACTTCTTCTTTTTTAAATTCTTCCAGTTCTTTTTGATGAAAGTTGCTCACCACCATTAAATGACCATTATTATAGGGATAGCGATTTAAGAGGCAGAAAGCATAGGCGGAACGAATTAACACATAATTTTTTTCGTCATTATTTTCTTTAAGAATATCACAAAAGATACAGTTTTCTTTTTTTTCTTTGCCGATATATTCCATTCGCCAGGGAGCAAAAAGGTTATCCATATTTTAATTTTAAAAAAATATTTCTTTTAATCTTTCCACCATCCCAAGAATGCTCGCTCCTCCTTCGCTAAAAATCCTATTTATTCTCCTTCCACATCTCGTTCTTTTGACTTCTAAAATTCTCATTTTTGTTTCCAGTCATATACTTATTTTTACCCCGCCCGGCAAAACTTATTTCTTAGACAACTACTTTTCTTTTCTGAAGAGCAACCATTATGAGTATTATAGGAATAGGTATTTATAGATTCCTTTACATTAATAAAATTAGGCTTATTGCTCATATTTTAAATTTAATAAAAAATTTTAAAAAATCAACAAATCGCTTGACGAATAAAAATATTTTTTTAAAATTATATATGAAAAATGGGGCAGTAGTTCAGCGGGAGAACGCCTCGTTCGCAACGAGGAGGTCGGCGGTTCAAATCCGCTCTGCTCCAAAATTTTAAAAAATGGTACCAAAAAGGGTTTTTTTTACAAAAGGTGTTGGGAAACATAAAGACAAGCTCTCTTCTTTTGAGGCGGCTTTAAGGGATGCCGGTATTGCCCAATTTAATATTGTCCAAGTGTCAAGTATTTTGCCACCCGGTTGTAAGATTATTTCTAAACAACAAGGTCTCCGTTATATTGTTCCCGGGGAGATTATTTTTTGTGTGATGAGTACGAATGCTACTAATGAGCCCCACCGTTTGATTGCGGCTTCGGTAGGTGTGGCTATCCCCCGGGATAAAAATCAATATGGTTATCTTTCGGAATACCACTCATTTGGCGAATCGGAAACTAAGGCCGGAGAATATGCGGAAGATTTGGCAGCACAAATGTTAGCAACTACCTTGGGAGTAGAGTTTGATCCTAATACCAGTTATGACGAAAGGAAAGAGATTTGGAAGATTTCGGGTAAGATTTATCGAACAATGAATATTACTCAAACAGCAATCGGGGATAAAAATGGTCTTTGGACAACTGTGGTTGCTTGTGCAGTTTTGATACCATGAGGGAAGAGTTTTTGAAACACCCAACAAATCCGATAGAGATAAATCCCAATGATTCGGTTTATCTACTTTTAAAGAAGATGGAAAAGATTTCTTTTCAAGGAAGGACATTGGCTCAGGCGTTGGCTATCTGGGAGAAGATGTTAGAAGATGATGTGATTATTTTTTTAGGACTGGCCGGAGCAATGATTCCCGCGGGGATGAGGAAAGTTATTGTTTATCTTATAAAAGAGAGGTATATTGATTGCCTAGTTTCTACGGGTGCTAATCTCTTTCATGATCTTCACGAAATTAGGGGGAAACACCATTATTTAGGAACTGCAGAGATAGACGATACTTTATTGAGAAAATGTAAGGTCGACCGGATTTACGATACCTTTGCTAGCGAAGATGAATTTATTGAGAGTGATGATTTTATTATTTCTCTTTGTGAAAAATTTGAACAAAAAAGATTATATTCAACAAGGGAGTTTTTGTATCTCTTAGGGAAAGAGTTAATTAATTTTAAAGAAGAAGGAATTTTGAATACCGCGGCCAAATATAATGTACCTATTTATTGTCCAGCTTTGGGGGATTCTTCTATCGGAATTGCTTTAACTGAAGGAAGAAGTAAAGGGAAATGTGATATTAAGTTTGATATTTTAAAAGATGTCTATGAAACTGCCTATCTTACTTCTTTGAAAAAATCAGGGGTTATTTATATCGGTGGCGGTGTTCCCAAAAATTTTATCCAGCAAACTGAGGTTGCCGCTCCTTTTTTGGGTTTTGCCACAAAAGGGCATTCTTATGCTATTCAATTTACCATTGATGCTCCTTATTATGGTGGTCTTTCTGGTTGTACTTTTTCTGAAGCCCAATCTTGGGGGAAAATTGCTTTAGATGCGAAAATGATTACTTGTTATTGTGACGCGACAATTGCTTTACCAATTATTGTGACCGCCTTAGCCCAAAGAAATATTAAAAGAAAAAATATTATAAAATTTGAAGATTTAGATAAAGAAAATTTTAAAATAATTTAAAAGGAGGGGAAAATGGCAATTGTTGATATTAGTGTAGTGCCCATTGGCACAAATTCACCAAGTGTCAGTTCTTTTGTAAAAGAAGCAATTGAGATTATTAAAAAATCGGGTTTGAAATATCAGGTAAATCCCATGGGAACGACGATCGAAGGGGATTTGACAAAAATTTTTGATGTGGTGAAAGTTATTCATCAACATCTTTTTATTTTAGGAGCTCAAAGGATATTGACGACAATAAAAATTGATGAAAGGATTGACAAAGTACAAAGTATGGAAGAAAAAGTAAAAAAAGCTTTGGGAGAATAAAATAAAATTAAAAAAGGAGGCAAAATGAGAAAAATTTTTAATTTTATTGCTATTTTTTTAATGATTTTATTGTTTAACTCATTTGTTTTAGGAAGACAATTGGAAGAAGGAATAAGTAAAGATGATTTTCAGCTCCAGATGGATAGTTTAGAAATTCGGCTTAAAAATCTTCGTCCTCAATTAGAGAGTTTGCAGTTTTATTTAGGTAGTTTAGGAGACAGTTTAGAAATTCAATTTCAAAATTTGCGTCCTCAATTAGATAGTTTAAAAATTCAGTTTCAAAATTTGCATTCTCAATTAGAGAGTCTAAAGTTTTATTTAGACAGCTTCCCCTTTTTTCCAATGATTGATTTAAAGCCGCTAATAAAGGGTTTGTATTATTTAATAGATGGTTTAAAGGTTTTAATAGATGGTTTACAGCCACTAACAGAGAGTTTAGGGTCCTTAATAAATAATTTAAAGTTTAAAGAATCGAAAGAAAAAGTAATTGATAGAAAATAAAGGAGGTTTTTATGGCTTCTTTATGGGAAAAGGTAAAAAATTGGTTAGAAGATACCACCAAACAAGTATTGAAAGAAACTGAGGATTTAAGTAAGAAAGGAAGATTGAAGATGCAGATTGGTTCTTTAAATCGGGAGATTGATAGAAAATTTTCTTATTTAGGCGGATTGATTTATCAAATGATAACGGAAGGAAGATTGACGATTGAAGATGAGAAGATAAAAGAAACAATTAAAGAGATTGAAAAATTAGAAAAAGAACTTAAAGAAAAAGAAGAAATATATAAGAAGATATAATATCTAATCTTAATTTTTAAAAAAATAAGATTGAAAAATGAAAAGGATATTATTAACGAATGATGACGGTATTAATGCACCTTCTTTAAATTATCTTTACGAAACTTTAAAAGATTTAGGCGAAGTTTATGTCTGTGCTGCTAATGAAGACCGTTCGGCTGCTAGCCATTCTTTTACTTTAAGAAAGCCGATAGAAATCTGTGAGCTTAAAAAGAATTGGTATAGTGTTTCTGGAACACCCACTGATGCGGTTTTATTAGCTTATCATGCGCTCTTAAATAAGAAGATTGATATTTTGATTTCGGGTATTAATGATAGCCCTAATCTCGGGGAAGATGTTTTATATTCCGGGACTGTTGCCTGTGCCATTGAAGGTACGATTTTAGGGATTCCTTCTTTTGCCATCTCTTTTGTAGAGAATAATAAAAATTTGGAGATTGCTTTAAAACTGGTTTATAATCTAACTAAAAATATTTTAAGATACGGTTTGCCGAAAAAGACTTTTTTGAATATTAATATTCCTAATAAAGAAATAAAAGGAATAAAAATAACCAAATTGGGAAAAAGGATATATAAAGATATGGCTTTACCTGTACCAAATAAAAAAATGTGTTATCTAATTGATGGTGAGATGAGTTTTGTTGATATCAAGGGCAGTGATTTTAATGCAGTAGAAAATGGTTATATTTCTATTACTCCTCTCCATTTAGATATGACTAATTATAAAGTGATAAAAAAATTACAAAAAAGGTTTAAAAAAATAATTTAATGAAAAAGATAGTTATTGGAATATTTTTAATTCTTTTTTTCATTTTTTTAGCCTATTTTTTAAAAAGATATTTAAAAAGGGTATTAGCAAAAACACCGCTTCCTAATAACATAATAAATTTAATAAGTAATCTTCTTTTTTATTTAATCCTTTTTATTGGCTTTATTTATATTCTTAGTTATTTTCAAGTAAATCTTACCGGTGTGCTTGCTGGTTTAGGAATTACTTCTTTTGTTATCAGTTTTGCGGTTAGGGATTTTCTAAGTAATGTTGTTGCTGGTATTATTTTAATGGTTATGCGACCATTTAGAATTGGCGACCAAATTATCATTCAAAATTTTGAAGGAATAGTAAAAAGTGTTACCTTAAGATATATTATAATTGAAAGGAAAGATGGCGATAAAGTTTTAATTCCTACCAGTATTACTTTAACCAGTCCAATAGTGGTTAAAAAATAAAGGTTAAACTCTTAATTGACTTTTTTAAATCTTTAAATTATAATAATTAATTAGCGGGTATAGTGTAATGGTAGCACGAAGCCTTCCCAAGGCTTTAGTGGGGGTTCGAATCCCCTTACCCGCTTAAAAGGTAATGAGGAATTTTTTATTCATTATTTTTTTCTTTGTCTCCGAAATATACCCCTTTAAAATCTTTTTTGATTATGATAATTGGGAATTAAAGGTTATTAAAGAACCAACCGATACCGAAAAAGAAGACTGGAATTATTTGGTAAAAAGTTATTTACGAACTTTGATTTATGATAGTGATAAAATTTTAGATGAGTTTTTATTTTTACATCCCCGCATTGAAAGAAGATTTAACCATTTGTCTTTAACTTGGCAAGAAAAAAGAAGAAGTTTTTTATCAGATGGTAGGGAAATTATTGAATATTCTTTATCTTTAAAACCGCTCTTTTCAATAATTCCTTTAAAAACCGGCACCGGAATACCAATTGGTCCACTTGCCTGCCCTTTATGTAAAAGACCTTGGCCCGAAGATTTACCGGTTCCGGAAGGAGTAAAACTTATCCCTTACGAAGAGCCAAATGTTTTTAAAGAAAATTATACCGGAATAATTGTTGATGCTCGGCATCTGTCTTTAAAACCGGCACTCTTTTTTAAGATTTATAATGAAGAATTAAAAGAGGTTTATTCGGTTGCTTTTGCTGATTCTTTAAGTTTACTTTCTAATGGTCTTTGTTCTTATGTGAAAAGTTTGGAAGAAGCTTTCAAACATCCAAAAGCTGGTAATTTCCCCTTATACATCTCGGCTTTAAAAATTACCGGTAAAAATAAATGTGACTTGATAATTGCTAATAAAGATGCTTTAAGGCTCCACTCTTGTTTGAACAATATTAAATTATTAGAAAAATGTCGGGTAATAGTGGTTTATAAAGATGAGTTTACCTTTGAAAAATAGTATTATTTATGGTCCAGTAAATAGTAAAAGACTTTCCCGCTCTTTGGGGATTAACATTATTTCCAATGAGGAAAAAATCTGTAGTTTTAATTGTATTTATTGCCAATACGGTTTAACCAAAAAATTTACCAACTCTTTTATAGGAATAAAAGAAGTGGAAAAAGCATTGATTGACTTCTTTAAAAATCCAAAGAAAATTGATTATCTGACTTTTTCCGGAAATGGGGAACCAACGATTCATCCAGAATTTCCCGCAATTGTTAAAGTAGTGAAAAAAATCAGGGATAAATTTGCTCCCCAAATACCTATTGCTTTACTTTCTAATTCTTCCCATATTTCAAATCTTTCTTTAGAAACTTTGAAGATGATTGATGTTAAAATTTTCAAGTTAGATTGCGGTAATGAAGAACTTTTTCTTTTAATTAACCGGCCATTAATGAAAGTCGCCTTTAAAGATATCGTTAAAGGTTTAAAAAAAACGGCTCAAAAACTGCCGATAACAATTCAAACAATGTTTATTGATTTTAAAGAAAAAAACAATTACGAAAAAGAAGCGTTAAAGGATTATATTAAAGTTATTAAAGAAATAAAACCGGCTTTTATTCAAATTTATTCCTGTGACCGACCAGTAGCAATAAATGGTGTGAGACCAATTAGTAATGAAAAATTGAAAGAATTGGCAGAGCTTATAAATAAAAAGACAAAAATTTTGGTAAGGGCTTATTTAAATGTTCCCCTCGAGGTTCGTTTGGGAGGTCAAAAATGAAAATCTTCCATATTATTTTTTCTCTTTCGGTTTTAATATTGGGAATATTTTATCTTAAATTAGCAGTAGCCAAAGCTGGTATTTGGACATATCCTTTTAAAAGGTATCGCCAATTTTCCTTTTTACTTTTCTTTTTGGCATTAATTAGTTTGATATTTGGAAAGTTCATAAAAGATCTTAAAAGGATACCAGGACACAAGTTTTTAGGAATTTTGGTTTTGATTATTTTACTTTTAAGTTTAATCTGGGAAGAAAGGAATTATAAAAGAAGATTATTACCGGCACAAACCTTACAACCCTATTTAACCTTATTAGGTTTATCTTTAATTATTGCCCAAATTTTTTTAGCTCTTTTTTCTTAATCAATGAAACTTTTCTTATATCCTGATAAGAAGATAAAAAATTTTTTGCCATTGACCTATTTAAGAAGCTTTTCTCAATTGCGGCTTGGTTGTTTTAAGATTATTGACTATTTTAAATTTTTGTTTCCCTTCTTAGAAGTGGAAGAGACTTTTGAAAGAAAAAAAGGAAAAGGTCTTTATTTTCTTATCCGTTTTTTACCCAGCAAAAAGATTAAGGATTTTAGCGAAAATCTTGTCTTTAAGTTTCAAAATCAAGTGGTTGGTTATCTGATTGTTGATGAAAAAGAAAAAATAAAAGAGGAAATTATTGAAGGTTTTTTGTTGGAAAATCTTTGGGATTTAGTTCGCTGCCAAAAAGAATTTTTCCCAATCTGGCAAATACCTTTTTCCAAAGAGAATTTCTTAGACGATTTTTCTTTTAAAGTTTTTGGTAAAAGGGAATTGGTCTTTATTTCTAAAACGGCAAAAATTTTGGGTGAATTAATATTAAATACGGAAAAAGGTCCAATTATTATTGATGATGATGTTATTCTAAAAGGTTTTAATTATTTAGAAGGTCCTTTATACATTGATAAAAAAACAGTGGTTGATAATTGTAAAATCCGACCTTACACGACGATTGGTTATAATTGTCGGATTTCAGGAGAAATTGAAGCGAGTATTTTTTTGGATTTTGTAAATAAACATCATGAAGGTTTTATCGGCCACGCTTACATCGGTGAATGGGTAAATCTTGGAGCTTTTACAAGTAATTCTGATTTGAAAAATAATTATTCGGAAATAAAAGTGAAAATTAAAAGAAAGGTTTACAATACGAAGATGTTAAAATTTGGTTGCGTTATCGGTGATCACACAAAAACTGCCATTGGCACTTTAATTCCTACGGGAGCTGTTTTTGGGATCTGTGTAAATATTAAAAAAGGGGGTCCGGCAAAGAAGTTTTATCCTTCTTTTTATTGGGATAAAAATAAAAAATGGCAATTTAAGAAATTGATAACAACTATAAGTAAGGTAATGGCAAGAAGGGAGCAAACATTGACGGAAGAAGAAATTAAGAAACTTAGAAAAATATATGAAGATAAAAAAAGACCAATATAATTTTTCTTTAGGATTGGATATTGGAGGCACCAATATAAAAATGGGCATCGTAAAAGGAAATAAAATTATAAAGAAAAAAATTTTTAAAACTGAAAAAGATTTGCCTAATAAGGAATTTGGTGATTATTTAATTACTTCTATAAAAGATTTTATAAAAGGATATAAAATAGAAAAGATTGGCATCGGCATTGCCGGTTATGTTTTATATGAGAAAGGCATATTGAAATTTTCTCCCAATTTACCAAAATTAAAAAATTTTTGTTTAAAAAAAATTATTGAAGATTATTTTAAAATAAAAACTTTGGTTTTAAATGATGCCGATGCTGCAGCAATAGGTGAATATTTTTATCACCGAAAACACAAAAATTTGATTACCCTAACCTTAGGAACCGGAGTTGGCAGCGGAATAATAATAAATAACAAACTAATTTATAATAGCGAATTTGGACACACAATTTTGATTCCCGACGGATTTTTATGTTCCTGCGGAAAAAAAGGGTGTGTGGAAAGTTATTTAGGTACCTCCGGTATTTTAAGGATTGCTGAGAATTTATATAAAAAAAAGATAAAAAGACTAACCCCAAAAATGATTTTTGAAAAAGCAAAAGCTGGTGATAAAATCGCCTTGAAAATTATTCAAAAATATGGTTTTTATTTAGGGATTGCTTTGGGTAATCTGGCAAATATTTTTAATCCGGAAATTATTATTTTGAATGGTGGCCTAAGTAATATGGGTAATTTACTTTTAAAATTTACTAAACCAGTTTTAAAAGGAAACACTTTTTATCAGCCAAAGGTACGCATCTCCAATTTGAAAACTAACGCCGGAATTATTGGTGCCGTTAATTTTGATAGTTTTGGCGGAGGTGGGTAGGAATCGAACCTACCACAAGCCTTTTGGGCTTGCGAGCGGGTTTGAAGCCCGTCAGGCACACCAGCACCCATCCACCTCCATTAAAAAAATTATACAAAATATTTTCTCAAAATCAAGATAATGGTTTTATATAAATTATTGACACCAAATATCTGATTTTTTCAGTAACTGTATTTGACAATCTTTTGAAAATAATTATAATTAATCATGCCGAAAACTTTAATTATTTTCCCTACCTATAACGAAGCGGAAAATATTAGAGATATCGTGAATGCGGTGTTAGCCATTTCTCCGGATATAGATGTTTTGGTGATTGACGATAACTCGCCCGATAAAACTTATGAGATTGTGGCAGAGATGGCCAAGGAGAATAAGAGAATAAATTTAATAAAAAGAGAGAAAAAATTAGGTTTAGGAACTGCTTATATTCTTGGTTTTAAATATGCTATTGAAAAAAATTACGATTACTGTTTTGAAATGGACGCCGATTTTTCTCATAATCCGCAGGATATACCAAGATTTTTGGCTTTGATGAATGAATATGATTTGGTAATTGGTTCTCGGTATATTTCGGGTATTTCGGTTGTTAATTGGCCATTAAAAAGGTTATTATTAAGTTATTTCGCCAATATCTACGCCCGAATTTTTACCGGCTGCCCGATAAAAGATTTGACCAGTGGTTTTAAATGTTATAAAGTATCGGCGCTAAAAAAAATTGATTTGGATAAATTAAAAATGGATGGCTATGCCTTTCAAATAGAAATCCACTGGCATTTCTGGAAAAATAATTTTAAAATAAAAGAAATTCCAATTATCTTTGTAGAAAGGCGTTCCGGCGAAAGTAAGATGTCAAAAAGGATTATTAGGCAAGCCTTCTTCTTTGTTTTGAAACTCTTCTTTAAACGCCTTTTCAATCTTTAAAATCTGATATCTTTTATTATTAAATTCAACAATATCGCCAATTTTTTTATTAATAAACTTTTCGCCAAAAGGCGAGTTGTAAGCAATAATTGTTTCTTTACTTTCGTAGGTAGCAAAGCGCACATCAAAAGGACCAAGAAGAATATACTCCGTTTCTTTTTCCGTATTTAATTCTTTTACCTTTATTTTAGTCCCCGGCATTACCAAGCGATCATCAATTTTTGAAAAGTCAATTGGACAAGCTACTTTCAATTCTTCGCTTAAACTTTTTATCCAGTTTAAAAGCCGGTTTCTTTCTTCTTTAGCAATTTTATATTCATAATTTTCACTCAAATCACCGTGGCTTCTTGCTTTTGCCAAATCTTCAGCATTTTTCTTTAATTTTTCATTTAAGATTTTTAATTCTTCTTTAGCCCTTTCAATTCCTTTTATAGTGTGGTAAACAACTTTTTTGCTTTCTTTTTCTAAGAGGCTTTTTAAAGCTTCCTTTTCCGGCGGTTTAAAAACTGATAATGAAAGGATTCTTTCTTTAACAGCTCGAATTTCTTCTTCACTTATTTTTTCCTCTTCCAAAATTTTGAAAAGCATCTTTTTTAAAAAAGTAGTGTGTCTTTTTCTATCTTTTAAAGCCAGTAAATCGGCGATTCTTAAAATGATTTGGTAAATTTTAAACCTTTCTTTTAAAAGATTAAATTTATTTTTCAAAAGGTAAACAAATTCGTCAATCTTTTTTAAATAGGCATAAAAGATTTCTTCTATTGCTTCGTCGGTGACTACAATTTTATTCTTCACCGTTGTTAATTTCTTTTTTTTCTTAGGTTGCGTTTTGGTTTCTTTAGGTTCTTCTTTGGTTAAAGAGAAGTTGTTAAAAACAAAATTTATTGGCAATTTAACAATTTTATCTTCATCAATTTTTTTTAATTCTACTTGGTCAAAAAGAAAATCATACGCAAGAATTTGGTAAGGAAGGTTTTCGTAATAGACAATCTTACCGCAAGAAAAATTGTATAAAAAATTATCTAATTTATTAAGAGCATTTAAAAAAGTATTTAATGATGCATAAAAAATCTCTGCCTTTTCCAGAAACTTTTTTTCCGTTTCCTTTTGATAGATTGTTTTTAAAATATTAGCAGTCTCTTTCCTTAATTCTTCATTAGGGTTTAATTCAAATAACTTTTTTAAAACTTTTAATAAATCTTCTTTTCTGTTCAAAGAATAAAAATAATCCTTGGCTAAACGCAAAAAGGTTAATTTTAAATCAATTCGGCTTTTAGGAAGAGCGTCGGTGATGGCTAAAATTAAAGAATAATTAATCTCTTTGCTTTCAGTAAAAAGATTTAAAAGGAAATTTTCTAATTCTGAAAAATTTTTCTGTTTTATGAAATTTTTTACTTCTTCCAGAAATTCCATAAAAATAATTATAGAAAGAATTGATATATTGGTCAAGGTTTTAGAATTTTAAAAATAAAGGCGTTTCTGGGCAATCTATTTTGAAGGGATGCCAGGCGAAAGGAGGAAGGAGTTATGAAGGGCTGCCCAGAAACGCCATCCTTGTTAGTAAATGAGCACCTTCTTTATCTTTTTACCGTCTTCAATAAAGAAATAGATTCCTCGCTTGAACTGTTTTTCTACTTTTCGGCCAAGGGTATTGTAAATTATGATATCCTTTTTCTTTATCTTTTCCCAAGGGATATTTTTCAAAGAGGTAACACCTTTTTTCTCGGCCTCTTTTTTTACCCAATAAAGTTCTTCTGGCGGAATAAACAGCCAGAGTTCCAAGGTTTTATTTCCTTTGAGAGCGTAAATCCAACCATTCACATAAACTAAGGCACCGCCATCTTTTACTTTCTTATTAGAAGGTTCAAGGGGAATAGGTTCTAAGTATTCCCATTGGTTATTTTGGATATCGTAAAAACAGAATTCATTGGTATTATTTCCTTTAAAGGCATAGATATATTTTTCGTTATCAGTTGTTAAGGCAGCTCCCGGACCACAAGTCTTCTTTTTCACTCCACCAGGAATAAAGAAAGGCATCGGTTCTTTTTCTTCCCAAGTGTCGGTATTAACATTGTAACAATAAAATTCATTGCTTTTGCCTTTTAAGAAATAAAGATATTGATTCTGGAAGTTACATAAAGCACTCCCTTTTACTGCTCCTTTACCCAATATTCCTTTAGGGATATCTTTTAAGAAGATGAAGGTATCCTTTTCAATATTGTAGGCAAAGAAATCGCAAGCTCCGCCACCAGGAGTGATGTAAAGGAATTTGCCTTTTTCATTTTCTACATAAGTAATCGCTGCGCCCTCTTTTACTTTTTTCGGCAGATTTTTCAATCTTTCCCAATCTCTTATTTCTAAGTCATAGGCATAAAATTCATTGGTGCCATTTCCTTTTAAGAGATAAATTTTGTTATTGCCGCTGGTTAAAGCTCCTCCTTTAACTCCTTTATTTTTCTCGCCTTTAGGAATATCGGTCTCCTTATACCACTTATCAAAGCGGGGATGATATTTATAAAATTCAAAAGACTTATTACCTTTGGTTGCGTAGATATAATTATTAACGAAAGTTAAAGCCGCACCACTACCAACCTTTTTTGGACTGTATTCTAAAATCGGCATATCCCTTCTTAATACCCAGCCGGAAAAGCCGGGTGGTGGTATATATGGCTTTTTACCAGAGAAACTACCTGTTAAAGTATCATTGGTTGGATTTTGGTCATAGATATTATTTAAATAAGTAATTATATTGAAATCACCTTCTTCCATTGTGAAAGGTGCAAAACTAATAATTCTTTCTTCACCCTCACCTAAGGCATAAACATAAGCCTGTTGAGAATAGATAGGTTCGTTTTCCTTTAAAATATTAAAAGTGATGACAAAAGTTTCTGTATGATAACTATAATTTTTTACTTTTACTTGCGGAGAGACCATAATTCCTTCTTCGTATTCGCCGGTTGGTGCTAAAATTTCAATAAGGCCAACGTCACGAAAACCGCCTAAAAAGTCGTTATCAGAATAGAAATAATCAATCTTTTCATTATTGCTTAAATCCATATCGTTATCTAATATTGCTTTCATCACAATTTGATAATCTCCTTCACCCACATTAAATGAGTCAAAGGCAATCTCTTGTTCACTAAATTTTTCCATGAATAGCAAAAGGGTATCGCCATAAACTAATTGGTCATTTTCGTCATAAATAAGACAGATAGCAGTAAATTCTTCGTCACAATTACCGCAATTCTCAAAAATTCCTACCGGAATAGTCCATCCCTGAGGGACATAGCCAACAGGATAGACGATTTTTTTAACTCCCACATCGTGGTAATCGTTTTCCGGAATTAAAACATCCTTTTCCATTTGGTCATTATAAGGATTTTTATCCAAAGAAAAGATTGTCTTAGCAATCACTTGGTATTCACCAGTTGAAGCTTGCCAAGGATTACTGGCAGTTATTTTTAATGTTTTATTAGCTTCTAAATAAAGGTTATCAATTAGGGTGTAATAAACTGGTTGGTTATTGCTATTTTTAATCGTAATCTCTAAACTAAAATTATTGGCATCTTCTTGGCCGAAATTTTTAATTACTACTTCCGGATAGATTGTCCCAGGGTTTTCAATCTTTCTCGGTCTAACTATTTCAATCACGCCAATATCATAAGGAGTTAGCGGCACACCAGAAACATCATCGATGTAGCAGGAATTTACACCAAATAAACCCACATTACGAAAAGCAATAAAAATCGGAATAGAATCAAAATTGTTTAAAGGAATCACTCTTAAAGCATATTCTCTATTGCGAAAACCAAAGGCATCAACGCGGGTATAGAAATTTTCCGGTCTATTACCAGATATTGATACCCAAACTTCTAAGGATTCTTGAAAGTTTTTATTATGGGCGCGATAGTAAAATTTTAAAGTATCATTTCCGGGAACAGGAAAAAGTTGAGGTGTTATTAACCAATCGTCATTTCTCCTATTTTTCTTTTCAAATCTACTGCGAGCACAAGCTGGTGGGGTATAATTTTTTGCCGGTGAACGACGCCAACAAACTATTCCATTGTCTAAATTATAAATTTGCCAACCCTCTGGTGGGAACTTTTTATCGCTAAAACTCTCATTAAGAAGATTTGCCCAAAGAAAAGGGATAATAACTAAACTTAACCACATTATTTTATTTTTTACTCTCATCACACACCTCCTGTTTAGATTTAGGGAGACCCTTTTTTTTCTCCCTCCAATAATATTATAACAAAAATTTTATAAAATGTCAATAATTATAAGATTTTAAGATATCTTTTTCCGGGAAGTTCTTTTATCAAACCTTTCATTTCCATTAAAAAGAGGATTTCTAAAACTTCCGAAATTGGTCTATTTAATTTTTCACTTATTTCGTCTACACAGATTGGTTCTTTTAATAATTCTAAAATCTTTTTCTCTTCTTCATTCAGTACAATCTCTATACCCATCTTTTTTAATTCCCTTTTAAGAGGTAAGGCGAGTTCTTCAATAATATCTTCAACTTTGGTTACTATCTTTGCTCCTTCTTTTATTAATTGATTAGTTCCTTCGCACTCCTTTTTGAAAATCGGTCCTGGGCAGGCAAAAACTTCAATGCCATAATTTAATGCCCATTCACAGGTATTTAATACGCCGGAAGCAATCGGTGCTTCCACCGCTACTACTCCTAATGAAAGACCAGCAATAATACGATTTCTTTGAGGAAAATTATACTTTTCGGGAGGTGTACCTAAAGGAAATTCGGAGATAAGGGCTCCCTTTTCGACAATTTTTTCTGCCAATCTTTTATTTTCCGGTGGATAAATAATATCAATCCCACACCCTAAAACCGCTATCGTTCTCCCGTTATTTTCTATTGCTCCTTCGTGGGCTTTCGTATCAATACCTTTCGCTAAACCGCTAACGATGGTTATGCCGTAATCACTCAATTCTTTGGCTAAACGGTAACTAACCATCTTACCATAATCGCTTGCCTTTCTTGTACCAATAAGGGCGATTGCCAAACTATCTTCTTCTATTATCTTTCCTCTAATAAACAAAATTGGTGGCGAATCTTCAAATCGTAAGAGATTTTTTGGATAATTTTCATCTAAGAAAGAGATAATATTAATATTTAATTTTTCACAAATTTTAATCTTTTCTTCTAGTTCTTTATTTACTCCTTCTTTTAGATAAAAAATAATTTCTTCATCAATTCCTTCTATTTTTTCTAATTCTTCTTTATCCGCCTTTAATATTTTATTAACATCTTTAAAATAATTTAAAAGATTTCTTATTTTCTTTTCTGATATTTTGGGAATACTGCTTAAAATAAGATAATTAATCTCTTTATTATTCATTTACTATTTTTTCTTTGATAAACTCAATCAATTTTTCAATATTAATCTTTTTTAAAGCTGAGATGTATAAGGTGGGATAGGGAAAAGAGAAAGAAGGAATTTCGGAAACCAAATCAATCTTATTAATAACTATCCCTAATGTCTTTTTTAATAGCTCGGGATTATACTTTTCAATTTCCGAACGGAGTATCTGAAAATCTTCTTCGGGATTTTGGGTAATATCTAAAATAAATAATATCATTCTACACCTTTCAATATGCCTCAAAAATCTTAACCCCAACCCTTTTCCTTCGCTTGCTCCTTTAATAATTCCGGGTAAGTCGCAAGCAGTAATTTTGAAATAATCACTTTCTAATACTCCTAAATTTGGGGTTAAAGTAGTAAAAGGGTAAGAAGCGATTTTTGGTTTCGCATCCGATATTGCTTTTAATAAGGTTGATTTACCAGCATTGGGCAAACCTACAAAACCAACATCAGCAAGCAGTCTTAAAACCAGTTTTAATTTTACCTTTTCTCCCCTTTCTCCTTTTTCGGCGTATCTTGGTCTCTGGTTAGTTGGTGATTTAAAATGGGTATTACCTCTACCACCTTTACCACCTTTAGCCACTAAAAGAATTTCGTTATTTTTTAAAATTGAGCCAAAATAGATATATCCTTTTTCTTCTTCATATTTATAAACGTCCGTCCCCAAAGGTACTTTTAAAAAAATATCATCTCCCTTTTTTCCGTGTTGGTTCTTCCCCTTGCCGTTTTCACCGTTTTTGGCTTTATAATGATATTGATATTGAAAATCGGCTAAAGTATTTAGCCTTTCATCACCAACGAGATAAACATTGCCGCCGTCGCCACCGTCGCCACCAGCTGGTCCACCCTTTGGTAAGTACTTTTCTCTTAAAAAGGCAACACAACCGTCACCTCCTTTGCCACCTTCACATAAAATTTCAATCTCGTCAATAAACTTTATTCGCCGCATAAAGAAAATTTAGCTTTTAAAGCTTTTTCTACACACAAAGGAACAAATTTTTTTAAACAACCACCATATTTAGCAATTTCTTTAACCAAGGAGGCTGAAAGAAAGATATATTCTGGTGAAGGAACAAAAAAAATAGTTTCAATTTCGGGTAAAAGTTTTCTATTAGTTAATGCCATTTGAAATTCATAATCAAAATCGCTAACCGCCCTTAATCCCCTTAAAATAGCAAATACCCCCATTTTTTTACAGAAATCTATTAGTAAAGAATCATAGGCGTAGACTTTCACATTTTTCAAATTTAACTCTTCAATCGCTTCCTTTGCCAATTTTATTCGTTCTTCCCAACTAAAGAGGGGTCTTTTTTCTTCCCTTTTAGCCACCGCCACAATCACTTCGTCAAAAATTTCTTTTGCCCTTTTTATCAAATCAAGGTGACCATTAGTAATAGGGTCAAAACTTCCGGGATAAATTATTTTTTTATGTTTCATTCTTCACCTCCTAAGATAGTTATCTTGGTATCACCATAAATTTTTTCTTTGATAGTTTTAAATCCTAAATCTTTAAAATCAAAATTTTTGTAACTTTCAATTACTATCATCCCCTTTTTATTTAATAAATCTCTCTCTTTTATCAATTCAAGGGCTCTTTCATAATAGTTTTTAAAATAAGGTGGGTCAAGAAAAATAAGGTCAAATTTTTTATCAGTCTTTTTTAAAAAAATGAAAACATCCATTAAATAGGCGTAACAATTAAGAAGACCATTAATATTTCTTTTTAAATACTGATAAACTTTTTTATCCTTTTCCACAAAATGGACTTCCTTTGCTCCGTAAGAGAGGGCAGTAATTCCTAAACTACCGCTACCAGCAAAGAGATCGGCTATTATTTTAGCTTTTACTTCTTTGCCAATAATGTCAAAAAGGGCCTTTCTTATTTTATCCTGAGTCACCCTTAATTTTCCTTTGGGGAAAAAAATTTTTTTCCCTTTGAGACTGCCCGAATGGATTCTTACCATTTAAAATTATAACCACTCCTTAAAAGAATTCAATTTGACTTTTAATAATTTAGAATTATATTATTTAGAATGGCGAAATATGTAATCATTACTGGTGGTGTTGTCAGCTCCTTAGGAAAGGGCATTGCTACTGCTTCCATTGGTCTTTTATTAAAGGTAAGAGGCTTTTTAGTAAATCCTTTAAAATTCGACCCTTATATCAATGTTGACCCCGGAACAATGAATCCCTACCAACACGGTGAAGTTTTTGTTACCGAAGATGGCGCGGAAACTGACTTAGATTTAGGTCATTACGAAAGATTTTTGGATGTTAATTTGAGTAAAGATAATAATGTGACCGCTGGGCAGGTTTATCTTTCAGTAATTGAAAAAGAAAGGGAAGGAATTTTTCTTGGCGGCACAATTCAAGTTGTTCCCCACATCACTAACGAGATTAAAGAGCGAATTAGAAAAATTGCCAATGACCACGATATTATTTTGGTAGAAATTGGTGGGACCGTGGGGGATATTGAAGGTTTGCCTTTCTTAGAAGCCGTTCGGCAGCTCCGGCTGGAAGAAGGGAAAGATAATGTTTTATATGTTCACCTTACTTTAGTCCCTTTTATTAAAAGTGCTAACGAATTTAAAACAAAACCTACGCAGCATTCAGTTAACGAATTAAGAAGGATAGGTATCCAGCCGGATATTATTCTTTGTCGTACCGAAAGACCTTTACCAAAAGAAGCTAAAGAGAAGATTGCTCTTTTTTGTAATGTGACTAAGGAAGCAGTTATTGAGGGTATTGATACTGATAATATCTATAAAATCCCTTTGATTTTCAAAGAGCAAAATTTAGATTGGCTTATCTGCCAATTTCTTTCTTTACAAACCAAAGAGATAAATCAAAAAATTTGGCAAAACTGGTTGGATTTTGTTAACAAATTGGAAAATCCTAAAGGAGAAATCAGTATCGGAATTGTTGGTAAATATACTTCTTTAAGAGATGCTTACAAAAGCGTAATTGAGGCGATTACCCATGCTTGTGGTTACTTTTCTTTCCGACCAAAAATTAAATGGATTGAAGCCACTGATTTAGAAGAAGAAGTGAAAAAGAAAGGTAAAGAAATTTTAGAAGAATACTTTGCTGATATTTCGGGAATAATTGTTCCTGGGGGTTTTGGTGTTCGGGGAATTGAAGGCAAAATCTTTGCTTGTGAATATGCTCGAGAAAATAATCTTCCCTTCTTAGGGCTCTGTGTGGGTTTACAATGTGCGGTAATTGAATTTGCGCGAAATGTCCTTTTATTAAAAGATGCCCATTCGCAAGAATTTGACCCTAATACCAAAAATCCCGTAATCCATCTTTTAGAAAGCCAAAGGGGAATAAAGAAAAAAGGCGGAACTATGCGGCTGGGTGCCTATCCCTGTTTATTAAAAGAAGGAACGATTGCTTATTATGCCTATCAAACAAAAAGAGTTTACGAAAGGCATCGCCATCGCTATGAGGTTAATAATCAATATGTAAATCTTTTGGAAAAAAACGGAATGGTAATAAGTGGTTTTTACGAAAAGGAAGATTTGGTAGAAATTATTGAATTAAAAGGTCATCCCTTTTTTCTTGCTACCCAATTCCATCCCGAATTTAAATCTCGACCATTAAGACCTCACCCGTTATTTTTGAAATTTATCGAAGCGTGTATCCAAAAATCTTAAAAACTTTATTTTTTTTAATTTTTTTCTTTTATTTTCTTTATAAGAAAAATTATCGGAAAGAAATTAGGAATAATTATTTTTATTTATTCAAAAAGAAAAATTTCCCTTTTACCTACTATTTTAAAAGTCTTGCTGAAAATTTGTCAACGATGATTCTGGTTAATAAGAAAAAGACTTCTTTAATATTTGACAAAATTAAATTTTTAGGTGATAATATTATAAGGGAAAGGGGAGGAGTAGTGGTAACCTTTCATTACGGGATATACGAATTATTACCGTTAATCTTTTCCCAAAGAGGTTATAAAACAGCAATTGTTTATTCACCTCAAAGAAATTCCCTTTTAAACAGCATCCTTTTAAGAATAAGAAAAGGAAAAGTTGAAAAATTTTTAAGAAATTTAAAAGAGATTAAAGAAGCCTTACAAGAAGGTTATTTGGTTGGTTTTGCCATTGATAATATTCATAAAGGAAAATTGGTTTCCTTAAAAGAAATTTTACCCCGTTTAAGGGTTTCTCTTTCTCCTTTTATTATTTCCCAAAGATTTGGTTATCCTCTTTATTTTGTTTTAATAAGAAAAAATGGAAAGGATTACCGCGTAGTGATAAAAAAAGGTTTCTTACCTTTATTTATTAAAGAAGAACTAAAGAAAAATATTTTTGATTGGGTTTTATGGGAAAAATAAAAATTATTTTTTTATTTTCTCTAATAATACTTTTTTGCCAAAAAAAGAATGAAGAGATAAGTGAGAAAAAAAGAATTCCTTCGCAAGTTACTACTAACTTAGAACTTGTGGAAAGCGCTACCGGCCGAAAGGTCTTTAAATTATTCGCTCGGAAGGCACTGCTTTTTGATGAAGAAAAAGTTATTTATGTCTATCAACCGGTGGTTTATTTTTTTGATGAAGAGAAAAAAATTTCCGCAATTTTAGAATGCGATTCCGGCCTCGTCGACCAGAAAAATTATAATCTTTGGGGTTTTGGTTCTTTAGTGGTGAAAACTAGTGATTCTACTTATCTTTTTTGTGACTCTTTAAGGTGGGACAACCAAAAACAGATGATTTTTACCAATTCAGCAGTCCGGATTAAAAACGAAAACGGGGAGATCGAAGGAATCGGTTTAGAAAGTGATGCTGGTTTAGCCAAAATTAAAATCTTAAAAGCAGTAAGTGGTATCAGTAAATGATTTTTCTTATCTTTTTTCTTTTTAATTTTCAACTAAGGGCGCCAACAACCGAATTTGTAAATCGGGACGGCAAAAGGATAACGGTTTTTCCTTTAGGAATTGAGATTTATGAAGAAAAGGTAAAAGTTATTGCCCATTACGGTGAATTTCATCCGCAAGAAAAAATTTTTCTCTTTAAAGATTCGGTGAAAATTTTTTTAGCTAAAGATACTGGTTACAGTAATATGGCAGTTTATAAAGTGAAAGAAAAAAAATGGGAAATGCCTTCTTTTAGTTTTTTGATAGTCTATCCCAAAGATAAAGAAAGGGTGACAATTAAAAGCCAAAGAGCAGAATATGATTGGGAAAAGGAGATTCTATTTTTGGAAAATGGGGAGATTGAATTGAAAAAGAAAATAAAACTTTTTGGTGAAAAGATAGTGATTGACAATAAGAAAAATTTTCTTTATTCTTATTTAACAACAAAAGTTATGAATTATAACGGGGAAAAACTGAATAACCTTTTAACTTGCGAAACTCTTTTTTACGATTTTAAAAATGACACGGGGATAGCTAAAAGTAAAGTAAATTATACTGATAGTCTTTCGAAAGTAGTGGGTGATTGGGCTTCGTTTATTTTGGAAAAAGAAGAAATTAAAGAAGTTCTCTTTAAAAATAAAGTTTTCCTTTCTTGGGAAAGGGATTCAGAAAAAATGGAATTTGCTTGCGAAAAGATAAATTTTTTCTTTGATAAAAACAATTTAAAAATGGCAAGTGGCGAAAATATTTTGGACGGTAAAATTTATCTAAAAAGAAAATGACTTTATTGGTTGAGAATGTTTCTAAAAAATACGGTAAGCGGTACGTGGTGAAAAATATTAATTTGCAAATAAAAAAGGGAGAAGTGGTTGGTCTTTTGGGCCCTAACGGCGCCGGTAAGACGACTACTTTTCACATTATTATGGGATTTGTGAAGCCCGATTTCGGTAAGGTAATGCTTTTTGAAAAAGAGATTACCAAACTACCGTCTTACGAAAGGGCACGGTTGGGTATCAGTTATCTGACTCAAGAACCATCAGTATTTTTAAAATTAAGTGTGGAAGATAATCTAAAAGGGATAATGGAGCTTTTAGGTTACACAAAAAAAGAGTGTGAAGAAAAAGTAAATTTTCTCTTAAACAAATTGGGTTTAGAATATTTACGAAAAGAAAAGGCGAAAAACCTTTCGGGTGGTGAAAGAAGAAAATTGGAAATTGCCCGGGCTTTAACTATTCGTCCCCAATTTCTTTTATTAGACGAACCTTTTACGGGCATTGACCCGATATTTCGGAGTGAAATTCAAGAAATAATTTTAGATTTAAAAACTGAGGGGATTGGTATTCTGATAACCGACCACAATGTTCGGGAGACCTTAGAGATTACTGATTATTCCTACCTTATTTATGCTGGAGAAATTTTATTTTCCGGAACAAAAGAGGAGTTAATTAATAACGAGAAGGTAAGGGAAGTTTATTTAGGAGAAAGGTTTAGACTGTGAGACAAGAAGTTCGGTTAGAACAGAAACTTATTTTAACCCCCCAATTGCTTTTGAATTTGAAACTTTTGGCATTGCCTATTTTAGATTTGGAAACAGTGATTGAACAAGAAATTTTAAATAATCCTTGTTTAGAAATTGAAGAAGTAAAAGCGGAAGAAGGAGAAAAGGAGATAGGGGAGAAAGAAAATGATGATGAGTTTTCTCTTGAAGATTTAATACCTGAAGAGAATTATGGGCTTCCCAGTAAAAGTGGAGAAGATGACCTTTTTGATGTTGTTAATCCGGCACCAGTATCGGCAGTGGATGAGCTTTTGACAAAATTACGGCAAAAGATTGAAAAAAAAGATTACCCGATTGCCGAATTTCTCTGTAATTGTTTGGATGAAAATGGCTTTTTAGAATTTCCGCTGGAAGAAATTGCCCAAAATTTAGGAGTAGAAGAAGAGAGAGTAGAAAAGATTCTGGAAATAATGAAAACTATTGAGCCCGGTGGGATTGGTGCCGCCAATTTAAAAGAAGCTTTAATTTGCCAATTAAAATTGAAAGGTTTTGGTGAAGATTCAATTGAGATAAGAATGTTAACGGAATGCGAAGATTTAGTAAAAAATAAAAATTATCAAAAAATAGCTGCCAAATTAAAGACGAATGTTTTTCGAATAAAAGAGGCTTTTAATAATCTGGCAAATTTAGAACCTCGACCATTGAGAAGATACGGTTCGCAAAAACCAGATTACGTTGTGCCTGATTTTAAAGTTTATATAGAAGGGGAGAATATTTATTTTGAACTTAATGAAGATAATCTTCCCCGGCTGAAAATTAATAACTATTATAAAGAAATTTTATTAAACCCAAAGAATTACGAAAAAGAGCAGGTAGAGTTTGTGAAAAATAAGTTTAAAAGTGCCGTAATGTTTATCAAGGCAATTGAACAGCGAAAAGAGACTTTAAGAAAAATTATGGAATATATAATTGAAAATCAAAAGGATTTCTTTTTAGTAAGTCGGGAGATTATTAAACCATTGTCAATTAAAGAATGTGGTCAAAAATTAGGTATCCATCCTTCTAATATTTCTCGGGCAATTGCCGGTAAATATTTAGAGACACCTTTCGGAATTTTTGCCTTACGCTCTTTTTTCTCTTCCGGAATGGGTGAGACTTCAAAATCAACCATTAAGGCAAAGATAAAAAATTTGATTGATAATGAAGATAAAAATAATCCTTTAACTGATGATGAAATTTGCGAAAAATTAAAAGCAATGGGAATAAATATTAAAAGAAGAACCGTAGCTAAATATCGCCAAGAATTGAATATTCCGAAAGCAAGTGAAAGAAAAAATAAATGGTAATTGGTACCGCCGGCCATATTGATCACGGAAAATCAGCCTTAGTAAAAGCCTTAACTGGCTACGACCCTGACCGTTTAAAAGAAGAGAAAGAAAGGGGAATGACTACTGATTTAGGTTTTGCCTTTTATGGTGATAAAGCAACGATTATTGATGTTCCTGGTCACGAAAAATTTATTCGCCATATGGTTGCCGGTGCTTACACGATAGATTTATTACTTTTAGTGATTGCCGCTAACGAAGGGATAAAACCCCAGACAATTGAACATCTCAATATTGCTAAACTCTTGGGAATAAAAGAAGGCATTGTGGTTTTGACCAAAAAAGATTTGGTTAGCGAAGAAGAGTTAAAAAATTTAGAAAAAGAAGTAAGGGACTTTCTTTTTCAAGAGGATTATTTGACTTCGGCACCGATTATTTCTTTTTCGGCAGTTACTAACGAAGGTTTAGAAGATTTAAAAAGATTGATTGATGAGAAGTTGGAAAAAATTACTCCCCGAAAAAAAGAAAGGGGAATATTTTTCATGCCGATTGACCGTGTTTTTACCATCAAAGGTTTTGGCACCATTGTTGCCGGCACTATTCTTTCCGGAAGAGTAAATATTGGTGATAATTTAGAACTCCTTCCCCAAAAGGTAGTTGTGCGGGTTCGGGGTATTGAAAGACATAAAAAACAATTGGCTAGTGCTAAGATTGGTGAACGGGCAGCATTAAATCTTTTAGGTGTGGAAAAGGAGATAATTGAAAGGGGAAATGTTTTGGCAACACCTAACATTTTGGAGCCAACTTTAACCTTGATTGGTTTTTTAAAAATTTTAAAAGATTCACCAGTTTCTTTAAAGAAAAGGAGTTCGGTAAAATTTCATATTGGGACAAAAGAAACAATGGCAAAGGTTAACCTAATTTTAAAAGAAGAATTAAAACCACAAGAAGAAGGGTTTGCTATTTTCCATGTAGAAGAACCGATTGTCGCTAACCCCTATGACCCTTTTATTATTAGAAACTTCAGTTTAAACATAACTGTTGGCGGCGGTTATCTTCTTTTAAATTATAATCCTTTTCAGAAATTTGATGAGCAAAGTATTGCTATTTTAGAAAAATTAAAAAGTGAAGAGGAAAGCGAAAGGCTTTTAGGTTTTATTACTTTGCAAGCCCAGAAGGGAATAAAAATAAAAGATTTACAACTTTTTACCGGAATTGATAAAGAAAAGATAAAAAGAATTATTGAAGAACTTATAAAAGAAAAGAAGATAATAGAAATAAAAGATAGTTATTATCCTTTAGAAAAATACGAAGATTTAAAAAATAATATCTTAAAAATTATAGAAACTTATCATCAAAATTATCCTTACCGAAAGGGAATAAAAGAAAGCGAATTGAAAAATCGGGTAGTTTGCAGTGAAGATTTGATTGTTAAAGCCCTTTGGGATTTACTTACTGAAAAGAAAATAAAAAAAGAAGGTAATTTTTTAAGCCTTTTTAGTTTTCAAATAAAATTAAACGAAAAAGAAGAAAATTATTTAAAGATGATTGAAAAGGAATTTTTAAAACGGGAATATGCGCCGCCGGATTTTTTAGAAATAAAAGAACTGTTAAAAATTGATGAAAAAATCTTAAAAAAATTATTTACCATTTTATTAGAAAACGAAATTCTTATTAAGGTTGATGAGGTTTATTTCCACCAGCAAACAATTGAAAAAGCCTATGAGATTTTAAAAGGTAATTTTTTAAAAAAACCGATTACCGTAAGTGAATTTCGCCAAATTTTAAAAACAACAAGAAAATATGCTTTACCCTTACTTCATTATTTTGATAATAAAGGAATTACTGAAAGAAAAGGTGATATTCGTTATTTAAGATTATGAGAAAAAGGGTTCATATTTTTGTTAGTGGGAAAGTTCAGGGCGTTTTTTATCGGGATTTTACCAAAAGGCAAGCGAAGAGGTTAAATATTTATGGTTGGGTAAGAAACCTTTTAGATGGTCGGGTAGAGGTTGTTGCTGAAGGTGAGGAAGAAGATTTAAAGAGATTTATTGAAGAACTTAAAAAAGGACCACCGGCGGCAAAAGTTTTAGATATAAAAATTGATTGGCAAGAACCGACCTTTGAGTTTGATAATTTTGAAATAATTTATTAACCCCCTTGGAGACTATTCCCTAAACTCTCCAGGGGACAGAGGCCTTTTACCTTTGATTTTTCTTATTCTTTTAAGCCATCTTTTCAATTTCTTATAATTTTTATTACTTTCTTTTCTAACCATCTTTCTTTTATAATTTATATATATTATAACGAAAAAAGTCAGGGGACCTTACCCTTAATTTTTAATTTGACTTTTTAAAATTTTTAATTATCTTTTCCTTATGAAAAAAGGTTTAGAATATATATTTACTGGTTCAATTTTAATTGTCATCGGTTTAACCTTATCTTTACGCCAAATTGGGATAATTTCTTGGGAAGATTGGTGGGCTTATTTTCTTTTAGGTTTAGGTATCGTCTTTTTTATTGATGCTCTTTTAAGGTCATTAATTTTAAAGAAAAAGGTTATTGGTCGAATTATTACTGGTAGCATTTTGGCAGTAATTGGTATTGGTAAAATCCTTTCTTTAAAAAATTGGTTTTTTTATTTTCTTTTAATCCTGGGCCTAATCTTAATTATTATCGGTGCTATCAATATTAGCAAAAAAGAAATAACTTAATTTAATGGATAAAATCGATAAGTCCAACCAAGTAATTTATATTTTTTCCCTTGGTAAAGGTCAGAAAGAACTTTTGGAAAAGGCTTTGGTAGGAGAAGTGATAAAAGATAAGAATTTAAAATTTTATTTAATCTGGAGCGGAGGCGAAAAGGATTTAGAAATAATAAATTATTTGACCAAAAAATTAGGAATAAATAAAGAATTTTAATCTTTTTAAACCTTTTTCTTTGGAAGAATGTCTAAAAATAACTCGCGATGTGAAAAAAGAGATTATAAAAGAAAAACCTTCCAAAGTCATTATCAATTTTAGTGGCGGTAATTTTCTCC
>Ga0197143_1000654_pt1 | contig 34958 bp, 36 predicted proteins | sample GBS70_MetaG_FD_148603 | JGI IMG/M metagenome (GOLD analysis project Ga0197143, IMG submission 148603) | Sediment microbial communities from Great Boiling Springs, Gerlach, Nevada, United States - GBS 70_MetaG | ecosystem: Environmental > Aquatic > Thermal springs > Hot (42-90C) > Sediment... | reverse complement strand
AGGGTCCAGAAAGGAGCCTCAATCGCCCGGGAGTCTCAAATGAAAAGGCTTTTTGGTACCTTCGGGTGATACCTGGGGGCGGTAAACCCGCACCCGACGGCGAAGTCCCCGGCCTGTTCCAGAGCCGACGGCTACCTCCGTGACCTCAGTGTGGGGGAATAGGGGGAGGAGGATTTCGGGAAACCCTTCCCCCAGCGGGGAAGGGAACCGGTACGAAAGTAGGGCCGGCAGATCAGCCCCGGGACACGGCTAGGGAGGGGTGCTCTACTATGATCTCGTCCACGGACATGCCCGAGGGGATCATGGGGAAGACGTCCGCCTCCCGCTCCACCCGGGCGTCTATGACCACCGGCCCCGGGGTGTGGCGGGCTTCCTCCAGCGCCTCCCGGAGCTCGGGCAGGGTCTCCGCCCGCATCCCCACAGCACCGTAAGCCCGGGCCAGGAGGGAGAAGTCCGGGGTGCCGGAAATGTCCACCTGGGAGTACCTCCGCTGGTAGAAAAGCTCCTGCCACTGCCGGACCATCCCCAGATAGCCGTTGTTGACGATGACCACCCGGATGGGAACCTGGTAGGCCACGGCGGTGGCCAGCTCCTGATTGGTCATGAGGAAGCTCCCGTCCCCGCTGATCAGCCACACCTCCTGATCCGGCCGCCCGATCTGGGCCCCAATGGCTGCGGGAAGCCCGAACCCCATGGTGCCCAGGCCTCCGGAGGTGACGAGCTGCCTCGGCCGGACGAAGGGGTAGCAGAGCGCGGTCCACATCTGGTGCTGCCCCACGTCGGTCACTATGATGGTCTCCCCCCGGGTGATCCGGTACACCTCCCATACGAGCCAGTGGGGGTCTATAGGGCCTTCCGGCTTCTGCCTCACCTTAACCGGTACCTCGAGCTCTCCGTCGGGCCTGAGGCGGGGATAAGGGGCGGGATGCCTCCTCCGCCACTCCTCGATCTCCGAAAGCCAGGCCTCGCACCGCCGGGGCTTCACCCAGCGGAGGAGCACCTGAAGCACGGCCTTCAGATCCCCGGCAATCCCCAGGTAGGGAAGGACGTTTTTGCCCAGCTCCGCCGCGTCCACGTCTACGTGCACCACCCGGGCCCGGGGAGCGAACTTATGGAGCGCCCCGGTCACCCGGTCGTCGAAGCGCACCCCCAGGGCCAGGATGAGATCGGCATGGGCGGTGGCCCGGTTGGCGGCAAAGGTACCGTGCATCCCCACCATCCCCAGGAAAAGGGGATGGGTGCCCGGAAACACCCCCAGCCCCATGAGGGTGGAGATGACCGGCATCTGGGTCTTCTCGACGAGGGTTCTCACCTCTTCTGCCGCCTCGGCGCTGACCGCCCCGCCCCCCACGAAGAGAAGCGGCCGCTCCGCCCGGGCGATGAGCTCGGCCACCTTCTCCACTTCTTGAGGGGAGAAGCGGGGATAAGGGCGGTAGCCCCGTAGCCGGGGCCTGGCCTCCCGCCCGTCCTCCGGACAGGGGCCGTTGAACACGTCCCGGGGGATGTCCACCACCACCGGACCCGGTCGTCCCGTCCGGGCGATGTATAGGGCCTCCCGCATGATCCGGGGAACCTGGGCAGAATCCTTCACCAGATAGCTGTACTTGGTGATGGGCAGGGTAATGCCGGTGATGTCCGCCTCCTGGAAGGCGTCCCGGCCGATGTTCTCCACCGGCACCTGCCCGGTTATGGCCACCACGGGGATGGAGTCCATATAGGCGTTGGTGAGCCCGGTGACCAGGTTGGTGGCTCCGGGGCCGGAGGTGGCCACACACACCCCCACCTTGCCCGTGACCCGGGCATAGGCGTCGGCGGCGTGGGCCGCCCCCTGTTCGTGGCGCACCAGAATGTGCCGGATCCGGGAATCGTAAAGGGCGTCGTAAAAGGGAAGCACCGCCCCTCCGGGGTAGCCGAAGATGGTGTCCACCCCGCTCTCCAGAAGCACGTCCACCAGCACCTGAGCCGTCTTGCGCATTCCTTCCCCTCCTGGCTTATTTCCTGTTATAATCCGGGGATCCGGGAAAATCAACCCGGCTTATCGGGAGGAAGAAACACCCCCATGCCCGGAGATGACCAACCAGCCATAGACGCCCGGGGTCTGACCAAGGAGTTCCGGAAACACGTAAGCCGCCCCGGCCTCGGGGGAGCTCTTCTCGACCTCTTTTCCCGGCGCTACGAGATGGTGCGGGCGGTGGACGGGATAGACCTCCTCGTCCAGAGGGGGGAGACGGTAGGCTACGTGGGCCCGAACGGGGCAGGCAAGTCCACCACCATAAAAATGCTCACCGGTATTCTCGTCCCCACCTCAGGCCATCTCCGGGTCAACGGCATGGTCCCCTGGCGGGAAAGGGCCCGCTTTGCCCGCACCATCGGGGTGGTGTTCGGCCAGAGAAGCCAGCTCTGGTGGGACCTGGCCGTGCAGGAGACCTTCCGGCTTTTGCAGAAGATCTACCGTCTTCCCGAGTCCGTATATCGGGAGCGGCTGGAGGAGCTGACCGCCACCCTGGGGCTTTCGGACCTCCTCGCCACTCCCGTCCGCCACCTGAGTCTCGGGCAGAGGATGCGCTGCGAGCTGGCGGCCGCTCTGCTCCACGATCCGCCGCTCCTCTTCCTCGACGAGCCCTCCATAGGGCTTGACGTCATGGCCAAGGCCCAGCTCCGCCGCTTTCTCCGCCGGCTGAACCGGGAGCGGGGGACCACGGTCATCCTGGCCACCCACGACATGGGGGACGTGGAAGCGGTCTGCCAGCGGGCGGTGGTCATCAACCAGGGGAAGATCCTCTACGATGGCTCGGTGGAGAGGCTACGCTCCCTGCGGGCGGGGACCACCACCCTGGAGGAGGCGGTGCGGGCTCTTTATGCCGCCGCCGGGAGGGAGAAGTGAGCCCGGTGGCCGATCGGGCCCTGGTCTGGGGGATCTCCCTCTATCTCCATCTCGCCCGCAACCGGTTCCTTTCCCTCCTCGCCTACCGGGCCAACTTCTGGACCGGGGTGGTGATCTACCTCGTCTATTTCGGCTCCTACTACTACCTCTGGAAGGCGGTCTTCGAGGCCGGGGGGGAGAGCCTGGGAAAACTCACCTTTCCCCAGATGGCCGCCTACCTGGGAGCGGGGTGGATGGGGCGGGCCTTCTGGTTTAACAATCTCGACCGGGAGATCGCCCGGGAGGTGCGGGAGGGAAGCCTGGCCCTCCAGCTCATCCGTCCCTACAACTACCTGGGGGCCAGGGTGGTGGAGGCCCTGGGGGAAGGATTCTTCCGCTTCGTATTCTACGCCCTGCCGGGGCTTTTTCTGGCCGCCCTTCTGGCCTCCTTTCCCCTCCCCGCCTCCCCCTGGCAGTGGGGAGCCTTTCTCGCCGCCCTCCTCATCGGCTTCCTCGTGAACTCCCTCTTAAACTGCCTCTTCGGGCTTCTATCTTTCTTCTTTCTCCGGAACGAGGGGTTTTTATGGGCCAAGAGGGTAGCGGTGGACGTGCTGAGCGGGGTTTTCCTGCCCCTTGACCTCTATCCCGGGTTTCTCCGCCCCCTCCTTGCCTCCCTCCCCTTCTCCCTCATCAGCTATTTTCCCAACCGGGCTTTCGCCGGGCTCCTCTCCCCTTCAGAGTTCCTCCGGGAGACGGTTTTGGGGCTCAGCTGGATGGCCATCCTGACCCTGGGACTGGCCCTCCTCTGGGATCGAGCCCGCCGCCGGCTCGTGGTGCAGGGGGGATAGGCCGGTGAGCGGGACCGGGGGGGAGTCTTTCGCCGCTTCGCCTAAAGGGGGAATCCACCGCCGCCACCTCCTCTACTACCCTTCCCTGGCCCTCCACTACCTGGCCATGGAGGTGAAGTGCCGCCTGGCCTACCGGGCCGATTTCTGGGCCGGGCTCATCTCCGACCTCTTCCACCACGCCTCCACCCTGGTCGTGCTTCTCGTCCTCTTCAGCCACATCCCCCACATCAAGGGCTGGAACCGGGAAGAGATGCTCTTCATCTACGGCTACTTCCTCCTCCCCTTCTCCCTTTTCCTCACCACCTCGGCCAATTACTGGGAGTTCTCCGACCGTTACGTGGTGAAGGGGGAGCTGGACCGCCTCCTCATCCGGCCGCTGCCCGTCCTTTTTCAGCTCATGCTGGAGGAGATTGAACTCGAGGCCTTCTTCGGCTTCCCGGTGGGGGTGGCGCTCATGGCCTACTCCGCGAGCCGGCTGGGGCTTGCCTGGGGGGCCCTAGATTTTCTGGCCCTGGGGATCCTGGTGCTGGCCGGAACTCTTCTCTACCACGGGGTGTTTTTGCTCCTGGCCAGTCTGGCCTTCTGGGCGGAAGGGAAGACGGGGCTCATGCCTTTGGTCTGGAACCTGAACGCCTACGGTCGCTATCCCATTGAGATCTACCGGGGCGGGCTGCGCTTTCTCCTCACCTGGGTCTTGCCCCTGGCCTTCGTGGGCTTCATCCCCGCCGCCTCCTTCCTCCGCCCCCGGGATTGGGCCCCTCTGGCCGCTCTCACCCTCCCCGTATCCCTGGCCTTCTTCGGCCTCGGGCTCCTGGGCTGGCGGGCCGGCCTCCGGCGCTACCGGGGGACCGGATCTTAGTTGTGAGCCCGGCATTGAGCGCGTCCGGTTCGAATAGGGCCTGAATGGGGTGGAGGGATTAAAATCTCGTTGATTGATTTTTTCCCATCGCCTCCCCGAGGAGGTGGAGGGAGGATATCCGGCAAAGGGGGATCGAGATGTCCGTCAAGGCCCGCCTCACCGCCCGAGACCTCAAAACCGCCGTTTTCCTGTGCCCGCTGACTTTTCTGCTCCTCCTCGGGGGTTGCTCTCCATCTTCCCCTCAGCCGCAGGAGACAAAGGGGTACCGGCTGGAGCTGTCCATCTCCCCCTATCCGCCCCAGGCGGAGAAAAAGGCCCGCTTCACCCTGCGGGTTTCCTCGGGGGGAAAGCCGGCCTCCCTGGAAAGCCCGCGGCTGGTCCTCTCCATGCCCGGCCACGGCCACCCGCCCGGGGAGGTGCCTCTTTCCCCCGCCGGGGAGGGACTTTACCGGGCAGAAGAGGTGATCCTGGGGATGGCGGGGAGATGGGAAGCCCGCCTTGAAGCCCGAGACCGAAAAGGGGAGAGGGTGGAGGCCCTCTTCCCCTTCATCGCCCGGTAGTCCGGTGCCTCAAGATTCACCGCCCGGCAGTCCAGCGTCATTCCACGGGCCTAGCCTCTTCCGCCTCTTCCAGAGACCGGCCGCACTCGGGGCACTCGAGATCCAGGCAGCCCTCTTCGTCGTAATCCTCGGGGAAGACCTCCACCGCAAAGCCGCAGTGGGGGCAGGTCACCTCTTCCCCCTTCTCTTCCTCTTCTCCGGCCTCGCCCAGCTCCAGATCCTCCACCCTTTCCCTCACCTCCTCCAAGAGGTCGGCCATCATGTCCAAAATCTGGACTATCTCCAGGATGACCCTCTGATCCCCCATCTGCCCGCCCCGGACCAGGCCTTCCAGGTAGGCCACCTTCTGGCGCAGCTCGGCCATCGGTCACCCTCCTTTCGGAGGGTAGTATGGACCTTTTCGCCGCCCTTATCGCCGGGGAAACGCCCGGGACTCACGGTGATTGGAGGTAGGAGCGGATGGCGGTGGCAAAGTCCCTGGGCCGCCGCCCGAGGAATTCCCGTAAAGGCCCCGGATCGCAGACGTTGTCCTCGGAAAGCATGATCAACTGATCGCGGGTAAGGGGCAGAGGAAGGCGCAAAGCCTCCCCCAGGGCGAGAAAGGGGCGCAGAAGCCCCTCCGGAATGTGCACTATGGGGCGCTGGAGGGAGAGAGCGAACATGATCTCCCGGCAGAGCTCCTCCAGGGTGAAGACCCTCTCCCCGCCGAGCTCCAGGACGAAGTTATCCTCCCGCTCCAGCCCCCGGGCGAAGGCCTCGGCCACGTCCTCCACCGCCACCGGTTGAATCCGGCCGGTGCCCCGGCCGGGGAGGAAGAGCACCGGGAAGCGCCGGATGATCCGGGCGAGGAGGTTCACGAACTCGTCCTCCGGCCCGAAGATGACGGAAGGCCGGTAAATGCCATAGGGCATCCCCGCCCGCCGGACGATCTCCTCCCCCTCCCACTTGGTGCGGTGGTAGCGGCTCCGGGCTCCCATGCGGGTGCCAAGGGCGCTCATGTGGAGGAACCGGCCCACCCGGGCCTGCATCGCCGTCTCCACTACGTGGGCGGTTCCCCGTACGTGAATTTCTTCAAAACCAGAACCGGAACGCTCCCTGATGATGCCTACGAGATGAATGACCGCATCACAACCGGAAATGCCCTGGCGGAGGGAATCCAGATCCAGGATATCCCCCTCCACCGCCTCCACCCCCGGGGGAGCCCTTCTCCCTCTGGAGCGGACGAGCAAGCGCACCTCGTGGCCCCGGCGGAGGAGCTCCGTCACCACCGCCCGGCCCACAAATCCCGTTCCCCCGGTGACAAAAACCCGCACCCTACCCTCCCCCTCTTTTCCTCCCTGCCAGAGCAGTACTCCGGCAGGCTCGACAAGGAAGACCTATATCCTCACACTCGTCCGGCGTACTCCCCCGTCCGGGTGTCTATGCGTACCACCTCGCCCGGCTCGATGAAGAAGGGCACCCGGGTCACCAGCCCGGTCTCGAGACGAGCCGGCTTTCCTCCCCCGCTGACCGTGTCCCCCTTGAAACCGGGCTCCGTCTCCACCACCTTGAGCTCCACCACCGGAGGAAGATCCAGCCCTATGGGCCTTCCCTTGTAAACTATGATCTCCAGCTCCATATTTTCCTTCAAGTACAAGACCCTCTGCCCTACGGTGTTGAAGTCCAGAGTCATCTGCTCGTAGGTCTCGGTGTCCATGAAGTGGAACTCCTCCCCGTCGGAGTAGAGGAACTGGACCGGCCGGCGCTCCACAGGGGCGAGAGGCAGTTTTTCCCCCGCGTTGAAGGTCCGGTCCACAATGACCCCGCTCTCGAGGTGCCGGAGTCTTGTGCGCACTAGAGCCCCGCCCCGGCCCACCGGCTTGTGGTGCTCGGCTTCGAGCACAAGACACGGCTCCCCGTCCACCTCTATGGTCATCCCCGGCTTCAGGTCGTTGGTTGAAATCATCCTTCATCCCTCCAGCTCCAGGATCTCTTTGGGGAAGGAGGTCAGAACCTCCACCCCTTCCTCCGTGACCAGAGCAAGGTCTTCAATGCGCACCCCGCCCCACCCGGGTATATATACCCCGGGCTCGAAGGTGACCACCATCCCGGCCTCGAGCGGCTCCTCCTCCTCTTCTCCCAGGCGCGGGGCTTCGTGTACCTCCAGCCCCACCCCGTGTCCCAGCCCGTGGCCGAAACGCTCCCCGAGCCCTTCTTCCTTCAGCACCTCCCGGGCCCGGCCGTCCACCTCCCTGGCCGGCAGGCCCGCCCGGGCTTCTTCAAAGGCTGCCTCCTGGGCCCGGAGGACCGCCCGGTAGACCCTTCTCTGCTCCTCCGTGGAGCGGCCGAAAAAGAAGGTGCGGGTGAGGTCGGAATGATATCCCTCCCAGCGGGCGCCGAAGTCTACCAGCACCAGATCGCCCGGGGCAAGCCGGGCCTCTCCGGTCCGGGCGTGGGGCAAAGAGGTGCGGGAGCCGAAGGCCACGATGGTCTCAAAGGCCGGGGCCTCCGCCCCTTCCCGGCGCATCCGGTAATCGAGCTCCGCCGCCACCTCCCGCTCCATAACCCCTTCCCGGAGAAGGGGCAGGGTGGCGGAGAGGGCCTTTTCCGCTATCCTGACCGCCCGCCTGATCCTTTCCACCTCCTCCCGCCCCTTGACCCGGCGGAGCTTTTCCACCAGGCCCCGGGTAGGCCGGAGCTCCACCCCCTCCAGGGCCTCCTCGAGGCGAACCCAGGAGGCACGGGAAAGGTGCTCCTCCTCGGCATGAAGCGCGGTCACCCCCTCCTCCTTCAGAAGCTCCTGAAGGGTCTCGGCGGCCTTTTTCCACTTCACCTCCCGCACCTCCCAGAGAGGAAGGCACTCTTTCTCCGCCTGCTCCCGGTAGCGGGCGTCGGTGAGGAGATAAGCTTTCTCCAGGGTCAGAAATCCCCACCCCGCCGATCCCGAGAACCCGGAGAGGTAGCGCCGGTTGGCCCGCCCCAGCACCAAAAAGGCCTCCATCCCCTCCCGGGACATGTCCTCCCGGAGCCTTCTAACCCTTTCCTCCATCTACCCCCGCTTCAACCCGGACTAGCTCCCGGGCGGCCTCGAGGGCCAGAAGGTAACTCTGAGCTCCAAATCCCGCCACCACCCCCCGGCAGACCGGGGCGGTGACCGAGTGGCGGCGAAACCCTTCCCGGGCGTGGATGTTGGAGAGGTGCACCTCCACCGCCGGGAGACCCACAGCGGCGATGGCGTCCCTGAGGCTCAGGCTGTAGTGGGTCAGCGCCCCGGGGTTGATCACCAGGGCGTCAAAGCGGCCGGGGGCGGCCTGGATGAGATCCACCAGCACCCCCTCGTGGTTCGACTGGTGGATCTCCACCTCCACCCCGAGTTCCTCGGCCCTCTTCCGGATCAGCCCGTCTATCTCGGCCAGGGTGAGATGTCCGTACACCTCGGGCTCTCTCCTCCCCAGGAGGTTCAAGTTAGGGCCGTGAAGCACCAGGATGCGGACGGTCACGATCCAGGGAGGGCCGGACCTTCCCCGCTTCGGGGATAAGGGAGAGGGAAGGCGGTACAGAGCTCCGCCACCTTTTTCCGCGCCTCCCCGAGCACTCTCTCCTCTCCCCGGGAGGCCAGGCAGCGGTAAATGAGATCGGCGATCTCCTCCATCTCCCTCTCCTTCATACCCCGGGTGGTGAGGGCCGGGGTGCCCAGCCTGATGCCGCTGGTCACGGCCGGCTTTTCCGGATCGAAGGGGATGGCGTTTTTGTTCACCGTGATCCCCGCCCGGCCCAGGATCTCCTCCGCCTCCTTCCCCGTGAGCCCCAGAGGTTTGGTTTTCACCAGGAGAAGGTGGGTATCCGTGCCTCCGGAAACGAGCTGGAAGCCCCTCTCCATAAGCCCGGTGGCCAGGGCGCGGGCGTTTCTGACCACCTGCTCCTGGTAGCGGCGGAAGCCGTCGGTCAGGGCCTCCCCGAAGCAGACGGCCTTGGCGGCAATGACGTGCATGAGCGGCCCCCCCTGAACTCCGGGGAAAACGGCCTTGTCCACCGCCCGGGCCCGGGAGGCCGGGCAGAGGATGAAACCTCCGCGGGGACCGCGGAGGGTCTTGTGGGTAGTGGAGGTAACATAATCGGCCTGGGGCGTAGGGTTGGGGTGTAGCCCTGCAGCCACCAGCCCCGCGATATGGGCCATGTCCACCATGAGTTCCGCCCCCACCTCCCGGGCGATGGCGGAAAAGCGTGCGAAATCGAGAGTTCGAGGGTAAGCACTGGCCCCGGCCACGATGAGGCGGGGCCGCACCTCCCGGGCCAGGCGCAAAAGCCCATCGAAGTCCACCGTCTCCGTTTCCGGATCTACCCCGTAGCCGTAAAAGCGGTAGAGTATTCCGGAGAAGTTGACCGGGCTGCCGTGGGTGAGGTGGCCGCCGTGGGAGAGATCCATCCCCAGCACCGCATCCCCCGGCTTGAGAGCCGCGAGATAGACGGCCATGTTGGCCTGGGCTCCGGAGTGAGGCTGGACGTTGGCGTGCTCCGCCCCGAAGAGGCGGCAGGCCCTCTCCCGGGCCAGCTCCTCTACCCGGTCCACCACCTCGCAGCCCCCGTAGTAGCGGCGACCCGGGGTGCCCTCGGCATACTTGTTAGTAAGGCAGGTACCCATGGCCTCGAGCACAGCAAGACTGGTGAAGTTCTCCGAGGCGATGAGCTCCAGCCCCTCCTGCTGCCGCCTTCCCTCCTCCAGCACCAAGCGCCACACCTCGGGATCTCCTTCCCGGAGGTGCGGATAGCTCCTGACTTCCTGCTCCACCGCCGTCCGATCCAAGACAATAAAAGGTTAGCAATTGCCGCAAGGGGAGACCAGCCCTTCTCCCGCTCTTGCGGCGCCAGCCAGCCCCCCATGTCGCCCTGGCGGCGGAAAAAACTCGAATAAACACCTAACTGCCATTACCCTGCGGAAGCGTGGGGGCCAGATCTCCATACTTTCGAAACGATACCCTCACCAAGTGCGCCCAGGCGGAGTTCGACGACACCTGGGTCTACGACCCCGGGAGCAACCAGTGGCGGCAGATCCTTTTTTCCGGCTCCTCGGGCACCGACTGGCCCTCCAAGAGGGAAGGGCACTCCCTGGCCCCGGCGGGAGGCGAGCGGTTAGTCCTTTTCGGCGGAGCAGGCCAGGGACAGCCCCAGGGGGACACCTGGATCCTCTACACCTTCTCCTCCTCGCTCCAGGTGGTCTGGAACGGCACCGACCAAGGAGGCCAGCGAGTGCCGGACGGCACTTACACCCTCCTCCTCACGGTCACCGACCCGGAAGGGCTTCTGGACACCGCCAGCGGTCAGGTGACGGTGGACACCCAACCTCCCGCCCTTTCCCTCTCCGCCTCCCCCGATCCCCTCACCTCACCCGGTCCGGTAACCGTCTCCCTCACCTCCACCGAACCCCTGGCTTCCTCCCCCCTGGTCACCGTAACCCCACCCGGCGGCCCCCCCGTCCCCCTGGCCATGTCCGGAGGAGGGCAGAACTGGTCCGGCAGCTACGAGGTGTCTAGCGAAGCTCCCCAAGGGGACTACCTCCTTTTCGCCTCGGGGGAGGATGAGGCGGGGAACGAGGGGACGGCCCAAGGCAACTTCACCGTGCAATGGCCACCCTCCGAACCTCCGCCTCCCGGAAGCGGCATCCCGCCCAAGATCACGGTGACCGCCGATCCTCCCTCGCTGAGCGGGCCGGGAACGGTCACCCTCACCGTGGAGGCGGACCAGCCTCTCTCCTGGGGCCCCCGGCTCTCCCTCGTCCCGCCCGGAGGAAAGGCTCAGAGTATCGCCCTTTCCCCCGCCGGGACCAACCGCTGGAGGGCCACCTATTCTCTCGGGGCCTGCAGTCCCAACGGAACCTACCTCGTCCGGGCCTGGGGCAAAGACGGGGAGGGAGACCTGGGAGTGGGGGAAACGAGCTTCCAGGTAAGCGGCATAACCACGAGCAGTGATACCGAACCGCCCCGCATCCGGTTCTGGTATCCCCGGAACGGGAGCATGGTGCACCTCCCGCCCGGAGAGAGCCTCACCGTATATGTGCTGGTGGAGGATGGCTGCGTGGGGGTGGACGGGGCCAGCGCAAAAATATGGGCTGATCACGAGCTTCTTTCCGGTCTCTCCTTCTCCCCCCGCCAGGGGCGCATCTCCTTCCGCTGGGATGCACCTTCGGAAGGCACCCACCGGATAACGGTGGAGGTCCCGGACCAAAACGGCAACCTGGCGGTGGAGAGCTGGTACTTCCGGGTGGCTCACCGGAGGAGATGAGGGGATGAGGGAGTCACGTCCCCGGGTTCCGGCTTTAATCCTCGTCCTGGCGTGGATGCTGATTCTGGCCCTCCCTCTCCCCGGCCGGGCCGACTCCCCCCACACCGACCCCGACCATCCCCACCTTCCGGGGGAGCTGGGCCCGGATGATACCCGGGTTTTAGTCTTCCAGGCTTCCGGCCAGCCCCCGGGCACCTCCAGCGCCCGTATCCTCTTCACCCCCGAATTCCAGGACTTCTCCGTCACCTTCACCGTCTACCGGCACGCCTACGGGGACGACACCCCCTTCGAACGGGGGGTGTTTCTGGCCCTCTCCTCCTGCACCCTGACCCAGGCCGAATACGAGGCGGGGAACTTGGGCTCCTGCCCCGGCTGGGAGAAAGACGCCCTTTACGGATACCTTTCCTACACCGACCCCCTCCTCACCGATTACGAGGAGTACTCCTACCTCGTCCACTCCAGCGAAGAGGGGGTAGACGATCCGGACGAGTTCCTGGAGGGCTATGTGGTGGTGCGGGCCTTCCCCCCCCACCCAGACCCGGCACGGGAACTACACCGAATACACCGATGCCTGCACCGCCTGCCACGGGCTACACTCCTCTCAGAGCCAGCGGCTTTTGAAGGCTCCCAGCATCACCGATCTCTGCGCCACCTGCCATGACGGGACGGGATCCAAATACGACGAGGTGCGGGGGCTGGTACGCACGGGTCCCGCCTGGAACTCCGCCGCCTACGCCGCCGCCGGCCCCTTCGGAGACGCCCTCAAGTTCGGATCGGGCGTAGAGACCTCCTCCGTCCACAGCGTAGCCCGGGCCGTGACCTGCCCGGAGGGAGGGAATCCCGCCACCTGCGGGACGGAATGGGAGCTTAATGCGGACAAGATGGCCCGCCTCTGGATGGCCCCCGGCTCCGGCTGGACAAGAGAGGCGGGGCCAAAGGACACCAACGACGAGGGCAACCGGGTCTACAGGTTTGTTACCGCCGCCTGGAGCTCCTGGCTCTACTGTTCCTCCTGCCACGAGCCCCACGACCGGGGGAAGAACTTCCGCCTCCTTCGGCCGGTAATCAACGACCGGCCCAACATCCTGGTACGCGGGGTGAGCGAGGTGGTCCCGGGGGGAGAGGACTTTCATCCCCACCGGGGAATATGGGAAAAAAGGGCCATGTACACGAAGTTCCTCTCCGGCGGCAACTCTGTCCTCGTTTTCTACACCCCGCGGGTGGAGGATCCGGGGGAGCTGAGCGGCCAGGACGTGGATCCGCCCAACGGTATAGACGACGGGGCGGAGAGGGCCTGCCTGGAGGAAAAGGGGGAGATCGAGCTGGACCCCTCCTCCCCCAGCGGCTACCGCTGCCTGGTGAAGCGGGGGATGGGAGGGGTAACCAGCTTCTGCGCCGCCTGCCACCGGACCTTCATGTGGCCGGAGGCCTGGGTGGCCAGAGACTCCTTCCCCGATCCCTATGACCCGGGAAGCGGAAAAACTTACAGCGGCATGGACCAAGCGGAAACCAGCCCCGGCTCCTTCGTCCCCCCCGGAGCCAGCCTGGACCAAAGCTGGGGCCAGCACAAGCACCCCATAGCCATAAAGCCCATGGAGGCGGCTCTGGAGGGAAGGCTGGTGGAGGGAACCTTGGCCGAAGACGGGGATATCTGCAGCTTCCGCAAGCTCTCCTCAGGCGATCCCCGATGCCGGGACGTGGACCAGTGGCGGGTGCGCGACCCCGTAGTGCCCCTGGAGGGAAAGGAGCGGGGGGCGGACACGGTGGTGAGCCTGGACCCACGGCTCGGGCTCGGAGAAGCTACAGGTGGCCTACAAAAACTTCGGCCTCAACGACACCTCCCATCCTCTCCTCCGGCGGAATCCCGAGACCAACTACCTGGAGATCCTGGAAGACCCCTACCCGCCGGGAACCCGCCCCTCGGGACCGTACTGGTGGGAAAACCCGCAAAACCTGGTCTCCAGTGCGCTGGCCCGTTTCAACCCCATGGCCTCGGTCTGCTTCCGCTGCCACAGTGTGCTCGACTATGCCCAAGCCCTGACCCTGGGATTAGGGGGAGAGTAAAAAGCGGTTTGCGGCCCAACTTTAGAGGGAGGATCGCACGGGCTGGGTTTTTCTCCGAGCACTATCCGGCTCAGGCATAAGCGGCCGTCTCCTCGAGGCGCAGGGGGATCTCCTCGCCCGGGACCAGAGGCTGGAGGGAGATAGGGCGACTGGAGGCTATAAAGACCACCCGGCGGCCCGGGTTGGCCAGCACTCCGGACGCGGAGAAGGTGGCCAGGGCCCGGGAGGGAAGGATCGCCGCCGCCTCTTCAGGCGCCAGGCGTCCCAGCCTCTCCACCTCCCTCCCCGGAAGGGGAACAGCCAGGGGAAGAAAGGGAAGGGCCTTCATCCCCTCCGCCTCCCCTTCGGGAAGTAAGACCCGCGGCCCCAGGATCTCCGCCCCCGCTCCCGCGCCCAAAAGGACCGCTCCCCGGCGGTGGGCGGCCAGGACCAGGAGAGAAAGGCTCCCCTCCCGGAGGCGGGCCGCCCCCGTCTCCAGCGATCCCCCCACCACCGCTATCACGTCGGCACTGGCCACCACCGGGTGGCCCTCCCGGCCGAGCGGCGCCACCACCACGTTTTCCGCCCCGAAGCGGCGGAAGGAGCGGGCAAACCGCTCCCCTCCCCGCTCCCCCAGGGGGCTGGCCAGAGCCAGCACCACCACCCGGGACTCCCGCCCCCCAGCGAGGCGCAGGCTCAGGAGAACTGCCTCGTCGGGGAGCCCCAGGCCCCCCACCAGCACCACCGGCCCCCTCCTCCCCCCATCGGAAGGGCCGGGACGCCTCCGGAGCCCCTGGGGCCAGAGGATGGATTCGGTCAAAAGACGGGAGAGCTCATCTACCGCTTCCACCAACTCCGCTCACCAATGCCGCCTTTCCACCACTCCCCGCTTCATTTCGCCTTCCGGCTTCCGAAAGAGGGGCATGGGGAGCGCCTGCCCAACCTGCCGCCCGCCTGGTCCTCTCTCTGCCCCCCCGGCGATAGTTGGTGCCGGCATCCCGGCGCCCTGGCGCTCAGATGTCTATCTGGGCCCTCTGCAGCCGCCCGCTGAAGTCTACGTAGATGGTTTTCCATTCAGTATACACCTCGAGGGCCGCCCTTCCCGCCTCCCGGTGGCCGCTTCCCGAGACCCCGAACCCCCCGAAGGGCAGGTGCACCTCCGCCCCGATGGTTCCGGCGTTGACGTAGACGAGCCCGCTCCTTATCTCCCGCATGGCCCGGAAGGCCTTCTCCAGGTCCCGGGTATAAATGGAGCTGGAAAGTCCGTACGCTGTGCCGTTGCCCACCTCGATGGCCTCCTCGAGATCCCGCACCCGGATGACGGCCACCACCGGCCCGAAGATCTCCTCCTGGGCGATGCGCATCTCCGGGGTGACCTGATCGAACACCGTGGGGAGATAGAAGAAGCCGCGATCCAGATCCCCGCCCCGGGCGAAGTCCCCGCCGCAGAGAAGGCGGGCTCCCTCCTCCCGGCCGATCCCCACATAACGGTGCACTTTTTCCCGGGCGGCGGCGTTGATGAGCGGCCCCATCTCCACCTGAGGGTCAAGACCGTTGCCCAGCCGGAGCCGCCGGGCCCGCTCCACCAGTCTCCCGGTGACCTCCTCCGCCACCTTTTCCTCCACGATCACCCGGCTACAGGCGGTGCACCTCTGCCCCGTGGTCCCGAAGGCGCTCCAGACTATACCGTCGAGGGCCAGATCGAGATTAGCGTCGGAAAGGACGATGATGGCGTTCTTCCCCCCGAGCTCCAGGTGCAGCCGCTTCAAGGCCCGGGCCGCGCTCATCCCCACCTCCCGGCCCACGGCGGTGGAGCCGGTAAAGGAGAGGAGATCCACCCCCGGATGCTCGAGGAGCGCCCGGCCCACCGGATCCCCGGGCCCGAACACCAGGTTCACCACCCCCGGGGGAACCCCGGCCTCCTCCAGGATCTTTACCAGGTGCCAGGCCAGGATGGGGGTATCGCTGGCCGGCTTGAAAACCACGGTGTTCCCGGCGATAAGGGCAGGCATGAGCTTCCAGGAGGGAATGGCCAGGGGGAAGTTCCAGGGGGTGATGCAGGCCACCACCCCCACCGGCTCCCGGACGCACATGGCGAACTTGTCCCGGAGCTCGGAGGGGACGGTCTCCCCGCAGAGCCTTCTTCCTTCTCCGGCCATGTAAAAGGTCATGTCTATGGCCTCCTGCACGTCCCCCCGGGACTCGGCTAGCACCTTCCCCATCTCCTGGACCATGAGCCGGGCCAGCTCCTCCTTGCGCCGGAGGAGGATTTCTCCGGCCCGGAAGAGGATCTCCCCCCGGCGGGGGGCCGGGACCAGCCTCCAGGAGTCGAGGGCCCGGCGGGCCGCCCTCACCGCCCGGTTCACGTCCTCCGGGGTGGCCTGGGCCACCTCGCCCAGCACCTCCCCCGTGGCCGGATTCAGGCTTTGGAACCACTGCCCGCCTGACCCGGGCACCCACTGGCCCTCTATGTAGTTGAGGTACCTCTCCACTTCCTTCCCCCCTCACCGACCGGTGATCCCCCAAAACGGTCTGGGGCCAACACGTCACCCACCCGGACTTCGGCCCCTCAACGGCAGTCACGCCGCATCCGCGCCGATTCCCCCGATCGTCCTTTTTACCTGCTTTCTTCGCCTCCGGTTAATCTTTTCCTCTCTTTCCCCCGCCCATGCAGCCGGGTAGTGTCTCCCAAGGCATGGGGATTATGAGCCATTTTGGCCCACCCTCCTTAAAAACCCGCAATAGAGCCGCAGAAAACCAGGATCTATCCTCTCCCTTGAAGCAACCTAAACCCGGTTCAAAGATCCTCGGGCTTTTCGAAACCAGCTCGGAGGGCTGAGCCAGTCAACCGTCTGAGTTCGAAAGGAGGTGAAAGAATGGCCCGATTCTTCCCCACCGAAAAGCTCCTCCCCCAGGAGGCGCTTGACCGCTTCAAGTACGAGGTGGCCCGAGAAATGGGGCTTTTGCCTCAGGTGCAGGACGGCTACTGGGGGGAGATTCCCGCCCGGGAATGCGGCCGGGTGGGAGGAAAAATAGGCGGCCCTATGGTGCGGGTGCTCATCCGGAGGGCGGAGGAGGAGCTGGCCCGGACGGGACGGGAGCCTTCATGAGCCCCAGCGGCACCGGCTCCAGCCCCTTCCGCCTGATGATCCCCACCACTTCCTCCGTCAGCCGGACCACCCCGGGGCGGTCGGCGTGGAGCATGATCACCGCTCCGGGGAAAACGTAGCGGGGAAGGGCCTCCAAAAAAACCTCCGGCGGAAGCTCCAGGTCCGAGGCTCCCACATTGGTCCAGAGCGCCAGCATCTGGCCCTGCCGTCGGGCCTCCCGGGCCACCTCCTCGTCGAAGAACCCCCCGGGAGGCCGGAGGAAGCGGGGCCATCTCCCCGTCACCCGGGCGATGGCCCGGGCCGGGCGGGAGATCTCCTCCCCCAGCTCCAAGGCATCGAGATCCGTCAGGGGATGGTGGGAGTAGCCATGACTCTCCACCTCATGGCCCCGGCGGGCCGTCTCCGCCACCAGCTCCGGGTGCCGCTCCACCGCCTGGCCGGTGAAAAAGAAAGTGGCCCTCACCCCTTCCCGATCCAACAGCTCAAGAAGCGTCGGGTGGAACTCAGGCCGGGGACCGTCGTCGAAGGTCAGAGCCACCCGGAACGAGGGGGAATCCTGCACCAGGGTAGGGAGGGCGGAGGGAAAGGAGGTCCGCCAGAAGAGCCCCACCACGCCCAGAAACAGCGCCACGGCCAGAAGGCCGGGAAGGAGCCTCAATAGCTGACCGCCAGGGCCCCTCCCACCACCCCGGCCACCAGCGCCCCGAGAAGGGGAATCCAGGAGAGCTCCCCGGGGGTGACCGCCAGGGTGAAAGCGGTGGCCAGAAGCGAGGCCAGCACCCCGTGGAACACCACCCGCTTCCCGGCCAGCCTACCGGCGAGGAAGGCCCCGGCGGCCAGGGAGAGGAAACCGGGGAGGAGGCGGAACCACCCCCAGTCATCGAGGGAGTAAGGCGTGCGCAGAAAGAACCACCCCAGGGAAAAGGCCAGGGATAAGGAAAGAAGAAGAGCTAAAAGCGCCCCAAGGAAAATGGCCTTGGCGTTCACACCCGATGGATATGCGGAAAATGCACCTTCTAACACCAGGCGGTCATAGTTCTCGGTTAAACCTCAGAAAGCCAGGCCCTCCCGTGGTACCCAGCAGCCGCCCGATCTTCCTCCTAGCTACCCCCATCCAGCGCCCGAGTGATAGGGGGGAGGGGTCCCCCTCCAGAGGGTCACCCCTCCCCTCCTTATTAAGACCCCGCTTGGTCCGGAGCCTCCCGGGCCAGGTCCTTTTCGGCGTGTTCCACCATGCGGCGGACCATGTTCCCCCCGATGAGGCCCACCTCCCGGGTGGTCATGTTCTCCCAGCCGCGCTGGCGGACGTCGTCCTCAAGACCAAGCTCCCGGGCCACCTCCATCTTGAACCGATCCAGAGCCGGTTCCGCTTCGGGGATGACCGTGGCACGCCTGCGGCGACGGGCCATCTTCTCACCCCCTTTTCAAACGGGGCCATCATTGATTCTTCCCCCGCCGGACGAAGGAAAACGGGAAATCGAAAGCTGTCGAGGCGGCGATAGCCGGAGACGGGCTTTGCTGGTTCCGCTACTTTAAGCGGCTCCGCTATTTAAACGGTTCTGCATATTTTAAGCTACGGTCCCCCTATTTTAGGCAGCGGTTCCGAAGACTTCGGCAGCCATTCTTTCCCCACGAGATATAGCGGGATCGAACCCCGATATCCGGGCCGGGTAGGCCAATAGTGGGCCACCTGGGCCCGGGGCAGCTACTTCTCCAGCATCCTCCTCAGCTCGCCGGACAGCTCCTCCAGGGAGGGAAAGAGGCTTTCGTCCGTGATGCGCAGGTGGATGGGGGTGATGGAAATCATATTCCTCTCTACCGCCGCTATGTCCGTCCCCTCTTCCTCCCCGTGGCGCACCTCCCCCGCCAGCCAGTAGTACTTTCTCCCCCGGGGATCCACCCGGGGGTGGAACACGTCCCGGTAGTAGCGCACCCCCAGGCGGGTTACCGCCACCCCGGCTATCTCCGGGGGCTCAAGGGCCGGGATGTTGACGTTGAGGATGGCTCCCGGGGGAAGGGGATGGCGGCGGAGCAGCCCGAGCATCCGCCGGGTGAAGAGGGCGGCGAAGCTGTAGTCCGCCTCCTCGAAGGTGGCCAGGGAGACGGCCAGGGCGGGGAGGCCCAGGATGGAGGCCTCTATGGCGGCAGAAACGGTGCCGGAATAGAGCACGTCGGTCCCCAGGTTGGGGCCCCGGTTGATCCCCGAGACCACGATCTCGGGGGGGCGGTCAAGGAGAGCCAGTACCCCCATCTTGGTGCAGTCGGCGGGAGTGCCGCTCACCGCCCACATGGGCACCTTCACCCCTTCCAGGCGGATGTCGTACACATAGAGGGGCTTGTGCAAGGTGATGGCGTGGCTGGCCGCGCTCCTCTGGTGCTCGGGGGCCACCACGAAGACCTCCATCCCCTCCTCTCCCTCCAGGGCGCGGCGCAGCTCCTGCAGCCCTTCCGCGTACACTCCGTCGTCGTTGGTCAGGAGGACCCGGAAAGCCAGGATCCCACCTCCTCCACCGTCCTCCGGAGATCTGTACCCCCGGGGCCCGGGCGGAAACGCAGGAAGGCCAGGCGAGGGTAGAGGGAAGCCAGGCGCAATGCCGCCCGGCGGGCGGAGTACTCGGCGTCGCCAAGGCTCACCACCACCCGGAAAGGAAGCTCGGCCGCCGGAAGGTGGGGCGGCCTCTCCGCCAGCACCAGGGCGGGAAGGGGCAGTTCGTCCCAGTGGCGGGGCGGGCTTATCAGCACTATCCCCCGCTCCTCGAAGAGGGAGGAGCCCCTCCGCAGGAGCTCCAGCCCGGAAGGGGAGGAAAGGACCAGGCCCAACCCCCGGGGAGCCAGAAGGGACTCGAGAAGGGAGGCCAGCATCCCCCGGTCCGGGGGTCCGGGGATCTCCCAGGATCTCATCCGTCCCCGCTCCTCGGGATCGTCCCGGCACACCCGGGCCTCCCCGGCCAGGGAAGAGGGTAGGAGGTCGTAGAAGAAGGCCGAGGAGAGGGGAAGGGCGGGATGGAGCCGGAGATCGGTCCCCGCCTCCTCCGCCTCCCACACCAGGAGGAGATCCCTCTCCCTCATCTCCCCCTCCTCGAGGAGGGAACGCAGCGCCCGGTGGGCGACCAAAAGCTTCCTCTCCTCCCTGGCTTTCTCCCGGGCCCGGGGATAAAAGCAGGAGCGGTGAGCGGGATCTTCCGGCCGGCAGCCGGAGCCAGCGGCCAGGTCCCTCCTCCAGATCGTCCGCTCCTCAGGCCGGAGCCTCATCTCTCCTGACCAGCCTTCCCCCGTCTCCGTAAGCCATACCGCCACCCGGGCCCAAAAGCGCCTCTCTTCCTCCGTCCCCCCAGATCCCCTCCGCCGGGCCTCCCGGTAGCGCTCCAGGCAGAGGTACTCCTCCCGGGGGGCTAAAAACCCCACCCCCGGCAGGGCCAGCCGGAGATCCCGGGCTGCGGGGGAAGGAAGGGAGACGATCACCCGCTCCGCCCACTCCCGGTGAAGAAGGGATAGAAGCACCTCCCATCCCGCTCCTCTCTTCTCCCCCAGCACCACCCCCTCCCGGCGGGTAGCCAGGATCAAAGCCTCCTCCAGCCAGGGCTCGATGGAGAGGCGGGTAGACGATTCCCGGGTGGGGTGGCCTCCATATCCTCCCCCGCTTTCCCCCACCGTCCGGACAACCCCTTCTTCTCCCGCCTCCGGGGCCAGGGATAGGAGAGGGCCCAGGGAGGTGGAGGAGAAGGCGGATTTCGCCTCCCCTCCGAGGCGGAGGAGAAGGGGGAGGAGGCGGAGAAAGACCCGGCCGGCCACCTCGGCGTCGGCCAGGGCGCGGTGGAAACCGTCTTCCCCTCTCACCCCGAGAAACCGGGCCACCGTCCGCAGCCGGTGATCCGGAAGCCGGGGGAGGAGGATGCGGGCCAGAGCCAGCGCGTCCCACACCCGGGTCGGGCGCAAGGGAAGGGCCAGCCGCTGGGCGGCGGCGCGCAGGAAGGAGAGGTCGAAGGAGGCGTTGTAGAGAAGGAGAGTCCCTGATAGGTGGGGGAAAAGCCGGGGAAAGATCTGCTCGAAGGAGGGAGTACCCCGGAGCTCCCGCTCCTCGATCCCCGTCAGGCGGCGGATGAAGAGGGGGAGAGGTCGGCCCGGGGAGCAAAGGTAGCGCACCCTCTCCACCACCCGGCCCCCGGAAAAGCGGACCAGGCCCACCTCGATCACCCGGTCCTCCCGGGGATCCGGGCCGGTGGTCTCCAGGTCGAGGGATATGAAATCAGGAAAGGCCATCTTCAAATTATTCGGGGCTTCAGCATCCCTTCCTCCAGGTGGCAGGCATCGTTCCAGCGCACCAGGCGGGCCTCCTCCCCCTCCAGTTCCAGCTCCACCAAAGCGGCGTTCCCCAAGGCGAACAGGCGCCGGAGGAGGGGGTCGAGGCCCAGGAGGAGACAAACCGCCGCCCGGATGCTCCCCCCGTGGGCCACCACCAGAAGATGCTCCCCGGGGGAGGCCAGGACCTCCTCCAGGGCGTGCTTGACCCGCTCCATCAGTTCCCGGAAACTCTCCCCTCCCGGAGGGGCCACGTTCACCCAGTCCCGGAGGTAGGCCTCCGCCTCCCGGGGATACCTCTCCCTTATCTCGGCAAAGGAAAGCCCCGCCCACCGTCCGTAGTCCATCTCCCGCCACTCCCGCCGGAGGTGGAGGGGTAGCCCCAGGGCGGAGGCTAGGATCTCCCCTGTCTCCCGGGCCCGGGAGAGGTCGGAGGAGAACACCTCCCGGAAGGGGAGATCCCGGAGCCGCCGGGCCAGGAGCCGGGCCTGTTCCCTCCCCTCCGGGGAGAGGGGGATGTCGGTCTGGCCCTGGAAGCGGCCCTCGTCATTCCAGACCGTCCGCCCGTGGCGCACAAGGTATAGCCTGCGGAAAGCCGAACGCACGTCTTTTCATTATGCGGGCAGAGGTATGGGGTATCAAACCCCGGCGCAGCACGACCTTCTTCGCGGAAGGTTTTGAGGACCGCTGCGGGCTGGCGAGGGGTTTGGAGCGGCCCCTGCCTCACCTGGCTTGAGGTAAAGGCACGTCCGCCTCCCGGAAGCGCCCCTCCCCCTCGGCTACCACCTGCCCCGTACCGGAGGCCAGCACCACCGCCCGGGCCGGATACACCCCGTGGCGGGGAGGGAGAGCCTCCCCCAGGACCAGGAGCTCCCTCCCCGGCTCCACCGGGTTCCGGTAACGGATCCCCAGAGAACCGGTGAGGGTCCCCACTTTCCCCAGGGAGTAGACCGCGTACCACATGGCGTCGTCCAAAAGAGCGGCCAGCACTCCCCCGTGGATTATCCCCGGGAATCCCTGGAACGCCCCTCCGGGGCAGGCTCGGGCCAGGGAGCGGCCCCGGGCGGCATAAAAGCTCACCCCCAGCCCGGACCCGTTCTCCGCCCCGCAGACCATACACTCCCGGGAGCAGAAGGAGGGAGCCTCTTCCGGAAGCCAGAGGGTGGGGTCAGCCGGCCACCAGTTCCCGGGCCCTTCTCTGGACCTCGTAAAGAACCCTCTCCTCGTCCACCCGGGTCATCTCCCGGCCCCGCATGACCACCTCGCCCCCCACTATGACCGTGTCCACATCCCCGTCCTGGCAGGAGTAGACCACCAGGGAGACGAGGTCGTGGCGGGGGAAGAGGCGGGGCTCCCGGGGCTTAACCAGCACCAGATCCGCCTCCCGCCCCGGGGCTATCTCCCCCACCTTCCCTCCGAGGCCGAGGGCGCGGGCCCCTCCCCGGGTGGCCATCTCCAGGGCCTGGCCGGCGGAGAGGGCGTCGGCCCGCCCGAGCCTGAGCTTCTGGAGGTAGCAGGCCTGGCGCATCTCCTCGAAGAGCCCCAGTTGATTGGTGCTGGCCGGGCCGTCGGTGCCCAGGCCTACCTCCACCCCGGCCGCCAGCATCTCCGCCACCGGGGCGATCCCCGAGGCCAGCTTGGAGTTGCTGCGGGGGTTGTGGGCCACCCCTCCCGGGAGGCGGCCCAGAAGCCGCCGGTCCTCCTCGTCCACGTGGACGCAGTGGGCGGCCAGCACCAGGGGAGCCTCTTCGTATCCGAGGTCATAGAGCAGCTCCACCGGGCTCCGCCCGTACCTGGCCCGGCAGAGCTCCACTTCCCCCTCCGTTTCGCTCAGGTGGATGTGGATCCCCGCGCCGAGTTCCCGGGCTGCGGCCAGCACCTCCCGGAGGAACTCCGGCGGGCAGGTGTAGGGGGCATGGGGTCCGAGCATGGTGGTGATCCTTCCCTCTCCTTCCCCCTCCCAGCGGCGGCAGAAGTCGGCGGCCTGACGGAGCTTCCCTTCCGCCTCGGGAAGCACCTTTCCCTCGGCGTCCCCGGCGATCATTCCCACGGAGAGGGAGGCCCGGATACCGCTTTCCAGACAGGCCCGGGCCGCCTCGTCCATAAAGAAGTACATGTCGGCGAAGGCGGTCACCCCGGCCCGGAGCATCTCCAGACAAGCAAGAAGCGTCCCCCAGTAGACGTCCTCTCCCCGGAGCCGGGCCTCCACCGGCCAGATTTTCTCTTCCAGCCAGGGCATGAGGGGGAGATCGTCGGCATAGCCCCGCAGAAGGGTCATGGCCGCGTGGCAGTGGGCGTTCACCAACCCCGGCAGGAGGACAGCATCGGGGTCGGAGATGATCTCGAGGGCAGAGTTCCGGTACTGGTTCCTTCCCCGCCCGGAAGGGTCATCCCCGGACCCGCCGGATACAGCCTCTGCCGGCCCCACCCGGGCGATTTTCCTCCCCTCCACCTCCACCTCCACCCCCCGGAGCACCTCTATCCCTCCCTCTCCGGGGGTCACCACCCAGCCCGGCCTGATCAATAACCCCATGCCGTCATCCCGCCCCGAGCCCGAGGTAGCCCCGGACCAGCTCCCGGTTCACCTCCACCACCTCCCGGGCGAAAGCCGCCTGGGCCTCGGAGCGCAGGGGAAGCCGGTCCGCCTCCTCCTGGGCGGTGATGACCGAGCCGTCGGGCACCGCCCTCCCCGGCGGCACCTCCACCCCGATCACCATGGCCCCGTGGCCCACAAACACCCCCTCCCCGAGATGCGCCCGGAGGACGATGGAGCGGAAGCCCACAAAGCACCCGTCCCCCAAAAAGGCCGGGCCGTGGACGATGGCTCCGTGGGCCAGGGAAACCTCCCTCCCCACGTAGATGGAGTACTGCTCCCCGCCCGGACCCTTCAACAACTGGCCTTTAAGCCCGTGGAGGATCACCCCGTCCTGGACATTGGAGTGCTCGCCGATATAGATGGGCTGTCCTTCGTCTCCCCGCACCGAGGCCTGAGGGCCGACGAACACCCCTTCCCCCACCCGCACCTTCCCGATCACGGAGGCCCGGGAGCTGACATAGGCCCCCGGGGCCACCTCGGGTCTGGCCTCCTCCTCGTTCCAGGAGGTGCGGGGGGCGGGGAGAAAGCAATTTTCCAGGCTCAACGCACATCCCCCTTTCATGCGCGAACCCTGAACGCTGGCCTCTAAACCTTCACCCTTCGGCAGTAGCCGCCTTCTCCTTCCAATCCATGCCCGCCACCTTGAACTTCTCTCTCACCGCCACCCCGAGAGATACCCCCTTTGCTCCTCAGTCAGCTCGTCTATCTGCACCCCCCCTGTCATGAGCCTCAGTCGGGCCACTTTCTCGTCCAGTTCCCCCGGCACCGGATGGACCCCCGGAGGGAGGGTCCCGGGGGTTAACCCCGCCAGATAGCCCAAAGAAAGGGCCTGGAGGGCAAAGCTCATGTCCATGATTTCCACCGGATGGCCGTCCCCGGCCACGAGATTGACCAGCCGCCCCTCGGCCAGGAGGTAAAGCCTCTTCCCACCGGGGAGAAGGTACTCCCGGACCCAGGGGCGCACCTCTCTCCCCGCCTCGCCGTCCGGTTGCCCGGTCCCGGCCCCCGACCCTCCCCGCGCTTGGCGGTCCAAAGCGGCAAGATCCTGTTTGTCTATCTCCACATCAAAGTGGCCGGCGTTGGCCAGCAAAGCCCCGTCTTTCATGCGCAGGAAGTGCTCCCGGGTGAGGACCCGGGCGCAGCCGGTGGCGGTGACAAAAACGTCCCCCCGGGAGGCGGCCTCGAGAGAAGGTAGCACCTCGAAACCGTCGTGCAGGGCCTCGATGGCCGCCACCGGATCCACCTCACAGACGATCACCCGGGCTCCCAGCCCCCGCGCCCGCTGGGCCACCCCCCGGCCACACCAGCCATAGCCCACCACCACCACCGTCTTTCCGGCCACGAGAAGGTTGGTGGCCCGCATGATCCCGTCCCAGGTGGACTGCCCGGTGCCGTAACGGTTATCGAAGAGGTGCTTGGTCCGGGCGTCGTTCACCGCCACCACCGGAAAGGCCAAAACCCCCTCCCGCTCCATGGCCCTGATCCTGCGCACCCCGGTGGTGGTCTCCTCCGTTCCCCCCGCTACCCGGGAAAGGAACCCCCTCTCCTCGGTGTGGAGAAGGGCGGTGAGATCGCCTCCGTCGTCCACCACGAAATCCGGCCCTGTCCGGCAGACCAGGCGTAGGTAGTGGAAGTACTCCTCCTCCGTGGCCCCCCGCACGGCGAAGACGGTCACCCCGGCCTGGGCCAGGGCAGCGGCCACTTCGTCCTGGGTAGACAAAGGGTTGCACCCGGCCACCACCACCTCCGCCCCCGCCTCTTTGAGGGTCAGAGCGAGACAGGCCGTCTTGGCCTCCACGTGCAGGGCAAGACCCACCCGGCGGCCCTGAAGGACCCCGGAGGAGCGAAGTTCCCTCCCCACCGCCCCGAGAACGGGCATCCGCCGGCGGGCCCACTCTATCCTGACCCGGCCTAAAGGAGCCAGCGCCGGGTCGCGGACTACCGACCGGCCCACAGTCCCGCCCCGCGTCTCACAGAAGCCCTCCCTGGTTCCCGGGCATCATCCCGCGCCCGAGCCGCCTCCCCCACCCGGAGAAACCCTGCCAGGATCCTTTACCACCGTATCGCCATTCATCCCCCTCTCCATCCTCTCACCCGGGGCAACACCTATCACCCGTCCCTCAACCCCAAATCCCCTATGCCCCAAAAACCTCTAAAGGCCGGCCGCAGTCGCAGGACCGCTCCCGGGGAATGGCGGAAAGCGCCCGGGCAAGAAGAGCCCTGAGGCTCCCTCTGCCCCTCTCCATGGCCTCCAGCACCTCCCGGTGGGTGAGGGGCTGGGGGGAGATGCCCGCGGCGTAGTTGGTCACCACGGCCAGGGTGGCGTAGCAGAGGGAGAGCTCCCGGGCCAGGACCACCTCCGGCACCCCGGTCATGCCCACCACATCGCCGCCTAAAGCCGAAAACATACGGATCTCCGCCGGGGTCTCAAAGCGAGGCCCTTCCGTGCACACGTAAACCCCGCCCTCCCGGATCCCCACCCCCAGCCCTTCCGCTGCCTCCTTCACCACCCGGCGGAGCTGGGAGCAGTAGGGCTCGGTCATATCCGCGTGGGCCACCCCCCGCTCTTCACCTTCAAAAAAGGTGGAGGGGCGGGAGCGGGTGAAGTCCAGGAACTGGTCGGGGATGAAGATACTCTCCGGCCGCACCTCTTCCCGCAGGGAGCCCACGGCGGCGGTAGCCAGGATCCTCTCCACTCCCAGCTCCCGGAGCGCCCAGAGGTTGGCCCGGTAGTTGATGCGGTGAGGAGGGAGGGAGTGGCGCCGGCCGTGGCGGGGGAGGAAAGCCACCTCCTCCCCTGTAAAGGGAAGCCGGCCCAGGATGACCTCCACCTCCCCGTAGGGGGTGGCCACCTTCTTTTCCCTCACCTCTGCTAAAAGGGCCGGGTCATAGACCCCCGTCCCCCCGATGACCGCCAGCCGGATCCGCCCTTCCACCTTTTTTTAGAGGAGCTCCTCCTCCCGGAAGAAAAGCTCTATCTCCCGGGCCGCCGCCTGGGGGGAGTCGCTCCCGTGGACGATGTTGGCCCCTATCTCCAGGGCAAAGTCCCCCCGGATGCTTCCCGGCGCAGCCTCAAGGGGATCGGTGGCCCCCATGAGCCTCCGCACCGCCTCCACCGCCCGGGGTCCCTCCCAAACCATGGCCACCACCGGGCCGGAGGTGATGAAGGAGATGAGCTCCCCGAAGAAGGGCTTCTCCCGGTGGGCTTGATAGTGGGCCTCGGCCAGAGGCGGGGGGACGCGCATGAGCTTGAGTCCCTTTAGACTTAAACCTTTAGCCTCAAGCCTCCTTATCACCTCCCCCACCAGTCCCCTCCTGACGCCGTCCGGCTTCACCATGACGAAGGTCTTCTCCAGGGCCAGAGCATCCACCTCCCTTTTCTACCTTCTCCTCCCCGGCCGGGCGTCCCTCTCAGGTCTCCGCCGCCACCCGGTTCCGGAGCCGACCCACCCCTTCCACCTCCACCTCCACCTCGTCCCCCGGGGAGAGGGGGCCTATCCCCGCCGGAGTGCCGGTGAAGACAAGATCTCCCGGAAGAAGGGTCATCACCGAGGAGATGTGGCTCACCAGCTCTTCCGGAGGGAAGATCAGGTTGTCCGTAGAGTCCCACTGTCGGCGGACCCCGTTCAAGTAGGTGGCCAGGTGGAGGGGAAAGAAGAAGGGACCGGGGATGATCCAGGGCCCCACCGGGGCAAAGGTGTCAAAACCCTTGGCCCGAGTCCACTGGCCGTCCCTTCTTTGCAGGTCCCGGGCGGTGACGTCGTTCCCGCAGGTATAGCCGAAGATGGCCTCCCGGGCTTCGCGAGGGGAGGCGCGCTTAAGCCGGCCCCCGATCACCAGGACCAGCTCCCCTTCGTAATCCACCCTCTGGCTCTCCCGGGGAAGGACAATGGTCCCGCCCGGGGCCAGAAGGGCCGAGGGGGGCTTGAGAAAGAGAAGCGGCTCCTCCGGCACCCGGAGGCCGAGCTCCCGGGCGTGGCTCCGGTAGTTGAGTCCCACGGCCACTATCTTTTGGGGCTCGGAGGGAGGAAGAAGGGAGACCCGGTCCCCGGGGATGCGCTCCCCCGTCTTCTGCCCGCCGGCATAAGGGGGACCGTCGAGGAGGTGAAGCTTCCCTTCCTCGTGACAGGCGTAGAAGGCCCGACCCTGGAACTCCACCCTGAGCCAGGCCCCCGGCGGAGGCGTCAAGCGCCGGCCCCCTCTTCCGGAGGGTCCAGCTTCTGCCCCTCCTCCATGGACCCCTTGGCTCCACCCGACTCCCTGCGCTTCCGCCACGCCCCACCCTTTAGTCTCCGGGCGGAGACCAAAAACCCGGTGTGGGCCACCATCCGGTGCTCGGGGCGCATGCTTTCCCGAGTCACATGCCAGGGGCGGAGAAGGAGCTCCACCACCTCCACCTCTCCCACCGGCATCTCTCCCAGTTCCATCACCAGCCGGTGGACCTGCAGGGTGGTGGGGAGCCAGGCCAAAAAGACCCCTCCCGGGCGGAGCGAGTCTATGGCTCCGGGCAGAGCCCGCCAGGGCTCGGGAAGATCCAGGATCACCGTGTCGAGATCTCTCTCCTCTATCCCCTCATAGACGTCGGCCAGCCTGAGTTCCGCGTTCGCCATCTCCCCGTGGAAGTAGCGGAGGTTTTCCCGGGCCAGCTCGAGGAAGTCGGGCCGCACCTCATAGCCGTAAAGTCTTCCCTCCGGCCCGAGATAGCGCAAAAGGGCGCAGGCCAGAGCCCCCGAGCCTACCCCCGCCTCCAGCACCCGGGCCCCGGGGAAGATTTCCCCCCGCAGGAGGAGAAAGCCGATGTCCTTGGGGTAAAGGATCTGGGTCCTCCGCCGGAGGTGGAGAAGGTAGTCCTCCAGCGTAGGGCGGAGGAGGAGAAAGGGGCGGCCGACATGGCTCGCCACTACCTCCCCTTCCTCCCGGCCGATCAGATGGCGGTGCTCCACCTTGCCCGCATGGGAGTGGAAGACGGCCCCGGGGGTCAGGGTAAGGAGATAGCGCCTCCCCCGCTCATCGAGGAGGAAAGCCAGTTCCCCTTCCCCCAGGGGCCCTCTCCGCTGCCCGTCCAACCCAGATGGAAGTTAAAACCCCAAAGGGCCACCGTCAAGGAAAACCGGGGGACGGGCGCGGCTCTTCGGACTCCGGGTCTCCTCGGCCCCGGGGTGGCTCTAGCCAGTCGGCGGGGAAGGAAAGGTAGTAGGAGGCGGGGAAGGAGAGGGCCAAAGAGGCGGCCACCACCCCGGAGTCGTTGAAGAGGAAGAGGGCCAGGGCGGCCAGGCCGAGGGGAACGAATCTCCTCTGCCTCAGAAGGAGAAGAAAGAAGGCCACGCAGAAGGCTAAAAGGAGCCAGCTCCAGCGGGTGAGGAGCAAAAGGCGGTAATTCATCTCCATTTTGCGGGCCACCGTCTCGGCCAGGATCCCCCAGCCCCAGGACCGGGCCAGATGGAAGAGCAAGGAGGCGTGGGTCTCTCCTCTCAGGGAGAGGAGCAAAAGAAGGAAGGACCCGGCTCCCACCGCTCCAAGAGCCAGGAGGGAGCGGGGGCGGAAGCCGAAAGCCGCCCCGAGGAGTGCCCCTCCCCCGGCCACCGCCGCGGCCACTCCCCCGTAGTTGACCCCCCGCAGGGGAACGGCTAAAAGCCAGGCCCCGCCGAGAAGGCCCGCCACCAGGCCCGGGACAACCCTCCCCCGTGCTACCGGATCGGGTTCTCCTGGGATACCCTTCTCCGTCATCCAGGAGAAGGCAAAGAGAGTGGCACCGAGGAAGGCCCCCAGGTATTCGTTGCCCAGTCCGTAGTAGCGGGCTCCGGCCACCGGGCTGTGGCCGATGAGGGTGAAGGATTCCAGCGGACTTCCCAGGAGGGCGTGCATTCCGAGGAAGAGGGAGGTTAGGAGGGAGAGGAGGAAGAAGGAACCGGGCCGGGGATGGAGGAGAAGGAAGAGCCCGGGGAGGAGAAGCCAGGGAGAGAGAGCCGCAAGGAGGGTGGCCAGGGGGAGGGCGGCATAGGAGAGGAAGGCACGGGAGCGGATCCCCGGAGGAAGGAGCCAGCCTCCCAGCACCAGGGCTACTCCCGCTCCCACGTAGAATTTGATGAAGGGACGGCGCAGGGAGTGGATCCTTCCCCATCTCCGCGCCCACCCGTCCAGCTCCCGCCGGGCCGAAGCGCCATCGAGGACGATAGTCCTGACCGGCTTCCCGTAGAAGAGGGAAGAGGCCGGTCTCACCTCCAGATGCCCGAGCAGGGTGGGAAGGAGGTCGGCTATGGAGACCAGACCCGGGGTGCGGGTGGTGGGGCTGGTGAGAAGTCCCCCGCCTCCGCCCCAGGCGGCGAGAGGGGTGAGGTAAAACCCCTCCTTCCGCTGGGGTGCCCCGGGGGAGAGGGAGAGGAGAAGGAAGAGATCCTTCCCCGGCCGGAGGCGGGGGAAAAGCCGGGCCAGAAAAGAAGAAAGCTGAAAGAAAGCCTCCCTTTGATGCTCCTCCCAGGCCCGGGGAGAGAGATGATCCCGCCAGAGATCGAGCCGGAGGAAATCCCCCGTTTCCACCAAAACGAGAGCGGCTTGCGGCCAGACCCGCTCTGTCTCCCGCACTAGAGCCTCGTAGTCCGTCCTCACCCCCCCGGGGAAGCGAAAATCCTCCTTCACCACTTCCTTCCCCACCGCCCCCAAAGGAACAGCCCCCTGGAAATCCATGGCCGCAGACACCAGGTAGCGGGCGGGCTGGAAAACCCGAGGGCTCAAGGGAGGGGAGACGAAATCGGCGTTTCCCACCACCGCCACTTTTTTCCCCCCGAGGCGCAGGCTTTCTCCAAGCAGCCCGGGCAGGAGGGAATGGTCAAGCCCCTCCTGGCTTCTGCGAATGGCGGCTATGCAGGGGTGAAATATCTGGCCCGGGGGAAGGCCCAGCCCCGTCCAGGAGCGGTAAAGGGGCTCCCTTCCCTCCCCCCTCTCCCCGGCCTCGCCGGCACAGGGGGCGGAGGCGGCCCGGGCCCCGGCTCCCAGAGCCACGTAAGCCTCCTCCACCGGAGACCGGCCCGGCCCCTTCACGTTCAAAAGAGCCCAGGCCAGCTCCTTCTCCCGGGCCGAGAGGGCCGGAAGATAGCCCCGGTCCAGGGCCCGGGAGAGCTCCTCCCACCCCACCCCGGCCATCACTACCACCACCGCCCGGGCCGGCTCCTGGGCCCATGCCCAGCCCGAGAAGCCAAAGAGAAAAAGGAAAAGGACTACTGAAAGCACTCCTCCCACTGCCTCCTCACCTCCCGGTAAACGGCCTCCGTCTCCTCGAGCTGCCGGAAGAGAGTAAAGGAGCGGGCGTACTCCCTACCTTTCTCTGCCAGGGTATTCCAGAGGGAGCATTCCCGGAGGAGGCGGAGCACCGCCCGCGCCAGGAGCCGGGGCGAGGGGGGAACGACCAGGATCCCGGCTTCTCCGGGATCCGGGGGGAGGCACACCCCGGGGCCGGAGGCGGCCACCACCGGCACCCCCCAGGCCCGGGCCTCGAGCGAGGCCAGCCCGAACCCCTCCCGCCGGGCGGGGAGGAGAAGGAGGCGGGAGAGGGAGAGAACGGGCCGCACATCCCTCTGAAAGCCCGCATAGAAAAGCCGCCCCCGCCATCTTCTTTCCGCCTCCCGCACTTTTTTCTCCTCCGGGCCGGAGCCGACCACCAGCGCCGCCGCCCGGGACTCCTGGACCAGGACCTCCCGGGCCGTCCGGAGGAAGAGGTCTATCCCCTTCTCCCGGGTCAGCCGGCCGATGAAGGAGAAAAATATTCTCCCCCCGGAGACGAGGAACGGAGGCAAGCCCAGAGTCCCGGCCCCCTCCTCCGGCGAAGGGAGGGAGGAGAGGAAATCCTCATCGAGACCGTTCTCCACGCAGAAGATGCGCCCGCGGGGGTTCAAGCGGCGGAGGTTCCGGGCGAGAGAGGGGGAGACGGCGATGCAGGGGAAGGTTTCCAGGCACCGCTTGAGGGCCAGGCGGGCCAGAAGCCCCAGCCCCCCCTTCGCCTCCGGCCAGCCGTGGCAGGTCCACACCGCGGGTATCCGGAGGCGGCTCAGGGCCAGGACCCAGGCCGCCTTCAGCCCGTGGGCATGGACCATCTCCGCCCGGCCGGGAAGCTCTTTCCGGAGCCAGAGCGCCAGGCGGAGGTCGGAAAGGGGAGAAAAGCGGGGGTCCAGGGGAAGGGAGAGGATCTCCGCCCCGGGCTGCCGCCCGGCCAGGAGCCGGACCTGGCGCTCCATCCCTCCTTCCGCCGGGCGCAAGAGATGGAGAACCCGGGCCACCGGAAGTAGGGTGGGCGTTTCGCCCGGGGGTTATGCGTCGGGATAGACTTCCGCTCGGGCACGTCCACCAGGATGGTGCCCGCCGGCGTCTGGCGGGCGGGCACGGGGAGTTTGCCCTGCTTCCACCACAGCCAGGCGGTCTGGTACGAGATGCCGCTGGCACGTGCCCGTGCCGTATTCTAGGTCTGCCTTCTATAAATCAATCAGCAGTTGCAAACCCTTCTTGGGCCCGCATCCTCTTTTCGAGGGCGGCGAGCATGGCCTCCACGTTCTGGCGGACGGCGACGGTGGCCAGGGGATGCAAGACGGGCTCCAGAAGCGGTATTCCCAGGGCGAACTCGCAGGTCAGGGTAACCTCCGTCCCCCCGTCAGCGGGAGAAAAGCGCCACTCCCCCTCGAACTGCTTGAGATCCCCCTCCACCTGGCGATAGCGGATGGCCGGGGAGTGGTCGTCGAACTCCTCCCGCTCCTTCCACCGGAAGGTCCGGCCCTGGAGCACCGCCTCCCAGGCGGTGAGCTGCCAGTCCGGCCCCCTCTCCAGCACCTCGATCTTCTTGACGTTCTGCATGAACCGGGGGAAGGAGGAGATGTCCCGGCAGATCCGGTATACCTCCTCCACCTCGCCCGGGATGACCTTTTTCACTTCCACTTTCGGCATCAGTCCTCACCCTTCCCCACTTTTCCTGCCACCGCCTTCGGGACAGCCCGGCACCATTGGCCACTGGTCCCTATTCCGGGGGGCATCATCATTTATTGCCACCCGCTACTCCGCCGAGGCCCCGGCCAGAGCGTCGGCCAGAGGCGCTACCTCCTCCACCGCCTCCGCTACTCTCCCTAAGGCTTCCTCCAGAAGCCCGTCCGGGATGTTAAGGGGCGGGGCAAAGCGGAGAACCCGGAAGTCGTTCAGCCCGGGCACCACGATCACCCGGCGGCGGAGGATGGCCTCGAGCAAAGCCCCTCCCACCCCGCTGTCCCGGGCCTCTATCCCGATGAGCAGCCCCCTCCCCCGCACCTCCCGCACTACCTGGGGATGCTTTACCGCCAGCTCCCGGAAGACCCCGAGCGCCTTCTCCCCCTTCCTCTCCGCCTCCCCGGGTAGATCCTCCTCCCGCACCACCCGGATGGCCTCCGCCGCCACCGCGCAGGCCAGGGGGTTGCCTCCCAGGGTGGAGGTGTGGATCAAAGGCTGATCCTCGAAGACCCGGAAGACCTCCCGGGTGCCCACCGTGGCTCCGACGGGGAGAATCCCTCCCCCCAGGGCCTTGGCCAGGCAGAGAATGTCCGGCACCACTCCCCAGTGCTGGCAGGCAAACATCCGGCCCGTCCGGCCGAGACCCGTCTGCACCTCATCCAGGATGAGGAGCGCCCCCCTCTCCTGGGTGACCCTCCGGGCTCGGGGAAGGTAGTCATCCGGGGGCACCACCACCCCCGCCTCCCCCTGGATGGGTTCGAGGATCACCGCCGCCGTCTCCTCATCCACCGCCCTCTCCAGGGCCTCGGCCTCCCCGTAGGGCACATGCTCCACGTGGAGGAAGAGATCCTTAAAGGGGTTTCTGTAGGCCGGGTTCCAGGTAACCGAGAGCGCCCCCAGGGTCTTGCCGTGGAACGCTCCCCGGGCGGCCACCACCTTGAGGCGGCCGGTGGCCAGGCGGGCCAGCTTCAGGGCCGCCTCCACCGCCTCCGCCCCGGAGTTGGAGAAGAAGGAGTAGCGGAGCCTCCCCGGGGCCACCGCCGCCAGAAGCTCCGCCAGTTCCACCTGGGGCCGGGAAAGAAGGAGCCGGGTGGAGAGGGGCATCTTTTGGAGCTGGCGCTCGAGGGCCGCCACCACCCGGGGATGGCGGTGGCCCAGGTTCATCACCGCATAGCCCGAGCCGCAGTCTATGTAAGCGTTGCCGTCCTCATCCCAGACGAGCGCACCCTCCGCCCTCCCCTCCACCGCTTCCAGGCCCATAAAGCGGAACACCCGGGCCAGGCCCGGGTTGAGGTGATACTCGTAGAGGGATAGAAAATCTTCTTCGCCCACCGGAGCTCAGGGTCCCTCCTCTTCTCGCATAGCCCCTCTCCGCCGGCCGGTCCCCATCCGCCGAGACCCGGTCCTTTTTCTGCCCTTCCTGCGGCTCCTCCCGAGCATCCTAGCCACGGTCTGAACTCCACCGCCTCAACCCCAGCCATGGCCCCTGCCTTTACCCGACTCCGTCGGCCAGAAGCCATATCTGCCCTTCACGATCTATCAGGAGCCATCGGTACATCTACCAGCCCTAGCCGTGTCCGCCACTGAGGATTTGTCCTTTATTTTCCGACCTGATTATTGATTAAGCAAACGGTGGAGCGCTTCCTCCCTTTTTTCCTTCCCTCGCTCGCAGGCATTGCCGCCGGGGCCCTGCCCCTGGAGAGATTCCTTCCCCCTTCCCGCCGGATACGGACGGCAGCCGAGGTCCTCCGGGGAGCCACAGGCGCTCTCGCCGGCTCCTTCCTAAGCCCTGGCTCCCTGGCTCCCCTCCTGAGCATCCTGGCCATGGTTTGCCTAGTTCGTTTAAAGAGCCGGATTCAGAGTCGCCGGTCACTTCGGGATCTCCCTTGCCCGCCGCAGCAACCCCCTGAAGCTATGATCCCTGATCCTCCCGCGGCGGAAACCGAGTATCCCGGCCGCTCCCCGCTTCCCTGGACCCTGGCCGGAGCCCTCCTGGTGGCCGACCCTCTCCTGGCTCTTTCCTGGGCGGCCCTGGCTCTGGCCCTCCAATCCCTCTCCCGCCATCCCGGGATCGGCCCGGCTCTGGCTGGCTTCCTCCTGCCCCTCCGTTTTCTAGACCTCGCCAACCTCCCGGGCCTGGGAGCAGGAGCGACCCTCTGGGTTCTGCTTCTCACCGCCGCCCTCCCCCACCGGAACCGCGCCCGGAAGCGGGAGAACGACAACGCCCGGTGAGGCGTACGGAACGGCCTCTCCCTTACCTCGGAGTAGGACCGGGGGTCGGGGTGTTCAGGCCCTGGAAATTGAGGCCGAAGCCCAAAAAGAGGGTGATGACGAAGATAACGCTCACCGCCACCGCCACCCACTTAATGGCCCGTCGCCGCCTCTTTACGGCCTCCGCCCGGCGGCGGATGGCCTCCGCTCTTCTGTCCCGGCCCCGGGGGTTATTGAGCTTGCGGTATTTCTTCTCCCTCTGCGCCAGAGGAGACCACCTCTACCCGCATTCTAGACCCACCCTCCCCCGGGGGCAATGAACTATTCTCCACCACCACGTCCCCCTACCT
>Ga0197143_1000652_pt1 | contig 35043 bp, 38 predicted proteins | sample GBS70_MetaG_FD_148603 | JGI IMG/M metagenome (GOLD analysis project Ga0197143, IMG submission 148603) | Sediment microbial communities from Great Boiling Springs, Gerlach, Nevada, United States - GBS 70_MetaG | ecosystem: Environmental > Aquatic > Thermal springs > Hot (42-90C) > Sediment... | reverse complement strand
TGTAGCCAGTGCAACCAAGAACTAGGTAGCACGATTGACAAGTCGCTCGTGGAAGCGATGGTTTTCGTAAGAAATATCCTTGAACTTCCTACAAGTCACGGTAAGCCACGTCGCGGTCCTAGTATCCGTACAGCGAAGGGAGCCAAAACTGGGCGAGAAATCGAACTCGTACCAGGGGCAAGACCAATTCTAAAAGAGCCAAAAGTTGAAATCATCGAGATTGAACCAGGGAAGAAGCAAATCAAAATCTCTGGCAGTCCGGACTTTGTTAAGCATATTTTACAGGATTTGCAGAAAGCTGGCGGGAAGTTGGTTAGCAAGAAAGTTCGGCATTCTTATAGCCGAGAGCCGATTATTATAAATACTGGATTAGGTGGCCATGATCATTTCCGTGCGGTCGCTAAGATGGCTTTGAATTTCCTGGCCACGCAGGATCATCAACTTGTCCTGCAGCCAGCTTTTAACAGGATCAGAGATTACATTAGATATGGTGTCATTGAAGAAGGCCAATTTCTGTGTACTCTAGATTATCGTGATCTCTATATATCTGCTCTGCCTGGAGAAGAAGTGCCTTTCTACAATCGGGTAGCTGTCTTTCTTAGCCATAAAGAGCATAACGTTATAGCCAGCATTGAGCTGTTTAAGCACTTGAGATTTCTTGCTTTGTTAACAGATACATACACGGGGTCACAATCTGTGGGGTATGTCATCGTTAACGATCCGATCAAATGCACACATCGTATCTCTACAGTAGAAAAGTTCCCTCACATTGCGACGAATGAACTTTTGAATTGGCCGAGCTACGAAGCAGTAGCAGAGTATCATTATTACAAGGCTTTACCAGCCTTGCTTAACGATCTAATGGCGTTCCACTACGAACAATTCCCCAAGCGTGTTATTGAAGAAGCCATTGATAAATATCTCAAAAAGCCAGGCAAGACAACTATTACGCCCGAAGATATAGACAAGCTCAGTGAGTATATAGCTCGCCAAATTGTGCTTGGCACTATGCCAATCGGCCAAGAAGTGCATTTTGAAAGCGATAATATCAAGGATACGTAGCAGTATTAGTGTAGAAGGTTAGGTCAGCACCTGATTGGGTTGCCAGTCGTATAGCGGAGGTGTTGCTTAGCTGATTAAACCCAGACGGCGCAAATCTGCTTCGTTCCAACCGATGTCCCTTAGCAGTGTCTGCAACATCTTAGGGCTGAAGGTCTTCCGCCGATGATAGTGAATCGCTACTACTCGTGGCCCTTTGCGGAAGACACGCCGTGATCCCTTCCCCTTGCGCAGGTGCCAGCCGTCGCGCTCTAGAGCTGCTATGAGCTCATCGGCGGTGATGTTTTTAATCTGATCCCAAATGTGAGGAGGCCAGCTCATGAAACAGAAACAATTACTGTTTTCTTGTGCACTTCTACCTCAGGAGGGATGACCTCTACAAATCCCATAGGGATAGGATCACCATCCTCAATGAGGACCTCTAAATAGAGCTGAGCCAACTCCTGAGCGCGCTGAACGGCTTCAGTGGGTGTTGCGCCGTCAGCATGGAGCCCCGGGAGCATAGGGCTCCACGCATGGTAGCGATCCTCGTCGAGTTCAACAAAAAAGACAATTTCAAAAGTCAGCTCTCTCGCGCGCGGCTTGAGCTTCTGAACCATAAGCGTTCACTCGCTCTATTGTAATACGAACACCCTAAATCTTCCACACCCCCGGGATGGCCCGCCCGCACTGCGGGCAGCGCCCGTCACGGAGTTTATTCTGTAAGATCGCAAACCCATAGCGCTCGATGAGGAGCGCCCCGCAGCCAGGACAGTACGTGTTTTCGTAGCGCCCCGTCATCCCCGGCAAGTTTCCCGTGTAGACGAAATGCAGCCCCGCGTCGTAGCCGATCTGCGCTGCTCGAACGAGCGTCTCTGCAGGAGTGTTGTCGGGATCGGTCATCTTGTAGTCTTTGTGAAATGCTGTGACGTGCCAAGGGATGTCCGGCGAGATCGAGGCCAAAAACTTGGCGATCTGGCGCAGCTCTTCGTCAGAATCGTTAAAGCCGGGCACGACCAACGTCACGATCTCCAGCCAGAAGCCCAGCTCGTGCACCAGCGCGATGCCCTCTAAAATCTTCGATAAGACCGCCCCCAGCACCCGATAGTTCTTATCTTGAAACGTCTTTAAGTCTATCTTGTAGCAGTCAAGATAGGGACGGAGATACTGCAAGACTTCGCGGGTGGCGTTGCCGTTGGAGACGTAGCCTGTGAGGAGCCCAGCGCGCTTGGCCTCTTGAAAGACCGCCACAGCCCACTCGGACGTGATCAATGGCTCGTTATAAGAACTGATGACAGCTTGAGCGCCGTAGCGCCGCGCCAAGCTCACGAGCTCTTGGGGGGTGACATCGTGGGGGAGGGCCCCGGCGTTGCGGTCGCGCAGGGTTTGCGAGATCTCCCAATTTTGACAGTATGGGCAATGCAAGTCGCAGCCGAGCATCCCAAACGTCAGCGTGCGCGCCCCCGGCAGCACATGATAGAACGGCTTCTTCTCGATGGGGTCGAGCCCCAATGAGCTTACATAGCCCCACGGCACATGGAGCGTACCGTCTTTGTTAAAGCGCACTTGGCAGATCCCGCGCTTGCCATCAAATATGACGCACCGATGCGCGCACGCGAAGCACCGGACTTTTCGGTCTTCGAGTCTCTCGTAGAGGGTACCGGGGCGCGTGCGCGCGTCCAACAGCTCCGCAAGGGACATCACGACTCACTCCTCAAAGAACGCATAGCATCCATAGCCCACGACCCTGAACTTATCCCCTGACGTGTCCCCAGAGTTGCGATAGTCCAAGAGCTTCGCGTTCCAGCCGCGCTCGCGAGCGATCTGCATAAGCGTCAAAATTGCTGTCTTCCCGCAGGCTTCGACGCGATCTTCCATCAAGCGCGTATCAAGCCCCTCAATAGCGCGATGGGCTATGGCATCGCGCTGGATGGCTTCATCGTACGGGTAATAGTGACTCAAATCTGAGCTGACGATGACAAGATCGAGTTCGCCCAGATATGAACTGAGCACTCGAGCGAGCTCGCGATAGTCGCACTCGCCCGTCAGAACGGGGAAGATTGTGCAGTTTGGGAGCACGACTTGCAAGAAGGGCAATTGGACTTCCAAGGAGTGCTCTGGGGCGTGAGCATCGGGGTTGTCCAGAAGATCGCCGCGTTTCAGAGCTTGGACGATCAGCTCTTTTGAAGACTTCACCAAGCCCAATGGAGTCTGCCAGGCGTCAACGTCTAACGTCGCCGCGCCGACAAAGTAGACATAGTGCGCCGGGCCCAGCAGAAGAATCCCAAACTGAGAACTGTCAAACTCAAAACTTTGCACTGTCTTGTACCCCGTCGCTGCCACCGGGCCGGAATAGATATACCCCGCATGGGGGACGATCAGTCCGCGCAGCTTCCCCCTGAAAGCATGGGGATGGGCTTGCGCCAGGAGAGCTTCGACGGTCCGGCGCAGGCGCTCAGGGCTTGCCGGATAAAAACTCCCCGCGACCGCCGCAGGCCGAATGCGCTCCGTCATTGCCAATCTCACCCACTTCACTTATACTCCTAATACGACCCAAAGACAAGAGAGGAGATTTGTATGAACTATCGCATCGAGAAGGACTCCCTTGGCGAAGTCAAAGTCCCCCAAGACGCCTACTGGGGCGCGCAGACCCAGCGCGCTGTCGAGAACTTCCCCATCAGCGGAATTCGCTTCCCGCGCATGTTCATCCGCGCGCTCGGCTTGGTGAAGCTCTGCGCCGCGAAGGTCAATGCGCAGCTTGGGCTTCTCGACGAGCGCCGCGCTCAAGCCATCGAGCAAGCGGCCCGCGAGGTCGCCGACGGCAAGCTCGACGAGCATTTTCCCATAGATATCTTTCAGACGGGCTCAGGCACCTCAACGAATATGAACGCCAACGAAGTAATCGCCAACCGGGCGTGCGAGCTCTTAGGGGTCACGCGCGGCGACAAGAGCGCCGTCCATCCCAACGATCACGTCAACCTCGGGCAGTCTTCCAACGATGTGATCCCCGCGTGCGTGCACATCTCGGCAGCCCTCGCCGTCCATGAGCAGCTCCTGCCGGCGTTGGAGCACTTGCACAAAGCCCTTGACGCGAAAGCCCGCGAGTTTTCTGATATCGTCAAGACGGGTCGGACGCACTTGATGGATGCTATGCCCATCACGTTGGGGCAAGAGTTTTCTGGGTATGCCGCGCAGATCGCGCTGGCGCGCGAGCGCCTCGAAGCGACGCTCCCAAGGCTCTATGAGCTTGCGTTGGGGGGCACTGCCGTGGGCACGGGGATCAACACTCATCCAGAATTTGGTAAGCGCATCGCGCAGGCGCTCGCCCAAGAGACGAAGATATCTTTCAGGGAGGCGCGCAATCACTTTGCTGCCCAAGCCTCAATGGAGACGGCCGTGGAGCTGAGCGGGGCGCTCAAGGCGCTCGCGGTCGCCCTCTACAAGATCGCTAACGACTTGAGATGGATGAACTCCGGTCCTCAAGCGGGCTTGGCTGAGATTCGCTTGCCGGCGCTGCAGCCGGGATCGTCCATCATGCCCGGCAAAGTCAACCCCGTCATCCCTGAAGCAGTGATGATGGTCGCCATGCAGGTCATGGGCAACGACGTTGTCGTCACGCACGCCGCAGCGTCGGGGAATTTTGAGCTGAACGTCGCTCTCCCCGTGATCGCGCACAATCTCTTACAGTCTATAGCGATCTTAAGTAACGCAAGTCGCGTCTTTGTCGACAAGTGCATCGCGGGGATCGTCGCCAACCGCGAGCAGATGGAGCGCTTAGCAGCGCAGAACGCGATCTTAGCCACGGCGCTCAATCCGTATATTGGGTATGACAAGGCTGCCGAGGTCGTCAAGACCGCGATGGCGCAGGGGAAGACGATTCGAGAAGTTGTCTTAGAGATGAAGCTCATGCCCCCGGAGAAGCTCGACGAAGTTTTAGATATCCGCAAGATGACCCAAGGGGGGTTCATCGCGGGCGTGAGCGGTGGAGGATAGCCGCTCCCAGGGCAACCCGCGCCATATTCGCAAAGAAGAAGAGAATCGCCAGGACGTTGAACAAGCCGCCCCACTGCCGCCCCGCTATCCACGCAAGAGAATCCCCTAAGATTCTCACAGCGAGCGAGAGATGGAGCAACGCTAAGGGGCCGTAAAAACTGGGTGTAAAGGGGAGTCGAACTTTGAGCACCGCGGGGAAGATGACCGGCGCATGCCCGAAGATCATGGAGAAGACAAATCCGACGAAGATCGCGTGCCACATCGCGTCATAGAAGAGTCCCGCAGTTTGCCCTCCCCACAGCATCCCCAAGACCCCCGCGACACCTAGCCAGAAATATCCCATCAAAAGACTAATAGCGATGAAGCGCACTAATCCCTTCTGGCGGATCGTGCGCCAAGCAACGTCATAGCGCAGCAGCCACAGCGCCAGCGCCCCCATCCCCGCCGAAAAGATCCGAACACCCAGATCAAAGTGCGTGAGCGTGAGTGCTAACCCCCCCATGAGCATTGTGAAACTCCCCATAAAGAGCGCTCGCGCGATCGGGGAGGGCCTGCGCAAGCGCGCCATCTCCAGGCGCTCCCCAGCAATCGTGAGCACCAAAAAAGCTCCCCACCAGGGCACGACGCTCAAGAGAGTCTTCCCAAGAGCCCAGAGGAGATTTCCGATCGCCCAACAGCCTCCCCCAATCCCCATGATGACGATGGGCCACGAGAGCTGCTGGCGCATCGCGCTCAGATAAAGCGCGCCCAATACGATGCTACCAGCCAGCGCTATAGAAGCTCCCACAGAGATTCCAAAAGCCTCAAGGATCGCCCCCGCCGTGGCTAGCGCCGGAGCTAGATACCCCCAACGGGAACGGAGCGCCACGGCTCGCTCAAGACTGATGAGCGCTCCCACAAAGCCCACGACCATCAGTGGGCCATGCGCGCTGGGCAGCGTCCTGAGCGTTGGGAGTGCCCACCCTAAACGTACTACGCCCGCCCAGAGCCCTGCTATCAACGCGATAACAGCGAAGAGGAGCCCACTCCTAGCGCGCATGGAGCAACTCTGCAAAAGTGAGGACGTCGCCCTGAACTTGACGGGCGAGCTGATCCGCGCGCTCGCGACTGCCAAGCGCGACAATGCCGTGGCCCATCGGCGTGTGCAGCGCGGAGCTCCTCACAAAGAACGCCCTCTCTGCTTGAAGCCACTCCTGGGTCTCATAATCATGCACCCAGAAGATCGCGACGTCTTCGCGATGAGCGCCCTGATATGCGAGCATGCAGCCGATGTCGTCGAAGAAGCGCCAGTGCCCCTGGCGGGTTCTGTAGGCCGCGGCGAAGCGCGCCTCGCTGATAATCATCCCGCACTGGGCACACGTGTCGCGCCCGTAGCGCATCTGTGGGGGGTGCTCTCGCGATGCTTGACACCCCGTGACACTGATGAGGGCTCCTAGCACGAACAAAAATCTTCTGCGGGTCATTCCAGCGCTCCCCGGCGGGCAAAGACCCACGCGCTCAAAGCGAGCGCCAGCGCCGTCCACCCCACAAGCAACAGAGCCAAGAATGGCACGAGCCACTCTCCAAAAGTGCGCAAGGCGTACAGCCCCGCCGGACCTAAGATCTCCAAATCCCCCTGCACGCTCAAGACTGCTAAGAACTTAAAGCCCTGCAACGGGTTGAGCAAAGCTAAACCCAGAAGCTGCCCCACACTGAGCTTCAATACCAACGCTGTGCCCATGAGGCCTAGATCGCTCAAGAAAACTAGCCCCAACCACACAAAGAGCGCCATGCCCATCGCTGTGGCCCCCTTGCGCGCCAGCGCCGAGATCAAAAACCCGAAAGCTAAGCTGAGCAGAGCCAGCAGCACCGTCAGGCCCCACAAAGCGAAATAGACATCGCCCTGGACGAGACCTCCCTGCCAACTGATGAGAAGCCCGCTCAGGCCAAAGCCCGCGCTCACCGCCGCAATGAGCGCCATCGCCAAGCCTATAAACTTCCCTAGCAAAACTTCTGTAGGGCTGATCGGCTGCGCCAAGAGATAGAGCAAGGTCCCGCGCTCGCGCTCCCCCGCTAGGCTGAGCGCCCCCAGCGTCAGGCCCATCAGCGGGACGATGAGCAAAATAAGATTGATGAGGCTCGCGCCGGTGCGCCCAAACCCCGCGACCCCATATATCCCAAGGGCGCTCAGCCCCAGCCACGCCAGCGCCGACGCTAAAAGGACAAAGATCAGCGTATACAGCCAGAGCCAGCGGTTGCGCCGCGCGTCGCGGAGTTCTTTCTGAGCAAGTAGCAGCGTGTTCATGGGAGATCCCCTCGCTTGCCCCATCCCCGCTGCGGCGAAGAAGTCTGGGGGATAGGCCCAGCAATCTGCTCGATGCGCACCAGCCGACCTTGCTCCAAGATCAAGACACGATCTGCGAGGGAGAGGATCTCATCCTGGCGATGCGACGAGAAAAGTAGCGTCTTCCCTGATCGTTTCAGCTCTCTGAGAAGGTGCAGAAAGTCTTGACGGGTCTGGGCATCTAAGCTCGCTGTGGGCTCGTCCAAGAGCAAGATCGGCGGATCCCCCAGGAGCGCCACCGCGAGCGCCACGCGCTGCCTCATCCCGCCAGAGAGCGTGCCCACTCTCTTCTCAGCGTGTGCTGCCAAGCCAAGGCGCTCCAGCACGCTAGGAATAGCCTCCAAAGAGACGCCCTTCAGGCGCGCGAAGAAGTCCACACCCTCACGGACGGTGAAATCTTCAAATAGATAAATCTGTTGGGGCACAAAGCCCACCAGGCGCCGCACTACCCTCCCTTGACGCCGCGGGTCGTACCCCCCAAGCTCAATCGTTCCGTCATAGCGCACTACACCCAAAAGACAGTGCAAGACTGTGGACTTGCCCGCACCGTTTGGGCCCCACAACGCCACGGCTTCCCCGGCCTCGACAGTAAACGAGAGATCCTCTACGGCCGTGACGGAGCCGAACCGCTTGGTCAGGCCGCGCACCACGATCATGGGCTTCCCCTTCTCCCAGCCCCCTCTCCTGAGGGGAGAGGGGGCTGGAGAGGGGTGTCTAAAGAAGCCCCATCCGAAGCCAAAAATCACTCCTAAAGCCCCAAGCAATGCCCCGAGCACCCCCAATGGTCTAGGCGCGTGAGGTTCTAAGCGCCCTAGAGTAAGCGTCGGCAACACTGGAGCCATCAGGGGGCGCGGGTCGGTGAGCTTGGGCTTGGGCTTGAAGATGGGCAGCGCCCGCGCCGCAAATTCTATCGCTTGAACCGCTGGGCTGTAGAGGAAGAGCCGAAACTGCGGATGTCGGTCCATCAGATGCTCGAAGAGCCTCTCAGATTTGTAAGCGAGATCGCCCACGCCATCGTTGTCGGCATCGTAGCCCAGATAGTCTCCCCAATAGTTCCCGGACCAGAGATTCCCTTGGAGCTCCCCACCCCCAGCGATGCCCACTTGCTCGAAATTCTCTATGAAGCTGTTCTCAGAGAACACATCCCCGCGCACCGAGGGGAGCATCAGCACGGCCGTCTCGTTGTACACAAAGAGATTCCTTCTGAAGAGCACAAAGCTGCCCGATTCGGACGGGGAGTTATCTATGAACGCGCCGACGCTGTTGTCGGCAATCACGTTCTCGACGATCTGAGCGCCATCGGTATCTTTGAGGCCGATGCCGTAGCCGCTGGGGCCATGATGCCCTATGAAGAGATTCCCGCGCAGCGTCAGGCTCTGCGTGTACATGGCGTAGACGCCCACGAAGTTCTTCCGCAAGAGATTGTTCTCAATATGTATCTCTTTGCAGTACATGAGGTGGATGCCGTAGCGCCCGCCCTGGAAGCGATTTGCTCGCACGGTGACGCGCGCGGAGTACCAGATGATGGCATCGCGCGCGGTATACGTTTGGTTCCCTTCGATGAGCACGTCGGAACTGTACCAGAGTCTGAGGGCATCGCCGCGCTCGGCCTCGGGCACGTTCAGCCCGCGCACGCTATTGGCGCGGATGAGGCTCCCCGGCGCGTTCTTCAGATAGATACCAAAGAGCACGTCGAAGAGCTCGTTCTCCTCGATGCGGGCGCGCGGGGCCTCGACGAAGACCCCGGAGTCCTCATGAGCTAAGCTGCGCCCGGAGTTCTTGATCACAAAGCCCTTGATCGTGACGTCCGGGGCGAGAATGCGCACGACCGTGCCCCGGCCAAGGCCGTCGAGCACGGCGTGTCCGTCCCCCACGAGCGTCAAGGGCTTATCTATGACAATCGGGCCGTGATAGACCCCCGGGGGCACGCGCAGGGTTGCTCCCGGCGGCGCTGAGGAGATCAACTCTTGCAAGGCCCTCACCCCCGGCCCCTCTCCCGTGGAGAGACCACGGGAGAGGGTGAACGGGATGAGAGTTCCCCCTAGCAGCACAAGACCCAGCACGCTGATACGTTTGCTCACCGAGGGCTCGCCTCCAAGGTGATCGGCCCGATGCGAATCGGGGCGTTGCGCTCGAGCGCCTGGCGGATCACCCGACGGTAATGGAGTGCAAATCCAGTGAAGAGTGACGCTGCTACTGCTATCCAGAAGCCAATCTCAAGCTCAGCGATCGTCTTGAACTGCCCCACCGTGCCCACCCCAACCAACGGCGGCGTAAACGGCGGGATGCGCAACGGCGCATTGGGGTCGAGGTCGTGCCCGTACTGATAGAGCCAGAAGTACATATCGCCCAGAAAGATAACGGGGAAGAGCATCGCCGGAAGGGCGAGCACGGCGGCCCAGCGCCATCGCAAGAACGCTAACGTCTGAGCGAGCAGCGCCGCTGCTCCAATAGCAAACGGCGCGAGGAACTTCTCGACTTGAGCCGCTTGGTTGAGCTTCTTCATCCCCACGTAGTGATTGAGGTTGTCCACTTCAGCAACGTCCCCGGCTAGGTGTGTCACATAGACGGCTATTCTGAGCCCGCCAGGGTACTGTGGGGCCATGAGCGTCAGGCTCCAGTAGGGGAAGAGCACTGAGATCAGTATGAGCCACGACGCGATCATGAAGAGCGCACGCGGAGCTCGAAAGGGGTCTTCGGCAAGCCAGCCTTTTAAATTCATGAAAACCTCCGTGTGTGAGCCCCCTCACCCCTTCCCCCTCTCCCCACAAGGGGAGAGGGGGCTTGGGGGTGAAGGCAAGCATTACGGCTCCACCAAGAAGTACCCGACCATCTCAAGGTGCAGCGCCGAGCAGAACTCGGTGCAGTAGAACGGGAAGACGCCGCTCTGGTCGGCGTCAAACTCGACGGTGCCCGTCTCGCCCGGCTCCAGGCTCATGTGGATGTTGTACCCACCCAGGGCGAAGGCGTGGGAGGCGTCGCGCGCCCGCTCGATGTTCGTGATGTGCCAGATCACGCGATCGCCCTTCTTCACCGTGATATGCTCCGGGTAGAAGTGGCTCCTGACGGCGGTCATCCAGATCTCCACGACCCTTCTGCCGTTCTCGTAGCGGACTTCGACGCGCTCGCGTCCTGGCTCGGCGGCGTTGGGATCCTTGGCCATCTTCACGGCATTCCAGCCGACTTGGGGGTAGACTGTAAAGGGCTTCAGTTTATCAGCTTTGATCATCTGGGCGTAGTGGGGTTCACCTATACCGATGGGCATATCATACAGCAATTGCATCTTCTCGCCGCTGATGTCTATGAGCTGAAAGTTCTGGGGATGCAACGGCCCAACGGGGATGAAGCGATCCACAGACCATTTGTTGAGTGCGACGACGTACTTGCCGTCGGGGGAGATCGTGTCCCCTTCGGCGGCAGCGATATGCCCAATATTATAGTGCACAGGGAGCTTCTCCACGAGCTTCCAGGGCTCCTGCCCGTCCTTGCGATAGGGCCCGCCCAAAGACCACTTCGCGACGGCGCTATCTAAGAACATCGAAGTATAGCCAAAGCCCTTGTCGTCGAAGACCGTGTGCAACGGGCCTAAGCCCAACTCAACTTGGGTCTCGACGACGTCTTCAAACTTCAAGATGGGCACACCATACGGATCGCGCTCGCTCGTTCCGGCAGCGATCGCTTTCTGAATCTTCTCGAACGAGTAGACGGTGACGTGGGGATCGAGCTTGCCCCCAACGACAATATATTCTCCCCCAGGGGTGACGTCCACGCCGTGAGGGCTCTTGGGCTCTGGCGCGAAGAAGAGCACCCCTTCTTGGGCCGCCGTGGTCAACCGGATGACGCGCATCCCGTTGATCGTCTCGTACTGGCCGTTCCTGAGGAGCTCTTCGGCTCTCTTCCAATTGATGATGTGCAGAAAGTCCATCTCGTTCTTGGCCGTGCCGGCCTCGAAGGGCGGGTTGCCCTTCTCGATGCCGCCCGTGGCCATCTCGGTATTAAAAGAGTTACAGAAGATCCAGCCCTCAGAGACCCTCTTGCCGGAGTCGCACAAATCTTGCCAGTAGGGGGGCAACTCGATCTGGAAAGAGCGCGCGGGATCAACACGCCCCGCGGCGCGATCAAACGCCCAGAACGTAATCACCCCGCGATACTTCTCTTTGTACTCATCGAGTGACGCATACTCCCAGCCCAAGGGGACGGCGTACTGCGGGCCCTCGATGACGTACTCCGTGTTGGGGGTGACGAACCCCCCGCCGTGATCGCTGATCGCGTTGGGAGTCTTTAAGATCTGCTTGGTCTCAAAATCTCGAAGATCGATGACGGCGAGCCGCGCGTTGGCTTTGTCGTTAATAAACAGAAACTGCCCGTCGTACTCGCCGTTGGTTTCAGAGAGAGCCGGGTGATGGGTATCCCCCCAGAGGATGGGCTTGCCGTTGACTGAGCCGTTAGCGAGAACTTCCATTGTCCCCTTCTCGCCGTAGCCGTAGCCCTGCCACGGCTCAGGCGTGAAGACCGCGATGACTTTAAGTAATCTCATTGACGGGATGCCGATGACGAGCACCTGGCCGGAATGCCCTCCCGACGCAAAGAGTATATACTCGTCGAGCTTGCCCGAGGGAACGTAAGTCTTGAGGGCAGCCGTGATCTCATCGGGGGTGAGCCCGCGCGCCTGCGCGACTTGCATCGCCTCTGCGGGCAGCACCGCTTGAGCCGTCTTGGGGGCTTCTTGGGAAGGGCTCCCGCACCCCACGACGAACAGCACGACACCGACGAACAGCACCGCTAGGCTTCTGGTGGACATTGTGCATCTCCTCCTTCTGATAAGTTTTTGAGAGATCATAGATCACCGTGAGCGATGGATTTGGACGGCCTGAGCCAGATCCGCTAAAGTCGTCCCAAGCAGATAGTCTTTGATCTGATCGCGCACCGGCTTCCATCGAGCGTGATGAGGGCAGGGATTGCGATCGCTGCACTGGGGCAGACCGATCACGCAACGATCCAGCGCCGCCGTGCCGTCAATCGCCTGGACGATCTCATAGAGCGTGATCTGTGAAGCTGGGCGGGCGAGCGCGAATCCCCCATGCGGCCCGCGCATCGAAGTGAGAATCCCCGCCCGCACTAAAGTCTGAAAGACCTTTCCCAGGAAGTGCTTCGGGATCGCCTCACGCTCGGCCAGCTCTTGCACGGGGCTGGGCTTGGGCTGCCCAAACTTCATCTCACTGAGCGCCAGCTGCGTCAGCGCACGAATCGCATACTCCGCCGCACTGGAGTAGAGCATCTTTGTGCCCCGTATTTAAGATATTCAGACCTTGATATCTGAATTATACCCGAAAGAGAAATTCTTGTCAAGCCCTGGGGCTGGGCGAACTATCTCTTTATTAACTGAATTTGGAAGAGCTTGGGCCAGTACTTGCCCGTCACAAAGAGCCGGTCGCCCTCGGCGTCGTAGGCGATCCCGTTAAGCACGTCCACCCGCGCATGACGGTCTTCGGGGGCCAGCAGCCCGCTCAGGTCAATCCAGCCCACGACGCGCCCGTCGTCGGGTCGAATGATCGCGATGCGATCGGTCTGCCAGACGTTGGCGTAGATCAGCCCGCGAATATATTCTAACTCGTTGAGCCGCGCCACTGGGCCTTTATCGTCGCGCACCGAAATGCGCCCGATCTCCTGAAGAGTTTCGGGGTCCCAGACAAAGAGCGTGGCCGACCCGTCGCTCATGATGAGCCGAGTGCCGTCGTGGGTGATCCCCCAGCCCTCCGTCGGGTAGGAGAACTCTTTTAGGAGCGTGAACGTCTCGCGGTCGTAGACGAAGCCCTTGCGATGCTGCCAGGTAAGCTGAATGATTGTGTCGCCCCAAAGAGTGATCCCCTCGCCGAAGATCTCGCTGGGTAACGAGTGAATTTGCAAGACCTGGCCCGTCTTCAAATCCACTTTGCGCAGCGACGACTCCCCCCACATCCCCGTCCCTTCGTAGAGAATGTCGTCTTTATAATAGACCAACCCCTGGGTGAACGCCTTGGGGTCATGGGGATAAGCTTTCAGAATCTTATAGCCGTAGACGGGGATATCTTCGGAGATCGTGACGACGCCGACGGCCGAAGAGTCTGTCTTGGGCCCATAGGTCGTGTAGAAGAGCACCACGCCCACGAGCGCGAGCAAGAGAATTCCGACCACCACAAAGATTCGGTTCATGCAAGTCATCTCCTTGGTGGCCCTCACCCCCGGCCCCTCTCCCGTCTGTGATGACGGGAGAGGGGTGTAGGGGTGAGGGCCTGCACCCTTAGAATCCCCTCCCCACCGTATCCACGTGAACGATATTCTCACAGACGACCACGGAGCCCGTCGAGGCGACTTGATGATCTAGGCGCGTGCCATCGGACCGGGTCACGGTCACGCGCGCCACGCGCCCCCCCTTAGGGATGTACGCGACGCAACTGCCGCGCATCTCACTCTTCCAGTCTGAAGGGGACTCAAACTTGATCTCGACAAATGGTCGCACCACAAGCTCATTGGGGATTTGCGGCTGACTCTGCGCCGCCTGCCATACAAACTGCACTCCGAGCACTAACGCCAACAAGAACGCTACCGACCCGAAGACGAACCCAAGCTCTCGCTTCATTGGTCATCTCCCCTTTCGTCAGTATTTTACTCCAACGCCTCCCAGCGGTAAAACCGGAGATGATTATCCCCGTAGGTACGCTCGTCGAAGGCCTTCAAAAGCCCATATTCTTTCTGAATTTTCTCTTTCTTGAAGATCTCTGTGATCACAAGGGCACCAGGGGTCAGAATCGGGTGCGCTGCAAGTTGAGCGAGCGTCTTATGCGCAAGATCCTTCCCATAGGGTGGCCCGATGAAGACGAGATCGAATCGCTCTCCCTGACGGTGAAAGATCTCAATGGCTTTGAGCGCATCGAGTTGATAGAGGCGCGCTTGCGCAGAGACCTCCAAATTCTCTATATTCTCTCGGATGATCTGGCACGCTGCATCAGAGATCTCCACGAAGACGCACTCGCGCGCACCGCGCGAGAGCGCCTCTAAGCCGATGCTTCCCGTGCCCGCAAAGAGATCCAAAAAGCGCGCATCTCTGACGGAGTCCCCCAGAATATCGAAGAGCGCCGCGCGCACGGCCTCGCGCATCGGGCGCAGAAATTTCTTGATTTGTGGCGTCGGCTCCACCAGAGGGCGCCCCCCAAACCGTCCGCCAATAATGCGCATAGCCCTAGCTTAGCGCGCCCTCACATTACTGACAACAGCTCGAAGCCACCGATGAGGGCTGGGCTAAGAACTCCCGCACGATCTGGCTGAATTTTTTGGGGTGCTCGATGGGCGGCGCGTGGCCACACTCATCAAAGAATACCAACTGAGCGTTGGGCAGATGCTCATGGAACTGATGCGCGACGCTTGGGGGCGTCACTTCGTCTTGGGCACCCCAGATGAGCAGCGTTGGGACCCTCACTTTGGCTAATTCATCATCCATACGATAATCGCGCGTCGCTTTGGCCACGCGAATGAGAAAGCGCACATAGCGACGATCTTGGAGTTGCTGATAGATCTGTTCGATCAACTCTTCGCTGATATGGCGCTTGTCGAAGAAGATCTTCTCTGCTTGCTCGCGAATGAACTCTTTATTGGGTTTTGGCAAGGAGCCGTCGGCAAGATGGCGCTCGTAGAGCCCGGCGCTGCCAGCTAAGATGAGCTTTGTTACGCGATGGGGGTATTTGAGACAGAAATCCAGAGCGACTTGGCCTCCCAAGGAGTTCCCACAGAGCGCAGTCTGCTCAACGCCCTTAAAATCTAAAAATTCTCTGACGAAATCCGTGAGCGGCTGGAGCGACGTGATGGGCACTGAGCCATCGAGGGGGAACTGGGGAGCAAGGACGTGAAAATCCTGAGCAAGGCTTGGGATGACTGCAGCCCAGTTGGACGGGCCACCAAAGAGCCCATGCAGAAGCGTGACTGTTGGCCCCTGCCCCGCCTCAAGACACTCAAAGGCCCACGACATGGCGCCTCCTTGCATTTTGCGCATTTGTTCTTTTCTTGCGCTCGATTGTAGCATCCCTTGATGATCTTGTCAACCAGGGAGGAAGGAGGAGAGGGCTTGACCCATACGGATTCGAACCGCCTCCTTAGCGGTCTGGGGAAAAATCCCGCGGGGGTGCGGGCAAAACCCTGGACCGCCGGCAGGCCCTTGCGGGCCCGCTCTCGGATGCACCATGCGCGGGCCAAGCCCTCTGCTCAAGGAGGTGATGAGTGCACCGATATCGTTTTTATCATACCAGGGGGTTCCTGACCCCTGACACAACAAGGGGGGTGCCGCGAGAAAATCAAGCTTCTGTTGCGTATAAATTACATTTGCATGATCTTTTTCTCGAAACGATCAGGGGAATTTTGCTTCTCTACGCCCTCGAGAGCCTTCCGAACGTTATAATTTAACTTCTGTCCTGACCCTACTCTCTTGAGATATAATAGTATTCACTCACAAGCACCCAAGGAGGAGATCATGAAGAAGGTCTTCACCATGACGTTGGCCCTCACACTTCTGGGAGCACTCATCGGAACTGCTCAAAAAGTTGTAGATTCCGGAAAGTTCCTCTACCAGACCATCAGCAAGACGACCCCCAAGAACGAGATCGCCGGCGAAGAGCCCTTCAAGATCGAGGAGCTCGATCCAAACAGACTCAAGATCACCTCGAACTTTGTCGCCAAATCCCAAGAGCTCATCTCACAGTTTGAGACTGACAAGCTCTTCAACGAGACGATCACGGTCAATAAAGACTGGAAACTGCTAGAGTACTCCTTGCAATCGGAGACCGTGCGGGGACAGCTCAAAGTCTCTGTGACCGTCGAGGGCCAGATCGCCAAAATTCAGTTCTATTTCAAAAGCACCGACGGCAAGGAGCAGTCCCAAGCCCGCGAGGTTATCTTAGAAGACGAGTTCGTCACCACGGGGATCGCCGCGGGACAGCTGATAGTAATCCAGAAGATCATCACCCTGAGGATGAAAGAGCAGAAGAGGACATTTCTCGCTTTAGATCCGACGAACCTCGAGAAGCCCCTCATCGAGCTGACGGTAGAGCGCCTCAGCCCTGTCAAAATCAAGAGCGGTGCTAAAGTTCTCGATGCTCAGCGTGCCAAGCTCACCCGCGCCGATGGCGAATTTTCGCTCGAAATCTTTGGGTCTAGCGAGGGAGTGCTCTGGGGATTTACAGGGGAATCTGCGACGACGCGGCTCGTGGGCTATCGCCACGATCTCTTCCCTGAGGGGTTTGAGGTGCTCAAGTAGCTATGGGCACGATCGTCTCGGTCCAGAACGTCAGCAAGATCTATCAGATGGATAAAGTGCACGTCGTGGCGCTCGACGGCGTGAGCTTCTCTATCGAAGAAGGGGAATTTGTGGCGATCATGGGTCCGTCGGGATCGGGCAAGAGCACGTTAATGAACTTAATCGGGTGCTTGGACAAGCCCACCTCGGGGACGATCTCTCTCAACGGCACGGATATCTCGCGCTTGAATGACCGACAGTTGGCGCGGCTGCGCGGCTCCCAGATCGGCTTTGTCTTCCAGACGTTCAATCTCATCCCCAGGATCGACGCGCTGGCCAACGTTATGCTCCCTATGACGTTTGCGGGCAAGATTCCCCCCAAAGAGCGGCGCGCTCGCGCGCAGCAGCTGTTAGAGAGTGTGGGCCTGGGCGCGAGATTACACCATCTGCCCAGCGAGCTCTCCGGGGGCGAGCGCCAGCGAGTGGCCATCGCCCGCGCGCTCGCCAACGACCCAAAAATTCTCTTAGCCGATGAGCCCACGGGCAATCTCGATACCAAGACGGGCAAGACGATCTTGGAGCTCTTCGTCGAGCTCAACAAAAGCGGGCGCACGGTCGTCGTCGTGACCCACGACGCGGCTGTCGCCTCCTATGCCCGGAGAATCCTTCGCTTGCTCGACGGCAAGATCGTGGGAGACGAGAGATTATGAGCTTCCGTGAAGCCCTCAAGCTGAGCTGGACCAATATTCGCGCGCACAAGCTTCGCAATGCGTTAGCTGTCCTGAGCGTCACTATTGGGATCGCCGCGGTGATCGCCATCGTCACGATGACGACGGGGTTACAAGACGCATTGCTCGACACCCTGACCAAAGATCTCTTGCGCGCCAATATGATCACCGTGAACGTCGAGGGGAGCGCAGGGCTCTTCGGCACAGCACAAGTCTTCTCCAGCCGCGACGTCGAACAGCTCAGAAAGATTGCTGGCGTGAAGGCCGTGGACGTCATCGGGCGTGTGCGCGGCGACGCGCTCTACTTTAATAATCGTCGGCTGCTTGACGCTACTACGCGCATCACCACGAGCGTAGATCTCATCCCCTTGGATGCTGGGCGCGCCGTACTAGCCAAGGGCGAGATCGTCATCGGGGCCCGGATCGCTGAGATCATCTGCCGTCGGATCTTCGCCGAAGAGCGCCAGATCTCCGAGAACGATGAAGCCCTCAAAGAAGAGTGCAAGAGCCCCGGCACCAAGCCCGATCTTACACGGCGCATCTTGGGACAGTCTTTGAAGCTGCGCTTTCTCGGCACCGACGGCCAACTGAGCGAGGACGAACTGCAGATCGTGGGGATCGTCAAAGATTCGCAGTTTATCAGCGGGACGGCGTGCTACGTCAGCCCGGCGTATCAAGGCTTCACGGAGATCATAGACGGCGTCGAGGTGCCCGTCTATGCTGGCATCATCGTGAGCGTGGCCGATCTCAATCAACTCGGCGCTGTGAAGAAAGCCGTCGAAGAGTATTTTCATAACCCCAACTCTTCCGATGCCCGCAAGCTCTTGGGCGAGGAGAAGAAGATCGAGATCAACACGCTCGAAGAGATCATCAATGAGATTAAGAAAAATTTCTTGCAGTTCACGGCGTTCTTGGGCGCGATCGCGCTTGTCGCGCTTTTGGTCGGGATGATCGGCGTGATGAACATTATGCTCATCACGGTGAAGGAGCGCACGCGCGAGATCGGCGTGATGAAGGCCACGGGGGCGACGCGCGGCGCGGTGCTCAAGCTCTTCCTCACGGAATCAACGATCATTTGCACGGTGGGGGCTGGGCTTGGAGTGCTCTTTGGGATGTTTCTCTCCGTGTGGTTCATCAAGCTCACGGTCGCTTTAGCCCAAGGGCTACGGGAGATCCCGTTCGTCCTCGTGCCCGATTGGTATCTCATCGCTGTAGGTACGGGGATAGCTGTGGGGATCGCCAGTGGGCTCTATCCCGCTTGGCAAGCGGCGCGAGTCAATCCCATCGAAGCCCTGCGCTATGAGTGATCTTTGAGGGCTTTTACGAACGCGACGGTATGGGTCAGCCAAAGCTGTTCGTTCTCTATACGAAGCTTCAGCCCAGCGCTCACCCCCGCCCGCGCAAGCTCCTCCATCACTATCTTTAAGTTCTCCGTGCGTATGGGGTCGTTGATAACCTCTATCCACTCGTCGTAGGTGCGATCACGAGTCTGGGTATACGCCTCACTGACGCGCAACCCCGCGCGTTCGACGAGCCTAGTGAGCTCAGTGGGCGAGAGCATCCGCGCGTGCGAGGGATCGCGCAGGCGCTCCAGTGCATTGTGCAGCCGGGCTTCGCGCTCGTCTTCTGACGAGATTGTGTCCGAGATCACGAGTCGTCCTCCGACTTTGAGCACGCGGGCCATCTCGCGAATCTCTCGTTCCGGCTGGACAAAGTGATGAATCGCTAAGCGACAGACAACGACGTCGAACTCACCGTCCTTGAAGGGCAGGTGCTCTGCTTCGCCCAAGACAAAGTGCACGTTGCGCACCTCGCGGGCATGGCGGAGCGCGCGGGCTTTTGCGAGCATCCCCGGCGAGATATCTACGCCCACGACCTCGCGGGCACAGGGCGCGCACACGAAGCTCACCAGTCCCGTCCCGCAAGCCACATCGAGCACGCGATCATTAGGGCGTATCTGAGCGAGCTGTACGAGCTGCTCCAGCATGGCGCGCTCCTGCGCCGAAAGCTCCCGCCGGAACCAACGCTCAGCCTGACGGTCAAACTCCTCCTGAACGAGCAAATCTCGCGGGTCCATACCCTTAGGGTATAACACTTCCGTCTCTTTCCTTCAAGTCGGTTGACAGCTTTCTATCGTCTGAGTACGATGTTTGTATTCTCTACTGTGTGGAGGCATTATGAGAGAGATGAACTGGGCGGCTTTAGGTCAGGAGACAGCGCAATTACTTTCGGAGCTCATTCAGATAGACACGACAAACCCACCGGGGAACGAACAGGGAGCGATCGAGTATCTCCAGAAGAAGCTCGCTGCCGAGGGGATCTCCAGCGAGACCTTCGCCAAGGACCCACAGCGCCCGAATCTTGTGGCGCGGCTGCGAGGGAAGCGTCCCGGCAAGAAGCTCTTATTGCTTTCGCATGTGGACGTCGTCCCCGCGCCCGATCCCACCCGATGGAAGTACCCTCCCTTCAGCGGAGCTATCGCTGAGGGGTACGTATGGGGTCGCGGCGCCCTCGATATGAAGGGCATGACTGCCATAGAATACTCGGTCTTTACGCTCTTTAAGAGGGCACGCTTCGATTTTGCCGGCGAGCTCATCTTCGTCGCGACCGCCGACGAAGAGCAGGGGTCTAGCTATGGAGCCGCATGGTTAGCTCAAGCACACCCTGAACAGCTGCGCGCCGACTGGTGCCTGACCGAAGGGGGCGGCTTACCCTTACAGATCGGCTCGAAAGTCTTCTACACGATCGAGAGTGTCGAGAAGGGCCTCTGGTGGATACGCGTGCGTGTAAAGGGCTCATCAGGGCATGGCTCGCTCCCACACCCCGATAACGCTCTCGCCAAAGCCGCGTATATTATCGATCGAGTCGCTCACTATAAGTTCCCCAAGAAGATCGCCCCGGCAGTGCGCGAATTTATCTTAAAAGCCAGCGACGCCCTGGGGCCGGAGATCAAAACGTTTGCCCTCACGCTCTTAGACGAGTCTTCTGAGGGCGAGCTGCCTCCCTTGCCCCCAGACGCTCCCATCAGCACAACGCTCTTGAACGCTCTCGTGCGCACGACCATCTCCCCCACAATGATCCGCGCGGGCGTGAAAGAGAACGTCATCCCTGACAGCTGCGAGTTCGTCTTAGATTGTCGTCTTGTGCCTGGCTACACCCAACAAAAAGTGCGCGAGACGATCCTCGAGCTCGCCGATAGATATAAAGACGATATTGAGATCGAGACGATTCAATCCCATGAGGCCTCGGAGTCCCCCATAGATGACCCGTTCTATCGGCTCATCGAGCAGACTGTCAAAGAAGAGCTCCCCGGCGTGGAGACGATCCCCATTATGCTCACGGGGGCGACGGACTCGCGCTTCGTGCGCGAGCTGGGGATGAGATCCTATGGGTTCTGCCCGCTCTCCACGAAGATGAGCCTCGCCGATCGCGAAAAGCTTATCCATAGCGATAACGAGCGTGTAGATCTCGAAAGCTTAGAGTTGGGGGTGCGCGTGCTCAGCAAGATCGCTTTGAAAGCCTTGGAGGCCAAGCTATGACCCCTGAAGAATTTCTCGACGCCTTGCTGCAGGTGCCGGGCTTAGTCGAGCCGCGCGTCTCCCCGGATGGGCGCTGGGTAGCGTGGACGTGGTTTCGCGTCGGCCCCGCTGCGGATGTCTTCGTGGCACCGACGGATGGCTCTCGCCCTCCTACGCGCCTGACCGAGACCCCAGAAAATACTTTTGTCGTCTCCTGGACCCCAGACAGTACAGCCGTCATAGTCGAAGAAGACAAGGGCGGCAATGAACGCGCGCAGCTCTTCCGGATTGACCTTGAAAGACCCAACGTGATGATCCCCCTCACGGAACCCGATCCCCACTATTATGTGCGTGGGGGGCAGCTCCATCCCAACGGCCGCTGGCTCGTCTACGGCGCAAACTACGACGTTGAGACATCCCAAGAGATCGAGCCCACTCTCATATATCGCCACGATCTCGTTACGGGAGAGCGCCTCGTCTTAGCTCGTCCGCAACGCCCCGGCTACATCGTGCCCCAGCTCAACCTCCAAGGGACGCATATTCTCTATCCGCGCAAAGACCTTCATCCCGCGGGAACTCAGATCTGGCTCGTGGACATCGAGGGTCGCAACGACCGCGAGATCTTAAATTTGGGGCCCACTGTCAAGATAGAAGCTTCGTGGTTTCCCGACGGCCAGCGCGTGCTCTTCCTCGCTGAGGCTAAGACTCACCGGCGCTTGGGCATCTGGGAGATGCGCACGGAAAAGATCACTTGGCTGATTGACGATCCCCAGCGCAACATTGAGTATGCGTTCGTGCCAGATAACAGTTCCAAGATCGTGCTCATTGAGATTGTGCAAGCGCGAGTCCGCGCGTCGTTGCTCGATCCCATAACTCACACAGAGTTCGTGCTGCCCCAGATCGAAGGGAATCTCATCCCCTTAGCTCCCATAGACCCCACAGAGACTGAATGGGTCGGTCAGTATTACAGTGCGCGCCAGCCCACTGATCTCGTGCGATTCTCTCTTGAAGCGATTCATCCTGAGCGCTTCGTGAGCCTGACGCGCATCTGGGAGCGCACGCCCTTGCGCCCTTCTGATCTAGTTCCCGCGGAGGACTTCCGCTGGCGCTCCGTAGATGGCTTAGAGATCCAAGGGTGGCTCTACCGCGCGCGCCAGCCTCGAGGCACTATCGTCTATATTCACGGCGGGCCGACCGCCCACAGCGAGGATCGCTTCAGTGTCCAGATTCAGTTCTTCGTCTCTCAAGGATTTAACGTCCTCGATCCCAACTATCGCGGCAGCACAGGTTTTGGTTTAGCGTTTCAAGAGAAGATCAAAGAAGATGGCTGGGGCGGGCGCGAACAAGACGATATCCGCAGCGGCATCGAAGCCCTCATAAAATTGGGCATGGCTGAGCCGGGCAAGATCGGGGTGACGGGAACTTCCTATGGGGGCTATTCGTCATGGTGCGCGATCACGCGTTGGCCTACAGATATTGTCGCTGCGGCCGCGCCAGTGTGCGGCATGACCGATCTTGTCGTGGACTATCAGACGACGCGCCCGGACCTGCGCCCCTACAGCGAAGAGATGCTTGGTGGCTCTCCAGAGCAAATCCCCCAGAAGTACTACGAGCGCTCCCCTATCAACTTCGTGCAGAACATCAAGGGCAAGCTCTTGATCGTCCAGGGAGCGCGCGATCCCAACGTCACCCCTGAAAACGTCCGCGCTGTGAGAACAGCTCTCGAGCGGGCCGGTATCCCCTATGAATTATTAGTCTTCGACGACGAGGGGCATGGGATCTCTCGCCCCGCAAACCAAAAGACCCTCTATCTGCGCCTGGTCGAGTTCTTCTCTCGGGCATTTCAATAGAAGTAGATCGCCTTGGCGCACGGCCAAGGCGATCCCTCACGAGCAGTATTTGAGCTATAGGTTAGCTCTTTATGACACGGACGTTTGCGGCGCGCAGGCCCTTGGGGTCTTGTTCGATGTCGAACTCCACGGCTTGGCCCTCGCGCAGGGTCTTAAAGCCCTCGGCTTTGATGGCCGAGAAGTGCACGAAGACGTCCGGGCCGCCATTGTCTTGCTGGATGAACCCAAAGCCCTTGGCGTCGTTGAACCACTTGACTTTGCCCGTCGCCATGTGACTTCCCTCCTTGTGGCTTGAATTTGACTGTTCGACGACAACGACTTGTCCGGAGGGTGGAGCCACCGGCAACGTCATTGACTCTGACAGCCATCTCCACCTCGCTTCCGCGCCACCCTGAAGCGAGGGTAGCTTTACTATAACACGGATCTTCTTCATTGTCAAGAGAAGGAGGAGCAAGGGGGCTGCTCCCCTATGTTGCCACCTTGAGCCTCCCAACAGATCGCGAAAGGAAGCCCGGCCGTGCTGAGCTTACTTCTTCTTGGCGAGCTCCTGCTCGATCAGCTCGCGAAATTTCGCGATGGGATGCGCTCCAACGAGCAATTGCCCGTTGATGAGAAACGCCGGCGTTCCCGTGACCCCGACGCCCTGCCCTGCAGCAAGATCTTCTTGGACTTCGTCGAGATATTTTGAAGAGTCTAGACAGCTCTCGAACTGCGCAGAATCTAACCCCAGCTCCGCCGCGACACTCTTCAAGCGCGACCGCAGGAGCTCTTGGCCCTCCTGAGCTAGCGCAAAGAGCTTGTCGTGGTACTCCCAGAAGTACCCTTGCTCATGGGCGCACTCGGCGGCGAGAGCGGCCCAGCGCGACTGCACCCCCAGAATGGGGAAGTTGCGAAAGACGTAGCGCACCTTCCCCGTCGCAATATACTCTTCTTCAAGAGTGGGCAGCGTCTGGACGAAGTGTCGCAAGCAGAAGCCACAGCGAAAATCCGCAAACTCGATGATCGTCACCGGGGCGTCTTCTGCGCCCTTGGCCGGCTCGTCCAAGAGAACTTTAGGGGCTGGAATCGTTTGTTGGGGTGTAGTTGGTCGCTCGTGCCCAGGCTGAAGCAGAAGATACGCTGCGAGAAACCCCGCTGCCGCCGCGATGATCAGCCAAATCCACAAGTCTCTCATAGTCTCTGCACCGCAAGAGAGATCCCCATGCCGCCGCCCATGCAGATCGTCGCCAGACCCAGCTCCGCGTTACGATCTTTCATGGCCCACACGAGCGTCGTCAAGATTCGCGCGCCGCTGGCCCCGATGGGGTGCCCCAGCGCGATCGCCCCGCCGTTCACGTTGACCCGCGACCAGTCCCACTCAAGCTCTTTTCCGTCGGCGAGCGTCTGCGCCGCGAACGCTTCATTGACCTCGATGAGATCGAAGTCATTGATGGAAAGCTTCATCTTTGCCAGAAGCTTCCGCGTCGACTCCACCGGCGCATAGAAGAGATCAATGGGCTCCGTCGCGGCGATCGCGTAATCCAAAATCTTTGCTAACGGCTTGTAGCCGCGCTTTTTCGCTTCATCGCTGGACATAATTAACAGGGCTGAGGCCCCGTCGTTGAGCCCCGGAGCGTTGCCCGCGGTGACTGTGCCACCTTCTTTGAACGCCGGCTTGAGCTTCGCTAATTTCTCTAACGACGTATCGGCTCTAGGCGTCTCATCTTCCGTAATTGGGCCGTCCTTCGCTTGGAGAGGGATGAGCTCGTTGGCAAATTTCCCAGATTTTATAGCTTGGACGGCCTTCATGTGGCTCTCGTAGGCAAAGCGATCTTGCTCCTCACGGGTGATCTTCGACTTGGCGGCTGTATATTCTGCGGCGAGCCCCATGTGCTGGTTCTCAAAGGCGCACCACAGCCCGTCGTAGATCATCGCGTCTACGAGCTTCTGATCGCCAAACTTAAAGCCCGCGCGCGCCCCTCTGAGCAGATAGGGCGTGTTGCTCATGGATTCCATCCCTCCGGCGATGACAATCTTCGCATCGCCGGACTTGATCGCCTGAGCTGCTAAAATGACGGCTTTCAGTCCCGACCCACAGACTTTGTTAATAGTCACGGCTGGGACAGTGGGCGAGATGCCCCCACGAATAGACGCTTGGCGCGCGGGAGCTTGCCCTGCCCCAGCTTGGACTACTTGGCCCATGATCACTTCGTCCACGTCGTCGCCCTTCAGGTTGTTGCGCTCCTTGAGAGCTTTGATTACAGCTGCTCCCAGCTCCGTCGCGCTGAACTGCGCCAGCCGCCCTTGGAAGCGCCCCATCGGGGTGCGCACCGCATCCACAATAACCACATCACCCATAGAGCCCCCTTTCTCAATAGTCCTCCTCACTTCTTGCTCCCCTCTCCCTCGGAGGGGGATGAGGGCGAATTAGGATTGATCTGATACTGATACGAGACTTGGACTTTGGGCTTGAGCGAGTTGGAGACCGAACAGTATTTCTCTAACGAGAGCTCGATCGCTCTTTTGAGCTTCTCTTCGGGGACATCGCCCCAGACCTTATAGACGATCTGAATAGTGGTGAAGTGCTTGGGGTGCTCTTGGGCGCGCTCCCCGTGGATCTCCATCTCGAAGCGTGTGAAGTGCACTTGCATCTTTCTGAGTATGGAGACGACGTCCATTCCCGTGCAGCCGCCCAGAGCGATCAAGACCATCTCCATAGGGCGCGGCCCGGTGTCGTGCCCTCCGACATCTTCGGTCGTGTCCATGACGACGGCATGGCCGCTCCCGCTTGTCGCCACAAACTGCATCCCGTCCACAAAGCGCACCGTTGCGCTGGGCATAGCGCCTCCTTCTACGGATAGAGCTTAGCTCGTCGGGCATGACGACGCTTGGCCGCCATCTTGCGCTTGAACTTGCGCAGCCACTTGGGACGATAGCGTGGGTTCATCTTGGCCATAGGAACCTCCTTGTAATCTTCCTAAGCCCGATTGTACCAGAAAATTTGCGAGAGAGCCAACAGCACCACACTCACCCCGGAGAGCGCCGCGCCGTAGAAGAACGTCAAGCTTGGGTCTACACCCCATAAGATCCCCGCAAGCGAGCTGCCCAGAAGCGACGCCAACCCAATGCACATATGGAAGAGCCCCAGGGCCGTGCCGCGCCGCTCCGCCGGAGCTAAGTCCGCCACAAACGCCCGCTGATTGGACTCGATGAACGCATACGCGACCCCGTAGAACGCAAAGAGCGGCACAAAGAACTCTAAGCTCTGCGCGAACGCAAACCCTAGAGACGTCACGCCGAAGAGCAGATACCCCATCAATAAGACCGCGCGGCGGCCGATCCTATCTGAGAGCACTCCCACGGGAAGCGCCAAGAACGTGTACGTGAAATTGTAGAGCACATACATAGCGATGGGCAGGCCCACCGCAAGCTTGTCCGTATACGCTGCATTGACCTTCAATAAGAAGAACATATAGCTAAAATTTGCGAGCGCAAAGAGGGTCATGCCTACTAAGTGGAGATAGAACGTCGTGGGCAGCTCGCGCAGGCCGTCGAAGAGCTTTTTGCGTTGGGCTGCGCTCACGGTGTCAGAGACAAAGCTCAACGGAATAAGCGATGCCAACGAGATCAGCCCGCCGACGAGAATGATCCCCGTCAGGGGCAAGTGCAGCCACCAAAAGAACACAAACGCCAGCAGCGACCCCAGCAGCGCCCCAGCGGTGTCCATCGCCCGATGGAACCCGAAGTTGGCCCCGCGCGTTGATGCTGTCACCGCGTCGGCGATGAGCGCATCGCGCGGCGCGGTGCGCATCCCCTTGCCCACGCGATCCAGCACCCTGAAGACCAATGCCATCGCCCAATGGGTCGAGAACGCCAGCGCGATGCGAAAGACCGACGGGATGAGATAGCCCAGAAAGACTAAGGGCTTCTTGCGCCCTGAGCGATCGGCGAGGTTGCCGAAGACAAGGCTCAATAAGCTCTTCGTGGCGTCTTCCAGCCCGCCGATCAGCCCCACGACCCAGCCGCCGCTGCCAGGGAGACTTATCAAGAAGACGGGCAGGACGGCCATAATGAGCTCGCCCGCTAAATCATTTAAGAGACTGACAATCCCCAACAAGAAGACCGTGCGGCTGATCTGGACTGAAAGCTTCATGGCGAGATTATAGCACTTGACATCCATCCATGCAGCGGCTATACTCTACCTACCCCACCCCCCGTGGGGTGGAAAGGAGGTCGTGATGAAGACCGTGCTCAAAGTCACAGGGATGAGCTGCGATCACTGCGTGCAATCGGTGACGAAAGCCCTGCAGAACGTTTCGGGCGTGCGCTCCGTGAGCGTCTCGCTGGAGCAGGGGCGCGCCGAGGTCGAGCATAGCGAAGATCTCTCAATTCAAAGCCTCGTGGACGCTGTCGCCAAGGCGGGCTACTCTGCTGAAGTGCAGCTAACGCGTTAGTTAGGAGAACTCATCATGCCAACGCATGTCAAGGCCCACAAGCGCGGCGGGCTCCAGCACCTGCCCCAGACCAAGCGTGATCTGTTGCGGCGCATCCGCACGGTGCGCGGCCACATCGCGGGCATCGAAGAGATGATCGAAGACGAAGAGTACTGCGTCGAGATCTTAAAACAGATCGCAGCCGTGCAAGCGTCGCTCTCCCAGATCGCGCAAATTCTTACCAAGGGGCACATGCAGACGTGCTTGACCGAAGCGATCCAGTCAGGCAAGGGCAAAGAGAAGATTGACGAGCTGATGGAAGTCTTCAAATATCTGAAGAATTTTTAACATGAGCAACCCCAGCGATCTCCATGACGAAGATCATAGACATATCTAGAGAAGTGCCGGTAGAATAGCCGGTGAAAACCATGAGCAGAAAGAGAGCCGTGCTGAGTGTGATGCTGATCGTGCTGCTGGGCAGCCAGTGGCTCGTGCCGGGGCACGTATTATGGGAAGCGATGAGTCTGGCACACCCTCTCCCAAAGCACTTCGGGCACAGCGCGCACGGCCATTCCTCATCAGTCACGCCATTGCAGCACCCCTGCTGCGAGCAGGATGATGGCGCTCCGAGTTTTCACGGAGATCTCTGCTGTGGGGCTTGCCCAGCTCTGCCCAGCGCCATTGCTGACCTTGACTCCTACACGCCCGATCTTTCTCTGACCACTGCCGAACCACAGGGGAAGGGGCTCATCTTCCTTACGCTCCTGTGGCATCCCCCTACTCTCTAAAGCCTCTTTCGCGTCTTAGTATATCTTTTCACTCTACTCATTTGGGCTTGAGAAAGCTCTAACCAAACAGAAGGAGGCTTTATGAAGAGACTTCATGTGGCATTCGCTGGTCTGACGCTGCTCATGCTCATTGGTGGCGGCTGGGCGCTGGCCCAGGTCTTCGGCATCGGCCCCTACGGTGGTGGAACGCTCACAGTGATCTATCGCCTGACGAACATGGAGAACGATCCCAGCCCCGGGACTCTTACGCTGAAGATCGTGCCTGAAGGGCCAAAGTTCAAAGTGACCGAGACTTTTGAGTTGCTGGCAGATTCCGCGCAGCTTCAGGTGCTGGTCTTCTCGCACGGGTTTGCCCACGTCCCCAAGGGGTATCTGGACATGACGCCGCTCAGCGCCTTAGACAATCGCGAAGCCCAACCCAACAGAGAGATCTTGCTCCCAGAAGGCGCAAAGCTCGTCACTACTGAAGAAGTCGTGATCGGCGGTGTCAAGGCCGTGAAGGGGATCTACACCCACCCGAAGTTCGAAGACCAACGGGCGATCGTCGCCATCAGCGATCTGGAGTCGCGCAAGATTCTCCCGTATCCGCCACTGTTGCGCATCGAGAAGAAGGAGGGCGCCACGTGGACGCTCGTCGCGCTCACCGAGCTCGTGAGCGTCGAACGGAAGCCATAGAAACTTGCCCCCCGTCCCCTCTCCGAACCCCGGAGAGGGGGCGGGGGAGTACTACGAAAGGAGACTGCGATGATTGAGCTGAAGAACGTTCAAAAAGTCTATCCGATGGGCGAAGTGAGCGTCCCGGCCCTGCGCGGCATCAGCTTCACGATCCACCCCGGGGAGTTCGTGGCGATCATGGGGCCATCGGGGTCAGGGAAGTCTACTCTGATGCATCTGCTGGGATGCTTGGATCTGCCCAGCGACGGCGTCGTCCAGCTCGACGGAAAAGACATCACCAAGCTCGACGAAGACACGCTGGCGCAGATCCGTGGGCAGAAGATTGGCTTCGTCTTCCAGACGTTCAATCTCATCCCAACGTTGACAGCTTTGGAGAACGTTGAGCTGCCGCTCTTCTTTCAGGGGGTTCCGCGCAGGCAGAGGAGCGTCCGAGCGGCGGAGTTGCTTCAGAAGGTCGGGCTTGGTAAGAGGGCTCATCACAAGCCGTCCCAGCTTTCCGGCGGGGAGCGCCAGCGCGTGGCCATCGCTCGCGCACTCGCCAATGACCCGGAGATCATCTTGGCCGATGAGCCCACGGGCAATCTAGATTCGGAGTCGGGCGAGGCGATCTTGCAGCTCTTGAAGCAACTCAACGAGGAGGGCAGGACGATCATTCTCGTCACGCATAACCCGGAGGCTGCTGCGTATGCGCACCGCATTGTACGGATCAAGGACGGACGGCTCTTAGAGGAAGTCAAGGCAAAGGAGGAGATCGGTTATGCTGTTCGATAGCGTTGTTGATAACATCCGATTTTCTGCTCGCAATCTGCGCCACCGCCCCAAGCGCAGCTGGCTTACGATTTTGGGAATTCTCATCGGCGTGGCCGCAGTAGTTGCGCTGGTCTCCCTGGGCCAAGGGATGCAAAAGTCTATCACCCAAGAGTTTGAAGCCTTTGGCTACAATGTCGTCATGATCGCCGGACATGGCGAGCATCGCTTGGGCATGGGAGCGTTGCTCGGTGCGCACACGTTCCAGCTGGACTTGGCCCCGCTCAAGAATATCCCCGGTGTGGAAGCTGTCGGCGGCGTCTTGGTGAAGACGCCTTATATCAGTGCAGGACGCCGCGAGGGGTATCTCTTGACGTGGGGAATAGCCCCGGAGCTGATGCAGGCGTTCGGCAATTACTACAAGCCGGAACTCGGCCGGGCGCTCAAGCCGGGTGAGACCCAGACGGCTGTGCTAGGGAGCAACGTCGCCAAAGACTTAGGGCTCTCTGTGGGCGACAAATTTGTAATAGAAACATTGGAGTTTGAGGTCGTAGGTATCTTGGAGAAGCGTGCTGATCCCGACGTCAACTATGCGATTATGATCCCCATAGCGACGCTGCAGGAGCTGGTCGGTGAGGGCGACAAGCTCTCGTTGGTCTTGATTCGCACATCGCAGCACGGGCATGCCGGCCATGACGTCAACTCTATCGCCAAGGAAGTCCGTCGCCTCGTCAAAGAGCAGCGCGGCAAGGACGATCTTGACGTCCATACGACAGCCGAGATGCTCGATCTCATGCAGAACTTAGTGGGCATTCTCCAAGCAGCCTTGGGCGGGATCGCCGCGATCTCGCTCTTGGTGGGCGGTGTCGGCGTGATGAATACGATGTACACGGCTGTGTTGGAGCGCACGCGCGAGATCGGCGTGATGAAGGCCGTAGGAGCTCGCCGACGCCATATCTTGATGCTCTTTCTGTTGGAGTCGGGCTTCATGGGGCTGATCGGCGGGCTGTTGGGAGCGTTCGTTGGCCTAGGGATCGCTCTGGGCATCAAGCTGCTCGCGCCGATCTTCTTGCCAGGGACGGCTCTTGAAGTGGGGTTTTCGCCGGGATTGATGCTGAGCGTTCTGGTCTTCTCGTTCGTGTTAGGGGCGCTGTCGGGGGTCTTCCCCGCGCGCGAGGCCGCCAAGCTCCCGCCGGTGGAGGCCTTGCGCTATGAGTGAGGCTTTCATAGCAACGAAGCCATAGATTGACATCAAGCTCAGCTTGAGAAGGGAGGTTCACCATGGCGAAGAAGTCTATGCACACCACCCCCTGGACGGTGATCGCCGGTATCTTGCTCGCGGTGCTTGCCGTGGGTGGAGGCGTTTTGTATGCGTTCTATGCACGTCGTGGGGGAGAGAGCCAAGCGGGGTCGCCTCAGCTCGAGGTCACCCCCCAGACACGCGATCTGGGGATTATTGACTATCGGGAGGGGATCGTCACCCTCAGCTTCACTGTAGAGAACCGGGGTCAGGGCGATCTCGTGATCACCGAGATGGAGACGTCGTGCGGGTGCACGAAAGCGTCGCTCATTGTGAACGGGCGAGAGGGGCCGCAGTTCGGGATGCGCGGCCACGGGGAGTGGCCCCGGGGCTGGTCAGCGCGGCTCAAACCCGGCGAACGCGCTGAGCTGAAAGTCACATACGACCCCCTGGCACACGGGATCTATGTCGGCCCGTTCGACCGCTTGGTCTTCATCTACTCTAATGACCCGCGCGAGCCCATCAAACGCGTGCGGTTCTACGGCTATCAACGGGGCGGGTAGGCACTTATGAAGACGCTCACACGCTGGGCTGTCTTGATAGTCACGCTGAGCACAGCGGCTCTCGCTCAGGTCGGCCCGCCCAAGATCGAAGTCTCTCCGACCGTCTATGACTTCGGCACGATCGCCGGGACTGTCCAAGTCGAGACAACAATCTCTGTCCATAACGCCGGGGAGAGCACGCTCGAGATTCTCAGCGTGACCACGTCGTGTGGGTGCACGAGAGCACACATAGCAGATGAGAAGATCGCGCCCGGCCAAACGACGACGGTCAAGATCATCTTTGACGCGCGCTCGCACGTGGGCGAGCGGGAGGTTCTTTTAACAGAGCCTGAAGCAGTCACGCACGTTGTCTATCTGCGCACGAACGATCCGGCGCGACCGGAAGTGGAGATCGAGATTCGAGCGATGGTGATGCCGGAAAACCTCACCTCCACCTCCTCTCCACCCTCATCCCAGCCCTCTTCCTTCAAAGGAGAGGGCCAGGGGGGTGAGGGTGTGAGGTCAGCCACCATCTACTACAACGAAGCCTGTCATGACTGCGCAATCTATCTCGATCGTGAGCTGATCCCGCTGCTCCAAGAGCTGGGGATCAGACAGATCACTAAGAAAGACTACATCAGCGAGCGCAAAAACCGCACGGAGCTGCTGGAGCGCAGCACGCAGCTCCACGTCCCCCCTAAGCTCCAAGGGCACCTCACGGTCTTTCTCGACGACAAAATTATCTTGCAAGGGCACGTCCCGCCGCAGATCGTGCGCGACCTGCTGAAGCCCGAAAATCTCACGCGCTTCGAGCGCATCGTCGTGCTGCAAGACAAGATGGCCTCCCACGGCGACGTGCCGACAAAGTATTTTGTCTGGAGCCCCAAGGGGGATGTGAAAGAGTATCCCCTGGAGACGCCTATCGAGACATATCTGGCATGGGTAGAGCAAGCTCCCTCCGAGCCCTCTTCTCCAGAAAGACCTCGGGATGCTTGGGGCTTTCTCGTGCTTGTGCTTGGGGCGGGGCTGCTGGACGGGATCAACCCCTGCGCGTTCTCCGTGCTCTTTCTCTTCATGGCGTTCCTGTTCACGCTCCAGCGGGCACGCTCCCAGATGCTGCAGGCGGGCTTGGTCTACATCGCGGCGATCTATGTGACATACTTGGCGATTGGGTTGGGGCTGTTGAGGGTCTTCACGCTCTCGAGTGAACCCCATCTGATCGCCAAGATCGGTGCAGGTCTAATGATCGTGCTGGGGTTGGTCAATATAAAAGATGCGTTCTGGTACGGGCGCTGGTTCAGCTTAGGGGTCTTAAAAGTGGGCGCGGAGACGCGCGAGCGCTGGATGCGGAAAGCGACCCTGCCCGCAACAGCAGTGCTCGGCTTTTTAGTGGGGATCTGCGAGTTCCCCTGCACCGGGGGAGTGTATGTTGGAGTGTTGGGGCTGCTGGCGGCGCAGACGACGTACCTGGCGGGATTGGGCTATCTGGTGCTCTACAACGTGATGTTCGTGCTCCCATTGGTGGCGATCCTCGTGGCGCTGGGGAACCGACGGCTCCTAGGGCAGGTCAGCCGCTGGGAGGTCCAGCACAAGCAGGCCTTCAAGCTCGGCCAGGGGCTGGTGATGATCGCCCTAGGGGTTGGGATTTTGCTCTGGTTCGTGTAAACTGAAGCAATGACCCCCATCATTTGACACGGGAGTGTGGATCGGCTATACTGGGTTCTAGCCACCCCAGGTGGGGTGGGTAAGCAGGAGTGAGTCAGAATGTTTAGAGACTCAGGTTCGCTAAGCCGGCGACAGTTCTTGAGCTGGCTGGGCTGGGGGTCAGTTGCCCTGTCCGTTGGGGGCGTGGTCACAGCTTCGGCTGTCTCGCTGCGCCCTCGGCGCACGGCGTATCTGATGGTCGACGGCCCCACAGGCGAGGATATTCGATTTGCCTAGAAGGTGACCCAATCATGCGCACGCAAATAGAAGGGATAGTGCGCCAGGTGAGTGGAGATCGAGCGGTAGTGCGACTGCTCAAAGGGCCGGAGCGCTGTACCCTCGAAGAGCTGGGTGCCGGGGGCACGTGCGAGGTGGACGACCTGCGCGAGCCTCTCACTGGCAAGCCCAAGGTCTTGGAGCTCGAAGCCCATAATCTCGTAGGGGCCAGGCGTGGCCAGCGCGTCCGGCTGGAATTTCCAGCACGCGGCATCGTCGGAGGAAGCCTTGTGCTGTACTTGCTCCCGGCTGGGGCTTTTTTGATCGGCTTGGGAGTCGGCGGGGCCCTGGGTGGGCATTGGGGAGCGACTGGGGATGCTGTCATCGGCTGGCAGGTGCTCGGAGGGCTTAGCAGTCTAGGACTTGCCCTTGTCGGGGTGAAGCTCTATGAGCATTGGGCAAGAAAGACTATGCCGACCATCGTCGAGATCGTCAGACCTAGCCCAGAGAGATTGGCTCGGTTCCGTGCGGAGTTGGGGCAAGCCCACCCAAAGCAGCTTGTTGGAGATAAAGCGAGGTGAAGAGCGATGGTTCAACAGATAGACAGAGAAAAACCGACGACGCAGCAAGCGACTCTTCAGATTACGGGGATGACCTGCGCCTCGTGTGTGGCGCACGTGGAGCGGGCACTGCGCGAGCTGCCGGGGGTCTCGCAAGCTATTGTGAATCTGGCCACAGGCACGGCCAAGGTCGAGTTCGATCCCGCCAAGGTCTCGCTCGAGCAGATGACACAAGCCGTCCATGAAGTGGGTTATGAAGCTGCCCCTCTCGTCGAGGCCAGGGAGGCCGTAGATCGCGAGCGCGAGGCCCGCCAAAGAGAGATTCGGCGCCAGGGGCTCTATCTGGCGTTCGCGGCGCCGGTGAGCGCCATTATTATGCTGGGGACGTTCCGGGACTATTGGATCTTTCCGTACTTTGTGCCGGAATGGCTCGGCAATAAGTTTCTCTTGGGGCTGCTGACGACGCCCATCGTCTTTGGGCCTGGGCGGCAGTTCTTCGTCAACAGTTGGCGGGGGCTGCGCGCCGGCGTCACCGATATGAATCTCTTGTACGCGACCGGGATCGGCGCGGCGTATCTCATCGCGGTGATCAATACGCTCTGGCCGACGGCAGGCTTTGGTGGCGAGGGCGCAGTGTTCTATGAGTCAGCAGCGTTGCTGACGACGTTCATTGTGCTGGGACGCTTCTTGGAGGCGCTGACTCGCGGACGGACCAGCGAAGCGATCAGAAAACTAATGAGCTTGCAGCCCAAGGTCGCGCGCGTCCTGCGCGACGGGCAAGAGCGCGAGATCCCCGCGGAAGCTGTCCAAGTCGGCGATATCGTGATCGTGCGCCCCGGCGAGCGCATCCCCGTGGACGGCGTCGTCCTTGAGGGCTACTCTGCTGTAGATGAGTCTATGATCACCGGGGAGTCCATGCCCGTGGAGAAGAAGGCCGGCGACGAAGTGATCGGCGGCACGATGAACAAGACCGGCTCTTTCAGGTTTCGGGCGACCAAAGTTGGCAAAGAGACGGCGCTGGCGCAAATCATAAAACTCGTCGAGGATGCGCAGACCTCGAAAGCTCCCATTCAGAGACTTGCCGACTGGGTCGCGGGGCATTTTATCTTAGGGGTGCACGTCCTGGCGCTGCTCGTTTTTATCTTTTGGTTCTTTGTGGGGTATAACGCTTTCTTCGATCCTAATACGGGCTTTTTGCTCAGCCCCCACAAGCTCGGAGAGATCGGGGTCTTCGGGTTTGCGCTCTTGCTCTCGATCACGGTCTTGGTGATCTCGTGCCCGTGCGCGGTGGGCTTAGCGACCCCCAGCGCGATGATGGCTGGCACGGGGAAGGCCGCCGAGCACGGCATTCTCTTCAAGGGCGCTGACGCCATCGAGGCCGCAAGCAAGCTGACGACCATCGTCTTTGACAAGACGGGCACGCTCACCAAGGGCGAGCCCGAGGTGA
>Ga0197143_1000651_pt1 | contig 35065 bp, 35 predicted proteins | sample GBS70_MetaG_FD_148603 | JGI IMG/M metagenome (GOLD analysis project Ga0197143, IMG submission 148603) | Sediment microbial communities from Great Boiling Springs, Gerlach, Nevada, United States - GBS 70_MetaG | ecosystem: Environmental > Aquatic > Thermal springs > Hot (42-90C) > Sediment... | reverse complement strand
GTGCCCAGGTAGCTGGGCAGCGCCAAAGCCAACAGGATGCCCAGGATCACCAGCACCATGATCAGCTCGATGAGGGTGAAGCCCCTCTCGTCACGCCGCGCCTTCCAGATCCGTTCCAGCATCTCCTCCCTCCTTCTTCTTCACGAGATTTCCGCTTTACCGAGGGCCGAGTTTTCTTGGAGCAACCTCCGTGCCACCACCTCCTTCCAAACCTGCTCTTGCCCACTTGTTTACCCGAAACCCCCGCCCGCCTAGACCACCCAACCGGCCATTTGCGACCACCCGGCCGGCCATTCACCCGATCCCCGGGCGGAGCCCCCCTTCGCCCATCGAGGCTATTTTGCCCAACCCGGCCCCCTTTTAGACCCAAGACCCACCCCTCCCGGTTCCGCGGTCCGGCCCCGTCCCCCTCCCCGGTTCCAGGTACCCGGTACCAGGTACCGGGGACGGTTCCGGTCTCCCGGCACCGGTTCCAGGTACCGGCCATCAGTACCCGGGCCCAGTCCCAGTCCCCCGTCCCAAGCACCGGGTACTGGGCACCGAGGACGGGTTCCTGGCACCGGTACCAGGTACCAGGTACCAGGTACCAGGTACCAGGTACCGGTTCCAGGTACCAGGTACCGGTTCCAGGATCAACCCGCGCCCCCGGTTCCAGGTACCCGTACCGGTTTCCGGGGCCGGGCCCCGGATCCCCTCCCCGGTTCCTGGAACCAGTTCCAGGTACGCCCTTGCGGCCCCCCGCACCGCCTGCTACCGTACCCTCGACAGGCCCGGAGGAGACCCGTGCCCACCCTGGAAGAGCGCGTGGCGTACCTGGAGGGGAAGGTCGAGGAGCTCTCAAGCGGCTACACCCAGCTCCGCGCGGACATCGCCGCCCTCGACCAGAAGGTGGACCGCTTCCGGGAGGAGCTGGCCAGCCGCATCGACGCCCTCGACCACAGGCTCTCCGGCCGCATCGACGCCCTGGACCAGAAGGTGGACCGCTTCCGGGGGGAGCTGGGCGGGCGGATCGACGCCCTGGACCAGAAGGTCGACCGCTTCCGGGAAGAGCTCTCCGGAAGCCTCCGCGCCCTCGACCAGAAGTTCAGCCAGTGGTTCGTCTGGCTCACCGGCATCCTCGTCACCGCCCTCCTGGCCCAGCTCGGCCTCCTCGGCGCCGCCCTCTTCCGCCGCTGAAACTCCCTGCCTGCCCGGAGCGCGCTCGTGGATCCTCCGCTCCGGCACGGAAGCCGGAGTACGAACGTAGTTCCGCGAAAACAGATGCGGCCCCGGGTGAAATCGCCTGTCCGCGCTCCCCTCCGCTCTGCCGAAGTGTCTCGCGCTTCGCCCGAAAGGCTTCAAGAATTCAGGGCCCGGTACGATCACCAGAGTGCGGATTCGGTGACCGTGGGCAGGCAACCGAGGTGCACTAACCCGGTGTGAGGTACCTCCGTCTTTACGACCTCAGCCCCGGGATGGTCCTGGCCCGGACCATCTGGGGGCCCTCCGGGGAGGTCCTCCTGGCCCGAGGCGCCGTCCTCACAGCTGCCACCATCGCGGCCCTCCACCGACGCGAGGTGAGCGCCGTGTGGGTCAAGGACGGTACGGGGGACGACGAAGACCCCGCGGAGCTGGTGTCGGACCAGCTCCGTGCGGCGGCGGCCAAGCAGGTGCAGGACCTGTTCCACGCGGTTTCCCGCGGAGCCTCTGGGAGGGTGGTCAGGGAGGCGGCGAAGCGACTCCTCAACGTCGCAGAGAGCATTGTGGAAGAGGTCCTGTCGGCCCCGGTGGCCGCGGAGCTCGTCGCCATCAAGACCCACGACGCGTACACGCTCCAGCACAGCGTGGAGGTCGCAGCCGCCTGCGTGCTGCTCGGACTCCAGATCGGAGCCAGCAGGTCCAGCCTCCGGGAGCTGGCTCTCGGGGGCCTGCTCCACGACCTCGGCAAGGTCCGCATTCCCGCCGAGGTCCTCAACAAGACCGGTCCCCTGACCACGGAGGAGTGGGAGCTCGTGAAGCAACACCCCACCTGGGGCTTCGAAATCATCTCGGCCATGGACCTGGAAGAGGTCACCCCGAAGCACATCGCCTGGCAGCACCACGAGCGCCAGGACGGCAAGGGCTACCCGAGAGGGCTGCGGGGCACCAACAGGGTCGCCCGGGACCACGCCGAGTTCCTCGCGGGGAATCGCATCGCCCTGTGCGCGGAAATCTGCGCCGTGGCAGACGTCTACTGTGCCATGCGGTCCGACAGGCCGTACCGCCCGGCCATGCCTCCGGAGGAGGCCGTGGCCGCCCTCCGGGAAGCCGCCGGGAGCCAGCTCAACCGGGAACTGGTCGACCTGTTCCTCCGGACCGTACCCGTCTTCCCGCCTGGCATCACAGTGCGGCTGTACAGCGGCCAGTTCAACGGCTACTTCGCCAGGGTGGTCCGCTGCTCCCGGGCCAGCCCGGACAAGCCGGTCATCCGGCTCCTGTACGACCCCGACGGCAATCCGTGTCAACCCCTGGAGATCGACCTGGCACGCAGCCCCGCGGAAATCCGGTCCTGGCTAACACCACCTACCGTCGCGACCCGCCAGGTCCACCAAACCCTACAAGGTACGGCCCACCGCCCTGAACCCACCTAAGCATCGAACACCGGCCCGAGCTCCAGCTCAAATCCCACCAGCTCCGGGTCCAGCGCCACCCGCTCCGGGTTCTCGTGCCTCTCGGGCTCCTTGCCCGGCCGGTACACCTCCACGGTGCGGGCATAGGGGTCGATGAGCACGCCGATGCGGGCTCCGTTCCGGAGGTAGGCCCGCATCTTCTCACGGAGCTCTTGCATGGTCTGCGAAGGAGAACGGACCTCGAAGACAGCATCGGGACAGAGTGGTGCAAACCCCTCTTGCTCGTCGGGGCTCAGCGCCTCCCAGCGCTCCTGGACCATCCACGAGGCGTCCGGAGACAGCAGCGAGCCGTCCGGGAGGTGGAATCCGGTGGAAGAGTCGAAGACGACCCCAAGCCCGGTCCGCTTGTTCCAGTCCCTGAGCTGCCCGATCACCTCACCGCTCCGCCTTCCGCTCCTCCCTCCCGTGGGACTCACGACCACCCTCCCGTCCGCGGTCCGCTCGAACTGGTACCCGGGGTTGCGCTCCGAAAGCAGCCGCAGCTCCTCGTCCGTCACCGACCGCAGCAGGTCCAGCAGGATCGCCATCCGCTCACCCCCGCTCCATTGTGCCACGCCCGAAGGCCCAAATCGTACGGTCCCGCGGTCCGGACGAGCAAACGTTCCGCCTGCAGGGCGGACGGGGTGCCGGTTCCTGGCACCGGTACCAGGTACCAGTACACGCCCTCGCGGCACCCCGCACCGCCAGCTACCGCACCCTCGACCAGAAGTTCAGCCGGTGGTTCGCCTGGCTTACCGGCATCCTCGTCACCGCCCTCCTGGCCCAACTGGGCCTCCTCGGCGCCGCCCTCTTCCGCCGCTGAATCCGCCCCGGGGTTCCTGGAACCGGTTCCCGGTACCCGTGCTGGGGTCAGACGCCCTTGCGGAGGCCCAGCCTGCGGGTGAGCCGGAGGACCACCCACTCCAGTTCGTCCGCCAGGGACCGGTACCCCCGCGCCCGTAACGAGCTCGCTACGCGCCGGCCGGTCCGGACCAGTTCCCGGACCATGGCAGGCTTTACCCGAGCCTGCCCCGACAAGAGGGCCCGCGCCCGCCATACCGCGCAGGCGCCGTACACCACCAGGGCTAGAGGCGAGCACGTTTTCAAGTCTCCCGCATGCCCCACTCCAACCTCAACGCTACTCTCCGCCAGGATGTTCGCCACGCGGTCACCGAACCGACCCTCCACCTCCGCCCACCCGCGCTGCCCGTGGATGCCCGCGGCGTACAGCACCGCCGCTGTCGCCGCGTCCGGATCCTGGGTCGCGTCGAGGACGTAAGCTGCCGCTGCCAGCAGGTCGGCCAGCCGCGGCCGTCGCCCCGGACGGTTCACGGCGAACTCCACCGCCGCGGCCACGGAGGCGGCCACCCGTGACCGTCCGCGGGCAGGCCTGGCCGTGAGGCCCGCGGCGGGCCGCACCGCGGAGGCGGAGAGGTAGTACCCCACGGGGCGGCCGGGGTCCAGCAGGGCGCGGTCGGGGACCAGCCGCCGCAGCCGAAGTACCCGGCCCCACAAGCTCGCGCTCACCCCCAGGTCGCGCCGCACGTGTTCGAGGACCCCGTTGAGGTACACAGGGCCCTGGCGGTTGCGTTCGAGAAACCGGAAGAACACGTCTCCCAGGTCCCAGTACAGGCGGGGGTCCGCGCGCCTGCGGGGCCTGCTGCGGAATGCTTCCAGGACGCCCCGGGCCTCCCGGAGCATGGCCTCGTACTCCTCCCCCAGCTTCTGGACGGCCTCCTGGAGGCCCACGACTCCCGAGCCCAGGGCCTCCAGGGGTGCCACGGGAACGCGCTGTGGTTGACCGTCAGGCATGCGGTACGTCCGGACCTCCACCGGTACACGGCGGCTCATAAACGGCCCCACGCGGCGAAGTACCGGCTGAGTACATCCAGGGTGTCGGACGGCCCGTCACCACCCCGGTGCTCCAGGAGGGCCACAGCCACGCTCAGCAGGTCGTGGTACTCCTTCAGCCCCGCGTCCCTGGCCTTCGCGAAGGCGGGGTGGTCTTCGTTGATGAGGACGGTGTCGCCGTCCACCCACCCCATGAGCCGGTCGGTGCCACCCTTCACCCAAGCCACTTGAAGCCCCCCGAGCCGTCTGCGCCTGGGCACCCCGGCACCTTCCCGGCGCTCCCCCGCCTCCCCCTGTGTCTTGGGTTCCTCTGACTCAGGCGGAAAGGCCGTGGCCCGCACGTCCTCTCCCGGCTCCGCCGCCGTCCCCTCTCGGGCCGGGCGGGCCAGGGAACCCAACAGCTCTCCCAGTTCAGGCACCGTGGACAGGATGTCCCGCAGGAGGCGCTCCAGCTTGCCGGCGTCCCGGGGCGCGCGGGGAGGGTGGAGGAGTTCCCCCAGGGACTCCAACCAATGGCCGAGCTCGGACTGGATCTCCCGGTAGACACGGTAGTAGCGCTGGCCCTCCGTGCCTGCCCGGTGGAAGTCGCACTTGTTCGTGGTCAGGGCGCTCACCAGCTCCGGAACCTCCACGAGGCCCGTGATCCGCTCGGGGTCTGCCGGGAACTTGCGGAACCAGTCGCGGAGGATCACCTTCCCGAACGTGCACAGCCCCACGCCCTGCAGCTCCTCCTCCAGGGGCTCATCCGCCATCAGGAAGTAGCCCACCCCTGCGGGGCGCCGGCGTTTGCCCAAGCGGAGGTAGAAGTCGTGCCGGCTCCTCGCGGCGGGCAAGGTGAGGGACACGGGCTGTCCGTTGATCCAGAAAGCCACCCCATGAGGGTAGACCCCAGCCTCCCGGTAGATTTCCTGGAAGTAGGGGTCCAGAAGCGGCATGTAATGCCGCGCCAGCATCCGGCGGAGCTCCGGAGGGTCCAGGAGTCTGGAGGAGCGGTCCCGGAGCCGCAGCTCTACCACGGTGCCCTGGGTGTGGATCCTACGGGCCTCCACCTCCTCCCATAGCAGCTGGTCTCCCTCGAAGAACCAGCGGGACGCACCCCAAAAGCTCTGGGACCTGGACTCCGTCACTACCTCGTGGCTCACCTTCACCCCCAGCTTGGCCCCCAGGCCCGCGAACCCGATTCCCCGCCCCTTGCGCTTGAAGGACACCGCGAAGTCGTGGTAGGCCCAAAACTCTTCCCGGCCCATGCCGCGTCCGTCGTCCCGCATCCAGAAGACACCGCGCCCCGGGTCCGTCTCCATGTGCACGGTCTGCGCTCCCGCGTCGAGAGCGTTGGCCACCAGTTCCGCGAGGACCGCTTCCTCCACCGGGAAGGGATACAGGTCTACGAGGTCGTCCAGCAGGTGCCGGAAGTTGACCGAGCTCGCGTGCCGTGTCACCGGGCTCCTCCTCGACCTCCGAAGATCTCCCGCAGGACCTCCCGCCGCCGGAGGGCCTGTTCCGTGGGGTCTTTCCACCGCACCGTGTCCGCTTCCACCGTCAGGTCCGGCGCCAGCCGCAAGCACGCGGCCAGCGTGGCCGGGTCCGCCCGGACGCCCACCGAGGCCAGCACCCTCGCGAGCGGGACGCCCTCGGGGAACCGCCCCAGGAGCTCGCGCGCCACGGCATGGGCGTGCCGGACGAGCCCCTGGCGCACCGACGCCAGGCGCCATACGTCCGCTCCGTCCGCCACGACCGCGGGGGAACACAGAGCTAGGGCCAGCCGTGCGAGGCCGTCGGGGAGACTGAGCCTGCGCGCTACCGCCGAGGTGCTGGCAACCCCTCCCTCCGCCCGCACCGCCGCGGTGGCCCGCCGCAAGGCCCTGGCCGGCACTTGCGTCCTCATCCTGCGCAGGCCCCTGGCTTGGATCTGCCGCACCCGCTCTCGACTCACCCCCAACCGCCGACCCAGCGCCGCCAGCGTCTGCGGGGTCCCGTCCCCGACGAGACCGAGGCGCGCCTGCACCACCTCCCGGTCCCGGTCAGACAGTTCCCCCAGGGCCGCTTCCAGGAGGTGCCTCAGCTCCGGAGGCGGGGGACGCCGGAGGGGAGGCCGGGCGGTGAGGCGGTCCAAGAAGGGTCGAAAGACCCCGGCCGACTTCACCCTGGGGTGGGACGTTGGAGGCAACCGTCTGTTCCCCATTGCCAAGCGCGGCGGCCAAGGATATAATAAGCTCGTCAACGGGAGCGGGTCCCGAGAGGTCGAACCGGCGGAAGCCGGGAAGGTCACTTGGGGCAGCTCCCGTTGACTTTTTCTACTTCAGCGGCGCTGGCGGCGGAGCCAGGTGCGGACCGCCTCCCGGGTCACCTCCCACGCGTGCCACGCGGCGTTCCGGGCGATGCCGTACGCCGCCTCCTCGAACTCCGACGGCAGCTTCCGCGCCCGCAGGGCCCCCGAGATGTCCAGGGGGAGTTTGGGGAGCACGTCCCGCTCGAAGTCCATGGAGTCCAGGAACCTCACCACATCCTCCGGCGGCAGGCAGCCGCTGACCTCCGCGGGCAGCTGCTCCAGGCGGTGCAACAGCTCCAGGTGGCGCTGCTGCATGCGCTGCTCCAGCCTCTCCAGGGCCTCCCGAGGGTCGTCGTCCCCCGGTGAGGCGGTGTACCCTTCGAGGAAGAACGCGGGAGGCCGGTTCAGGACTTCGCACAGCCGCAGGAAGGTCTCGAACTTGGGGAAAGCCTTCCCCCGCTCCCAGTCTCCCACCGCCACCGCGCTGCGCAGGCCCAGGGCCCTGGCAAGCTCCCTCTGGGACAGCCCCGCCGCGGCCCGGGCCTCGTGCACTCTCAGCCCGAAGCTGCTCCGCACCTGCGCCACTAGCTTTCCCATGGCCTCAGATCTATTCTACGGGTTCGCACGGTACGGTCTAGTGGTACGTCGGCTGTTTCTTTCGCTTCAGTAGGTCCATTCTTCGCGAAGGACGAACGTAGTCTCGAATTCCCGGGCGGCCGTTGTCTTTTGGATGTCCGGTCAGGATCTTTTGGGAGGATGGTCGAAAATCCCTCCCTGGAGCGTTTTCTCAGCGAGGAGCCTTCCAGGAGGGAGCCGCCGGGGGGGCGGAAGGGATGGCCCGAAAGATCGCACGGCGGCCTCTGCGGTGCTCGAGGAGGCGAGTAGCGGACCGGGCGCGAAAAGGCAAGGGAGGGAGAACCGAGGTCTTGAAGACCGCGGACGACGGGGTGGCTTCGCCATGGACACGCAGGGAGACCGGGCCCTTGAAAGCGCGCTGACGAGGCAGCTGTACCGCATGCACTGCCCCGACCCGCAGGTGCTGGGCGACTACCACCTGGGGGTCCTGCAGGCCGGCCGGGAGGAGGTGGAGGCCCACGTGAGGGAGTGTCCGCGTTGCCAGGAGGAGCTGGAGGGCCTGGAGCGGTTCCTCCGCATCCGCGACCGGCCGGACGTCCGGGTCCTGCTGGCCCAGTGGCTGCCCGCCCTCCGGGTGGCCGAACCCGCCCCGGCCTACGCCCTGCGCGGCAGCCCCCAGCTGAGTTCCGCCACCTACCGGGCGGAGGAGTTCACCGTGGGCGTGTCCATCACCCAGGACCCTCAAGACCCCTCCCGGCGGATTCTGGCGGGGACCGTGTGGTGCGAGGGGGAGCTCGAGCAACCCGCCCGGGCCCGGTTGGTAGGTCCGACCCACCAGGAGGAGGTGGACGTGGACCCCGTGGGGCAGTTTGCGTTCGACTGGGTACCCCCGGGAAAGTACACCCTGGAGGTGGAAGTGGGGCAGACCCTGGTGCAGATCACCCCCCTGGACGTGAGCTGACCGGCCTAGACCACCCCCAAACGTCCTTGTGGGACGTTTGGGGACCCCGGTCCCTTTCCCAGGGGGCTTTTCCCGGACACGCGCCTAGCTGGGCCATCCCAAAAGCCGCGGAGCGATTTTGAGGGGGGGTCTCCCTCTGTGGGAGGGCTTTCCCGGGCACGCGGCTGGGGTCTGCGGGTCGCCGGGCGACCTCCTGCGGGGAGACGGCCCGGCAGGGGTACGCTGCGCGGGCGCGGTTTTACGCCCTGGCGGGCTCGGCCCGCAGGTCGGGCTGCAAGGCCACCAGGGTCTCCGCGATCTGCACCGCGTTGAGGGCGGCGCCCTTGCGGAGGTTGTCCGCGACCACGAAAAACGCCAGGTTGCCCGCGCCGTCGAACCGGATGCGGCCCACGTAGGCGGGGTCGCGGCCCGCGGCCCGCAGCGGGGTCGGGTACTCCCCGGACGCAGGGTCGTCCACCACCTCGACCCCGGGGGCGGCGCGCAGGGCCTCTCGCACCTCTTCCAGGTCGGGAGTGCGTTCGAAGGTGGCGTGCACCGCCACCCCGTGCCCCACCAGGGTGGGGACGCGGACGCACGTGATCCCCACCTCCAGGGTGGGGTGCTCCAGGATCTTGCGGCTCTCCTGCTGGGCCTTCACCTCCTCGCTGGTGTGGCCGCGGTCCCGCAGGGACCCGATGGCGGGGATGAGGTTGAACAGGATGGGGTGCGAGAAGGCGCTGCCCAGGGACTCCTCCAGGGGTTCGCCGCGCTCCGCCGCAGCCCGCAGCTCGCGCCACAGCTGTTCCACCCCTGCCTGCCCCGCGCCCGACACGGACTGGTAGGAGCAGGCCACCACCCGGCGCAGGCCCCACCGTCGGTGCAGGGGCGCCAGCGGCAGCAGGAAGGTGGCGGTGGTGCAGTTGGGGTTGGCCACGATCCCCCGGGGCCTGTCCAGCACCCGGGGGCCGTTGATCTCCGGGATCACCAGGGGCACGTCGGGCTCCAGCCGGAAGGTGGCGGAGTTGTCGATCACCACCGCACCCCGTGATGCGGCCTTGGGAGCCCACTCCCGGGCCACGGGGTCGGGGACGTCGAAGATGGCGATGTCGCAGCCTTCGAAGACCTCCTCGGAAAGGGCCACCACCGGGTGGCCGTCCACCCGCTTTCCCGCAGACCGCGGAGAGGCCGCCAGCCGCAGCTCCCGCACGGGGAAGTTGCGGGCTTCCAGCAAAGCCACCGCCTGTCGGCCCACGGCCCCGGTAGCTCCCACCACAGCGACCACGTACCCTTCCCGCACCGTGTCACCTCGCCGCGCGTCTGTTTTCCTCAAGGAGATGCTCCAGGCCCACCACCAGCTCCGAAAGGCCCAGCACGCGCCGGACCGCCAGCAGCACCCCGGGGAGGAACGACTCCTCGCTGTACGCGTCGTGGCGCAGGGTCAGCACCTGACCCGGCCCGCCGAACAGCACCTCCTGGTGCGCCACCAGGCCGGGCAGCCGGACGCTGTGGACCCGCACACCCCCGTGCAGCCCGCCCCGTGCCCCGTGCACCTTCTCCTCCTCCGCCACCGCGGGCTCCGGAGCCGGTCCCCGGGCCTGTGCGATGAGCTGGGCGGTCCGCAGGGCCGTGCCGCTGGGAGCGTCCCGCTTGCGGTCGTGGTGCAGTTCCACGATCTCCGCGTGCGGGAAGTACGCCGCAGCCTGCTGGCAGAACCGCATCAGCAGCACCGCGCCCAGGGCGAAGTTGGGAGCCACCAGCCCACCCACCCGGGTCCGAGCGCACACCTCCCGGAGCTCTTCCAGGGCCGGGGGGCTGTACCCCGTGGCGCCCACCACGGGCCGCACGCCTGCCTGCGCGGCCCGGGTGGCGTTGGCCAGCGCCGCGTCGCCCACGCTGAACTCCACCAGGACGTCCGCCCTGCCGCCCAGCTCCGCCAGACGGTCCGCGGGCTGGATGGCCACCCCCACCGGGCCCACCCCCGCCACCACCCCTGCGTCCTCCCCGAGGTGGCGTTGCCGCCCGAAGGCAGCCACCAGCTGCAGGTCGGGTTGCCCGCACACCGCCCTGACCACCGCCCGGCCCATGCGCCCCGCGGCCCCGCTCACCGCCACCCGTACCGGTGCCGTCATCTCACACCGCGGCCTCCAGGGCGGCCCGGGTGGTGGCTTCCGCCTCCGCGGGCCCTACCGCGGCCAGGGCCGGCCGTTCCCGGAGCAGGCGCTGGGCCAGGGACTGCAGCCGCTCCGGCGTCACCGCCTCCAGCTCCGCCAGGACCTCGTCCGGGGTGATGCGCCGCCCGTAGTACAGCTCGGACCGGGACAAGAAGAACATGCGGCTGGCGGTACTCTCCAGGGAGAGCATGAGGCTCGCCTTGAGGGACTCCTTCGCCCGGCCGAGCTCCTCCTCCGGGACCGGTTCCTGTCGCAGGCGGTCCAGCTCCCGCAGGGAGACCTCCAGCACCTCCCGGGCCCGCTCCGGGCTGGTGCCCGCGTACACCGCGAAGGCACCCGCGTCCCGGTACATCACGGAGAAGGTCCCGATGCTGTACACCAGCCCCCGCTTCTCCCGGACCTCCTGGAACAGCCGGGAGGACATGCCGCCGCCCGCCACGTGGTCCAGGACCGACTGGACGTAGCGGTCCGGGTCCCCCTGCGCGAGGCCGGGATAGCCGAAGCACAGGTGCACCTGCTCCGTGTCCTTGGCCCGGTACGTGGAGTCCAGGGAGACCGATGGTGCCCGAGCGCCCCGGGGGTCGGCTTCCGCGGTCAGGGGGCTCAGCAAGTCCGCGGCTTGTTCCACCACGCGGTCGTGGTCCACGTCGCCCGCGGCGGCCACGAGCAGCCGGGGCGACCGGTACTCCCGGGAGACGAACTCCAGGAAGTCCGGCCTCCGCAGGGACTCCACCGTCTCCCGGAACCCGATCACGGGCCTGCCCAGGGGGTCGTGGGCCCACACGGTCTCCAGGAACAGGTCCTGCACCAGGTCGTCGGGGCTGTCCTCGTACATCTTGATCTCTTCCAGGATCACCTGGCGCTCCCGGTCCACCGCCTCCTCCTCGAAGAGGGAGGCGGTGAGCATGTCCGCCAGGAGGTCGGTGACCTTGGGGAGGTGCTCGGACAGCACCCGCACGTAGTAGCAGGTGTGCTCGCGGTCGGTGAAGGCGTTCAGCTGGGCGCCCAGGGCGTCCGCCTCCTCCGCGATGCGTTGGGCGGTGCGCCTGCGGGTGCCCTTGAACATCATGTGCTCCGTGAAGTGGGCGATGCCGCTCCAGCCGGGGGGCTCGAACCGGGAGCCCGTCTCCACCCACACCCCCAGGGCCACCGTCCGCACCCCGGGCAGGGCTTCCGTGACCACCCGGATGCCCGAGGGCAGGACCGTCTTGCGGTAGTCCGTGTCCCGGACGTGCACGGGGCGCTCCACGGCGTCAGCGCTCCGGCCGCGGGCCGGGCCTGCGGGGAGGCCGCCGCGGGGGCCGGTCCGGCCGAGGCCGCTCCGCGGCAGGGGCAGCACCCACCGGAGACGGAGCCCCTCCGTCCTCCGAGGTGAGGCCGCGGCGGGTGAGGTTGATGCGGCCCAGGGAGTCGATCTCCTTCACCCGCACCAGGATCTCGTCCCCCACCTTCACCACGTCCTCCACCTTGTCCACCCGGCGGTCGGAAAGCTCCGAGATGTGCACCAGACCCTCCTTGCCGGGCAGGACCTCCACGAAGGCGCCGAAGTTCACCAGGCGCGTGACCCTCCCGAGGTAGGTCTGGCCCACCTCCACCTCCCGGACGATGTCCTGGATCATGCGCACCGCCTTCTGGGCCGCCTGCGGGTCGGTGGAGGCGATGATGACCCGCCCGTCCTGCTCGATGTCGATCTTGACCCCGGTTTCCGAGGTGATCTTGTTGATGACCTTGCCTCCGGGGCCGATGACCTCCCGGATCTTCTCCGGGTTGATGTGGATGGTCACCAGCCGCGGGGCGTACGGGGACAGGTCCGACCGCGGGGCCGGCAGCACCCGGAGCATGGCGTCCAGGATCTTCAACCGCGCCTGCCGGGCCTGCTCCAGGGCCTGCCGGAGGACCTCCCGGGTGAGGCCCGGGACCTTGATGTCCATCTGCAGGGCGGTAATACCCTCCCGGGTCCCCGCCACCTTGAAGTCCATGTCCCCCATGGCGTCCTCGATGCCCTGGATGTCCGTGAGGATGGCCATGCGGCCGTCCTGACCGGTGATCAGGCCCATGGCGATCCCGGCCACGGGAGCCTTGATGGGCACTCCCGCGTCCATGAGGGCCAGGGTGCTGCCGCACACGGAGGCCATGGAGGTCGAACCGTTGGACTCCAGGACCTCCGACACCAGCCGGATGGTGTACGGGAAGGCCTCCTCGGGCGGGATCATGCGGCTCAGGGCGCGCTCCGCCAGGGCCCCGTGACCGATCTCCCGGCGCCCGGGGCCCCGCAGCGGCCGGACTTCCCCCGTGCTGTACGGCGGGAAGACGTAGTGGTGCATGAACCGCTTGCTCTCCACGATCCCCAGGTCGTCCAGGATCTGCTCGTCCTCCCCCGTCCCCAGGGTGCACAGGGTCAGGACCTGGGTCTGGCCCCGCTGGAACAGGGCGCTGCCGTGGGTGCGGGGCATGAGCCCGACTTCGATGTACAGGGGACGGATCTGGGTGGGGGTCCTGCCATCCGGCCGGACACCCTCCTCCAGGATCATGCGACGCACCAGCTCCTTCTGGAGGTCCAGCAGGAGGTTGGCCACCTCCTGCACCCGGTCAGGGTAGCGCTCGGCCAGCTGCTGGGTGACCTCCTGGACCACCTTCTGAGTCTGCTCCTCGCGGCTGAGCTTGTCGGGGTGGCGCAAGGCCACCTCCAGCCGCGCTTCCGCGGCCTCCCGCACCTCCCGGGCCAGCTCCGGGTCCGGGGTGGCCAGGGGCACTTCCCGCTTGGGCTTGCCCGCGCGGGCGGCCAGGTCCCGCAGGGCCGCCACCACCTTCCGGCACTCCTGGTGGGCCAGCTCCAGGGCCTCCAGCATGCGGTCCTCGGGCACCTCGTCGGCCCCGCACTCCACCATGATGATGGCGTCCTCGCTGGCCGCCACCACCAGGTCCAGCTGGCTCTCGTTCTCGATCTGCTGCAAGGTGGGGTTCACCACGAACTGGCCGTCCACCAGCCCGATCCGCACGCAGCCGATGGGACCTGCCCACGGGATGTCGGAAAGGCTCAGGGCCGCGGAAGCTCCCACGACCGCGGCCACGTCCGGCGGGTGCACCTGGTCCGCGGACAGGGTGGTGGCGATGACCTGCACGTCGTTGCGGAACCCCTTGGGGAACAGGGGCCGGATGGGCCGGTCCATGAGGCGGGCGGTCAGGATGGCCTTCTCCCCCGGCCGGCCCTCCCGCTTGAAGAAGCCGCCCGGGATCTTCCCCGCGGCGTACAGGCGCTCCTCGAAGTCGCAGGTGAGGGGGAAGAAGTCGATTCCCTCGCGGGGCTGGTCCGAGCACGTGGCGGTCACCAGCACCACGGTGTCGCCGTACCGGACGGTCACCGCGGCGTTGGCCTGCTTGGCCAGCTTACCGGTCTCGACGACCCATTCCTCGCCCCCGACCTCGAAGCGCACGCTCCGGACGTCGGGTACACTCCACTCCACTTCCATGTTCCTCTCCTCCTTCGTCCTCGGCGGGTCGCCGGCGCCGCGGCAGGAGGAGGGGACCGATCACCGGGAACCACACTCCCGCGGGAGTGTGCATCTCGATGATCGAAAGACCCCCCGCTCCCTGGCCGAGGCGTGCTGCCGCCGGGTGTGATCACTTCCGCAGTCCGAGCCTCTCCACGACCTCCCGGTAGCGCTGCGGGTCCTCCCGCTGCAGGTACCGCAGAAGCCTCCGCCGCTGGCCCACCATCTTCAGCAGCCCCCGCTGGGAGTGCAGGTCCTTGCGGTGGACCTTTAGGTGCTCCGCCAGGCTGTTGATGCGGTCCGTCAGCAGCGCGATCTGCACCTCCGGGGACCCTGTGTCCTGTTCGGACCTCCGGAACTCCGCGATGCGCTGCTGCTTCGCTTCCTTCGTCAGCGCCACCGTGCTTCCTCCTCCACAAAAAGTCGCCCGAGCCAGGGGCCCGGGGCCACCCTGATGGTAGCACGCCCGTTCGGCCCGGGCAAACCACACCGGGTGGCCGGGAAAGCCCCTCGTGGGGAAGGACGCCGCGGTGCCGGACGTCGCGCGGCAATTTGACGGGGGTCACCGGCAGATGCCGGGCTGCCGCAGGGCCAGGTCCACCACCCTCCGGTACGGAGCCGCAAGCGCGCGTTCCTCCGGGGTTACCCACCGGCCTTGGGGCGTGAGCTTCGCGGGGTTTGTCTGGAGGGCGTACGCGTACCAGACCTCCAGGGTCTCCGGCACGGGCAGGCGGGCCAAGAGGCGCGCCTGTGGCGTCTCGCCCACCTCCGCGGCCTCGGCCAAGGCCCGGGCCAGGGCCTTTTCGGGGCCTTCCTCGGGCAGGACCGCGGCCTTGGGCAGGTGCAGGTGCCCGGACGCCTCCACCACCAGCACCCGCCCCGCCTGCACCACGCACGCCACCACCTCGGGGTGCGCCAGCAGCTCGCACGCTTCCTCCACCCTGCCTTCCCGCAGCAGGGCCCGGATGCGGGAGCTGCTGACCCGCTCCCCGTCCGCCACCACGGGCGGGCACACCACCACCGCAAAACCCCACCGCCTGCCCTCCTCCTCCAGCAGCCGCGGGTCCCCGCGCCGGTCCCGGCCGAACCGGAAGTCGGGGCCGCACACCACCGCCCGCGCCCCCAGGCCCTCCACCAACACCCTCTGCACGAACTCCTCCGGCTCCGTGTTGCGCAGGCGGTCGTCGAACCGGAGCACCAGGGCCGCGTCCAGCCCCAGGGTGGCGATGCGGCGCAGCCGCTCCTCCAGCGGCAGGATCAGGAAGGACTCCGGAGCTCGGCCGATGACCTGCTGGGGGTGCGGGTGGAAGGTCAGGGCTACGCTGCGCCAGCTGTCTTCCCGGGCCCGCTGTACCGCCGCCCGCAGGACCTCCCGGTGTCCCCGGTGGACCCCGTCGAACACCCCCAGGGCCACGCAGCTGCCCGCGGGGTGCGGGGGGACCTCCTCCAGGGCTCGGTACACCCTCATGAACCCGGAGACCGGAAGACCTTCACGGGCTTCAGCTTCCCGCCCTCCGCCCGGCCCAGGGCCACTAGACGGCCGTCCTCGTCCAGGACCTTGACCAGGGACCTGGGCGGGACCTGCAGGTGCGGGGCGACCTTCCACAGGGGGACGGGCTGTCCGTGCACGATGGCGGCCCGCAGGGTGCCCGCCACCTCCACGTCGGGGATCCCCGGGAGAGCCTCCGCGCCCGGGGTGAGGACCCGGTCCAGACGGCCCGCGGCTACCTCCTCTCGGAGCTCCTCCAGGGTCACGGCCTCCTCCAGGGTGTAGGCTCCCACCCGGGTCCGCACCATGAACCCCGCGTGGGCCCCGCAGCCCAGTTTCTCGCCCGCGTCGTGGCACAGCTGGCGGACGTAGGTGCCCTTGGAGCAGGTGATGTCGAACAGGACCCGGGGAGGCTCGCAGCGCAGCACCCGCAGCTCGTACACCGTCACCTCTCGGGGCGTGCGGGGTACCTCCACCCCCTTTCGGGCCAGCTCGTACAACCTGCGGCCTTCGTGGTGCACCGCGGACACCATGGGGGGCAGCTGCCGGATGCGGCCCACGAAGCCCTCCAGGACCTCCCGGATGCGGCCGCAGTCCCGCTCCGGCTCGCGCCGCTCCACCACCTCCCCGTAGGCGTCGCCCGTGTGGGTGCTCACCCCCAACACCAGCTCCACCCGGTAGCTCTTGTCGGACTCCACCAGAAACTCGCTGAGCCGGGTGGCGGCGCCCACGCACAGCACCAGCACCCCCGCGGCTCCAGGGTCCAGGGTGCCGGTGTGGCCCACCCGGCGGGTCCGAAGGATGCGCCGGACCGCGTCCACGCAGTCGTGGGACGTCATCCCGGGCGGCTTGAGCAGGTTGATGACGCCGTCCACGGTCCCCTCCTCACCTAGGAGCGTGTCCCGGAAAAACCCCTCCAGGCGAGGGGGACCGGGGTCCCCAAAAATCGCTCCGCGATTTTTGGGGTGGTCTAGACGCCCGCACTTCCGCGGAGGCGGCCTCCAGGGTCTTGCGCACCACTTCCTCCACAGGCCCCTGGACCACGAACCCCGCCGCCCCCAGGTGTCCTCCTCCTCCGAACAGCGCCGCCACCTGGTTGGCCCTGGCCCCGTCCCGGGCCCGCAGGCTCACCTTCACCCGGGAGGGCTCCACCTTGAAGAGCAGGGCCAGCCGGACGCCCGCGATGGACCGCAGGGCCTCCACGATGTTGTCTGTGTCCTCCCAGCGCGCCTGGGCCTCCGCCAGCATGGCCTCGTCCACCGTGGTCCACGCCACCTGCCCGTCCGCGGAGAGCTGCAGGCGGGACAGAGCCAGGCCCATCAGCCGGACCGCCCCCACGGGGCGGGACTCGTACACCCGCTCGTAGATGGCGTCCGGACGGGCGCCCCGCCGCACCAGCTCCGCGGCCAGCTCGAAGGTCTGGGGCCGCACGGAGCTGTACCGGAAGGAGCCGGTGTCCGTCACAAGACCCGTCATGAGACAGGTGCTCAGGGGCTCGTCCACCGCCACGCCCAGCTCCGCCAGGAGGTCGTACACCATCTCGCACACGGAGGCCGCCTCGGGGTCCCGCCACACCAGGTGGCCGTAGCCGGTGTTGTCCCGGTGGTGGTCCAGGTTCACCAGCACGGGAGCGGAGGACAACACCGAGGCGAACCGCCCCGCCCGCTCCAGGTCTCCGCACTCCACCGCCACCGCCACGTCGAAGGACCCCACTCCCTCGGGCTGGTCCGCGACCTCCTCCCAGCCCGGCAGGAACCGGTACACCACGGGGACCCCGTCGGTGCTGGCCACCACCACCTCCTTGCCCAGGCGCTCCAGCCCCAGCCGCAAGGCCAGGGACCCGCCCAGGCAGTCGCCGTCGGGGTTCTCGTGGTTGGCCACCAGGACCCGGCGCGCGGAGCGCAGGGCCCTAGCCACCGCCGCCTTCACCCTTGCCCCCTCCCTCGGACAGCCCCAGCTCCCTCAGCAGCTGCAGCACCCGGGTCCCCCGCTCGATGGAGGTGTCCAGGCGGAACTGGATTTCCGGGGTGTGGTAGGTGCGCAGCCGCTTGGCCAGCTCCGTGCGGACGAAGCCCACCGCGTGTTCCAGGGCCTCCATGGTCCGCGCCCGGTCCTCCTCGGAGCCCAGCACGCTCACGTACACCTTGGCGTGGCGGAGGTCGCTGCTCAGTTCCACGTCGGTCACGGACACGAACCCGATGCGGGGGTCCTTGGTGCCCCGGTGGAGGATGTCGCTGACCTCTTCCCGGATGAACTCCCGGAGCTTCTGCACCCGCTGCGGAGACGCCATGGCCGACAACCTCCCCTCCCGACAACGAGCTCCGCGGGCGGCGAAATCCTCGCCTAGCGGATCTCCACCTCGTAGTCCACCACGTAGGCTTCCCGCTCCCGCTCCAGGTAGCGCACCACCTGTGCCAGGACCCGGTCCGCGTGGCGGCCGTCGTTGCTCACGCACGCCACACCCAGGGTGGCCCGGGTCCACACGTCGTGGTCGTCCACCTCGGACACGGACACCGGGAAGGCGTGGTGGAGCCTCTGGACCAGGCTCTGCACGATCCGCCGCTTCTCCTTCAGGCTCTGGGCGCCGTCCAGGCTCAAGGTGATGCGCAGCGTCCCCACCACCATGGCAGGCCCTTCCCTCGGGGCGGCGCACGCGGGGCCGGTCAGCTGGCCGCCTGCTCCTGGACCGCGTACGCCTCGATCACGTCCCCTTCCTTGATGTCCTGGAAGTTCTCCAGCGCCATGCCGCACTCGAACCCCGCGGCCACCTCCCGGACGTCGTCCTTGAACCGCCGCAGGGACGCCAGGCGGCCGTCGTACACCACCGCCCCGTCCCGCACCAGCCGGACCTGCGCGGACCGGGGGATGCGCCCTTCCACCACGTAGCAGCCCGCCACCGTGCCCACCCGGGAGATGTGGAAGATGCGCCGGACCTCCGCCCGCCCCAGGACCACCTCCGTCAGCTTGGGCGCCGCCAAGCCCTTGAGGAGGGCCTGGACGTCGTCCAGGGCTTCGTAGATGATCCGGTACAGGCGCACGTCCACCCCTTCCTGCTCCGCCAGCTTCCGGGCTGCGGGGTCCGGCCGGACGTTGAATCCCAACACCACCGCGCGGCTGGCCGCGGCCAGCATCACGTCGGACTCCGTGACCGCGCCCACGGCCGCGTGCAGGACGTTCACCTTCACCTCCTCCGTCTGCAACCGCTGCAGGGCGCCGGTGATGGCCTCCAAAGACCCGTGCACGTCCGCCTTCACCACCAGCCGCAGCTCCCGGACCTCCACCAGCTCCTCCAGACTCCCCTTCCGGGCCTGGGTGAGCTCCGCGGCCCTGCGCCGCTCCCGCCGCTCTTCCGCGATGGCCTTGGCCCTCCGCTCGTCCGGCACCACCTCCAGGAGGTCGCCCGCGGTGGGCACGTCCGACAGGCCCACCACCTCCACGGGGGTGGAGGGGCCTGCTTCGGTCAGGCGCTGGCCCCGGTCGTCCGTCATGGCCCGCACCTTCCCGTACACCTCGCCCACCACCACCGCGTCTCCCACCCGCAGGGTGCCCTCCTGCACCAGGACCGTGGCCACGGGGCCGCGGCCCCGGTCCAGGCGTGCCTCCAGGACCGTGCCCCGGGCGGGCTTGTGGGGGTCCGCCCGCAGGTCGTGGAGTTCCGCCACCAGCAGGAGCATCTCCAGGAGGTCTTCGATCCCCTGCCCCGTGCGCGCGCTCACGGGCACCATCACCACGTCCCCGCCCCACTCCTCCGGGACGAGGCCCAGCTCTGCCAGCTGCTGCTTCACCCGCTCGGGGTTCGCCTGCGGCAGGTCCACCTTGTTGATGGCCACCACGATGGGGACCTGGGCGGCCTTGGCGTGGTTGATGGCCTCCACGGTCTGCGGCATCACCCCGTCGTCCGCGGCCACCACCAGCACCGCGATGTCCGTCACCTGGGCGCCCCGCGCCCGCAGGGCGGTGAACGCCTCGTGGCCGGGGGTGTCGATGAACGTGATCCGCCGGCCTCCCCGTTCCACCTGGTAGGCGCCGATGTGCTGGGTGATCCCGCCGAACTCGCCCGCGGCCACGTTGGTGTGCCGGATGGTGTCCAGCAGGGTGGTCTTCCCGTGGTCCACGTGTCCGAGGACGGTGACCACGGGTGGCCGCGGTTCCCCTTCCTGGGACACCCGCAGCCGCTGGACGGGAACCGGCGCCTTGGGCGCCTCCGTCACCACCCGGGCCCCCATGGCCTCGGCCACCGCCTTGGCGGTCTCCAAGGGGATCTGCTGGTTCACCCCGGCCAGTACGCCTATCTCCAGGAGGCGCCGTACCACCTCCGCCGCGGGTACCCCCAGCCGCTGCGCCAGCTCCCCCACCGTGAGGGAGCCCTCCAGGTGCACCTCCGCGGCCACCGCGGGCGGCGCGGGGGCTGCCTCAGGTTGCACCGGCTGGCGGACCCGAGGTGTGGGAGGCGGAGGAGGAGGCCTCCGGACCTGCCGAAGGGAGGGCGGGGGAGGAGGGGGTTTCCGCACCTCCGGCCTGGGCTGGCTGACCTTCTTCAGCACCTCCGGCGAAATGGTCACGGCTGGTTCCGCGTGCCGCTCCGGGAGCGGTACGCTGGGAGTCCTGGGTGCCTCCGTGGGAGGTGCCGCGGCCGCGGCGGGTTCAGCCGGGGCGGGCTCCGGAGGCGGGGGTGGGGGAGGCGCGGCCGCTTGCTTGAGCTGCTCTTCCGCCAGGCGGGCGGCCTCCTCCGCGGCCTTCCGGGCCGCCTCCGCGGCCAGCCGCTCCTGCTCCTCCCGCTCCCTGGCTACCTCCTCAGCCCGCTTGATGATCCGCCGCTTGGGCCCCACAGGCTCCGGGGGGGGCGGGGGTGCTGTGGGCTTTTTGGCTTTCGCGGGAGTTTTGGCCGCGGTCCGCCCTCCGCCGTCCAGGGGGAGGTCTGGGTGCTGCTCTCGGAGGGCCCGGAGGGCCGCCTCCGGCACCGCGGCCTGGGGGTTGGGTTTCACCTCGTGCCCCAAGGCCGCCAGCCGGTCCGCCGCCTCCTTCGTGGTGACGCCCAGCGCCTTGGCCAGCTCGTGCAGTCGCATCCGACCCTCCACCCTACGGACGGGCGGCCTGCGCCGCCGCGCGCCGCCGGACCTCTTGTTCCAGCTCCTGCAGCACCGCCTCGGGGACCTGGCACTCCAGGGCGTGGTCTAGCTTCCGCCCCTTCCGCGCGGCCTGCAGGCATTCCTCCTTAGGTTCCACGTACGCCCCCCGGCCCGCCAGCTTCGCGCTGCGGGTGGTGTCCACCTTCACCTCCCCCTGGGGGGTCCGGACCACCCGCACCATCTCCATCTTCGGACGCATGGCCCCGCAGCCCACGCACATCCGCAGGGGGACCTTCCGGGCCTTCGGCACGGCCGCCCCTCCTCAGCCCTGGGAGCCGGGGCCCGAGGACCCCTCCCCCACCTCCGGGGGCTTCGGCTCGCCGGGGTCCGTGGGGGTCTGGTACTGGGCCAGCTCCTCGGGGGACAGGTCCACGAACAGCTTCGCGGCCTCCTGCTCCCGGACTTGGCTCTCGCTCTTGATGTCGATGCGCCAGCCCGTGAGCTTGGCCGCCAGGCGGGCGTTCTGGCCCTCCCGGCCGATGGCCAGGGAGAGCTGGTTGTCGGGCACCACCACCCGGGCGGTCTTGGTGTCCTCGTCGACCTCCACCCGGACCACCTTGGCGGGCTGCAAAGCCGAGGCCACAAACTGCGCCGGGTCGGGGCTCCACGGCACGATGTCCACCTTCTCCCCCCGCAGCTCGTCCACCACCGCCTGCACCCGGGTTCCCTTGGGTCCCACGCAGGCCCCCACCGGGTCCACGTTACGGTCCCGGGAGTACACCGCGATCTTCGTCCGGGCCCCGGGCTCCCGGGCCACGTTCTGGATCACCACGATCCCCTCCCGGATCTCCGGGACCTCCTGCTCGAACAGGGCCCGCACGAGCCCGGGGTGCGCCCGGGACACGTGGATCTGGGGGCCCCGGGGGGTGTCCCGCACCTCCATCACGTACACCTTGATCCGCTCCCCCTGCCGGTAAGACTCCCGGGGGATCTGCTCCGTCTTGCTCAGCACCCCCTCGATGCGGCCCAGGTCCACGTACACCGTGCCCTTCTCCACCCGCTGCACGACGCCCGTCACCACCTGCTTTTCCCGCTCCTCGAACTCCCGCTTGATCATCTCCCGCTCCGCCTCGCGGATGCGCTGCACCACCACCTGCTTGGCGGCCTGGGCCGCGATGCGGCCGAAGTCCCGCGGCGTGATCTCCTCCTCCACCACGTCCCCCACCTCCGCGGTGGGGTCCTCCTTCCGCATCTCCTCCAGGGACAGCTCCGTGGCGGGGTCCTGGACCCGTTCCACCACCGTCTTGACGCTGAACACCCGGATCTCCCCGGTCTTGGGGTCCACCTCCACCCGCACGTTCTGGCCCGTGCCCCCGAAGTTCTTCTTGTACGCGGACACCAAGGCCGACTCCACGGCCTCCAGGAGCACGGCCTTGGAGATCCCGCGCTCCTCCTCCAGCTGCTCCAGTGCCCGGATCAGCTCGCCGTTCATGCGTCCACCTCTTCTCCTCTCCGCCGCTTCCTCCTCAGGTCCCGGAGGAGCTCCTCCGGGTCCACCCGCAGCCTGGCCTCCGCCACCTCCGCCAGGGGGACCTTCAGGTCCCGGCCGTCCGGGAGGTGCAGCACCACCCGGCCTGCCTGCAGCCCGCCCAGCCGGCCCACGAACCTGCGCTGCCCTTCCACCGGCTGGCTCGTCACCAGCTCCGCCATCCGGCCCGCGAACCGGTCGAAGTCTCCCGCCCGCTTCAGGGGCCTGTCCAACCCCGGGGAGGAGACCTCCAGGGTGTACCGGTGCTGGAAGGGGTCTTCGAGGTCGAGCTGGCGGGAGAGCATCTCGCTCACCCGCGCACACTCCTCCACGCTGACCCCGCCTTCCCGGTCCACCAGCACCCGGACCACGGTCCGCACGCCCTCTCCGGTGATCTCCACGTCCACCAGCTCGACCCCCAGCCGGTCCGTGATGGCCAGGGCCAGCTCGTGGACCCGACGCGCCACCTCTTCACGCCGCACAGCCCGCTCCTGGGCCGCAAAACGAAGGAGTGGGCCAACTACCCACTCCTCCACGCCGCGGTAGGTTCCAGCAAAAATGGGCCTTTCGGCCCCACGGCCGCAGTATACACCCGCCCCGCCGGAGGGCGCAACCTCCGAGACCACCGCGGCGTTTGGGGCGGCCTGCCCCGGGGTGCTACGCTGGTTTGTAGCTCTCGGCAGGAGGTGTGGCATGCCGAAAGACCTAGGGATCCTGGTGGGCGGCGGGCCGGCTCCCGGCATCAACGGGGTCATCGGCGCGGTCACCATCGAGGCCCGCAACCGTGGGGTCCGGGTCTGGGGGATCTACGACGGCTGGCAGGGGCTCATGCGGTACGACGCGGAGTCCCTCCGGGCCCACGGGTTGGTGCGGGAGCTGAGGATCGAAGACGTGTCCCGCATCCACTTCGACGGGGGTTCCATCCTTCGGACGTCCCGGGCGAACCCCACCCGCAGGCCGGAGGACCTGGACCGGGTGGTGCGCAACCTCCAGGAGCTGGGCATCGGCTACCTGGTGACCATCGGAGGGGACGACACCGCCTTCGCGGCAGGACGGGTGGCGGAGCGGGCCGCGGGGGCCGTGAAGTTCGCCCACGTGCCGAAGACCATCGACAACGACCTCCCCCTGCCGGGCGGGGCGCCCACCTTCGGGTTCAACACCGCCCGCCACCTGGGCTTCCAGCTGCTGCAGAACATCATGGAGGACTCCCGCAGCATGAACCGGTGGTACTTCGTGGCGGTGATGGGCAGGTCCGCGGGCCACCTGGCCCTGGGGATCGGCAAGGCCGCGGGGGCCACCCTGGTCCTCATCCCCGAGGAGTTCGGGGAGCGGGTTTCCCTCCAGACGGTGTGCGACGTGCTGGAGGGCGCCATGCTGAAGCGCCGGGTCATGGGCCGGGAGGACGGGGTGGCGGTCATCGCGGAGGGGATCCTGGAGCGGGTCCCCGAGGAAGAGCTGGGCTCCTTGGAAGGGGTCCGGATCGTCCGGGACCCCTACGGCCACATCCGGCTCGCGGAGCTGGACCTAGCGTACATCCTCAAGACCATGGTGGAGGCCCGGTTCGCCCAGCGCGGGGACCCCGTGACCATCGTGCACAAGAGTTTGGGCTACGAGCTGCGGTGCGCGCCCCCCGTGGCCTCGGACTCCGAGTACGTGCGGGACTTGGGCTACGGGGCGGTGGAGTTCCTCCTGGGGGACCACCCGGGACCCGGGGCCCTGGTGTGCCTGGAGGGCGGGCGGCTGCGGTTCTTGGACTTCCGGGAGCTGTTGGACCCGCACACCGGCCGTCCGCGCACGCGCCTGGTGGACGTGCACTCCACCTCGTACCGGGTAGCCCGGAAGTACATGATCCGCCTGGAGCCCCAGGACTTCGAAGACCCCGACCAGCTGCGCAGGCTGGCGGAGGCGGCCAGGACCACCCCCGAGGAGTTCCTGCGGCGCTACCGCCCGGTGGCGGACCTCCCGCTTACCACAGGTACCGGAAGCGGGCGCTGAAGCGCTTTTCCAGCTCCTCCCGGTGCAGGTGGTAGACGGGGCAGTTCCGCAGCATGCACACGTGCAGGGCGTGGTTGCAGTAGGCGTCCGGGATCTCCCAGCACCGGCGGTTGAGGAAGTACGCGGGGCAGACCCCCTTCCGGGGGTCGTACTGCCCGAGTTCCGCCCACCTGGGTTCCTCCCGGGGCTCCGGGTCCGTCCGGAGGTACCGGACGTTGTCGCGGCGGGGCTCCCCCGCCTCCCCCGGGGGCTCCTCCTGGGACGGTCCCTGCGTCTGAAGCTCTTCAGGCCGCGGCAGAAGCGGCTTGGCCGCGGGAGCCGGTGCGCCGGTCTCCAGCTCCTCCAGGCGCCGGCGGGTGTCCTGGATGAGGGCCCTAATTCCGCGCCGCAGCTCTTCCCGAGACCTGCTCACGGGCGATCACCTCTCTGGCCAAGGCCATGTACTCCTGCGCGCCCCGGGACTGGGGCTGGTGCAGGAAGATGGGGACCCCCACCATGGCGGACTCCACCAGCTTGATGCTGAAGTGGATGGTGGTGTGGAACACCCGGTCTCCGAAGAAGTCGTAGATGCCCCGGACGATCTCCTTGCTCAGGTTGTTCCGGGCGTCGTACATGGTGGCCACCACCCCCAGGATCTCCACCGTGTGCCCCACCTCGTCCCGGACCATCTGCAGGGTCCGCATGAGCTGCCGCATTCCCAGCAGGGCGTAGTAGTGGGTCTGGATGGGGATGATCACCTGGTCGCAGGCCACCAGGGCGTTCAGGGTCAACAGCCCCAAGGACGGCGGAGTGTCCACCAGGACGAAGTCGTAGCGGTCCCGCACCGGGCCCAGCTTGCGGCGCAGGGCGTGCTCCCTCCCGATGCGGGCCACCAACTCCAGCTCCGCCCCCGCCAGGTCGATGGAGGACGGCGCCACCGTCAGGCGGTCCACGGTGCTGGCCCGGAGGATGTCCTGCAGCTGCACGGGCCCACCGCCATCTGCGGGGGCGTCCACCAGGACGTGGTACATGGTCACCGGCAGCTCCGCGGGGTCCAGGCCCAGGCTGACGGTGGCGTTGGCCTGGGGGTCCAGGTCCACCAGCAGCACGTGGTGCCCCAGGGCCGCCAGGCACGCGGCCAGGTTGACCGCGGTGGTGGTCTTCCCGCACCCGCCCTTCTGGTTGACCAGGGCGATGACCTTGGAGTCCCGGCGGTCCTGCATCACGCCTGGGGTTCGACCTGGGGGGAGGCTTCTCCTCCGGCCTCCCGGAGCTTCGCCGTGCGGGCCAGGAGCTCCAGGGCCTCCTCCCGGGTCCGCACCCGGCCCTCCAGCTGGGCGTTGTACACCGCCTCCAGGATGTGCCGGAAGGCCGGCCCCGGCTGCAGGCCCAGGGCGATCAGGTCGTGTCCCGTCACCAGGCGCGGAGGCCGCAGGGGCTCTGTGGCGCGTTCCTCCAGCCAGGCCCGGATCCACCGGTACACGCTCAGGTCGCCGTGGGAGGCCAGGCAGTCTGCCCGCAACAGCTCCACCAGTTCGGGGAACTCCGGTTGAGAGGCGAACTTCCGCCGCTTCGCCTCCCGCATGTGGGGGAAGTCCTTGATCCGCATGTGGTCCCGGACCAGGGCCACCACCCGCCGAGTTTCCTCGTTGCTGAAGCGCAGCCGGCGGAGGACCTCCTCGGCCATCGCTGCGCCCACCTCGTCGTGCCGGGGAAAGCGGACACGGTCCCGGACCTCGAAGGTGGCGGGCTTGCCCACGTCGTGCAAAAGAGCGCCCAGGGCCAGGGTCACGGTAGGCTCCCGTAGGGCTTCCAGCACCCGCACGGTGTGCTCGAACACGTCCCCTTCAGGGTGGAACTCCGGAGGCTGGGGCACCCCCACCTCCGCCGCCACCTCCGGGAGGATGTGCCGCAGCAGGCCCGTGCTCTGCAGCAGGCGGAGCCCCTCCCCGCGGGCGGGGGCGACCACGAGCCGTACCAGCTCGTCGCGGACCCGCTCCGCGCTGACCTGCCGGATTCCCTCCGCGTGCTCCCGGATGGCGTGCACGGTATCGGGGTGGAGTTGGAAAGACAGCTCCGCGGCGAGGCGGACCGCCCGCAGCATCCGCAGCCGGTCCTCCGCGAACCGCCGGCGGGGGTCCCCGATGGTCCGGATGACCTGGGCCTTCAGGTCGGCAAGACCCCCGACCCAGTCCACCACCCGGCCGCTTTCAGGCTCCAAAAGCAGGCCGTTGATGGTGAAGTCCCGCCGCAGGACGTCCTCCCGGGGGTCCGCGAACCGCACGGAGCTGGGTCTGCGGCCATCCTCGTAGGGCCCCTCTGCCCGGAAGGTGGCCACCTCCACGGGCACCTCGCCCGCCTCGGAGGGGACCAACACCCGCACCACCCCGAAGGCCGCGCCCACCGTCACGGTGCGGGGAAAGAGCCCCTGGACCTGCTCGGGAGTCGCGGAGGTGACGACGTCGTAGTCTTTGGGCTGCCGGCCCAAAAGCAGGTCCCGCACGCAGCCACCCGCCAGGTACGCCTCGAACCCTGCCTGGCGGAGCTGCCGGACTACGGACAGGGCGGCCTGTGCGGCAGAATCCTGGGGGAGTTTCAGGCTCAGCTTTCCCCCAGCTCCTCCAAGCGGCCCAGCAGCTCCTCCCGCTTTTCCTGCGCGGCCTCCACGCCGTGCTGGTAGGCGGACCGCACCCGCTGCAGGCCCTCCTGCAGGACCTCCCGTCCCTTCTCCGCCACCTCCGAGGCGGCTTCTCGGGCCTTCTCCGCCGCTTCCGCGGCGGCGGACCGGACGCGGTCGGTGGCCTCGTGGGCCCGCTCCCGCACCCGCTCGCCTACCTCCGAGGCCTTCTTGCGGACCAGCTCCCGGGTTTCCCGCCCGGACCTGGGCGCGAACAGGAAGCCCAGCCCGATGCCGACCCCGACCCCTACCAGGGTCCCTACCACCAGGCCCGTCAGAAGGTTCGTCCGCTCCTCGCTCATGGACCCTCCCCTCCTTTCACATCACACCGCGGCCAGCTCCGCCAGCCGCTCCGCCGCCCGCGTCACCACCTGGGTGATCACGCCGCCACCCAGCACCTCCTCCCCCCGGTAGAAGCACGCCACCTGCCCGGGGCTGGGCGCCCACTGCGGCGTGTCAAACCGGACCCGCACCGTCTCCCCCACCTCCAGCAACGCCGGAGCCAGGTGCCCGCCGTGCCGGACCCGCACCTCCACCCGGACCCTGGACTCCTCCGGCGGGTGTACCGTCCACGTGACGTCGTCCACCACCAGCTCCGTAGCCCGCACGTCCTCCTCGGTCCCCACGAACACCGCGTTGCGGTCCGGGTCCAGGGCCACCACGTACCAGGGCCGGCCTCCCGCCACACCCAGGCCGCGCCGCTGTCCGAGGGTGTACCGGGCCACGCCCTGGTGGGTCCCCAGCCGCCTGCCGTCCAGGTCGTACAGGGGGCCGGGCCGCAGGGCGTGGGGGGCGAACCGGGCCACCACCTCCGTGTAGTGGCCGGGGACGAAGCAGATCTCCTGGCTTTCGGGTTTGTCCGCCACCACCAGACCCAGTTCCCGAGCCACGGACCGGACCCGGTCCTTGGTCAGCTCCCCCAGGGGGAACAGGACGTGCGGAAGCTCCCTCTGGGTGAGCCCGCACAGCACGTAGGACTGGTCCTTGCGGGGATCCACAGCCCGCAGCAGGCGGACCACTTCGCCTTCCCGGCGCGTCCGGGCGTAGTGGCCGGTGGCCAGGAAGTCCATCCCCAGGCCGCGGGCGCGGTCCAGCAACAAGGAGAACTTCACAAAACGGTTGCAGGCCACGCAGGGGTTGGGAGTCCGGCCTCGGGCGTAGGCCTGCGCAAACGGCCGGATCACCGCCGCTTCGAAGGCCTCCCGGAAGTTCAGGACGTAGTGGCGGATGCCCAGCTGCCGGGCCACCGCCCGGGCGTCCTCCGCGGCACCCACCCCGCAGCAGGCGTGGGGGTTGCCGTCTTCCGGCAGCCACACGGGCCACAGGTTGAGGGTGAAGCCCACCACCTCGTGACCCGCCTGGACCAGAAGGGCCGCGGCCACCGAACTGTCCACGCCGCCGCTCATGGCGACGGCCACGCGCGCCATCCCGCCTGCACCTCCGCTCCCATCATAGCAGCAGGTAGCTTCCCTTGCCTCGTGCCCGAGAAGCACGGGCAAGAAATTCGCTCACAGGGGGTCGCCCAGGAGGAGGGCCGCGGCAGCGGCTCCGGGCCAGGCGAACCACGCGCGGGTGCGCGGCAGGCCCGTCTGCGGGTCGTACGACTCGCACACCAAGCCGTCGTCGAACGCCACCGTCCGGATCCGGCGCCACGCGCGGCGCAATCGAGCGGGATCGCCAGTGCAGGCCCCCACCACCCACGCCTGCACGTCGCCGAGGGTCCACGGCCCCGGGGCGTGCAGGGACCCGAGCCCGCCGTACGGGCCCGGGAAGAAGCCGGGGTTGTGTGGGCTCCACGCGAACGCCACCGTCCTCCGCCACACCGGGTCGTCCGCGCTGCAGAACCCCCAGCGCACGGCACAGGCAAGCGGAAGGTCGTTGGCGTCGTGGTACAGGAGGTGTCGCTGCCCGTCGGTGGCGTACGCGAAGAGGCCTTCTTCGGTGGTGAAGGCCGCCCGCACGGCTTCCCGCAGCGCCGCCGCCTCCTGGGCCCAGGGCCCCGCGGGATCCAACCGCGACAGCAGCTGCAGCGCGCGCCAGGCCAGCACGTGCGAAGAGAAATGGTACGGGAGAGGCACGGGGTCGTCCGCGGGCGTCTCGGAGGTGGGCCACAAGCCGTTCGCGTGCTTCTCCCGCACGAGCCGCCAGGCCACCTCCAGGGCGTCGGGGCCGTGCTCGCGCCACGCCTCCGGAAGACCCCAGTCCAGCGCCGCACGGGCGACCTCCAACACCGGATACCACTGCTGGTCCAGCTGGAAGGCCGGGTCCTTCACCGCGCCGTTCGTCAGGTGGCTGCGTCCCCACCAGCCGGAGGGCCTGGCTGCCACGCGGAACAGCCAGCGGACGTGGCCGAGGACTGCCGACCGGGCACGTCCCGCCATCGGGCCACCGAGCCGCGACGCGGCGCCCAGGAGGCACGCGATGAAGTATCCGTCGCGGTTCCACGACAGAGGGAGCAGTACGGGGTCGGTCACCAGACAGGTGGCGTCCCCTACGGGGACCGCGCAGGCGTCCAGGGCGAAGAGGAGCTGGCGGTGGACGAACGGCCGCAGGCGCGGGTTCCGGGGGATGGGGGCGGTCCAACGTCGCTCCCGCAGTGCCCCGGACAGCGCTCCTCCCACCTCCGCGGGGCCGGGGACCGGGTGCGGGAATTCCGGAGGCCGGTGGGAGAGAGCCACCACCAGGACCCGGTCCGCGCAGCCCTCGTCCAGCACCCACTCCTCCTCCCAAGCCACGCGCAAGGGGGCAGGCCCCTGCTTTTCCTCTGTCCGAGGCACAGGCCACAGGGCTGCCCACGCCGGTAAGCCCGGTGCCTCCCACACGAGGGCGCCCTGGGTCCACCGCAGCCGGTTCTCCGGGTCCGCCGCAGCAAGCGGCCCGCCCTCTGTCACCTGTGCGTAAGAGGCGCGCAACAGACCCCAGGGTACCTCGAACCGCACCCGCACGCGGTCCGGTGCGCGGGGCCCGGTGGCGCGCAGCGACATCCACACGTGCAGCCGGCCTTCCGAAGCGAACGTGGTGAGCCTCCCTTCCAGCTCGGGCCCCCGGTACGTGAACTCCGGCACGACCCCGTCCTGCCACCGGCGGCCGACCAAGTTCAGGCCGTCCACCTCGAGCCTCAGCCCGGGGGCCTGCGGGTCCTCCAGCCTGCGCCGGTACGCGCGTACCGCCTCGGGGTCGTAGCGGGCGGACTCGTCGAAGGGAGGAAAGCCGCTGAGGTGCATCCAGCCCCAGTGGGGGTGATGGCGGTGGACAGAGATCACCTGGCCCGACGAACCCACGGCCGCGCTCAGGCGGCCATCCCCCACGTCCCACGGCTTGGACGGTGCGGGCCGCGGTCTTCCCACGCCGGAACCCGTCTAAGGGCCGCGCCGCGGAAGCGCCCGCTCTGTGCGCGCGTCCATGAGCCTCAGGTGCGCTGCCGGAAGGTCCAGGTTCACGCGGTCGCCTGGGCGCGCATCCCGGTCGGAGCCGACGGCCACCTTGAGCACGTGCTCGCCGGTGCGCACGGTCAGCAGCTTCTGTGCTCCCAACAGCTCCACCACCAGCACCTCGGCCCGCAGGGGGCCTGAACCGAGGGCCACGTGCTCCGGCCGGACGCCCACCAGCACCGTCTCCCCTCTGCGCTCTGCGAGCGCCTGGGCGTAGGCCGCAGGCGCTTCTAGCTTGGCGCCCTCCACCCGCAAGCCCCCGTCGTCCGGGTCCACGGTGGCCCGCAGGAAGTTCATGGGCGGGTTTCCGAGGAACGAGCCCACGAACCGATCCGCGGGGTGGTCGTAGATCTCCGTGGGGGTCCCGAACTGCACCACCTGCCCGTCGCGCAGGACCGCCACCCGGTCTCCCAGGCTCATGGCCTCCACCTGGTCGTGGGTCACGTACAACGTGGTGGAGCCCACCTCCCGGTGCAGCCGCTTGAGCTCCGCCCGAAACTGCATCCGCAGCAGGGCGTCCAGGTTGCTGAGGGGCTCGTCCATGAGCAGCACCTGCGGGCGGACCACCAGGGCGCGCGCCACGGCCACCCGCTGGCGCTGCCCCCCCGACAGCTGCGCAGGGTAGCGGTCCAGCAGGTCCGCGATCTGCAGCAGCTCGGCCACCTCTTGGACCCGCCGCCGCTGCTCGGCCTCCGGGACCCCCCGCATGCGCAACCCGAAGGCCACGTTGTCGAACACCCGCATGTGCGGGAACAGGGCGTAGCTCTGGAACACCATGCCGATGTCACGTCGGGCAGGCGGGAGCCGGGTGACGTCCCGGCCTCCGATCCAGACCTGGCCTTTGTCCGGGACTTCCAAACCCGCCACCATGCGCAGCACCGTGGTCTTCCCGCAGCCCGACGGGCCGAGGAGGACCACGAACTCCCCGTCCCGGACCTCCAGGGACACCTCCCGGACCGCTACCACGCGGCCGAACCGCTTGTGTAGCTTTTCCAACCGGATCTCCGCCATCTCACCGCACGGTAACACCCCACAGGGTGAGCAAGTAACGCCGGATGAGGAAGATGATCACCAAAGCCGGCAACACCAGGAAGAACCCGCCCGCGTACCGGTAGTGCAGGGGAGCCCCTTCCGCCACCACGGAGTGTACCAACAGGGCCGGCAGGGTTCGGTGGTCCACGGTGAGGAGGGTGGCGGCGAACACCTCGTTCCACGACAGGATGAAGGTGAAGATGGCGGCCGCGGCGAGCCCGGGCAGCGCCATGGGGAGCGTGACCCGGACGAAGGCACCCACCCGGCTCGCGCCCAAGCTCATGGCTGCCTCCTCCAGCTCCGCAGGCACGCCGCGGAACACGCTGGCGACGATGAGCGTCACGAACGGCACGCTCAGCGCGGTGTGGACGAGCGCCACGCCCAGCAACGTGTCGTACAGGCCCCACCGGAGGAACGCCACCGCCAGGGGGACAGCCAGCGCGGTGGCGGGAAACATCTTGGTGGCGAGGATCCCGAGCTGCACCGCCTCGCGGCCGCGGAAGCGGTGCCGCGCCAGCGCGTACCCCGCGGGCGCGCTGAGAAGGATGGCCAGGGCGATGGTCAGGGCTGCCACCACCAGGCTGTTGCCGAGGGCGGCCAGCACCGCCTCCTGCCGGACGAAGAACGCCAGGGTCTCCAGGGACAAGCGCTCGGGCCAAAGGGGCCGCGGCCAGCGGTATAGGTCTTCCCGGGGGGTGGCGGCGGCGAGCGCGATGAGGAGGATGGGCAGCAGCACCCAGGCGCTCAGGAGGAGCGCCGCCGCGTACACGCCGACCCGCCGCACGGTCACGCGCCCTCCCCCTCCGGGCGCAGGGTCCGCAGGTACACCCACGTGAACAGAGCCGACAGGAGCAGGACCAAGGTCGCGTACGCGCTGGCCACGTGGGGGTTCCGGTACAGGCTGTACCAGAAGTACGTCTCCCCGGCCAGGACGGGCACCAGCCGGCCGCTGAGCGTCACCACGGTGGCGAACAGCTGGAAGGCCAGCACCGTGCGGATGATGAGGGCGGTCTGCAGGCTCGGCCGCAGCAACGGCAGCAGGACGTGCCGCAGGGTCTGCCACCGGTTCGCCCCGAACACCGCGGCGGTCTCCACGTAGTCCCGGGGCAACAGCTGAAGCCCGGCTACCAGCACCACCATGACGATGGCCGTGGCGCGCCACACCTCGGTGGTCACGATGGCGCCCACGAGCCAGGCGGGGTGCTCGTAACTGAGGAAGTTGAACGGCGAGCGCAGCACGCCCCACTGCACCAGGGCGGCGTTGAGGTACCCGCGCTCGGTGAACAGGGAGAGCCAGATGAGCCCCGCGGCCAGGTCGGACACCGCCAGGGGGATGGCGCACACGTACAGGAACGCGGTGTGGCCCGGGAAGCGGGTGTTCACCAGCAGAGCGATGCACAGCGCGAGAGCCACCTGCAGGGGCACGGCGAGGGCCGTCACCAGCAGTGTGTAGCGCACCGCGGGCCAGAAGTACAGGTCGGTGGCCATCCGGCGCACGTGCTCGAGGGTCCAGGCGCCCTGGGCGTCGGTGACCCCGAGCCGTACCGCCTGCACCATGGGGTACAGGACGAACAGGGCCAGGTAGGCCGCGGCGGGCAGCACCAACAGGTAGGGGGTGGCTGCGCCGGGCAGCAGGCGCCGTGCCCGCTCGGCCTCTTCAGGCATGGCCCGACCTCAGTCGGGTCGGCAGGGTCGCTCCGGCGGGTCCGGCGGAGGACACGGCGCGTTCGTGGCCCGGTACAGCTCCTCCAGGCGGCGGGCCTGGCTGGCCAGCACGTCCTCGATCCGTCGGCCCTCGATGGCGATCTGCCGGAAGGCGTCCACGTAGATGGGCACGAACTCGCCGGTGCGGGCGCCCAAGCCCACGGGCAAGAGCGCGGTGCGGGCGTCCGGAGCGCCTGCCTGGGCGGAAACCCCTTCTGCCATGACCTTGAGGCCTCCCGTGGGGACCACCCGCGCCGCCTCCGGGGACACCGGGAAGAAGCCCACGCCCTGGAGGGTGAGGACCTGAGTGGCCGGTCGTGTGAGGTACTCCACCAGCCGCACCGCACCCTCCGGGTTGGGGGACCACCGGGTCAGGCTGAGGCCCACCACCACGGACAGAAAGGACCTGCCCTTCGGCCCCGCGGGTGAGGGCAACACCACGAACTCCTCGGGCCGCTGCCGCAGGGCAGGCAGAAGCCGGGCGGTGTGGTCCCACGCCACCCACACCTCCCCCAGCAGCAGCGGCTCGTGCATGAACTCATAGCGGAAGGAAGACGGGTGGGTGACGGCCCACAACCGCCGGAGGTACTGCCACATGGCCACGGCCTCCGCGGACCGGAACTTCTTCACCTGCGCTCCCGTGAAGGAAGGGTACGCGTACCCGTGGAGGAAGCGGCCGTACAGCCCCCGGGGGCCCACGGGGAAACCCAGCCGCCGCTCACCCGTGGCTTCCCGGATATTCTGGCCCCACTGCAGCAGGTCGTCGTACGTCATGCGCATGGGGTTGCGGCCCTGCGGGAAGTAGCGCAGCGCCTCCCGACGGGCCGCGATGAGGTAGGTGGCCTGCATCCACGGTACGAACGCCTGGATCCCCTCCATGCGGGACACGGCCAGCAGGTCGCGGTAGAAAGTCCGGTCCCGCCGCGCCTCCAGCTGCCGCTGGACCTCGCTCATGTCCCGCACCACCCGCTCCGCCACCAGCACCGGGAAGATCCCGTGCAGGGTCCCGGTGACGTCGATGGAGCCCCGGCCCGCCCGGGCTTCCGCCAGCAGGCGGTCCACGTACGGACCCTCCGGCTCCGTGACGAAGCGGACGCTGATTCCCGTCTCCCGGGTGAACCCTGCCAGCAGGGTGCTCCGGGCCCACTCCTGCTCTTCCACCGGGGTGAGCTGGTTGGAAGTAAACAGCACCTCGGGCGCGGGCGCGGACAGGCCCGCCGCCGCCACCGCTAGGACCGCCACCAGGGACAACGCCACCGTCCTGGACACCCGGCACCTCCCTGTTGTGGTTCTTTTGGTTTCCAAAATTCTTCTTACGACGCCTGGCGAGGTTTCTCCTGCGCGCGGGAAAGACGGTCCCCGCAAATCGCGTACGGATTTTCGGTGTGATCCCGCTTACGCAGCCTCGTACACCACCTTTCCTCCCACCGCCGTGTACAGCACCCGGGCGTCTTCCAGCTCCTCCGGCTCTGCACCAAGGGGGTCTCGGTCCAGGACCACGAAGTCCGCCCACTTCCCCACAGAAAGCGTCCCGAGGTCGGACTCCGCGAAGGCCGCGTACGCCCCTCCCACGGTGTACGCCCGCACCGCTTCCTCCGCGGGCACCGCCTCCTCCGGCGCCAGGAGCCAACCCTCTCGGGTCCGGCGGGTCACCGCCGCCGCGATGCCCTTCAGGGGTGCCCCGTCCACCACCGGCCGGTCAGAACTCAGGGCCACGGGCAGTCCCCGCAACCCCGCCACCGGCAGGAGCCACCGCAGGCGTTCCTCGCCCAGGGCGGTCCGGTAGCCCTCCGCCAGCTCGTACAGGAAGCGGGGCTGGGTCACCACCACCGGCTGCACCTGCCGCAGACGCTGGAGGAGGTCGGGCGGGACGAGGCCACAGTGCTCGATCCGGGGACGGAAGCGGGCGGCTTCCGGTCCCAGGACCTGCTCCACGGCGTCCAGGGCCGCCTCCACGGCGCGATCCCCGATGGCGTGCATGGCCACCTGCCAGCCCCCCGTGTGGGCGAGGCGGACCAGCTCCACCAGGGTCTCGGGGTCCTTCACCAGCATGCCTCTGACGTCCGGAGGGTCCGCGTAAGGCTCCCGCAGGGCCGCGGTGCGGCCGACGAGGGAGCCGTCCACGAAGAGCTTCACCGCTCCCAGCCGCAGGCGGTCTCCTCCGAACCCCGTGTGCAGCCCGAAGGCGAAGTCGAACCGCCCGTCCCGCACCCGCAGCTGCTCTACGTCCACCATC
>Ga0197143_1000650_pt1 | contig 35093 bp, 41 predicted proteins | sample GBS70_MetaG_FD_148603 | JGI IMG/M metagenome (GOLD analysis project Ga0197143, IMG submission 148603) | Sediment microbial communities from Great Boiling Springs, Gerlach, Nevada, United States - GBS 70_MetaG | ecosystem: Environmental > Aquatic > Thermal springs > Hot (42-90C) > Sediment... | reverse complement strand
TTAATTTTTCTGAATTATCTAAGCCAAAATAATCAACTTTTTTCTCTTTGAAGATTTTGTACCATCTCCCATTACCACAACCCAAATCTAAAATTTTTTCTCCTTCTTTTAAGTCTTTAAAAAGAAATTTCAATTCTTCCCAAATTTCTCTTCTGGTTAGTGAAAATTCTTTTGTAATGAGATTTTAATTCTCCCTTGTTTTTTCTAAAATAGATTTCGCATAGTTTGAATCCATGTTGGAGGAAAAAATTATCAAGGAATTAATGAAATCTCGGGTGGAAGATTAAGAGAAATTGAATGCTTTTAAGAGAAAAACTCAAAAAATATAAAATCAAAAACCTTGAGCAACTTTGAGTTCTATGAATTTTATCAAAAACTGCTCAAAGAAAAAAGAATAAAAAATCAAAAAAATTAGAAGAAATTTTTAAAAAGACCGATAAGGGTTGCTAAAGAATGAAAAAATGGAGTCGACCCCCATTTACACACTTGGTTTGTTCCAGCAAAATAATAATCCCAAAGAGAAAAAGATATGCAAAAGAACTACCCTCAGAAAAGGGTAAAATTTTAGGATTTAACTCTCTCTGGGGCTCAAGTGAACAATTAAGAGCTTGGTTTGATATTTTACAAAAGTGCTTATTTTATTTTTAGCCAGGAAACAATCTCTTTAAGGCTACTAATGATAATTTTGGTCAAAGATAAAAACGGTGGAATTTCTCTCCATTCAGGAGAGGGAGTTATTGTTCTTGTGGAAGTAGGAGTAGGGGTTCCGTTAACTTCTTCGGGATGACTGCATCTCCAATTGGAATTGCAAGTTCCTTCTTCAGAGCAAAGAAAATTATTAGATTCTCCAATTGCATACATTCTTTGTGATCCAAAAGAACCTGAAAATGTTTGACATTTTGGGTCGCAACATTTTCTTTTTTCTCCAAGAGAACATTCTTTATCTTTTGGTACGCATTTGCCCCAGGTGCAATCTGTTTTACAATGTTTTTCTCCAGGACATACTTGTCCTCCAGGACATACTGGTGCGCTACACGGCACTGTACTACTTGGATAGCACTCTTTTTGATCTTGACACTCTAAATATTCACCATTTGGACCACATTTCCATTTACCACATGCACCACAAGGAGCTCCTTCTTTACAGGACGGAGGTTGAGGTTCTGTGAAGGAACAAATACAGGGAAGACCCATGTAACAGTTTTGACCTGGAGAACATTTGGTGCTATCTGGATAAGTTACGCAATATGGAGGAGGTGAATATGGAGAAGAAGGACGTAAACATACCGTGGTACAACATCCTCCTGGTTGAAAGCAGGGTTTACAATTAAAGGTAACACCATCTCCTTCTCCTTGACAAAAACATGAATTTACTGTACCAGGGCAAAGAAGGTGATCTCCCTCGCAAGAGTATGCTACTATCTGACCCATATATTCTTGGGGTTTGCAAACTGAACAATTTCCCTTACATTTTGAAGGGTCTGGTTCGCATTTTCCTCAAGTACAGTCATCTTTACAAACTCTCACACCACAAGTCCCGCAGCTTGTAGTAGCTCCGGGTTCACATTGCCCTAAAACACAACCTCCGATTTTTAAACCACTAACTTCTGTGGTGGTACAACAACTTGAATATGGATATTCTTGCTCTTTATACTGACACTCTCCACCACTACAATCAGCCAGTTTCACTTTTTTGTTATTAACACATTGATCTTCACACTCTTTATCACAACATCTCGGTTTTTGTCTTTGATAAATGTTCCCTCTTTGATCAGGATTTCCATTGATTCTACGAGCTAAACCAGTAGCACAAATTTGCGAGCAACAATTACAAGGGACACTAATCTGTAACATTGAGCAAACAGTAAAGTCCATTATCTCCAAGTACAGAACCCTTTGGCCAACAAAGTGGACAAGTCTCAAAACATCGTGTAATATCTTGATTTCCTTCAGTGCCCTTTAAGGGACAACAACTTGCTCCATCCAAACATCCAATATTGAGACAATTGTGGCCAACAGTCCCACATGTTGCGGAATCTCTTCGACCACATTTACCCACTGGAACCGTACTCCCATCATCCATTAAGCATAAGTTACCGTAATCTTCACAACACTTTTCCCATTTTCCATCATCAGGTAGAAAAATGCAACGATTGTCTCTCCATTTGAAACACTCACTATTCGTACAACAATCTTTTCCTACATAAACTCCGCGACACCTACCATAAGCTGGTGCTTCTTCGACTATATCATCGCATTTACACTTCCAACCGTGATACCAATTACTACAATAACCACAAGATGCGGTTTGGCATTTCTCACAACCTCCAGAACAATAATTTTTTCCATCAATCTTAACCTTTATATACCCTGCCGGGCAGGTACACTTTGCTCTAGCTCCATTACTTAAAAAAATTCGATAGCTAGAGGAGGTCAAAAAGGGGTTTTGAGAAGACAGAAATAGGTTATAACTAAAACGAGAAGGTTGTAAAAACTAGAGCTTAGAGAGTAATTTAAATATTTTAAAGAAATTAATGAAAAAAACATATGAAAGAAAGGAGGAGGTATAGAAATTTTCCTGAAAATTCTTTGGGCATTAAAATTTTCAATTTCCTTTAGGACTAATTTTTTGAAGGTTTTGCTTATCTAATCAATTGAATCATCTCTGCTGTAATTTCAGTTTTATTTCCAATTTCTTCACGAGAATGTACAAACACCATACTTCCTGGTTTTATTATATCAAGAGTTATTGTTGTCAGTTTCCCTCCTTCTTCAGCTTTGACGATTTTTGTTTCTGGGGTTAAATTTACTTTCATAACTTTCTTTTCAATATCACTTCCATCTGGAAGAGGAAATTGACTTACTCTAATTTGAGCATCAACTCCTAAAAAATTCTCCCCCTTAGTAGAAACAATTCCTGTAATAGTGTATAACTTTTTGGGAAGTGGGGGATAAAATTTCTCTAGTACAGATTTCAACCAGCTTATTTCTTGTTGATATCCAGCCTCGAAAGATTTATTCAATGTTTCTGGTATTTATTAGTACTAAAAATTTTTTGAATCAAGAAACATACGTGCGTTCAAAAAATAATTTTAATGATTAATGATAATAATTCTAATTAATGACAGTTTATTCAAACGATCTTATCGCTCCAGATTATGCTATACTAAACATTCCATTGTTAAATCTTCGCTAAACACCCAAATAAATTCTAATATTTCTCCTCCAAAAAAGAGGGCAATAAAGAATCCAAAAATTAAAAATGGAGCAAAAGGGATTTGGGATTTCATTGTCTTTTGTTTGAGTAAAATCAAAATGATACCAACTACTGCCCCGCTCAGAAAAGCAAAAAAGATGGCAATCAAAATTTTAGGCCAACCCAACAAAAGACCCATTAAAATTGAAAGTTTAAAATCCCCAAAACCCATCCAGGTTTCACGAGAAATCAAAATGATCATCAAAAAAAACAAAGAAGGTAAAACCCCAATGACTAAGTTCCAAATTTCAAATAAACTCCAATGACCAAAGTTCCAAACCTTGAAAAATTGATAAAAAAGGGTAAGGCCAGTTGCCAGATAAATTACGTTATCTGGAATGAGATAATGCTTAAGGTCGTAAACAAAAATTACAACTAAAAATGAACTAATGATAAAAAGAAAAATAAGATCGATAAGACTGTATAACGTTATATGGTTCCGAAACTGATAGAAGTTTAAAAGGAAGAGGAAAGCAGTTGAAATTTCAACTAAGGGATATTGAAAAGAAATCCTTTTTTGACAATAGCGACATTTTCCTTTTAAAATGAGAAAACTTAAAATCGGAATTAAATCTTTCCAGTTCAAAAGATGCTTACAATGGGGGCAAAAAGATCTTCCAAAAACGAAATCTTGGCTAGTTTCTAACCGATAAATGACACAATTTAAAAAAGAGCCAACGGCAGATCCTAGAATGAAAACAAAGAGATAAATCAAAAATTCCATTTTTCAATTATAACAAAACTGGCAGGAAAATTCCTGCCAGTTTTTATCAGAAATCTTTCCTTTACGGCGTTAAATCGTATCCGCAGCAATCGTCATTGGTTGGGGTATTGGGAGGAGTGTATTGCCTTGTTGCCGTTCCTCTATTTGAGGCGCAATAATAAGTATCGGCAGGTTCAGTTTCAGATCTTACGTAAAAGCAATAATACTGATCAGTGCCATCAGTCCACATATAGTCTTCGTTTGGAAGGGGGGCCTCTGGAACAGTTAAATAATTTCCAATGGGTGTTCCATCGGCAGAACCAGCATTCGTATCGATATAGGCCTCGGAAGAACCTCCACACACTGGATCATCATAACACAACTCCATTGCTGTATTTACTTGCCTTACTACTGATTGTCTTTGAGCGTCTCTTGCTCTTCTTCTTGTGTTAGCCAAAGAAACCAAAACTATCGCTGCCAAAATCCCAATAATTGCTATTACAACCAACAATTCAATTAGAGTAAATCCCTTCTTCTTTTTCATGTTCATTTATTTTTTATGTTTATTTTTGAATCGACCTTTAAAGAATTTGTATTGATCGAATGGCATTTTAATAATTAGTAAGTGGTAGTGATTTGGTAAAGAGGTATTAAAACTGAAGCCATTAAACCTCCAATAAGTATCCCTAATATTATTATAAGCGAAGGTTCCAAAATTTTCAAAAAGGTTTCAAGCGATCTTTCTGTTTCTCCTTGGTAGAAAGTAGAAAGAGTAAAAAAACAACTAGGTAATGTCCCAGTTTTTTCTCCTACTAAAACCAGTTGATTAAAAAGAGGAGGGAAAAGTTCTGGATAAAGAGATGAGGTTGAAGAAATGGGTTCTCCTTTTTTAATACCTTCTTTTAATTTGAAAATTGCTTCTTTGTACACCTCATTTTCCATAGTTTCTTCTACAAGTTCTAATGATTCAGTGATCGTTAAACCTGCTGAAGTTAAAGTTGCTAAACTCTCGCCAATTTTTGCTAAAATGGATTGCTTAAAGATTTCTCCAAAAAATGGAATTTTTAAAATTAACCTATCAAAGAACTTTTTCCCTTTTTCTGATTTGGAAAAGGCCAAAAGGAGAACAAGGAGGGGTAACAAAATTAGGGTTATAGGGAAAAAGTTTTTTCTGCAAAACCTCGAAAAGATGAGAAGTGTCTTGGTAATGAATGGAATTTCAGCTTCGCTTTCCATTAAAATTGATTCGAAAGTTGGCAAAACTCCAAACATTAACATGCCCCCTACTCCCAAAAATAAAAGAAAAACTATCAAAGGATATAGAGCAATTCCTAACAATCTTCTTTTAAAATTGTATTCTTTTTCTAAGTGATCTGCTAAATAGGTAAGAGATTGAGCAAGTCTTCCTGAGGCTTCTCCTGTTTTGATCATCGCAATATGCAAGGGTGTAAAAATTTTGGAATGTTTTGAAAAAGCTTTTGAAAGAGAACTTCCTGCATCAACCTCTTTGGCAATATCTAGGATTATTTCTTTAAACTCTGGATTTTTTATCTGAGCTGAAAGGGTCATTAAGGCCTCAACAATGGGAACTTGTGCACCAAGGAGAATGGAAAATTGGCGAAAGAAAAGAAGAATGTCTTTGGAAGAAATTCTACTCAAAATCCTTATCTCCCTGGCATAAATTGGAAGTTTTTCTTCCTCGAGATAGGTAACGTAATAGCCGAGTTTTTGAAGCAAAAAAAGGGCAATTTCTTTAGAAGAGGCTTCTATTATTCCTGATTTCAACTCTCCTTCTTTTGTTCTTGCTTGATAAATAAATTTCATGAAAGTAACATTCTTAATTCCCTTGGATTCAACGAATAGTTCAGGGCACTTTCTAAAGAAATTTCTTCTCTCTTTACCAAATCTGCGAGAGATCTATTTAAGGTCATCATCCCAATTTCTGTTGAGGTCTCAATGATTGAGGGGATTTCATGAATTTTATTTTCTCTTATTAGGTTGGCAATGGCTGGTGTGTTTATCATTATTTCGCAAGCTGGAATTAATCCGCCCCTAATTCTTGGAATCAATCTTTGAGAAATAATTGCCAAAAGAGACCCAGAAAGTTGTGCTCTTATCTGACTTTGTTGTTCTGGTGGAAAGGAATCAACTATTCTGTGAATTGTTTGGGGGGCAGAATTTGTGTGTAATGTAGCAAAGACCAAGTGACCAGTTTCTGCAGCACTAATTGCAATGGACATTGTTTCTGGGTCTCGCATTTCACCAATCATTATTACATCCGGATCTTCCCTTAGCGCAGCTCTAAGAGCTCTTGGAAAATTTAAAGCATCTTTTCCTATTTCTCTCTGTTCGATGATTGATCTATCATCTTCAAAAACATACTCTATTGGATCTTCTATGGTAATAATATGTTCTGCTCTGGTGTGATTTATTTCATCAATAAGCGCAGCTAGAGTAGTTGATTTTCCATGAGAAGCAGGACCACAAATTAGAACAAAACCCTGTTGCGCTTTTGTGAATTGATGCAGAACCGGAGGTAGATTTAATTCTTCAATCGTTCTAATTTTGGAAGGAATCAACCTCATTGCAATGGAAATTCCTTTCATTTCAAAAAAAATATTCACTCTAAATCTTGCTTTTCCTTCAAAATCGTATGAAAAATCAATGTCCTTTTCCTTTAAAAATTTCTCTTTTTGAATTTCGTCCATCATTAAAAAAGCAAGATTTTGAGAATCTTCTGGGGTGAGTTTTTTTTCTTTAATCAATGGAAAAAGCTGGGCAAATATTCTCAAAACTGGAGGTTGACCTGGGGAAAAATGAATGTCTGAAGCTTCCGATTTTATCGCTGTTTCTAAAATTCTTTTTAAAAATTTTTTGTACTCTTCCATGTTTTAAGTGGTCTCCCTTAATACTTCTTCTATTGTAGTAATTCCTTGTAAAACTTTCAAGATGCCATCTTGCCTCATTGTAATCATTCCTTGTCTCTTTGCTTCTTCTAAAATTTTCATTTCAGAATGTTTTTGTAAAATTATCTCTTCCAAGCTTTTTGTCATTTTTAAAACTTCGAAAATCCCTATTCTCCCTGAAAAACCTGTTTTGTGACATTCGTCACAACCTTTCCTTTCATAAATTTTAAAATCTTGAGAAATTTTGATTTTTTTCTTTATTTCGTTGGGCAGTTTTTCAATTTCTTCAAGTATTAAATCTTTAACTTCTTTCGATGGTTTGGTTTCTTTTTTGCATTTATCGCAAAGCCTCCTTACCAATCTTTGAGCAATGGCCAGAGACAAAGAATACGGAATTAGAAATGGAGGAACTCCCAAATCTATTAATCTGGGAATTACTCCAATAGCATTGTTAGTGTGAAGAGTGGACAAAACTAAGTGACCAGTTAAAGCAGCGTGCACTGCCAACTCTGCAGTTTCTTTATCTCTAATTTCACCAACCATGATAATATCTGGGTCCTGTCTTAGAATATGCCTCAAGCCAATTGCAAAAGTATATCCAATTTCTGGTTTAATTTGAGATTGATTAATTCCTTCGATAAAATACTCGACTGGATCTTCTACGGTTACAATGTTTACATTGTCTTTGTTTAACTTTTGTAAAATTGCATACAAAGTGGTAGTTTTTCCAGAGCCAGTAGGACCTGTTACCAAAATCATCCCAAAAGGTTTTGTTATGGCTTTATTCACTACCGCAAAATTTCTTCCCGATAACCCTAATTCTTCCATTTTTTTCAATCCAACTTTCGGATCTAAAATTCTAATTGCCACCTTCTCGCCCATTGTAGTAGGAAAAGTAGATACCCTAAAATCAATCTTTCTTCCTCCAAGCTCAATCGAAAATCTTCCATCTTGGGGAATTCTGGTTTCGTCTATTCTTAAGTTTGATAAAATTTTTACTCGTGCAACAATTGCGGGATGTACGGTAATTGGTAAAAATAGGCTTGAGTAGAGGTTTCCTAAAAATCTGTAGCGAACTCTTAATTTGTCTTTAAATGGTTCAATGTGAATATCTGAACTTTCTCCTTCAATTCCGTATCTCAATATCGAAGCAACTGCTTTAATGATTGGAGCCTCTTCAGTTATTCTTTCTAATTCTGGAATTGTAGGTTTTTTTTCTACTTCGGTTTTGATAGCTTTTTCTAATTCTTTCAATGTTTCTTCTATCTCTTCTTTTGGTTTACTTTCTTCAAGTATTTTTTTGAAATCACTTAAAGTGATTAAAAAAATTCTTATTTCAAGTCCTTTTTTTCTAGCTAAAAATTTTAAGGCTTCTATTGCGTTTAAATCTTCTGGATGAACCATCCCTACCTCCAATACATTCCCTTTTTTTGATAGAGGAATAATTTTATAAAAATTAATAGTACTCTCTGGAATTTCTTTAAAGAGTGTAGGTGAAATTTCCTTTAAATCAATTTTTTTGAGAGGAATTTTCAAAATTTGAGATTTAATACTAAAAAGTTTCTCCTCGCTTAATATTTTCTTTTCCAAAATAACCTCCTCTTCTTTCTTACCTGAGGTCTCAATTTCTTTTTTGAGGGCTTTTTCTTGTTCCTCTGTCAAAATTCCACTTTTTTTAAGTTCTTCAATAATCATTTTTGGAAGTTTCTAAAAGGATAGTTTTATGGGGGTAGGAATGGATTTTCTCTCCCCACATCCTCTGCTGGAGGAAGTTCAATTTTTTCAAGAGGTTGAAGTTCTCTGAAAATAGGATGTTCGAGAATCGAAAAATCGATTGTAATTTTTTTTAGGAAAACTGAAGGAGGAGGCGGTTGGCTAATGGTTTTTTCTTTTTTAAAATAACCAAAATAATGCATTAAAAGAATGAAAAAGAGAATTAATAAAACAATAAAAACCGCCATTAAAATTTTTTGTTTTTGTAGTTTTTTATAAATTGGTTCCATTTCAGTAACTGAAAACGGAAATTGTAACCTTAAAGGAAAGCGAAGGTGTTTCTTTTGTCTGAGTAATTGAGATGTTCTCGACCTTTATTAACCTAGCAGATTTTTCAATGACTGAGATAAAATCCTTGAAAGAAGAGTACTCTCCTTTAAGCGTCAATGTGGTAGTCCATTTTTTTAAATCTCCCTCTGTTTTCAGAGAAGGATTGTCAACACTTTCTAACAAGACTCCTGATAACATTGAAGCTCTATATAAAAAATCAAAAAGATGAGGCAAAGATGGATCTTCGGGTAAGGCAGTATCTATTTTGGAAATTTCTTCTGAATATTCGCTTAATTTTTCAAGAATGTTTTCTATTTCTTGAAAGTATTGTTCAAGAGTTTGATATTCTAACCGTTTTTGACGAAGCTGCGAGGTCAAAGCATCAACTGAGTTTTTTAAAGGAGAAATAAAAAAGAAAAAAATTGAAACGGAAGATAAAATAAAGAAAATTGAGTAGAGATGTTTTACCGTCATCTTAAGAAGGTCTTTCTAAAATTAAGAATAATTTTAGAGCAGAGAAATTAAGAATAATTTTAGCAACGACCTTTCCATCCTTTGAAAGTGCTATCTCTTTTAGATGAGGGGTAAAGAAAGGGTTATTTGTAAAAATTTCGAATTGTTGAGCTAAGGTGTAAAAATCTGGAGGATTTACGTCCAGTGCAATTTCTAATGTCTTAAAATTTATCTCAGCATTTGAAAAATATACTTTGTTATGTACAGTCTCTTCTATATATGGAAAAATTTTTGAGGGAAAAATAAAATCCTTAATTAAATTTGAAAAATTGGAAATTTTCTTTTTGTATTTTAGAACTTCTGCTTCTGCTTTCACCCTTTCTTCAGTTCTCAGAGCTAAAATTTTTTGTTCAAGTTCGGCAATTTCTTTTTTTCTCGAATTTTCTACCCATAAATAGGAAAAATAGGCAATCACAGTGCAAACAAAAACAAATACCGAAAGATAAAAAAGTATAATCTCTAAATTGAAAGTAATAATTTTTTTCTTTGGTTTTGGGATTATTTCCATGTTTATTCAAAGGCTCTTAAAGCTAGACCCACAGCGATTGGAAAAAGAGGATTCAATTCTTTTAATGCGTCTTCCAACACCGCTCGAAAATAAATTCTCTTGAAAGGATTGGCTATTTCTGTTTTTATTTTAAAATACTCCTGAAGATATTGCAATAAACCTGGCAAATTTGCCATTCCTCCTGTCAAAATTATTTTTTCCACGCTCTTTCCTTCGGTATTTTGAAAAGTTAAAAAAGTTTGTTCAATATCTCTCAAAAGAGAATTAATCAAAGAAGCTAATATTTCCCTCACCAATTCTCCTTCTGGAATGTGAGTGGGTACCAATCCATATTTTTTCTTCAATTCTTCTGCCTTTTCTCTATCTACTCCTAAACTTTTTGAAATTGCAACCACAAATTCATCTTCTGAAAGATCAAAACTTCTAGAAATTTTTAAGACCTTCCCTTCTATTATACTACAGGAAGTAGTTCTTGCACCAATATCAATTATAGAAATTACCTTATTTTCTTCAGAAAATACTCTGATTAAAGAAAAAATTTCAGATTCGAGTGCACTATGTTCTATACCTAAAGACTTGGCAATAGCATTATACTGGTTGACTACTTCTTTTGGTACTGAAACCAACAAGATTCTAAATTTTGTCTTATCCATAAAAGGTTTTTTCCCAATTAACTGCCAATCCCATACTACTTCTGAAAGTGGTAAAGGAATGTGTCTTCTAGCCTCTGCTTCCACTGCATAAGGAATTTCTTGTTGTGTCATTGGGGGAAGTTCAAAAGTAATAAAAAAGGAGGCAAAGTCTGGAATTGAAAAATAAGCGCTTTTTGTTTTAATTTTTGCCTCCTCAAAAATTGCTTTAATCGCTTGGATAATATCTTCAGTAGAAAGTAAAAGAGTATTTTTTTCAAAAGTTCTAAAAGGTCTTTGATAAAAAGCTTTGGCAGAAATTAGTCCATAATTTTCGAGCCTTATTTTTCCTCCTGCAGAAGAAAGTTGAACTACTTTTATTTCAGAAGTTCCAATATCAATTCCCACTGAAGTTTTTTGAAAAAAAAGTGGAGGGGTCATCAATTTTATTTTAAAATTAAAAATGTGAAAATTAAAGAATTGCTTCTTAATTTAATTTTTCCAAAATTTTGCCTAGGGTGCAACAAAGAAGGGGTTTTCTTGTGTCAAGATTGCTTTTCCACTTTGGAGGTTTCTACTACCCATCAACAACTCAAGCTAAAATACTTAGACGATCTTTATTTCCCGGTAAATTATGAAAACTTTTTAGTAAAAAAACTCATTCAAGTTTTCAAATATCCACCTTTAATAAGAGAATTGAAGAAAGAGCTCTCTCTTTTAATAATATCTCACTTTCTATTATTAGACAAAATGCCAAATTTTTCAAATTTTGTAATAGTGCCCGTTCCTTTGAGTAAAAAGAAATTAAAATGGAGAGGCTTTAATCAAGCTGAGGAAATTGCTAAAGAACTAAGTAGGTTTTTAAAAATTCCTTTGAGCTCAGATTGTGTAATTAAAATAAAAGAAACTAAAGACCAAGCGGAATTGCCAGAAAAAGAAAGAAGAGAAAATGTGAAAAATGCCTTTTTCGTTAAAGATAGAGAAAAAATCGCTAGAAAGAATATTCTTTTAGTAGATGATGTTTTTACTACTGGGTCTACAATGGAGGAAATCTCAAGAATTTTAAAGGAGGTTAGTGCAAAGAAAATAATCGGGGTTGTAATTGCTAAAGCTTTGCCACCTCAAGATAAATTGACGTGAAAAAAAGAATGAAGTAAAATAAAAACAACTGTTGGTGGGTTGGCTGAGTGGTCTAAAGCAGGGGCTTGCTAAGCCTCGGGGGTAAATTCCCCCTCGCAGGTTCGAATCCTGCACCCACCGCGCCCTCGTAGTTTAATGGATAAAACGCGAGTTTGCGGAACTCGAGAGTGGAGGTTTAAAGCAGGGGCTTGCTAAGCCTCGGGGGTAAATTCCCCCTCGCAGGTTCGAATCCTGCACCCACCGCGCCCTCGTAGTTTAATGGATAAAACGCGAGTTTGCGGAACTCGAGAGTGGAGGTTCAAATCCTCCCGAGGGCACAAAAATAAATGAGTAAATTACCACTAAAAGAAGAGGTAATAAAACTTAGAAAAGAAGGAAGGATTTACTCAGAAATTCAAAAAACATTAGGAATTAAAATTCCAAAAAGCACGCTTTCTTACTGGTGCAAGAACATTAGATTGCCTGAGCAATATGAAAGGAAAATCCAAGAAATAATGAAAGAGGGAAGGAAAAAGGGGTTGGCTATGGCTTTAATTGTGAATAGAATAAAAAGGGAAAGAATTCTTAGAGAAATAAGAGATCGAATAAAGAATTTGCCTTTCAAATTGAAAGATAAAGAAGTGGCGAAAATTGCCCTTGCCATGCTTTATTTAGGGGAAGGAACGAAAAATACTAAGGGAAGTTTGGTCTTTGCCAATTCCGATGCTGAAGTAATTCAATTATTTTTAAAGCTTTTACGATATTCTTACCATATAAAAGAAGAGAGACTCCATTGTGTTGTCCAATGCCGAGCTGACCAAGATACTGAGTATTTAAACAGATATTGGTCCCAGGTCACTCAGATTCCCCTTTCTAGATTCTACAAACCACGAATAGATCCTCGAACTTTCAACAAGCCTACTAAAAAGAAAGATTATTATGGAGTGTGTAGAATTGAATATTTTTGTAGCAAAGTGGTCACAGAACTAAAACAAATTATCGAAGTGATCAAAAAAACAATACTTCAAGACGGGCCTGTGGTGTAATGGCAACACGCGACTATGGCATGGTCGAGTTCGGGGTTCAAATCCCCGCAGGTCCACCAAAAAAGTAAATCAAGTGATTGAGTGATTGAGTTAAAGGAAGAGGGTGACAGCGAGCCGATTACCCTTTGGGTAATGGCGCAGCGCCATGGAGGGGAGAAACCAAAGGTGTCTCCCCTATGGAGAGCGAGCCGAAGCCCCGTGTGAGAATTCTACCTAAACTATTTAGGAGGGGGTGACAGCGAGTCGATTACGCTCTGCGCAATGATGAGCGACAATCGAGTTTAAAAATTGTAAATTGAAGATTGCAAATTGATTAATAGGAAGGGGTGACAGTGAGGCCGATCACATTCTATGTGATGGCCGAACGCCATGGAGGGGAAACCTAGGTTTCCCCTATGGAGAGCGGAGCGAAGCGAGCCCGCGTATAGAGTGAAAGAAATTTTACCTTCTAGGAAGGGGTGACTGCGGAGCGAATCCCCGAAGCGATAGCGGAGGGGTGAGCGAAGCGCAATCGAGGGGGAACCCTTGGTGCCCCCTATTGAGGGAAAGCCGGGGTAGTGTAGCTGGTGCGCACGCTGCTCTGAAAAAGCAGAAGACTCGGTTCGATTCCGAGCCCCGGCACAAAATGCGGGTGTAGTATAACGGCTATTACGCAGCCTTGCCAAGGCTGAGAAGGGGGTTCGACTCCCCTCACCCGCTTGAAACCTTCATCCCTAGAATTTGCTTTTTTAGTACTTAATTGCCAGCGTTCACTCATCGTAAAATAAATTTCCATGAGCTCACTTCGGCAAGTTCTCCATAGGGGAGACACCTTTGGTTTCTCCCCTCTGGTGTCCAATAATTTAAAAAAATCGATTGGGCTATCAACTCTTCCTTAATTGAAGGGTAATTTTCGAATTTTTCTCGTCCCCCACAAGTTCTGACTTGCAGTCTTCCCTCCATCTCGCTCAGAAATACATGAATAAAATGGGATCGAACCCTATTTTTTATTGAAAAAACTATTGACATTTAGAGAGAAAAGTTTTATTGTAAAAGAATGAGTAGTTGGCAAAGATTTTTAGCGTTTTTCTTTTCAATTTTAATTGGTTTTTTTCTTGATTTCCCTTTGGAAGCGGAAAATTTAAACCAAGTTGATTTGGCTGAGTCTGGAAGAATCATTATTTTAAATGAGAATTCAATTTTAGGAATTTTAAACCACGAAAGATATCAAAAACCTGCTAAAATTTGGGCTATAGTTACTGCTTATTCTTCAACACCCTGGGAAACTGATGATACTCCTTACATTACAGCTTCTGGGAAGCTCGTTAGAGAAGGAATAGTTGCTAACAATATGTTGCCTTTCGGAACTAAAATTAAAATCCCCGAGATTTTCGGGGATAAAATTTTTGTTGTCGAAGATAGGATGAGTTTTGTAAAGGGAAATTATCAGTTTGATGTCTGGTTTGAAAATTATTTTGAAGCTCTAAAATTTGGTGCCAAAAAAACTTACGTTGAGATTATTGAAGAATAAAAATTAGGCAACTACTTTTGGAGCTAAGTGCCAACCACTTTTTGAAGGATAATTACGTTTAACATATTCTTTCCTCTTTATCGATTTCCATTTTTTGAAAATATAGTATTTTCGAGGAAGATAAAGAGTTAGATTTCCTCCGTACATAAAGTTTACTAGTTTTTCGCAGTCATCTACATAAAAATAAATGGCATAAATATCCATTTTCTTTCCAGATTGTTTATGGATGGTTTTTTCAAGAATTTTCAATTTTCTTGAAAGTCGCTGATTAAGGTTAACGAGAAAAGAAAAACTACTACTTAATTATCTTTGCCTTAATCTGTGGTGTTCCATTAACTTTATAAATATAAACTCACCCATCTCCATCAAAAAATCTTCTTAAAAAATCGGAAAAATATTCTTCTGGGACGTTTATTGTATCTAAAGTAAAGGTTTTTCTTGGTCGAATTCCGAGAGTTAATAGGTCTTTGCATATTTTTTGAGATCCAATTTGAAGACGATAACTTTTCTTCTTTCTACCGCTATGTTTTATTCCAATTTTTTGTTGAGCTTTCATTGCCTCCTTGATTTTTTTTCAAAAGTTTAAAATCTTTGCTGGTAATGTCTAAAAAATATGGAATGTTTCCTCTTTTTCCAACCTGTTTTATCCCCAAATATCCATCGACGGCAATTACTCCTAAAACATAACTCATCTCAGGAGTCCATTGACTAAAAAATTTTTCATTAATCGATAATTTAGCCACGTCTGTGCCGCGGGTGGGATTTGAACCCACAAGGGGTTATTCACCCCAAAGGGTTTTAAGCCCTTCGCGTATGCCAAATTCCGCCACCGCGGCAACTTCTTCCTCATTCGCTATCTAGAGGCCTAGGTGGGACTCGAACCCACGTAAGCTGTTTTGCAGACAGCTCCCTGAACCCCTCGGGTACTAGGCCACACTTCAATTTTACTCATTTTTTCTCTCTTTTCAACCTCTCCAAAATTTCCTCAATTCTCGCTGCCTCAATAACCTTTTTTTCTTTTTTAAACCTTATCATTGGAACCCTCTTTAAAACCAATCTTTGGTTTAACCTTCCTTGAATAAAATAAATTTCTTTCTCCAAAATTCTCAAAACTTCGTCGAATTTGCTTTCAGGATAGCAAGAAAAGAAAACTTTGCACTCTGTAAGATCTTTATTTGTCTCTACTCTGGTAATTGTAACCAGGGAATTTTTTGGAAAATCGATTTCCCTTTGTACAATCTTTGAAAGTTCTTCTTTGATCAAGGTATTTATTTTTTCAATTCTTCTCTCCATCAAATTTCAACTTTCTTTTTTTCTGTTTTAAAAACATTTAAAATATCTCCTTCCTTTATTCTTGCTTTCCCCTCATACAAAATTCCAATTTCTTCTCCTTTTTTTGCAAATTGAATATCTCTTTTTTCTTTTTGTAGGTTTAAAATTCTACCCTCACCTAATATTTCTCCGTTCCGTACAACCTCCAATAGTAAATTATTTTGTATCTCCCCTTCAATTACCTTCCCTCCGACGATTTGTCGATTTCCCTTTTTCCAAAATTCAACTAAAACCTTAACTTTTCCAATATCAATTCTTACAATTTCAGGTTCTAATATTTCTGACATTAGTTTTCTTACTCCTTCTACTAAATCGTAAATCAAATTAAAGATTAAAATTCTTACTCTTTGTCTTGTTGCCAATTCCATTGCTGGTTTTTCAACCTTAACTCTGAAACCCAAAATTACAGCCCCTGCTGTTTTTGCTAATTTTACATCTTCTTCGTCTATTTGCCCAACCTGAGATTTCAAGAGCCTTAAAACTACTTTTTCTGAGTTTAAATTTGCAAACACCTGCTCTACAGCTTCCTTCGTTCCTAAAACATCAGTTTTTAAAATTAAGTTCAAGACCTTCTGTCCTTCTTTTACTTCAACTGTCCCAATTTTTTTCTCAATCGGTTTTACGTATTCTTTTGCTTTTTCCAAATTTTCAAAAACTAAAAACTCCTCACCGATAATTGGGACATTTTCAAAACCAATTATGAGTGCAGCTTGTCCTGGAAAAATTTTGTCAATTTTTTTTCTTTGAGTATCTTCTAAAATTCTAACTTTTCCAAAGGTACTCTTCGTAGCAACAAAATCTCCTTTTTTTAAAATGCCTTCTTCTAAAATCGAAGTTGCAGTAGGGCCCCTTTTTGGATCTAAAAAAGATTCTACTATTACTCCCTTTGCAGGCTTTGAAATATCAGCTTTTAATCCTTCTATTTCAGCAATTAGTAAAATCAAATCTAAAAGGTCTTTTATTCCCTCTTTAGTCTTTGCTGAAGTTTTAACTTCTGGTATTTTTCCTCCGTAAGATTCGACCAAAACCCCTTCTTTTGCCAACTCTCTTTTTGCTTTTTCTGGGTTTGCAGTTGGTTTGTCAATTTTGTGGAAAGCAACAATTAAGGGAATTTTGGCTTCTTCTACACATTTTATTGCCTCTTTTGTTTGCTCCTTCACTCCCTCGACGCTGTCTACCACCAAAATAGCAATATCTGCAACTTTCGCGCCTCTTGATCTCATTTGGGAAAATGCCTCATGGCCTGGTGTATCTAAAAAAGTGATTTTCTTCCCATCTTTTTCGATTTCAAAAGCACCAAGGTGTTGAGTAATTTCTCCCCCTGGTTTTTCTTCTTTAAATTCAATTTCTCTGATTGCATTCAAGAGACTAGTTTTTCCAGCATCAATGTGGCCTAAAATTACCACTACTGGTTGCTTTGGAATTTCCTTTTCCATGTTTTACTAAATTAATAGCTTCAATTTCTTCTTTTGAAAGGTTAAACTTTGATTTTCCTCCTACTTCTTTAAAAGGATTAAACCTAACGATCCCAACCTTTTGGATGTTAAATTTCTCTTTTTCTTTCAAATTTCCAAATTCTTTCAAAACTCTTTCAAATTCCTTTTTCAATTGATTAAATTCCCTTAAAAGATCCTCCAAGCTTTCTGGTATTTTTTCCTTTTAAAAAGTTTAAACATGACTTGTAGACTGAATTGGCGGAGGGGGTGGGACTCGAACCCACACGCCAGAAATCTGGCACCGGTTTTCAAGACCGGCGGAATACCTATTATCCGACCCCTCCAATTCTCTAATTCACGAATAGTGGGCGCGTCAGGACTCGAACCTGAGACCTTCCGCGTGTAAGGCGGACGCTCTACCACTGAGCTACGCGCCCTTTCGCTCCGCTCCCCATAGGGTAGAAACCCAGAAAACCAAACAACCAGATAATCAGAAAACCATCTAGCCCAATGCCCTTTCCATCAAATATGCATTTTCTCCATTTGAATAATAATTATCAACCAATTCTATGATTTTAAAACCCAATGCCTGATAAAAATTAATCGCTTCTTTGTTTTCCTCTCTAACGTGCAAAAAAATCATTTTTATCCCTTCTTTTTTAAAATTTTCTAATAATTTTTCAATTAATTTTCTTCCTATTCCTTTTCTTCTCCATTCTTTTTTCACTGCTATTGAAATAATCAGTCCTGAGGTTTCATTCTTTTCACCGATAGTATAACCAACAATTTCTTTATTTATCTTTGCTACCAAAAATCCCTCCGGCCACTTTTTAAAAACTTCTAAAAGGTACTCTTTAGGAAAGGTTTCTTTCTTTTCAAAGGCATTCCTCTCTATTTCTAAAATTTCGTTCAGGTTCAATGGGTCAAATTTTTCAATTGATAAATTTTCCATTAACTTCTTGTGCCCCTGGAGGGACTCGAACCCTCAGCCTAGACGTTAGGACCGTCTCGCTCTGATCCTATTGAGCTACAGGGGCAAATTTTTTAGAGAATTCTTGAATAAGAGTAAGCATTTTTCTTGAAAGAGAAACATCGCTGACTATGACTCTACACATTCCATAAGGATACTTTTGGAGACTTTTACTCTCTGGGTTTAATTTTAACAATTCAGGGCCTCGAAGGTTTTCTCTACTAATGCCAGTTATTTTCAACCAAAATTTCTCTGCTTTCTTTACATTTCCTTTTTCACTTATCCTTACCATTATTTTAAATTTATTTTCTGGCACTTTTAATATTTTATTAAAAAATTCCATCATCAACATAACCATCTGAGGATCAGTATTTGTAAATTCCAAATCTTTTTCTCTTCGAGTGCCTTCAGCCCAGTAAAGTAAAATTCCTGAAAGAAGCAAGAGTGTTTCTTTATCAAGATTTATTAAGTTAGTAATTTTTTCTTTTGCCCAGCGCTTAGCTTCCTTTTTGCTTTGGGCAAGGTTTTCCTTGAGTCTTCGAATAAGAGGTGTATTTCTTTTTTTCTCTATTAATCTCTCCTTTTGTTTTCCCGTCAATGGAATTTCTCGGCACCATCTCGAAATTGTACCTTTACCAACTGGAATGTGTCGTAAAATTTCCTGATAAGAAAGTCCCTTCCGTCGCAAAGCTATGGCTTTTTTGTACAGTTCCAATTTCTTTATCATCTACAAATTTTAACAATTTTCTCCTTGTTGACAAGAGGAATTAATGATAAAATGAATCCATGCCAAATAAAGGACCATTTGTCGAGATTGCCAAAAAAGTTTGTCCTGGAGTAATTACGATTGTTATCACAAAAGACCTTCCAAAAATTGAAGGTTTTTATTTATTTCCTCTTTGGGGCGAAGAATTTATTTTCCCAAAATTCAAAAAGGAAAAAGAAAGAACAAAAATTGGAGGGGGATCTGGATTTATAGTTTCACCAGATGGCTATGTTTTAACCTGCAACCATGTGGTTTCAGATCTAAAAGCAGATTACACTGTAATTTTGGATCCAAAAAATAAATTTAAGGCAAAAGTTTTGGCAAGGGATCCCTTAGTTGACATTGCGGTTTTAAAAATCGATGGAAAAAATTTACCCTATTTGGAATTGGGTGATTCAAATAAAGTTGAGTTGGGAGAACAGGTTTTAGCAATTGGAAATCCTTTGGGAGAATTTGAAGATACGCTTTCTGCAGGAATAGTATCTGGGTTATCTAGAAAAATCACAGCCTATGGAGGAATGCCTTTTAAAGCCACGAGTTTAAGAGGCTTAATTCAAACTGATGCAGCGATCAATCCTGGAAATTCAGGAGGTCCTTTAGTGAATATGGAAGGAAAAGTTATTGGAATTAACACTGCAATGGTAATGGGAGCAGAAAACATCGGATTTGCAATTCCAATAAATTATGCAAAGCCAATTTTGGAAGAGGTAATGAAATTTGGAAAAATTAGAAGACCGTTTTTAGGAGTAAGATATGTAATTTTAAATGAAAATTTAGCAAAGCTTTATAAACTTCCAGTAGCCTATGGGGCTTTAGTTACTAGAGAATCTTTTGGAGAAAGGGCTGTGGTGAAAGATTCTCCTGCAGAAAAAGCTGGAATAAAAGAAGATGACATTTTATTGGAAGCTGACGGAGAAAAAATTACAGAAGATAACACTTTAGCTGACGTTCTATCAAAGCATAAAGTCGGAGATGAAATTGAATTTAAAATTTTAAGGGGGTGGATGGAAGGAAAAAGAGAGGAAATTTATCTCAAGGTGAAATTGGAAGAGAAAAAATAATTGATTTTTAAAAAATTTCTGGTAAAATTAGTATAGCTGGTTAGTTATTTGGTTTTTTGATTCAAGTCCCCGTAGCTCAACTGGATAGAGCACGGGCCTTCTAAGCCTGAGATCTGGGTTCGACTCCCAGCGGGGACACGGTGGCCGTAGCTCAATTGGCAGAGCACCTGGCTGTGGCCCAGGTGGTTGCGCGTTCGAGTCGCGTCGGCCACCATTTTTATTTTTCTTTAAAAGGGTTAAGGTATCTTTTATGACTAATCTCTTCAAATTTTCGTTCCTTTTCTCTAAATTTTTCAACAACTCTTTTGTAGGTTTTTTCCTTAAAAACTTCAAATTTTAAACTTTTTTCTTCTTTAAAAGAGAGTGAATTTTTCAAGATCAAAAAGCCTAAAATTATAGAAACAAGAAAAAGAAAAAGAAATGTTGAGAAAAAATTTTCTACTAAAATTCTTGGTATTTGCGTGAAAAAGTTTTTTAATTTTCTTGTATTAATCTTCATTTTGTCAAAACTGAAAATGAGATCTCAAACTTTAAGTCATTTGAAGAAAACCTTTCGGTTTCTTCCTTCTTTAATTCAACCTCGGTTACTTTTTTAATATTTAACTTTTCGATTTGAGTGAGATAATTACAGTTTTCTATTCTTTCTATAAATCTAAAAACATTTTCTGGGAAACCAATTCCTTTAATGTGAAAAGAAAAAATATCTTTAGAAGAAGTTAAAATTGAAGTTTGACTTTGAATTTGCAAATCTTTTGCCATTTTTTCCAAAAATTCAACGAAATCTATAGGAATTTCTTTGTAGACAAAGGAACTTTCGAATTTTGCAAAATCTTGCTGAATTTGAGGGAGAAGGCTTTTAAATTTTTCAATTTCTTTTTTGCGTTCTTCGTTTTTTTTCAATTGTAATCTCACTTGAGAAATTTCTTTTGAAATCTCTTTTATTTTCTTAAAATGGGGTAAAATTAACAAAACGACAAAGGAGAAAAGAAAGAGAAGAAAAGAAATCGAAAGGAAAATTGTTTTTTTTCTTGTAGTCATTTTGATTTAAAACTCATTGAAAAATCAATCTCTGCTTCTTTCAAAAGAATTTCTGGCGAAAAAGAAACCTCTTTGTAATTTTCTTTCAGGGTTTTAATAAATTCCAAAAGGCTTGACCTAGTCTTTGAAAAAGCAGTAATTGAAAAATAAATTTCGCCTTTTTTATCAATTTTTACTTCTAATTCACTCAATAAAATATCGTTTGGAATTTTTTCAAAAAATTCCTCAATTTTGGGAAAAATAAAAATCTTCTTTTCAAAAAAATCATTAATTTTCACTAAAGTTTGATTGTAGTTTTTAATTTCTTTTTCAACTTCTAAAATTTTTTCTTCTTTTTCGAGAAAGGTTTTTTGAGATTCTAAAATGCTCATGAGATAAAATTTAATGGAAAGCAAAATAAGAAAGAAAGAAAATAAAAAAAGAAGGGCTAGAATAAAAAGGTTCAAAATTATGCGAAGGTTTTCTTCCTCTTTTAGTTCCTTTATTTGTTGAGGTGGTAATAAATTTATCATGTTCCTCGCAGGGCTAAACCAATTGCGGTAGTAAAACTTAGAGATTTTTCTTGTGGAAATTTTTTCACTTTTCCAACGTTTACCCAGGGATCTCCATGTTCAACTGGAATTTTGAGTTCTAATTCGAGAAATTCCTTTAGACCTTTAAGATTTGCGCCTCCTCCAGAAAGAATTATTTTTTTAATTTCTTTTTCCTTTTGAAAAGGTTCTAGTACAGCATGGGCTTGATAATAATCGATATATTTTTTAATTTGTTGCACTAAATCAACCAACCCTGGAATAAGAGCCTCAAAAATTTTGCCTTTTAATTTTTCTACCATTGTTTTTTCTCCAATTTTAATTTTAAATACTTCCCCAATCCCCCCCATGATTTTTAATCTTTCTGCTTCTTCAAAACTTACTTTCAGGTTTTTTGCAATCAACTCAGTAAAATGAATACCTGAAACAGAAATTGAACAAGTAAACCTTACTGACCTTCCAGAAAAAATAATAAAAGAAGTTCTAGTAGCCCCCAAATCAATAATTAACACTGGAAAATTGGTTGTTTGATCCTTTATTAAAGCTCTAGCAATTGCTAAAGATTCAATTTCAAAGGCGATCGGTTTTAATCCTGCCTTTTTCAAGGAGTTAAAATAAGGATCTGCTACTCTTTTTGGAATTGCTGCCAAAAGGACTTCGCTTTGCCTTGGATGGTTTTGAATTTGAGAAATAACTTCGCAATCCAAGTAAACCTCGTTTATTGGTAATGGAATATAATTTTCCGCTTCAAAAACAATTGCTGATTTTAAGTCCTCCTCTGACATGAATGGCATTTTGATTACTTGTAAAAAAGCTTTTTCTTCTGGTAAGGAGGCTATCACATACTTTGTTGTGATTTTTTTTGTTAATTCTTTGATTTTCTTTGCCAATTTTTCTTCATCTTTAACTTCACAATTTTCTATTATCCCAGGTTCTATTTCACACTCTCCAAAAGAAATAACTGAATATTTTTGTCTTTCTTTTTTTAACATTAAAAATTTCAAAGATAAATCAGAAATATCCAAACCGAATGCTTTTGGTTTCAAAGATAGAAATTCCATAATTCAATTATACCTCATTAATTGGCTAATCTAAAATTTTTTAAACCTTGAAACTAGAGCTATCGAATTTTGAATTTTAGATAATTTTTAAATTTTTCAATCTCACAACTCTTCCCATTTAATAATTTTGAACTCAGAAGACAAGAAAGGAGTAAAAACTGGGGGCGCGTAGAGTAAATTTTTGTCTACCGAAGTCTCCCTATTCAAATACCCTGAACTAATATGTCCTCCTGGATTAACCCATTGAGTCCTAACCCTTCCTGAAGAAACTATCGATCCTGTAATTGTTAAAGAATTTCTCAGACAGTGGGGCGAGTATTTATTACAAGGATAGTGATTTCTTCCGAAAAATCCGTTTTGGGCAATAAAAATTCCTTTTAGATTTAAAACGTTAGAGGAATAAAGTCCAATCAAAAGATTGTTTTGAGAAATTACAGTTAATCCATCTACTTCGCTAGAACTTGCATATTCAATACTTCCTTGAATCCAAACGTTAGTTCTTTGACCTGTTCCAGTTAAATTAGCAGAGGCAATCGTAATTTTCCCTTCTATCGTGCTAGTTTGATTTTCATTGCCTATCCAGAGATTATCTTCGAAAAAAATCGCTCCACAATCTGAAGGAATGGTAAAGGTTCCCAAATCTACTTCAGACTTAATCACTGGTTCTTCAACAATACATTTTCTTGATTGACACTTGGAACATTCAGAAGAACAATCATCTCCTTGACAGATTATTTTATCGTTGACTATCGTACAAAGATCGTCTATCATTCTGATTTCAGTTACTCTTTTCACATTTATACGATCTTGATTAATTGAAATATGATAACCGTAAGCTCCAGAAGGACCAAAATATAAACCCAAACCTTCATCTTTGGTAATTTTTTTAATTTGAGCTAAATCAACAGTTATACTGTCAAAGTCAAAAGGAGGAATTGGAAATGAAAAAAGATCTCTGTTTGAATTTTGAGTAGTTGAGAAAACTCCAGGGCAAGTGCACTGTTGATTGATAATCTGGCATTCTGGAGGACAAAGTCCAAATCCATAACCTACTCCTTGAGGACCACAACCGAAAGAGGTAGTACAAACCCAGGTTGACTGAGCAGAAGAAACGCTAGAATAGTTTGTTCCGTCGAATCTAATTCCTCCGTTTGAATGATATGGACCTTTTATTACATGATCAGATCCTATCCAAACATTAGAGTTGAGAACGTAAGCATATTTAGCAACAGACTCTTTACCGTAAAGGGTAGAAATTTTCCTTTTTAAGTTTGGAAAATCAAAAGTGTAGCCAGTGGAAATTATTTTTTGTGAAATAAGTTTTCCACAGCTTTTTTTGCTTTCGAATTGAATTTCGAATTTTCCGATTTCTTTTCCCGAGATATCAGAATAATTCTTAGTGGTTGAACAATTTTCTATTTCATTATTCAAACACCATTTATAATATTCAAGACCAGCTTCTGCTATATTTAAAACTTGATGCCAGGCAATTCTTTGTTTTGCGGTTCTTAATTGAAACAAAATAAAGCTTAAAAGTCCTGTTAAAATTATCAGGAAAATAACTCCAAAAACTAAAACGTAGGTTGTTGTGATTCCTTTTTTCATTCTTTTAAATTCCTCAACTGAACGAAAGATTCTAGCTGATATTCGGTGGGGGGGCGGTTAGGATCTATATTGACAACTAAAAAAACTTTCATTACTTTTGTATCTTTTAATCTCGCAGGATAATCTTCAATTTTATTTCCGTTTTGGTCAAAGTATTCGAAAATTGGTGGTGTGTTTCTCACATAAGAAGTAATGACTGAAATTTTTTCTTGGTCTGGGGGATAAACTGGAGGGGAACCAATAGCTTTTGTTAGTCCTTTTTTCAATTCGCTTGTTTGTACTTCTTGAATAATCGTAAGTTCAAATTTTACTTTAAAAGAAATAGTATTTCCATCGCAAATTACATCAACACATCTTGATTCTATTCTTGGATTTGAACAAGAAGCCTGAGCTGTGATAGTTAATGAACCTGTTTTGGCAAAATCAGTAACATCGAAAGTTTTTAATCCTTCAAAACTGAGAGAACATTGGGAACATCCCGTGTCACAAATTGTGTGAGTTAATTGTTGTCCATTCACTGTAATTGTTAAATATTCATTAGGACTATTTAAATCTCCTCTTGCCATAACTTTCAAAGTAGCTGAGGTGATTGTTCCGTTTGTTTTGACAAAATTTTGAAAAGAAACCGAACAAGATCCTCCTTTTTGAGTACTTTGACATTCTTGTGTTAAGGTTTCAACTTGAATTTCTCCCAAAAAATATCTCACTCTTTCTGTTTTTCCATCGTTATCAACGTCTGAATAAAAAATAAATTCTTTATCTCCTGCATACTCTATTGGATAAGCACCATTTTCTCCTTCTCTGGCTTCTCTAATTTCTTTTACCATTCTTTCAATTCCCCGCCTTGCCTCTTCAATGGCAAGAGACTGTTGCCATTGATAAGAATGCGTTCTATAGAGTATTAAAATCGCTCCAGAAACTGCTGCCATTAAGGTAGAAAAAACAAAAATGGCAACTATTGTCTCAGCTAAAGTAAATCCTTGTGAAGAATTGATTAAAGAATTCATTTTTTAATCTCTTGATTCTAATTTTATAATTTTTGTAGTTTTTCCCGAGACTACTAAAGAGGTTGAAGTAGAATAATATCCTGGAGCTTCAACTAAAAGATTATAAGTTCCTCCGCTCAAAGGGAAAAAGATTGCTTGTCCGTTAAGGTTTGTAATTTCAACTGCCTGAAAACCAGTTTTTGATAAGGTCGCGGTAGCAAAAGAAATGGGCGCTAAAGTTTCTAGATCTTGAACAGAAATCAAAAGAGAGTTTTGGGCATCGAGGTGGAGATTCAACGTTAGATCAGTATCTGGAGACAAAAATACAGGAATGGAGGGAAACGAATTCACCACTTCCAAACTTTGATTATCTTTTTTAAAATCTGAAAAGCTGTAGGTGTCCCATTCTAAGTCTGAAAGTTGAATTTGACCTTGGGAATTTGTAAGTGTAGTAGTAGAGAACTTATACACTAGATTCTCGTTAGCATCTTTGCCGATAATCTTTTCTCCTCTTAAATTAAAACTGACGTTTGGAATTGGAATAGCTGCTGAGCTCTGCCAAGAAATTTGCCAATCATAAAGAATAGGAGTTTGAGAGATTGAGTTTGTCGAAAAATTAGCTCTTATTTTTAAAGCGGGATAACTAGTGGTTGAAAGGCTTGATAAATCCACAGGACTATTGTCAAACCCTTGAGAATTTCCCGGTAAATCAGAATCTGGAATCAAGACCCATTCAGTTCCTGAGGCAAAATAGATTTGATATTTTAAGTCTGTATTGGCTGGCTCTTCATCGGTAAATTCAAGTTTTCCCCATTTTATTAGGGTGGTCGGAGAAATATCAATAGAGAACAAGTGGCCAAAAGGAAAATAGCCTTCGCTAGTAGTTGCCAAAATCACCTTTCCCTCCCCAATGCTCAGATTTTCTTTATGGGAGATTTTACTTTCATCTAAAAATGAATCTGAGAAAAAATCTTCGCTAAAAGTTGTTAAAGTATTCACTTTAATTGTAGAAACTTTATCAATAAAAAATGAAATTTGGGTTATCTGGTTTTCGAAAACAATAGGATTTGGTTTTTCTGGGATCGCAATCTCTTCAATCGAATAAGTTCTTTCGCTTGAATACCCATTTTTTGAAACAACAACTTTATAGCTTCCTGGAACAAGGGGAATATCGTACTTTCCGCCAGAAGCTACAAAAACACCCTTGAGATTTCCCTGTAGATCGTAGATTTCGATCATTGAAGATGTAACGAATTCGCCCACTGCATTTAACACGTTTACTGAAAGAACGCCTATGGATTGTTGTGCACAGAGTGCTAACTCTTCGCTTTTGCTTTTGGGCATTATATCAGCGTTTAAAGTTACTTCCCCTTTTAAAGCTCCAGAAAAAGAAACTTTAATTTCTGCTCTTTTATAATCAACTAAGCAATCCTCATCTTCATCTGAAGGATCTGAAATTAGCATTATTTTTCTTTCAATCTTGTACTCAATGCCGTTTAAAATGGTTGAAGTAGAAGCCTCCAGGGTGCCAGAAGCATAAGGAGCCCCAGCTCCTATTGTTCCAACATTAAGATAGGGCATATTTCTAATTTTTTCGAGTTCACCTTGAGCAATTTGAGTGGCAGTAATTTTTCTTTCAGATAAACCAATAACTTTAAAACTTAATTGATAAGCTCCAAAGATTCCCAAAAAGACAATTAATATCAAAGCTATACTCACTATTACTTCAACAAGAGTAAAACTTTTGAAAAATTTGATTGTTTTGGGCATTTCAAGAATTAAAAAAATTCTTTTTATTAATTATAGCAAAACTTTTTAAATGCCTTGAAACAAAAAGAAAATTTAATAAAAATTAAACTAGAAAAATGCAAAAGATATTTTTTACTATTTTTGTTTTAGGGTTGTTTTTTCCGTTTTTCTTTGTAGAGGGAGGATCTTATAAAGTAATCAAAACAAAAGAAGGAACTAACGATGTAGAATATGAATTTGAGGTAGAATATGAAGGATTCATTCCCTGTGGAAAATGCTTGAATGTAAAAAGTGGAAGTCCTCCTCAACAAAAGTTCGAAGAAGAAAGATGCGGGGATGGAAAAAAGTATATTCCTTGTCAATTTTGTCATTTTTTTATTTTAATTTCTGACTTAATAGAATTTTTCTATACTAGGCTTTTGTGGTTGATTTTAGGTGCTTTGATAGCTATTTTTGGATTTTTACTCTTTATTTCAGAAGTTTTCCCGGAGGTTTCTGAAAGCTCTCTTAAGGGGCTTCAGAAAATAAAAGAAGGAATAAAAACCATCTTTCTTTCTATCTTTTTTCTTTTGATTTTGTGGTCCTTGATAAAATTATTTTTTATCGTTATCGGTGCTGCAGAATGGACAGGTTTAAAAGAGTGGTTTAAAATTTCTTGTACCGTAAAAGAAATTTCCTTGGCGTTTTTACCACCTGAAGTGGAACCTCCCCCCTTACCTATAGGAAGTGCTCCTGTTTTCTCAAGTTGTCCTGTAGATATGGGAAAAATTGTTTCACCTTTTGTGTGCAGATTGCATCCAATATTACACTCCTGGAGATGGCATTGTGGAATTGATATAGATGATGGTATGGGAACACCTATTAAAGCAGTTGCCAAAGGAAAGGTAGTTTTTTCTGGTTGGATGCGCGGATATGGCGATATAGTAATAATTAAACACGATAATGGATATTCTACTAGGTACGCTCATTTGTCTTCAAGGTTAGTATCAAAAGGTCAAGAAGTGAACGCAGGAGATGAAATTGGGAAGATGGGAAACAGTGGACTTTCTGGAGGACCTCATTTACATTTTGAAGTAAGAAATCCTAGAGGCGAAGCTTTAAATCCAGAGCCTTTTCTAACCCATTGTTCTTATAGAATAGTGTACGATCGCAACAGTCCAAAGTATGATTGGGATGGTAGTTCTTGCGGAAGTTATAGGTGTAGGTAATCAAAATTTATGCTCTTATGACCAATAAAAAATTCATAGGTTTAATCTTAATCATTATCGGTGTTTTAATTTTTTCCTTTCCCTTTTGTTTATCTTTTTTGAGACCAAAATCACCAAGAATTTCAGAAAAAGCCAGAAAATTTTATTTTGATTACTTTGAAATTCCAGAGAGGGTAGAAAAGATTTTTTTTCAAGAGTACTCCCCTTCGATTTCAACAAAAGATAAAAAATTTGCTCAAGATGTTAAAAAAGCACAAGAAATCGTGCCTTTTGAAATTTTAATCCCAAAGAAAAGAGATTATTTTGTAGTTGATCTTATGGGTTTCAGGGGTGTAGAAAAAGGCACTGAAAAATTCTACGGTGTGTTTTTATCTAAAAAGGGGGCTTTTGATATCTTTGTTGAACCATATCTTATTCTGGAAAATTTAGAATCAATGTTTCCTGAAAAACCAGAAGAAATTTCTTTTAAGGGAAAGAAAGTTTATTTTTGGAAATTTGAAGCATCAAACCTAATATTGTTTGATACAAGGGAAATAGGAGGAATAAAATATCTTTATTTTTTGGGTTCCCCAGAATTGCCAAAAAAAGATCTTTTTGGTGTATTAAAGGATATTTTAAAATGATTTTACTTTATCACTTCAACCATTGAATACATTGGCTGAACCATTGAAATTGCAAAAAACCCAACTGCTGCTCCTACTATTAACATTAACACTGGCTCAATAACAGAGGTTAAATTTTTGGCGGTATCTGAAACTTCGCTTTCATAAAAATCTGCAATCTTTGACAATACCTCAGAAGTTTCCCCTGTTTCTTCACCAACTTCAATCATTGAAATTAGAGTCAAAGGATAAATTTTTTTATAAGGTCTTAAACTTTCTGACAATTTTTCTCCTCTCTTTACTTTCTCAACTGTCGAAAGTAGAGCTTCTTTATAAAAAACATTCCCAAGAGTGTTTGCAGTAATTTCTAAAGCTCTTGGTAAAGAAATTCCGGCTGAAAGTAGAGAACTTAAAGACCGTGCGGTAACTGCTGCATTTGATTTCCTGACCAAAGAAGAAAAGATAGGAAAAGATAGAAAAATTCTATCAAAGATTCTTTTTCCAATTTTCGTTCTTGAAAATTGAAAAAGAAAGAAAATAAAAATGAAAATGCTAATGATAAAAATCAAAAAATTTTTCTGTAAAAAAACTCCCAAAGAAATTACTATTCTGGTGGTTAAAGGTAGTGTAACTCCTAATTCATTAAATGTTTCTGCCAATTTTGGAATAACCATCACTAACATTAAAATTCCAATTGCGATTAAGGCACAAACTATCACTGCAGGATAAATCATAGCTCCTTTAACCTTAGATCTCAGCTCGTTTTCTCTTTCCATTTGTCTTGCTAAAATATCCAGTATTTCTTCCAACCTTCCCGTCTCCTCAGCAACTTTGATCATGCTTTGATAGAATTCATTGAAAATTTGAGGAAAAAGAGATAAGGCATCTGAAAATTTTTCGCCTTTGATGATTCTCTCTGAGATTTTTTCTAGGGCTTCTTTAAATTTTTTGTTCTTTGTTTGTTGAGATAAAATTGAAATTGCCCTAGGTAGGGGAACCCCAGCAGAAACCATTACCTTTAAATTCCTCGTAAAAAACATTTTTTCAGAAAGAGAAACTCCAAAAAAGGGAAGAAAAAACTTGAATTTTTCTCTTTCTTTTTTCTGTTCGGCCTTGATTAAGATTAGACCTTTTTCTTTTAAAATTTTTGCTAATTCAAATTCATCTCTTGCCTCCAAAACTCCTTTTTCAGTTTTTCCTTCAAACGATTTGGCAAAAAAAGAATATTTTGGCATCAATTAAATTTTAACATAAAATTAAAAAGATGGAGGAAAAAATAGAAAATTTAAGTTATTTAAAAAAGAAAGATATCACCAGACTAAAAAAACTCGGAATAGAAACCATCGAGGATTGTTTTTATTATTTTCCAAACAGATATGAAGACTTTTCAAAAATTTCAAAGATTTCTGAGGTAGAAATTGGAACTCCAGTTACTCTGCAGGGGAAAATAGAAAGAGTAAAAAACTTATTCTTAAAAGGCGGAAAAATTTTAACTGAGGTTGAATTTTCAGATTTTTCTTCAAAGATGAAAGCCATTTTTTACAACCAGCCATTTTTAAAGAATATTTTTAAAAAAGGAGAGTATTTTTCCTTTTCCGGAAAGATTGTAGAAAAAGGAAATAATCTTTTTCTTCAGCATCCGATCTTCGAAAAAATACCAACTTTTCCTTATTTTAACCTTCTGCATACTGGAAAAATCATTCCAGTATACCCTGAAACAAAAGGAATAACCACAAAATGGATAAGAGAAAAACTTGCGTTGATTATAAAAAAAGAGGTTTGGAGAGCTAAGGAGTTTTTACCAGAAAAATTAATTCAAAAGTTAAACCTACTTTCTCTTAGAGAGGCAATTTTGAAAATTCATTTTCCAAAAACAGAGGATGAGATAAAAGCTTCTAGATTCAGGTTTGCTTTTGAGGAACTATTTTTATTAGAAATTGAAGTTTTAAAGGAAAAACTAAAAATTAAACGAAAAAGGGCTTATTCTCTAAAGATCCAAACTGATGCAATAAAGGAATTTATCAAATCTTTGCCTTTTGAATTAACCAAATCTCAAAAAAAAGAAACTTGGAAAATGTTAAAAGAAATGGAAAAAGAAATCCCAATGAACAGATTATTGCAGGGCGATGTTGGGTCTGGAAAAACTCTAGTGGCTACGATCTTAGCCTTAAATTGTGCAAAAAACGAGTGTCAATGTGCTATGGTTGTACCCACAGAGATTTTAGCTGCCCAACATTACAAAAGAATTCTCAAGTTATTAGGTTCTTTTGAAACCAGGATTGCAATTTTAACCAAAGGTTATTTTGAATTTGCTGGACACAGGAAGAAAAAAGAAGAAATAATTCACAAAGTCAAAAAGGGAGAAATAAAAATTTTAATCGGTACCCACTCTCTTTTTGAGGAAAAAATTGAGTTCCAAAAATTAGCCCTTTTAATTTTTGATGAACAACATAGGTTTGGAGTAGAACAGAGACGAAAACTTTTAGAAAAACAAAAAATTTTGCCGCATTTTTTATCAATGACTGCTACTCCCATTCCTAGAACCTTAGCTCTTACAATCTTTGGAGATTTGGATATTTCTTTACTTGAAGAATTACCTTGCGGAAAAAGGGATGTAGAAATTAAGGTTATTTTGCCGAGTGAAGAAAAAAGGGTTTTTGAATTTATAAGGGAAAAAGTAAAAGAAGGAGAGCAGGTATTTTTTGTTTGTCCAAGAATTGAATTTGTTCAAAAAGGAAGACTTTTTTCAGAGGTGAAAACCGTAAAAGAACAGCATTCTTTACTTAGAAGAATTTTTCCTGAATTTAAAATAGGAATTTTACATGGAAAAATGAGCACCAAGGAAAAAGAATTGGTGATGAAACAATTTGAAGAAAAATATCTGGATATTTTAGTGGCTACAAACGTAATTGAAGAAGGAATTGATTTACCGGGGGTTAATATCCTAGTCATTCAAAACGCAGAGAGGTTCGGACTTTCTCAGCTTTATCAATTGAGTGGAAGAGTAGGAAGGTCTGGGAAAAGAGCTTTTTGTTTTTTGATTTCCCATTTACCAACTAAAAAATCAGCTCAAAGAATTGAAGCTCTGTTGACCTCAAATAATGCCATAGAATTGGCCGAAAAAGATCTAGAAATCAGAGGTCCGGGAGAACTTTTAGGAGAAAAACAAACTGGAAAATTGGACTTGAAAATTGCAAAATTGGCTGATTTGAAAATGGTAGAATTAGCAAGAGAAAAGGCAAAAGAAATTTTAAAGGAAGATCCAAATTTAAAATATTATCCTCAATTAAAAGAAAAGCTAAGCAAAAGAAGAAAAATTTACTTTGTTTAATTATTCAATGATTACTCTCAAAACCTCTTCAATGGTAGTAATTCCTTGAGCTGCCTTAACAAAACCATCCTCAACCATCGTTCTCATACCTTCTTTTTTTGCTTGTTCTTCAATTTCATCAGCACTTGCTCCCTTTAGGATTAATTCTTTAATGCTTTGAGTAACAGACAAAACCTCAAAAATCCCAATTCTTCCTCTGTAACCCTCTGGGCATTCTTTAGTTGGTTTTGGTCTATAAAACGGAATTTTTGTAAGAGGTTGGTTTGCTTTTGCTAAGCCTTCTTCTCTTAAAATCTTCAAAACTCTTTCTAAGTTGCAGTACTTGGAAAGATGATTTAATTCATTTTCTTTTAAATAGTATTTTACTTTTTCCCCACAAAGCTTTCTAACTAACCTTTGGGCAATTATTAAATTTAAGGTTGAAGCAATCAAAAATGGTTCCACCTTCATATCGATTAATCTTGGAATAGCCCCAGCAGCAGAATTGGTGTGCAAAGTTGATAAGACCAAATGGCCAGTTAAAGCTGCGTTCACTGCTAAAGATGCAGTTTCATTATCTCTTATTTCTCCAACCATAATAATATCTGGATCTTGTCTTAATAGGGCTCTCAATCCTGCTGCAAAAGTAAGACCTATTTTCGGATTGACCTGAGTCTGGTTTACTCTTGGCATTCTGTATTCTATTGGATCTTCTATTGTGCAAATATTTACTCCTGGAGTGTTTAAAATTCCCATCATTGAATATAGGGTTGTAGTTTTTCCAGAACCAGTAGGGCCACAAACTAGAATCATTCCAATTGGTTTCTTTAAATTGTCACGAACATCCTCTAAGGCTTTTCCCCTCAACCCAAGTTGGTCTAGGGTGAAAGCCCGAGCAGTTTCTGGCAAAAGTCTCATTACCACTTTTTCTCCATCAAAAACTGGCATAATGGAAACTCTGATTGAGTATTTATATTCTGGAGTTTCAATTTTAAACCTTCCATCTTGTGGGAGTCTGTGCTCATCAAGTCTTAAATTAGAAAGCACTTTAATTCTGGCAACGATCCCAGAGGCTGCGATTTTGGGAAGAGTCATTGCATCCCTTAAGATTCCATCGATTCTGTATCTAACTAATACTTCTTTTTCCGTGGGTTCAATGTGAATATCAGATGCTCTTTGTAAAATTGCATGCTTTATTAAAGTATCAACAATTTTGATTATCGGAAGTTCCATTGCCATCTTTTCCAATTCTTCTCTCTTTTCTTCAAATTTTTCTTCTTCCTTTAAAGTTTTAATCTCACCCACTTCTTTTTTGATGATCTCTCCAAATTCTACTTCTAAAGTTTTTTGATACTGCCTTAAAGCATGCTTTATAGATTCTTGGGTGGTCAATCTTGGTAAAATTCGATAAGGTAAGGCTTTTTTCAAAAATTCAATTGCCCTCAAATCTTCAGGATCCACCATCGCAACTTCCAAATCGTTCCCTCTTTTTCTAAAAGCGATAACGTTGTTTGCTCTAGCTACTGGTTCTGGGATAATTTTCAAAACCTCAAGGTCGATGATTTCTTTTTCTAGATCGACAAAAGGTATTCCTAAAATATAAGCTTTCAATTTTTTCAAATCGCTTTCAGAAATTATGCCTTCTGAAACTAAAATATCTTCTAGCTTAACTCCTTTTTCTTGTGCTTTTTTTAAACATTCATCAAATTGATCTGCGCTTATCAATCCGGCATCTATCATGAATGCCTTTAATTGTTGGGGTTCTACTCGCATTTTATTCTTCTAATGCTTTTTTCACTTTTTGAATAACCTCCTCTAAGGAGTATTGGGCTTTTACCAAGTAGGTAGTCGCTCCTAATTCGATTGCTTTTTCAACTGACTCGATATCTTCAAGATTGGTCAATACTATGACTGGAATTTCTTTGGTCACCTCATCCTTTTTCAATTTCTCTAAAACTTCGAATCCATTTTTTCTTGGTAATATCAAATCTAATAAAATTAAATCTGGTTTTTGGGTTTTTGCAGATTCTAAGCCGGTTTCTCCATCAAAGGCAGAGATTAGCTCATAACCTTCTTTTTCTAAGATGTCTTTAAAAGTCTTTTGAAGGGCAGATTCATCTTCTATGAATAAAATTTTTTTCATTTTTTTATTGGAAGGGTAAACCAAAATGTCGACCCCCTTCCCTCTTGACTTGTAAAACCAATTTTACCCCCCGACCTTTCAACTATTGCCTTCGCAATAAAAAGACCAAGACCAGTGCCCTGAGTAGTGTACTTTAATATATTCGAGCTTCTAAAGAATTTCTGAAAAATAAATTTTTGTTCTTCTTTTGGAATTCCTACCCCATTGTCTTTAACTTCAAAATATACAAATTTTTTGTCTCTCTTTATTTTTATCTTAACTTTTCCTTTTCCTTTTGTGTAGCGAATTGCATTATCTAACAAATTTTCGATTACTTGCCTTATTTGATGCCTATCTCCATAAATTTTTGGTAAATTTTCTTCAGTAAAAAACTCAATCTCACAATTTGAGGCTTTAGCAAAGGATTCAAATTGTTGAATTATTTCTCTTGTTAGTTCTTCCAAGGAAAATTCTTCTTCTTTAAAGGACAAACTTCCACCTTCAATTTTTGCAACGATTATTAAATCTTTAAGCAAGTTTTGCATTCTTTCTGAGTTTTCTTTTAAAATCTTGAAATACTCCAGTTGATTTTCGCTAATTCTACCTAACCTCCCAGACATTAAAAATTCAAGGGCCCAAATTAAATTCGAGAGGGGCGCTCTTAAGTGATGCGAGGCAATATTAATAAATTCTGATTTCATTTTATTAGCTTGCGCTAATTTTTCAAAAGAATTGACAATAAGAGTTGCAAGTATAAATAAAATTGCAGTAACTATTAAAACAATCAAGGCTACAATTCTGGGTTCTTCAATGAATTTTGTCCCAACAAAATAAGACAAAATTGCTGTTAGAGCAATAAGCATTCCCATAATTAAAAATAAAAAAGATGGGCATTGCCAAATTGAGACTCCATATTTTCTACATTGTTGTGGAATGTTGAGTTGTTCAAAAATCTTCATTATTCAATTATACGATTGACTTTAATAAAAGAAAATGGTAGATAAAATCATAACCGGGGTGTAGTATAACGGCAGTACGCATCCCTTGGGAGGATGTGGACTGGGTTCAATTCCCAGCACCCCGA
>Ga0197143_1000649_pt1 | contig 35094 bp, 28 predicted proteins | sample GBS70_MetaG_FD_148603 | JGI IMG/M metagenome (GOLD analysis project Ga0197143, IMG submission 148603) | Sediment microbial communities from Great Boiling Springs, Gerlach, Nevada, United States - GBS 70_MetaG | ecosystem: Environmental > Aquatic > Thermal springs > Hot (42-90C) > Sediment... | reverse complement strand
GCGAGGGTGTTCGAAAATACCCTTCTTGACACTTAGCCGCCCCACACAACGAAAACCACGCACAAACAATCACCCCCATCACCCCCCACACGCAACCACTGCGCCGAGTTCCACACCAACATCCCCCATACCCACACCTGCGCATACCCCCAACAGCACCCTACGCACCCCCTTGACTTTTTCGTCAACCAGAGGGTATTATAGAAGCGTAGGTGGCCCCATGGTCTAGCGGTCGAGGACGCCTGGTTCTCAGCCAGGAGGACGGGGGTTCGAATCCCCCTGGGGTCACCAAAAAATTTTATCTACTCCGTAGTGTCCGAAGATTGGGCGTAGCGCATGGGTGCGGCTGGGAAGGTGTTGCTGGGTCTGGGCGCGGCGTTGGTGGTCATTGGGCTGCTACTAATTGGATTAGAGCGGTTGGGCGTGCGCGGGTGGCGTCTGCCCGGCGATGTCGTCATTCAGCGCGATGGTTTCGCGTTCTATTTCCCGCTGGGTACAAGCCTATTAATTAGCATCGTACTGACCCTGCTGCTGACTTTCTGGGCGTGGCTGTCGGGGCGTGGGCGATAACGATGGACGCGAGCCTGTTTGACTACGAACTGCCCGAGTCGCTGATTGCACAAGAGCCGATTGAGCCGCGTGATCACTCCCGCCTAATGGTTCTTCACCGCGCAACGCAGACCATTGAGCATCGCCGCTTTTACGAACTGCCCGATTACTTGCAATCAGGGGATACACTGGTACTGAACGATACGCGCGTGTCGGCGTGGCGGCTGCAGGGTCGCAAGCCCACGGGCGGTCAGGCGGAGGTGTTTTTGCTGCACCCGCTCGCGGACGGACGCTGGCACGCGCTGGTGCGCCCAGGCAGACGCTTGCCCGAAGGCAGTCGCGTGCTGGTCGGCGACCAGCTGGAGGTGGTGATTGAGGGTAGGCTGGAGGGTGGGCTGCGGCTCGTGCGGCTACATAGCGACGAGCCCCTCGAACAGGTGCTACCGCGCGTCGGGCAGGTGCCCCTCCCACCGTATATCCACAAGCAACTGACCGATCCTGAGCGATACCAGACGGTGTACGCGCGAACGCCTGGCTCCGCCGCTGCGCCAACTGCGGGGCTGCACTTCACGCCTGCGCTGCTGGAACGGCTCAAGGCGCAAGGCGTACAGGTGGTCTTCATCACCCTGCATGTGAGTTTGGACACCTTCCGCCCCCTACATACAGAGCAAATCGAAGCACACAAGATGCACGGCGAATGGTACACGATTAGCCCTGAAGCAGCGGAGGCAATTAACGCCACGCGCGGGCGCATCGTCGCGGTGGGCACAACCTGTGTACGCACGCTCGAAAGCGCTGCCGTCGCACGCCGACAAGTGCGGCACGGCTCCGCCGAAACCCATCTGTACATCACCCCCGGCTACGAGTTCAAGGTCGTGGACGCGCTCATCACCAACTTCCATATGCCACGCACGACAATGCTGGTGCTGGTGAGCGCATTCGCGGGGCGTGAGTTCGTGCTGCGCGCCTACCAGGAAGCGGTGCGCGAGCAGTACCGATTCCTCAGCTTCGGCGATGCGATGCTGATCCTGTAGGGTACACTCTTGCAAGTGGCTGTTGCACGGAAACGGGTACGCCTGTACACAGACGGCTCGTCGATTGGCAATCCTGGCGCAGCGGGGCTTGCCTACATTATCACCGACGAGTCGGGCAATACGCTGGCAGCAGGGCGTGAGCCGCTTGGCATAGCGACAAATAATCAAGCAGAGTACCGTGCCCTCCTGCGTGGACTGGAGGCAGCGCGTCGGCTGGGCGCAAGCGAAATAGAGTGGTTCTCCGATAGCGAACTGTTGGTCAAGCAGTGGCAGGGTACCTACAAGGTCAAGGATGCGACGCTGCGGGGATTGATGCAGCAGGCGCGTCAGTTAGCGCAGGGATTGCAGGTTCGCCCGCACGCCGTGCCACGCAATAGCCTACCTGAAATGGCGCAGGTCGACCACTGGGCGCGTGGGGTCGCGCTGGGCGAACTCGACGCCCTTGTGCCCAAGCTGCCGCCGTCCCCACGCGAAGCCTTGCCGACCGAGGCACCGAACCGCCCCAAAAGGCGTAACAGTAAACCACTACAGCAACTGGAGCTCTTTTCGGGCAGTGGGGACGCTCAAAAAGACAACACTTGAAGCCCTCCTCATAGGCTCCCCCGTGAGCGGAAGCAACCGTAGAGCCGTGTCCATACCCAAAGTAAGGGGCGGACCGAATCACGGCGCAGTCGTTTGGGTATCTGGCTCCGACATGTAGGGGATCAGCAGCGAGACGCGCCGATTGGAGTAGTGGAATGGATCCATCGGGTTGCGCAGGCGCGTGTCGGCGTAGCCGCGCACCTCGGCGACCTGCCCTTTCCATAAGCCTGCGCTTTCCAGCACGCGCCGCGCCGCGTTCGCGCGATCAGTGGAGAGTTCCCAATTCGTGTAGCTGCCCCCATGGCGGTAGGGCTGCGCGTCGGTATGCCCCTCCACCACCACGCGGTTGTCCAACTTACCCACCTGCCGCGCAATCAGCTCCAACAGCCGTCGCGCAGCGGGCGTAATCTCCGCGCTGCCCGTCTTGAAAAACACAGGTTCCTTGCCCTCCAGCAGCTCGATGCGTAGCCCTTCCTCCACAAACTCGATCTTGACATGCTCTTTCAAGCGCGACAGTTCGGGGATGTTCGAAAGTGCGCGCTCTATGTACTGCTTGAACTCCTCCAGCTCCTTCCGCTCGGTTTTGCGGTCTTTTTTGAGGATGACTTTCCTATCTTTGGCAGCGCGGGGCATGTTCGGCGTGTTTTTGCCGCCTGGAGGCATGGCGTCATTAATGGTGAACACAGCCTCGCTTTTCGCACGCAACGCTTGCATGAACCCTACGGGGTCGCGGAAGTAAGCCGCGATTGCAGCGCGTGTCTTAGCGTCCAAGCCCACCAGCCACATCACCATGAAAAACGCCATCATCGCCGTCACGAAGTCGGCGTAGGCGACCTTCCATGCGCCGCCGTGGTGCCCGTGCCCGCCACCTTTCTTCTTGACGATGCGTATCTCGCCGCCGCCCTCTTTTGCCATCTGCGTACCCCCTTATGCCGCTTGTGCTGTGCTACCGCCGCCCTTGACCGCCTCTTCCATCTCTTGGAAGCTTGGGCGCACATGCGGCTCGATGCTGCGTCGTGCAAACTCGATGCAGGTCAGTGGCGCGTCGCCCCGCGCGAAGGCGATCAACGCCTGCCGAATGCACTGGTAATACTGCGATTCGGCGTGTGCGCTATGCTCCAGCGCAGCCGCCAACGGCTGGAACACACCATACGCCAGCAGCACGCCCAAAAAGGTACCTACCAACGCAGCAGCGACCTTGTGCCCGATGGTTTCGGGTCCTTGATCCAGGTAGCCCATCGTGATAACGACGCCCAACACTGCTGCGACGATTCCGAAGCCTGGCATCGCATCGCCGATTTTCGACAGCGCGTGCGCAGGACGCATCACCTCTTCGTGGTGCTTTTCCAAGTCGGTCTCGGTCAACTCCGCCAGCTCGAACGCGCCGACCGCGCCCGTCAGCACGACCTTCATCGTGTCGCACAGGAAGTCCAGCGCGTGGTGGTTACTCAGCAGGAATGGGTACTGCTGGAATAGCGAGCTTTCGTGGGGGCGCTCCACATGTTGCTCCAGCGCAAGTAGCCCCTCTTTGCGAGCGAGTGTGAACAGTGCAAACAGTGCCTGCAACAACTCTAAGAAGGTCTCTTTTTTGCTGTAGGGGCTACCTTTGAGTAAGCCGAGAATGCCTTTAATGATTGCCGAGATGACACTGGGCGGATTCGAGGCGACCAGCGCGCCCAGCCCCGCGCCACCGATGATAACAAACTCCGAAATCTGAATCAGCGCGGCGATCTTTCCGCCGTGCATAATGAACCCGCCGAACACCGCGCCGAAGACGATGATAAACCCGATAATCGTGGTCATGCCGCCCGCAAAGCCTCCACGCTGGGTTATTCCATGTGCACGCGAAAATTTGCATATCGGGGCGTTTAGTCCACACGCTTACCGCCCCAGTGCCGCCATCGGCGAGGACTGAATCTCCACCTCGCAGCCTAAGTAGAGTGACTGTAGTTGGTGCGGGCTAAGCTGTAGCGTCTCGCTTACCCACGAAGGCAGGTCGAACCACCAAGTTTCGGGTGCATTGGGCTGACGCAGCAGGTGCGCCACGAAGTTCGCCAATACGACAACGGCAGTAAGCGGTGCATCGTTCAGTCCGTCTGCCGACTCCGTGTGATGGCAGCCGATAGCCTCTACCAGTTTTTCGGGAAAACCCCAGTGCAGGCTCACGGCGTATCCGACCTCCGCGTGGTCGCATCCGTATACTCGCTGCTCTGCCAAGAGTTCGGGGAACCCCTGTGCAAGGAGGTCTTCCACCTGTTCGTAAGGTGCGCCGCCGTGGCGATCCAGCAGAGGCTTGCCGATGTCGTGCAGCAGCCCCGCCGTGTACGCCTCGTCAGGCGAGACGCCCGTCACCTGCGAGGCAATCAGCCGCGCACACAACGCCGTGTCAATTGAATGGCGCCACCACTTGCCCCGGCGCAGGTTCTGACGATCGGTCTTGCCCACAAACAGGTCGAACACGCTCACCGTCATTGCCAGGTTGCGCACCGCCTTGAATCCCAGCAGCACCACTGCGTCCTTGATAGAGGCGATTTTGCGCGAGAAGCCGTAGTACGCCGAGTTAACCGTGTTCAGCACGCGCGTCGACATGCCCTGATCAATGCTGATCAATCGCTCCAGGTCCTTCACGCTGGCGTTGGGATTGTTCGTCAAGTGGATGATTTGATGCACGACCTGCGGCAGCGCCGCGAGATCTTTGACCTTCTGTACAACCGATTCAGCGTGTGTCCTCATGGTTGCCTCCTATCCGCTGTAGATGACGCGCACGACCTCTTCGATGCTCGTGCGCCCCAGAAGCACTTTTTGCAAAGCGTCGTCCTTGAGCAGGCGCAGCCCGTGTTCGACGGCGACCTTTTGAATGGCATGCGCCGCTGCATGCTTGAGGATCAAATCGCGCACGGGGTCAGACATCACCAGCAGTTCGTGGATCCCTGTGCGCCCTTTGTAGCCTGTGTTTTTGCAATACTCGCAGCCTTTGGCGCGGTAAATCGTGACCTCGTGCAGGTTCGGCGGGGGGGTGAAACCGTATCGAGTGAACTCCGACTCAGTTGGCTGGTATGGCTCTTTGCAGCGTGGGCAGAGCGTGCGCACCAGCCTCTGCGCCAACACGGCAATTAGTGCCGAAGCAATCATAAACGGCTCAACGCCCATCTCTATCAGGCGTGGTGGCGCACTCGACGAGTCGTTCGTGTGGAGGGTGGATAGTACCAGGTGCCCCGTGAGTGCGGCTTCCATGGCAATGGTCGCTGTCTCGCGGTCGCGCATCTCGCCGACCATGATGATGTCAGGGTCTTGGCGCAGCATAGCGCGCAGCGCGCTCGCGAAGGTCAGCCCCGCCTTCGGGTTCACCTGCACCTGATTGATGCCAGGCAACTCGTACTCAACAGGGTCTTCTGCCGTGATGATGTTCACCAGCCCCGTGTTCAGCCGCGAGAGAATCGAGTAGAGCGTGGTGGACTTGCCCGACCCTGTGGGACCTGTCACGAGGATGATACCGTAGGAGCGGCTGATGACCTCTTCCAGCTTGGCAAGCGTGTCGGGCAAAAATCCGAGTTTGTCCAGCCCTACGCGCACGCTGGATTTGTCCAGCACGCGCATAACGATTTTCTCGCCGTAGATGCACGGCAGGGTAGAGACGCGGAAGTCGTACTCGCGTCCGTCAATGGTCGCGCTGATGCGGTTGTCTTGTGGTACGCGCTTCTCGGCAATGTCCATGTTCGCTAAGATTTTGAAGCGCGAGGTGAGCGATGCCTGCACGCGCTTGGGCAACACCATCGAGTCGATCATTACACCGTCGATGCGATAGCGTACCTTGACGCAGTCGCGCGTCGGTTCAATATGGATGTCGCTTGCGCCGTCAGAAATTGCTTGGGTGATAATCATGTTTGCCAGTCGCACTACGGGCGCGTCGTCAGCAATTTCGCGCAACTTCTCCGCCGACAGCTCCTCATCGGCGTTGTCGTGGAGCATCATCTCGCTTTCGCCGAGGTCACGCATCAGCTCCTTGACGGTGTCCGAGACGGCGGAGTCGGTGCGGTAGAGTCGCCTGAGGGCGTTCTGAATGTCTTCTTCGGTGGCGATGGCGGCTTCGATTTCGTGCTTAGTGTGCTGGCGGATTTCGTCGATGGCAAAAATGTCCAGCGGATCCGCCATCGCGACCAGCAGGCGTCCGTTCTCTTTGGCGACAATTACGGCGCGGTAGCGCTTCGCCATCTCTGGAGGGAGCAACGAGGCGAGTTGCGGATCTGGCGGGGTCTCCACGAGGTCGACGAACGGCACGCCCCAGTGGAGTCCCATCACGCGCACGCGGTCTTTCTCAGTGATGTGCCCCAGCTGTACTAACAGATGCTCCAAGGGTAGTGGTACGCCTTCCTGCTGCTTTTGGAGCGCATCATGGAGCTGCTGCTCGGTGATTAGCCCCATTTGCAGAAACAGCTCGGCGATGCCAGCATACCCCGTTGCGCCTCCGTACCCCATCGTCAAGGGGGGTTATTCCACAAAACGGGAGTCAGTTTGCTTCGGCAGTGGGCGTGACCGTTGTCCACGCGGGGTAGGCTTCGTACGCGATGGTACCCTCGCCATAGCCGCTGCGTACTTAAGAGGCGTCCTGCGAGAAAAAAGCCCGAGCGCTTTGGAGAAGTCCTTTTCAGAACTGCTCTCCCACAGAGCGTCGCTTCGAAGCTTCGGAGCCCTGACCGACGTTGCCGCCGATCCAAAGGCGTCCTATCACTCCTCGAGTGGGCGCTCTGGTTCCGAGCGTTCCTATCCGCTGCTTGCGGTCGCCCTTGCTGGGGCACGGGCTTCCGCATTACTCCTCGCGCGCCTGCCGCGAGCTGCTTGCGCAGCACCGCAAGCGTAGACTGCACGAGGTTCCCAGCGGCAGGGACTTCGCCTCTGCACTCGGGCCATGCCGTCGGGTTTCCCCAACGGCACCTATATTATACCACATCGCCACCCAATTTGTCAAGGGGTCACGAGGGAATTTTTCGAAAATCGGGCGCCAGCAGCCCCAAAGCAGGTCTCAGGCATCGCACCTGACTCAGCAGCGCGTAAGGGCGTATAGTAGACGCGATTTCTCGAGCACACCGCCCCCCTTGACAAACCCCTGTAAAATGTGCTATAATGCAGTACACTACGCTGGTTCGCCCCGGCGTAGTAGCCCAACCTCAGAAAGGAGGATGTGTATGACGCGATGGAATAAACTGGTGATGAGCGTCGCTGCGGCGGCAGTCGTCGCGGGCGCGTACGCATCGGGCTGGAATGTAACAGTCCTGAGCAGTGTTGGCGTGCTGAACCCAGGTACTGCTGTCTCTATAGTGCCAACAACGATTATCTCGAACCCGCTGCCTCAAGTGACTTTCGACACGGCTGCTGGCGTGCCGAACCCGATTCTGGTCGGCGATGGCACGAGCTTTACGAACGGCACTTTCACGGGCGTCTACTCGATTAACGACTCGACGAACTCTAAGAACGCCTTGACGGGCTTCAACTTTGTCGTGAGCGGCTTTGTGCAGGGCACAGGTCGCATCGTCTGGTTCAAGAAGGTCGTAGACCGAGACACGAGTGAGGTTCTCTTCGACGGTACGGGCGTCTTTCTCGGCGGCGCGTATCCGGGCGGTAGCGACGGCTCGTTCAGTGTGAACACCTTCATTCCGCTCAGCACGCCGTCCAGCAACTTCACCGTGTTCGAGGTCTTCATTCTCGACATCGCGAGCGCAGATGCGCCTGGTGTTGACACGGCAGGGTTGCTGTTGGTAGAGCAGGACTGGGTGCCTGAGCCTGCGAGCGTGCTTGCGCTGGGTGCAGGTCTGGTAGGTCTGGTTAGGCTTCGCCGCCGCAAGAATTAGTTCCCATTCTCTCCGGGCGTAACAGAGTATAGGGCTGAGGACAAACGCCTCAGCCCATTTTTACTGCCTGAAGCGAGCCCCCGCGTGCTTACTGCATCGCTGCGGTGGTCAGGTCGCTCTCGCCCGTTAGGGGTAGGTCTTCGCCCTTGACGAACACGATTTCGTTGTTCTCGTTCAGGCGTGCGACGATGGTGTCGCCCTCCTCGAAGCGTCCGAGCAATAGCTGCTCCGAGAGCGGATCTTCGATAAGTTGTTGCAGCACGCGGCGCAACGGGCGTGCACCGTAGTTCGGGTCGTAGCCCTTCTGCGCCAGCAGTTCTTTGACGGCAGGTTCCAGCACCAAGCGCATGTTGTGCGCAGCGAGCTGCTCCTGCACGCGTGCGACCATGATGTCCACGATCTGCAGGATTTCGGCGCGTGTGAGCGGGCGGAACACGATTATCTCGTCCACCCGGTTGAGGAACTCTGGGCGGAAGAGTTTCTTCATCTCTTCCAGCACGCGGTTGCGCATCGCTTCGTAGGCGCGCGGGTCCTCGGGGTCGGTCTGTTTATCGCGGCGCAGCCCGATGCCCGCCTCTTCCACGATAGAGCGCACCCCTACATTGCTGGTCATAATGATGATGGTGTTGCGGAAGTCCACCACATGCCCTTGCGAGTCGGTGAGTCGCCCGTCTTCCATCACCTGGAGCAGCAGGTTGAACACATCGGGGTGTGCTTTCTCGATTTCGTCCAGCAGCACTACGCTGTAGGGCTGGCGTCGCACTGCTTCGGTCAGTACACCACCTTCCTCGTAACCGACGTAGCCTGGCGGTGCGCCGATGAGGCGGGAGACATTGAACCGCTCCATGTATTCGCTCATGTCGATGCGGACGAGGTTGTTCTCGTTGTCGAACAGGTAGGCTGCGAGGGCGCGTGCCAGCTCGGTTTTACCGACGCCAGTAGGACCGAGGAAGATGAAGACGCCCATCGGTCGCTTGGGGTCTTTGAGCCCAGAGCGGGCGCGTCGCAGGGCGCGTGCAACGGCAGAGACCGCTTCGTGTTGTCCAACCACGCGGCGGTGCAGTTCTTCCTCGATGTGCAGCAGCTTTTGTGCTTCACTCTCCACCAGTCGGGCGACGGGGATGCCTGTCCAGCTTTGCACGATATGGGCGACATCGTGTTCTGTGACGAGGGTGGTCATCTCTTGGCGTGCAGCAGCCCATTCGTCTTCCATCGCCTCGATGCGCTCTTGCAGGGCAACCTTGCGGTTTTCCAGCTCCTCCACGCGGTCGAGGTTGCCCTGTTGGCGCGCGCTGGCGATCTCTTTTTGGAGCATCTCCAGCTCGCCTTTGGCTTTGCGCAGCTCCAGTGGCGGTAGCGTCTGCTGCAGTTTCACGCGCGATGCCGCTTCGTCAATAAGGTCAATCGCTTTGTCGGGGAGGTAGCGGTCGGTGATGTAGCGGCTGGAGAGTTTGACCGCTGCTTCGACCGCGCTGTCGGTGATAATCACGCGATGGTGCGTCTCGTAGCGGTCGCGTAGCCCCTTGAGGATTTGGATCGCTTCTTCAATCGAGGGCTCACGCACTTGCACAGGCTGGAATCGCCGTTCTAAGGCGGCGTCGCGCTCGATGTACTTGCGGTACTCGTCTTGGGTGGTTGCGCCGATGCATTGTAGTTCGCCGCGTGCAAGGGCGGGCTTCATGATATTAGAGGCGTCAATTGCGCCTTCTGCCGCACCTGCACCAATTAGGGTGTGCAGCTCGTCAATAAACAGCACGACATCGCCTTGAGCTTTGCGCACTTCCTCCAGAACGCGCTTCATGCGCTCTTCGAACTCGCCTCGATACTTCGTGCCTGCAACTAATCCAGCCAGATCAAGCGAGACGATGCGCTTGTTGCGCAGCTGTTCGGGCACATCGCCTTGCACGATGCGCTGTGCCAAGCCTTCGACGATAGCGGTCTTGCCTACCCCAGGTGGTCCGACGAGCACGGGGTTGTTCTTGGTGCGTCGCGCAAGGATTTGCATCACGCGCTCGACCTCGTTGTGGCGTCCGATGACGGGGTCGAGCTTGCCTTGGCGTGCCATTTCGGTCAGGTCGCGCCCGAACTCATCGAGGGTTGGGGTGCGCGAGCGTTGCGGGCGCGACGAGGGCGTGGGTTGCCCTTCGTGCTCTTGCAGGCTCATCACTTCGCGGCGGGCGCGCTCCAAGTCGACACCAAGCTTGTGTAGCACGCGTGCCGCCAGACCCTCGCCCTCGCGGATTAAGCCAAGCAGCAAATGTTCGGTGCCGATGTAGTTGTTGTTCAGTTGCCGCGCCTCGTCGTAGGCGAGGTCGATGACACGCTTAGCGCGCGAGCTAAGCTGCATTTCTGCGCCATAGCGTGCCTCGCCACGCGTAGCGTAACGCTCAATCTCGCTGCGGATACGCTGTAGGCTCACCCCCATCCGATCCAGAATACGCGCCGCGACACTGTCCGACTCACGCACCAGCCCCAGAAGCAGGTGCTCGGTGTTGACCTGAGTCTCGCCCAGCCGCTGCGCTTCTTCCTGCGCGTAGAAGATCACCTTACGCGCACGCTCTGTAAAGCGTTGCCACATCATGCTCAACCCTCCAGCGCGGCATAGATGTCGCTATCGATTTGAACGATTCGTTACGATAGAATGTTTCCATACCGTCTCCAGCAATTCACAGGGAGACACCGTCGTCCGAATTATCGGCGACAGGTCCAAATTCTCCCCGCCTATATTGTAGCACAATTTGGGGGGTAGAATGCAAGGGGTACAGGGGAGATTAGAAGGGGCAGGGGGTATACTTGCGGGTAGGAAGATGGCGAGAGGCGCACGGGTACGAGAGAGCCAGCCTTTCTCTGTGCGGTTTCCCTCATGGCGCGTGGGGAACCGAGCAAGTGCGGTTCTCCTTGCTGGTCGAGAGAACCTTCGTGAGGGGGCTCATCGTGACTCTCCTGTATTTCGTGCTGCGCTTATGCTTCTGCTTTGCCCTGTCCTGCTGCTTTCCGCGTGTCAGGGGCGGCAGTTGCTGCGGGTGCGTGTGGACTTGGCGCGTGTGGCGCAGGCGGTTGCACTTGCACCCAAGCCGCTGCCGTCGGCGCAGTTGCCTACGCAGGCGGTTGCTGTGCCGCCCGACGCAGCAACGCTGCAGGGGCTGGAGCCGCCCGCGCCTGCCGAATCGCTGCGTCTGCGACGCGCCCTCGCGCTCGCAAGCATCGAGCAGCAGCGTGCCGCCGTGCGTGAGCGACTGCTGCAGGCGCGTCTGCAGGGCTTACCTGAACTGGAAGCGCGCTGGGTTGCCGAACTGCGCGCCGAGTACGACCTGGACGCCATACGCGCCGAACGCGACGCTGCATGGCACGAAGCGTTCCAACAGCACGGGCAGGCGCGGTTCCCGCTGCTGGTCGCCCTGATGTTCACCGCGCCCGACAGCGACGCACGACGCGAGGCGCAGGCGCGATTAGACCAGCACGACCGCGCATGGCGGCAACGCGAGCAGGCAATCGAGGCGGCGTACCAAGCACGGCTACAGCGTATTGAACAGGAAATCGCTGTGCGCGTCAACGCCCGTAGGCGCGAGTTTGTGCGCAACGCGGAGCAAGAGATTCAAGCGCAACTCGCCGCGCAACCCGACCCCGCCGACCTCTACTTGCCACCGCCGCAGACGCCGTCGCCCGCGCCCCCACGCAAGATATCCTTCCCGCCTATAAGCATCAGTCAGCCCGCGCGCGACCTTCACGATGCGCCTCGCGCCCGACTTGCCGACGCCCAACAGATGCGCCAAGCGATTCTGCGCCAACTCGCCCAGGAGTGGGCGCAATCCAACGGCTACACGCTCACCGACGACCCCCGCGCACCCGACTACACCGACGCCTTCATCCGCTACCTGCTCGCCAGATAGCGTAGCATTGCCCACAGCCAATACTGCCCTGCAGGGTGGTAGCGCAGGGTGATTGGAGTCTCGCCGTGATGCCCCGCGAAGTGCAGCGTGCAAAGCAGTAGCCTGCCCGCGCCGTAAGTCGTCTCCGCGAGGTAGGCGTGCGTGTAGCCCGTGCGTGTGTCGACGCGTTGCCAAATCGGCTGAAGCGGCGCGCCCTGCCACGCCTTGCCCTGCAGCGCGAAGTCGCTACTGAACGCCAGTAGCCGCGCGTCCAGATGCGCTGGGCGCGGGATGTGTTCCCACAGTGGATGGGGCAGAAACCGATGCGCTGCCTCGCGCCAGAAGGGCAGGCGCACGCATTCGGGCGTCGGCGCAGTCAGCAGCCACAGTGCACGCCCGCCCCGCGCTACAAACGCTGCATGCGACGGCTCTAAGTGCGTGGTCAGCAAGACACTTTCGCGTGGGGGTGCGTCGTTGGCGGTCAGGCGCACAAAGTTTTCGGGCGCGGGCAGCCCCCACAGCGCGTCCGTTGGGTCATGTATGGCGACCTGCCCCAGCGACTCCCACGCGGGCGTGGGATAGACGCCCCACCGCCACTCGTTCGCGCTGATGACCGCGCCCGACGAGGCGACCAGTTCCGCGACGAAGCGCACGCTTGTCGGTGTTGGCGCGTCGGGCAGAGTCAGTTCCACCTGCGTGAGGAACGCGACACCCGCTGTGATGCGCTCGATTCGCGCCTCGCCTGCCTGCCACACGCCCTGCTCGGTCTCCAGCCGCCAGCGTAGCGTTGCGCCCTCCAGCGGCGCGCCCGCGTGCGCCACCACCAGGCGCGGGTAGACCGCGCGCCCCGCGCAGTGGTTGTACGGGTCGGGGTTCGCCGCGCGGTCGCCCCCAGCCACCCATTCGCGCCGCCGATGCCAGTCCACCAGCAGCACCGTGTCAGCGTTGAACGCGGCGTACTCGTCGGGCGCGATTTTCAGTTCCCCGCGCTCGTCGAGAATGCCCGCTGTGCTAATCGGCGTGTCTTTTAGCCCCGTGACCACATAGCCCGATGTGCTGGGTAGGCGGCGCATGGTCTCCAGCACGAGTTTGTGGTAGGCGGTCATTTCGCGCCGCGAGGTCTGCACGAGGTCGGGCACGGCGTTGGTCAGCCCCGCCTGCGCCAGCCGCGCCTCCACAAACGGCGTCTCGTAGAACCAGCGCACGCCTTGCGGGTTCACGGCAGGGTCTTGCGACAGCCACCAGAGTTGCTCGGCGGGCACACTTCGGCGCAGGGTGGGGAAGTCGCGCATCGTGTCGTGGTCAGCGAACTCGCCCTGCAGCCATGGGGCGGGCGTGCGTGGCGTGTCCAGAAACGCGCGGAAGGTCGTCCCCGCGAAATGCGCGTCGCCATACAGGTGGTAGTCGGCGAAGTCGGCGTACTCCTGCAGTGCGCCGCCGTAGCATTCGCCCCCGCCGCTGTTGTCGCGCACCAGCGGGCTGCCCGTCAGCCGCTTGACCAGCGCGTAGAGTTCCCCAAGCGCGTCGCTGGGAAACCGCGCCGATAGCTCGCAGCCCAGCGTCCACAGCACAATCGACGGGTGATTGCGCACTTGGCGCACGATTGCAGCGTACTCGCGCGTCGCGTGGGCAATCTGCGCTGCGTCCATCTGCGGTAGCCACAGAGGTAACTCCAGCCACACCAGCATCCCCAGTCGGTCGCACAGGCGCAGATACTCACGGCTGGGAACCCACAGGCACGCCTTCAGCAGATTGAACCCGCACTGCTGGGCGGCGCGCAGTTCGCGCTCGGCGGTCTGCAAGTCGGGGTTCGGCGCGTGCGTGTGCAGGTACCAGCCCCAGTGCAGGATGCCGCGCGGGTATATCGGCTGCCCGTTCAGCAGAATCGTTGCGCCCTGCACGGCGACGGTGCGCAGCCCGAACGCGGTTTCCGTGCGGTGGCTGAGGCGTCGGTCGTGCCACACTTCGGCAACGAGGCGGTACAGGCGTGGCTGTGCAGGCGACCACGGCTGCGGCTCGGCAAGTTGGAACGCTTGCGTCCACTGAGGAGCGTTGGCATCGAAGTGCGCCTCGGCGACGATGCGCCCGTCGGGGTCGTGCAGGGTCAGCCTAACGGTTGCGGGCAGCGCGCCGCCGAGTGCGCCCGTGATTTCGACGCGCCCGTCCGCTTCACCCCGCGCCCACAAGTCGCACAGCCACGCCGCACCCGTCTGAAACCGATGCACCGCCTGCCACAGCCCTCCAAACGCGCACGACACATAGGGCAGGAAGCCGCTCAGCACTTGGGGTACGGGGTAGGTCGCGCCGCCGTTTTTGATGACCTGCACGCGCAGGCGGTTCTCGCCTGCCCGCAGCGCGTCGGTGATGTCCCAACAGAAACTATCCCAGATGCCCCGATGCACGCCGATGGGCGCGTCGTTCACGAAGCCTCGCGCCTCATAACTCGCGCCGCCAAAGTGCAGCCACTCGCGCGTCCCCGCTTCGGGCGTCGCCGTGAACGCGCACAGGTAGTCGCAGGGTCCCTCGAACGCGCGCGGGATGGCGTAGTCCTCCCACGCGCTGGGCACGCGCACGGGGATGCGGTTGCCGTCCCACGCCAGCGTCCAGTCGCTTAGGGGAACGGCGCGCGTGTCCAGCAGCGGGCTACCGTCGGCAAGCAGGGCGTCGTGCGTCGTCCTCATGGCAGGGAGTGTACCTGTTGTTTCGCCCTCACCCCTACTCCCTCTCCCACGCTGTGGGCGAGGGTGTTGGGGCGCACGGCGGTGCGCCCTGCCGTTCTGTGGGCGAGGGGTGTAGGGGCGCACGGCGGTGCGCCCTAATGCCCGTTCCCCCTCGCCCGCCTCGCGGGAGAGGGGGGATACAGGGGTGAGGGCAACGCGGTGCGCCCTGCCGTTCGGGGAAAGGAAAACCAGCCCCCCGCCTGCGTAGTGCAGGCAAAGGGCAAATTCGTAGGGCGAACCACCGTTCGCCTCTATGCCCCTCTCCCACAAGTCGGGAGAGGGGCAACGGGCATAAGGGCTTACTTCTTGGTGCGGCGGCGCAGCCCGACCAGACCCGCCAGACCCGCGCCCAACGCCAGCACGCTCGCAGGCTCAGGAATCACCGTGCCGCGCACCTCCACGAGGTCGTAGCGCAGCGTGCCACTGGTACGATACCCAGCGGCGTTGCCGTCTCGAGCCCCGTGATAGTTGTTATCGCCAGGCGCGAACTCTGCCAAGATGCGGAACGCGAAGTTAGGGTTGTTGTCCACGGCAGTGTTGCCTGTGAAGTCGACGAGGAATCGGCTGCCCGCACCAGGACCCTGTGAGTACCACTGGTCGCCACCGCCTGCCACCAATTGCGGACCGTTGATCCAGTTCGTGCCGTCGGTCGTGTACTGGAAGCGCAGGTACTTCGAGGCGGTGTTGCTCCAGCGCACATCGAACTGCACGGTGATGTTGATGTACCCTGTCGTCGGCGTGTTGAACACGATGCCCGCCGTGAGGTTGTCCGTACCCTGAGCGGGATAGTTGGTGGTGTTGTAGCCGCGGTTCGTAGCAGCAGTGTCCAGCGGCGAGCCAGTCGCGAAGGTCGCGGTTGTGCCGCCAACAAGCACGAGCGAGCTGCCAGCAGCGTTCACACCACCGTCAGCCGTAGTATCGCTATCGTTGAAGTCCCAAATCACAAGCTGCACAGGCTGTGCCTGTGTGAGTCCGAGCGTAACAGCAAGCGCACCAAGCGCGACAAACGCGCGCGTCATCAAAGATGCTCTCATTTCAGTCTACCTCCTATCCTAAGTAGGTGCGGCAAATTCAACCCTGCGCGTTATTAAGGATGGTTTAAGGTCAGGCGACGGTGGGAGAATTCGGGGGGAAATAGGGTTCCCTGTGCGAAGCGGGTATACTTGTGTAGACTGTGAAAACCTGCACAAATCCGCAGACGGAGCCGCCTGTGTGGGCGCGGCAGGACGCAATGCGCCGTGCCTATGTGCGCGAGATGTTCGGGCGGGTCGCGCCACGCTACGACCTGCTCAACAGCATTCTGAGCCTGCAGCTGCACCACTACTGGCGGCGCAAAGTTGTGCAGATGTTGCGCCTGTCGCCCGACTCGCGAGTGCTGGATCTCTGCACGGGCACGGGTGACTTGGCTATCGAACTCGCGCGCACACTCGGACCTGCGGGCGAGGTCGTCGCGCTCGACTTTTGCGAGCCGATGCTCCGCATGGGACGCGAGAAGGCACGGCGTCGCGGGCTGAACCACACCCAGTGGCTACAAGCAGACGCGCTGCAACTCCCGCTCGCGCCCAACCAGTTCGACGCTGCAACGATGGCGTTCGGACTGCGCAACCTTATCGACAAGCCTGCCGCGTTTCGGGAAATCTACCGCGTGCTGAAACCGGGCGGCAAGGTCGCCATCCTTGAACTTACGCGCCCGCAGCGTGCGCCCATGCGCTGGCTGTACGACCTGTACGCGCTGCAGATTCTGCCGCGCATCGGCAAGCGGCTCAGCCAAGCAGAAGACGCCTACCTCTACCTACCGATGTCTATCCAACACTATGAAGACCGAGCCACAATCGCCGAATATATGCAACATGCGGGGTTCACCCAAGTGTACTACCGCGACCTAACCTTCGGCGTTGTGTGCGTTCATATGGGAGTTAAACCATGATTACGCATATTGAGAAGCAGACGCTGGCGGTTCCAGAGATGCTTGCGCCGATTCTGCCAGAGATGCAGGCGGTGGAGGCGTTTCTGGAAGCGCAAGCCGAGACGGCTATTCCGCAGTTCAGCGAGTTGACACGCCATCTGCTGTCGGCGGGGGGCAAACGGTTGCGCCCTGCAATGGTGATTCTGTGCGCCTACGCCGCCGCGCCCCACCGATTCGGCGAACTGTATCGCAATGGGCATCCCCGCCGCACCCGATTAGCCACCATCGCGGGCTGTATGGAGATGATCCATATGGCGACGCTCATCCACGACGATGTGATCGACCAGACCTTTGTGCGGCGGGGCAAGCCGACCGCAAACGCGCTCTACGGCAACCTCGCGACGGTGCTATCGGGCGATTTTATTTTGGCGCGGGCGATGCGCTGCCTCGCGCAAGACGGCGACCTGCGCATCATTCAGACCGTCGCCCAAATCACTACCGATATGAGCGAGGGCGAGGTCGCCGAAGTGTTCCTGCGCCGCCGATTAGACCTCACAGAGGCGCAGTATCTGGACATTATTCGCCGCAAAACCGCTGAGTTCCTCGCGGGTTGCTGCCGAATCGGGGGCTATCTGGTGGACGCCGACGCAGAAACACTCGATACGCTGGAGCAGTTCGGGCGCGAGTTGGGCATCGCCTTCCAGATCATCGACGACCTGCTGGATTATGTGGGCGACCCGCGCCTCACGGGCAAGCCCAACGGCACCGACTTCCGCGAGGGGTTCGCCACGCTGCCCTTGCTACATTACTACCAGCACGCGACGCCCGAGGAGCGCGCGCGACTCCAAAGCGAGTTCGGCACCGACCTCAGCCCAGAGCAGTTCGACGCTTGGCGAGAACAAATTCGGCTCACGGGCAGTCTAAAGTATGCGGAGGCGCTTGCCGAACAGTATCGGCAGCGCGCGCTGGCGCGGCTGGAAAATCTTCCTGCCTCGCCTATCCGCACAACTTTGGAGGAGGTCGCCCGATTCATCACGGAGCGCAAGTACTAATGCAGGAGCGCGTGCGCGAGGAGCTACCAGGGCTCGCCAACCGATTCGAAGCGTTTGTATTCGATCTGGATGGCGTGGTCTATCGGGGTACGCGCCCCCTGCCGCACGCGATCGAGGTGTTGAACCTGCTGCACGAGGCAGGGCGGCAGGTTTACTTTTTGACCAACAATTCGGGGGCAACCCGCGAGCAGTACGCCGAGCGGCTGCAGGCGATGGGCTACCTACACGCGCACCCCGAACAGGTCATCACTTCGGGGTGGGCGACCGCGCTGTATTTGCGTCGCGCACTCGACGAGGGCGCACCGCTGTTTGTGGTGGGCGAGCCAGGCTTGAAGCAGGAGCTGGCAAGCGCGGGGTTTGCAGTTCTGGAGCGCGTGGAGCCTGAACTGCCTGCAGCGGTGGTGGTAGGCATCGACCGCGCGTTTAGCTACGAGCGGCTCGCGCAGGCGCAGTATGCGATTCTGAGTGGCGCGCGCTTTATTGCGACCAATACTGACGCAACCTACCCTGCCGAAGACCGCCTGCTTCCAGGCGCAGGCGCGATTGTCGCCGCAATCGCGACCGCCACAGGACGCAAGCCCATCGTTATCGGTAAGCCGAACCCGCAGATCCTGCAGCCGTTCATCGAACGCGGCTGGATTAATCCCGAACGCACCCTGCTGATTGGCGACCGGCTGGACACTGACATTGCGCTGGCGAACGCGCTGCACATTCCGTGTGCGCTGGTGCTCACAGGCGTTAGCACGCGCGATGACCTCGCCTGCGCGCCGCTGGAGCAGCTCCCTCAGTGGGTGCTGAACGACTTGGGCGAGCTGCTCGGCGATGCTGCGGAGAGCCTCTTGATTCACGCGCCCTGAGTAGGGTATAATCGCCATGCTGCACCTGGGGCGGTAGCTCAGTTGGGAGAGCGCTTGCATGGCATGCAAGAGGTCGGCGGTTCGAATCCGCTCCGCTCCACCAAAGATGCGCGGTTAGCTCAGTGGTAGAGCACTTCCTTGACGTGGAAGGGGTCGGAGGTTCGAGTCCTCCACCGCGCACCATTTCACGGGGCGTGGCGCAGTATGGCTAGCGCGCCTGCTTTGGGTGCAGGAGGTCCCCGGTTCGAGTCCGGGCGCCCCGACCATTACTTGCGCGCGCGTTGCTTAGCGTCCACAATCACCCCGTCGAAAATGGCGACATTCGATTTCACCTTGCAGTCGCGCCCGACGACACAACGCACCAGCATCGTGTCGCGCATCACCGTCGCGCCGTCCCACAAGATGCTCTCCTGCACGACCGCGCCTTCTTCGACGACGCAGTTCTCGCCGATGACGCTGTTTTCCAGCACCTTCGCGCCCGACTCGATGCGCGCACCAGAGCCAATCAGTACGGGGTAGCCAATCTCGGCGTCGTCGGCAATCTGCACATTCTCGCCAATCCACACGAACTTGCGCTGTTCGGGGTAGGGCATCTGAATCTGCACGCGCCCCGCTAAGGCGTCCCAGTGCGCCTGCTGATAGGTCTTCAGGTTGCCCACATCCTTCCAGTAGCTGGAGGTCAGGAACCCGTACAGCGGCAACTTGCGCTCAATCAGCAGAGGCAGCAGGTTTTTCCCGAAGCCGTAGGGCGCACCGCGCGGAATCAGCTCCAGCGCGTCTGGCTCCAGCACATAGATGCCGATGTTCGCTGCGTTGGAGAAAATCATCTCGCCTTTGGGCTTCTCCAGAAAGCGCGTGATGCGCCCCCGCTCATTTAGAAGCGCAATTCCATACTCCGATGGGTCTTCCACCAACGAGAGCGCAATCGTGCAGAGCGACTTCTTCTCCTTGTGGAACTTAATCAGGCGCGTGAGGTCGAGGTCGGTCAGGTCATCGCCGCCGATGACGATGAAGGTGTCGTCGAAGAAGTCCTCGCAGCGCTTGACGCTGCCTGCGTCGCCCCAGAGTTGGTCTTCTTCCGAGTAGTAGATGCGCACGCCCCAGCGCGAGCCATCCCCGAAATACGCCTTGATTTGGTCGCCCAGATAGTGCAGGTTGACCATAATCTCGGTGAAGTTGTGCTGCTTGAGCAGGTTGATGATGTGTTCCATAACGGGGCGGTTCACGATGGGAACCATCGGTTTTGGGAGGGCGCGGGTGAGGGGGTCTAAGCGCGAGCCGACCCCCGCTGCCAGAATCATCGCTTTCATACGGCGATTGCCTCCGTCTGTGCGAATTCCAAGATGCTCTGCGCGACCAGCGCAATCTGGTCTTCGGTCAGTTCCGAGTGGATGGGCAGCGACAGCACCTCCTGCGCCGCGCGTTCGGCGTTCGGGCAGTCGCCCTCGCGGTAGCCCAGAAACCGATACGCGGGCTGCAAGTGCAGCGGTAGCGGATAGTAGACCGCGCTTTCAACGCCGCGCTCCCGTAGAAACTCGCGCAGGGCATCCCGATGCGCCGTGCGCACCGTGAACTGGTGATACACATGGTAATTATAGGGGCGCACGACGGGCAATTGGAGGGGCGCGTCGGCAAGCAGCGCGCGGTACAGAGTCGCATGGTAGCGTCGCCGCTCCGTCCAGTCGTGCAGGTAGCGCATTTTGACGCGCAAAATCACCGCCTGCAGCTCGTCCAGCCGCGCCGTGTAGCCGATGTCCTCATAGTAGTAGCCGCCGTTCATCCCGTGAACGCGCAGGCTGCGCGCCTTGCGGGCGATTTGCTCGTCGTTGGTGAGGATCATACCTGCGTCGCCCGCCGCGCCGATGTTTTTGGTCGGGAAGAAGCTCAGCGTCGCCGCGTGCGCGAATGCGCCGATAGGCTGGTCATAGTGGCGCGCGCCGATTGCCTGCGCCGCGTCTTCAATCAGCCACAGCCCGTAGCGGTCGGCAATCTGTCGCAAGTCGCGCATCTCCGCCGACTGCCCATACAAACTCACGGGCAAAATCGCGCGGGTGCGGGGCGTTATCGCCGACTCCACAAGGTTCGGGTCTATATTGTAGGTCTCGGGGTCGATATCCACAAACACGGGCGTCGCGCCGAGTTGCACAATCACTTCCGCCGTTGAGACAAAGGTGAACGGCGTGGTGATAACCTCGTCGCCAGGTTGGATACCGATTGCGCGTAGGGCTATCTTCAGGGCATCCGTGCCCGAACTCACGCCAATCGCAAAGCGGGCGTTGCACGCTTGCGCGACCTCCGCTTCCAGTCGCTGCACATGCTCGCCCAAGATATATCGCCCGCTCGCCAGCACCTGCAGAACGAGCGGCTCTACCTCGTCCCGTATCCGCAGGTACTGGCTGCCTAAATCCGCCATCCTGACTTGCAAGTCGAATCGTCCTCCTTGGTTGTAGACTGCGCTGTAGTATACCTTTTCGCGAGTGTGGATGCTATGCTGGGACAAACAGTTAGGTTCCCCCCGCTTTGCGAGGGGAACCTATAGGGGGCTGCAGGGACTGCACAATCCTACATGGGGGACGCTATCCGTGCCCCCATGCCCCGACCCCTACGAAACGCGCGTTTAACCCCCACTGCCGAAGTTGAACAACACAGTCAGCAGATCCGCGTCGTCGATAGTGCCATCCCAATTGAGGTCTTGGTTCGTGTAGCCCTGCCCACCGAACGAGAACAGCACCTCCAGCAGGTCAGCGTCGTCTACAGAGCCGTTACGGTCGACATCCCCACGCAGCGGGAAGCCCGTATCGAGCAGGAAGGCTTCATTGCGCCTTGTGGCAGCGTTGTAGCCATACCCCACTATGTAGCGTCCATCGGGTGAGATCGCACGCGCTGCAATAAGATACGAGCCGTCAGACAGTAGGTCAGCGTACACTGTGTTGAGATCTTCCGCCCCTGTAGCTTGCGTCCAGCGGAAAGCGTGCTCGCGTCCTGATACAGAAGTATCAAACTCGCCAACGACGATTGAGCCATCCGCTGAGACATCATAGGCAGTACTCCCATACCCGCCACCGAGGTCTTGCATCGAACCATTTACCCAACGAACAGCGCCATAGTCAGCACTGCCGACTACGACAGAGCCATCCGCTGAAACGCCATAAACCGCTTCAGCGTAGGAGGCGATCGTTTGTACCGTCCCGTTCTGCCAGAGAAAGACACTGCCTATTCCTGAGGTGAAGTAGCTAATGCCCACAATAGCCGAGCCACTTGCTGATACATCATAAGCCACGCTGCCTTCATACGCATACGGTGTATCAATCTCTTGCACACCTTCAGAGTCTGTCCAGCGAACAGCTTTTGTGTACCAGTTTTCGTCGTCTCGAGCCCAGCCGACAACTACTGAACCGTTGGCTGAGACGCCGTAAGCTGCGCCACAACAGCCGCCCAGCGTGCCAAGGTCTGTCATGCTTCCACTCGCTGTCCATCGAAAAGCGCGGGTATGCCCCTCGTCATTTTGAGCCCAGCCAACCACCACAGAGCCATCGGCAGAGACACCATAAGCCGAACTGCTGCTTCCACCCAGCGTGCCAAGGTCTGTCATGCTTCCACTCGCTGTCCATCGAAAAGCGCGGGTATGCCCCTCGTCATTTTGAGCCCAGCCAACCACCACAGAGCCATCGGCAGAGACGCCATAAGCCGAGCTGCTGTTCCCACCCAGCGTGCCCAGCCATCTGAGCGAGGGTTGCTGCGACCAGCCGACGGTCGCTACCAACGACAAAACGCTCGCGCTCAGCAGCGCGTAAAGCCGAATGTGCTTGCGCTCCTTCATGATAGTACCTCCTTGAGAGTGCCTGCGTCTTCATGGGCAGGCTATCTGAATTATAGCACAGTTTTCAGGGAAACGCCAAGAGTGGTAAGGACGGCATTCGAAAACGGTGCGCGGTTCTCGCATCGTTTTCCCGAACGCTTCATGGAGCGGTATAATAGTGCCCGAGGAGGCAACGCATGGCATCGATTCGGGAGTTGTTGGAGCAGAGCGTGTTGATGGGGCTGGGGGCGGTGTCGCTCACGCGCGAGACGGCGCAGAACCTGGTGGACGAGATGGTCAAGCGCGGGCAGGCGCAACGCGAGGAAGCCAGCGAGATTGTCGAACAGCTCATCAAGCGCGGCGAAAAAGAGCGCAACGCCCTGCGCAAACTCATCCGCGAGGAGGTGCAAGAGGTTCTCAAGGAGTTGCAGCTGCCCACGCACGCCGATATGAAGGCTATAGAGAAAAAACTGGACGCCATCCTACAAAAGCTGGAGGCGGCCTCACAGGAGTAGGCAATGCGCCCGTTCACGCGGCGCGTGCGCAGCCTGCAACGCTATCGCCAAGTAGTGAGCGTGCTGGCGCGGCACGGGTTTGGCGGCGCGTTGGAGTACCTCAGCGTCCACCGACGACTCTCGCTCGGCAAGGAAGAGTTGCGCATCCCCGCCGAACCGCTCGAGTCGCCCGCCCAGCACCTACGCGCCGCGCTGGAGGAACTCGGACCGACCTTCATCAAGCTGGGGCAGATCCTCAGCACCCGCTCCGACCTGCTGCCCGACCCGTTTATCGAGGAGCTGCGCAAACTGCAGGATAACGCGCCCGCCGAGCCGTGGGAGACGATGCGCCCGCTGATTGAAGCGGAACTTGGACGCCCGCTCGACGCCGTGTTCCGCGACATTGACCCTGAACCGATTGGCGCAGCGTCTCTGTCGCAGGTTTATGCCGCGACGCTGCACGATGGGACGCCCGTCGCCGTCAAAATCCAACGCCCCAACCTGCGCGAGGTGGTGGAGCTGGACTTGGAGATCCTACACGACTTGGCGCACCTGGCGCAGCGCACGCAGCTGGGCGAGCTGTACGACCCCGAAACCGTCGCCGAAGACTTCGCCTTCACGCTGCTGAGCGAGCTGGACTACCGACGCGAGATGCGCAACGCCGAGCAGTTCCGCCGCAACTTCGCCGATGTGCCCGAAGTGCATATCCCGCAGTTCTACCCTGAATACTGTACGGAGCGGCTGCTGGTGATGGAGCGGTTGGAGGGCATCAAGGTAGACGATGTGGACGCTCTGCGCGCCGCAGGACACGACACGCGCGAGATCGCCCTGCGCGCCTCGCGCCTCATCATCAAAGAGGTGCTGGAGGACGGCTTTTTCCACGCTGACCCCCACCCAGGCAACTACCTGATTCTGCGCGACGGGCGCATCGGCGTGCTGGACTTCGGGATGGTGGGCGTGCTGAACGAGGATGATCGCCTCAACCTCACGCGCCTGTATGTGGCGATTGTGCGCTTGGATACGCACGGTATTCTGAATGTGTTCGCGTGGATGGGCGCGTTCACGCGCTTCACCGACCGCCAGAAACTCACCCGCGCGGTGGAGCGCGTCCTGAATAAGTATCGTGGGCGCACCCTCAAAGAGAGCCAGTTCACCGAGTTCTGGGCAGACCTGACCGAGCTGTGCCGCCATTACCATTTGCGCTTGCCGAGCAACTTGTGGCTGGTGGGCAAGACGCTGGTGATGCTGGAGGGCATCGGACGGCAATTAGACCCCGACTACGACCTATTCGCCGTCTCGCGCCCGTTCGTGCGCCAGCTGAGCAAAACCGCGTGGCTGCCCACCCTCAGCATGCAGGAGGTCGTCGAGCAGGTGGACACTTGGCGCTACCTGCTGCGCGAGATGCCCGCGATGCTGATGCAGTGGCTGCAGAGCGTGGAGCGCGGCAAAGTGCCTGTGGAGGCGCAAATCGGCGCGACGCAAGAAACGCTGGATCGCCTGGACGCAATGATTACCCGCCTGTCGCTGAGCATGCTGGTCGCGGCGTTCATCGTGGGGCTCGCGCTGCTGCTACCCGCTACACGCGACATCCCCTATGGCACGACGCTGACGATTATCGGTTTCGTCGGCGCAACGGTGCTGGGTGTGTGGCTACTTATCTCGATCCTGAGAAAGCGGCACTGATGTCAAACGCCAAGCCAGCATCCACAAGACGCCCCATCAGACACTACAAGCTGCGACTTTGCCTAAAGCAGGTGCATCGGGTCGATGTCGATGCGCAGGCGGGCGCGTGCGTCGGGCGTGAGTGTCTCCAGCGCGGGGGCAATCAGGTCAGCAGGCTCGGCGTCAGGCGCACACTTGAGCAGCAGATGATAGCGGTACTGCCCCTGCAAGCGTTCCAGCGGCGCGGGCGCGGGTCCCAAAACCTGCAGCATTTGCCCCCCGATGTGGAGCGCGAGCGCGTCGGCGAGTTGCTGCAGCGGCTGCTCGGCAAGCGGGGGGGTCGCATGCTGGCTCTGTAGGCTTGCCAGGCGCACGAACGGCGGATAGCCGACCTCGCGACGCAACGCGAGTTCCTGCTTGTAGAACGCCTCATAGTCCTGGCGCATGGCGCACTGAATTGCGGGGTGGTCGGGGTTGTAGGTCTGAATCAGGGCGCGCCCGCGCTGCTCGCGCCTGCCCGCGCGCCCAATTACCTGTGTCAGTAGTTGAAACACGCGCTCGCCGGCGCGAAAATCGGGCAGGTACAGCCCTGTGTCCGCGCTAATCACACCGACCAGCGTCACGCGCGGGAAGTCCAGCCCGCGCGCTGCCATCTGCGTACCAATCAGCACCTGCAGCGCGCCCGCGCGGAAGTCCGACAGGATCTGCAGGTATTGCCCCCGTCGCTGGAAGGCGTCGCGATCGAGCCGCGCTACCCGTGCTTCGGGCAGCAGTTCGCGCAGGGTCGCTTCCACGCGCTGCGCGCCGACGCCGAAGGGACGAATCTCCACGCCGCCACACTGCGGGCACACTGTTGGTGGATGCGCACGATGCCCGCAGTGGTGGCACAGCAGAAACGGCGTCGCCCCGCGATGGTACACCAGCGACACCGAGCAGTTCGGGCACATCGGCGTGTAGCCACACTCGCGACACAACAGCATCGGCGCGAAGCCCCGTCGGTTCAGGAACAGGATTGCCTGATTGCCCGCTGCAAGCGTCTCGCGCAGGGCGTCCAGCAGTTCGGGGCTAATCGGCTGGAACGGTCTACCGCGCAGGTCAATCAGTTGCGTCTCGGGCAGCGTCGCGCCGCCGACCCGTTCGGGCAAGTCCAGTCGGCGCAAGTGTCCCCTCTCGGCGCGGTAGAAGGTCTCAAGGGCGGGTGTAGCGGAGCCGAGCAGCAATACGGCGTTCGCCTCGCGGGCGCGCGCCTCCGCCAGCGTGCGGGCGTGGTAGGTCGGCGCGGTGGACTGCTTGTAGGCGGTCTCGTGTTCCTCGTCGATGATGATGAGACCGATGTTCGGCATCGGTGCGAAGACGGCGGAGCGTGCGCCAATCACGATTGGCGCGTCGCCCTGCTTGATGCGCAGCCACTGGGCGTAGCGCTCGGTGGGGCTGAGTTGGCTGTGCAGCACAGCGATGCTTGCGCCGAAGCGTTCGCGGAACGCCTGCGTCAGTTGCGCCGTGAGCGCAATTTCAGGCGCGAGAAACAGCACGCCCCGCCCCGTGCGCAGGCACTCGGCAGCGGCGCGCAGGTAGACCTCCGTCTTGCCGCTGCCCGTGACGCCGTAGAGTAGGAACGCCTGAAACGCGCCGTGCTGGATGGCGTCGCGCAGTGCCTCTACGGCGCGCTGCTGCGCAGGTGTAAGCGTCGGCGGGGGCGCGCTGGGCGGGATTGGCTCCGCGTCGACAGCGACTTGGCGCGTCAGCCCGCGCGATTCCAGCGCGCGCAGCGTTGTAAGGCTTGTGCCTGTCGCCTCCAGCAGGGCGCGGCGGGGCAGCCTGCCATCGGGATGCTCCAGCAGACGCAGCAGCAGGCGCGCTTGGGCAGGAGCGCGGGCAGCGTCCGTCGCGAAAAACGCTTCCAGCGCATCAGGCGAGGCGCACAGTTCCACCCACGGCTCGGCGCGGGGTGGTGGGGGTGGCGGGGCAAGCTCATACACCGTGCGCACGCAGCCCTTCTCACGAAGCCCACGCAGACCGGGCTGCCAAATCGCCGCCGCGAGTTCGCGCTTGAGCGTCGCAAGGCTCACACGCCCCCCATGCCGCTGAATCGCCTCGGCGGTCATTCGCTGTGCCTGTGAGCGCAACGGCGGCACGGGCGCAACGAGTTCAATCACAGCGCGCAGCCGATAGCGCGTCGCCGTCGGTAGCACGGTCTGCGCCGCCTGCGCAGGCGAACAGAGCAGCGTGCGCTCCATCAGGCGCATCAGCCGCAGCAGAGGCTCATCCAGCAGCGGCTGCGCCAACACCGACTCGATGGGCTGCAGCGGATAGCCCAGCGCATCGGGGTCGTCCAGTGTGTAGACACGCAGCACAAGCCCCAACGCAAGGCGGCTCTGCAGGGGAACCAGCACGCCCGCGCCAGGCGGTGGCGCGCTCGAAAACGATTCGGGCACAGCGTAGGTCAGCGTCTGGTATGCCAGCCCGCCGCCCGTGAGAAGCAGAACCTCTGCAACGGTCATTCGGAAGGGCTAACTTGCCGACGGAGCATTTCGCGGCAGTGCCTCTGCAAACGCCTGCAGGGTCGGGGCATCCAACGCAACATCCATCAGCGACTTTAGCACCTCCAGCGAGTCGATAGCATCGATAGCAGGGCGCACCTGCTCTGCCGCCTCGCCGAACCGACGGCGTAGCACACGCATAACAGCGTCGCGCATCGCTGCCAAGCCCTGCTGGATACCCTGTTGGATACCCTGTTGGATACCCTGTTGGATACCCTGTTGGATACCCTGCTGGATACCCTGCTCGATGCCCTGCATTAACCCCTCGCGGATAGCGCGTTTCTCGAAGCGAGAGACGAAGGTCGTGCCCCGCTCGCGCTTATACTCCTCAATCAGCTCGTCAAGCCGCTTCTCCAGAACCTCTGGCAGTATCATCACCCACTCCAGTAGACGCAAGATGTGCGCCTGATGCTCTGGATTATACCTCCTGTCAATCATCAGCCGAATCAACTGCCAGCGCGCCTCAAGGCGGGCGTGCATATCGTTCTCGGTCTCGTGCGCCCGACGAAACGCCAGCAGCATCAGTGCCGCAGGATTGCGCTGATGTGCCTCTTGAAGCAACCACTCTTCATCGAGGTCAAGCAGTTTGATAAGGTGGTACTCGAAATCCAACCGTGTGCCTGGCATCTCCCGCTGGTAGCGATTTGGCGGGCGCCAGTTTGGGTTTTTGTCGCCCAGAATCACGATACTGATGACATCAAGGCGCGTCTCGATCCAGATGCGGGCGTTGTAGGTGTAGGTGTGTTCGGGCAGGTCGCCGCGAGGCTGGTTTTGCGCCTCCAGATGCGTCAGAAAAGGCTTCGGCGGACTACCTTTCTCCCACACCTTGACCAGTTTATCTGTGTAGAGGCGTCCCGTTTCGCTGCGGGGCGACAGCCGTCGCAACTCGTTGTCCAGAAATACAGGGCGTCGCCGCCAGTCGATGCGTTCGTAGAGTTCGGGTAGCACCAGCTTGAGAAACCAACGGAAGAAGACCGTCAGGAACTCCTTCCATGGCGTGTCGTAATCCGCGCGCGGCGTTGCCGACTCCCTGCGTCGCACGGGGTATGAGGTTCGCCATCGGCGTGTGCTCTCCTACGATTCAGCCCTCCCAATCAGGGCGCCTGTGCGACTGTCCACAAACACTTCCCAGCCTGGCTCAAGCAGCAGCGTCGAGTCGGGCTGCACAATCAGCGCGGGCGCGGGGATAGGCGCATTCGGCTGCAGCGCAGCGCGCGGGATGACAGGAACCTGCATCGGCTCGCCGTGCAGGGTCAGCTGCACGGTACTGGGCAGGTCGCCCAGCGTTGCGTCGGGCGGCTCCCAGCATGCGCCTGCAGGCTTGGGGTGCAGCGCAACGGCGCGCAGGCGCAGGGTCGCGAGTTCCACTGGGCGGTCAGGCATCGTGAAGCCGTAGCGCGCCGCGTGCTGCTGTTCGAACGCCTTGCGGGCGTGCGCGGGGCGGTCGGGGTCAAACGGCACGGTGATCTCGTGGGATTGCCCCGCGTAGCGCAGGTCAGCAAAGGCGTGCAGTTCGTAGCCATCGGCGGGGACGCCCATCGCTTGCATCGCTGCTTCGCACTCGGCGCGCAACTCCAGCAGCACAGCGTCCAGTCGCACGGTGCGTGTGTCGGGCAGGGGCGTCAGCACGGTGCGCCGCGCCTCGTGTACGGCGTCCATCCACAGCAGCCCATACGCCGACAGCACGCCCGGATACGGCGGCGCAATCCACTGGCGCACCCCCAGCATTCGCGCCAGCGCGCACAGGTGCAGCCCGCCCGCCCCACCGAACGCCAGCAGCGTGCAGGTCTCTGGACTGATCCCGCGTGCGGCAGAGACGCTGCGCAACCCGCGTGCCATCTTCGCTTGTGCCTGCGCCACAATCGCTTCGGCAGCCGCGTGCAGGCTCAAGCCTAGCGCATGCGCCAGCGGCTCAATCGCGCGCGCCGCACGGTCAGGGTCTACCGCCACGCGCCCGAAGCCGAACGCCTGCGGCAGCAGGTGCCCCAGCACGAGATGCGCATCGGTCAGCGTCGGCAACTCGCCCTTGCCGTAGGCGGCGGGTCCAGGGTCTGCGCCCGCGCTTTCGGGACCGACGCGCAGCCCGCCCGCCGCGTCCAAACGCGCGATTGACCCGCCCCCCGCGCCAATCGTATGCACATCTAAGCGCGGCAACCGCAGTGGCATGCTCTCGATCTCACCCAAGTTCGTGCGCAGCGGCTCGCGGTCAATCAACGCCATGTCGGTGGAGGTGCCGCCGATGTCCAGCGTCAGCAGGCGGTGCGCCCCGACGCCACGCCCGACCGCCCACGCGCCCATCACGCCCGCTGCAGGACCCGACAAAATCGTGCCCACAGGCAGCGCGCAGGCGCGCCCTGTGTCCATCAAGCCGCCCGCGGAGTGGCTCACCAGCGTTCGAGCCGCGCCTAACGCGCACGCCTCGCGCTCCAGCGAATTCAGATAGCGCGTCATCGGCGGCGTCAGATAGGCGTTCAGGAAGGTGGTGCTGGCGCGCTCGTACTCACGAAACTCAGGTGCAACCTCGCTGGAAAGCGAGACAGCGAAATGTGGCGATAGCATCTCTTTCAACGCACGCTCATGCACAGGGTTCGCGTAGGCAAACAGTAGACACACCGCAACCGCCTCGACCCCCTCGCGCTTCCAGCGGCGGATGAGTCGTCCCAGTCCGTCGGTCTCCAGCGGGCGCAGCACCGTGCCGTCGTGCGCGAGGCGTTCAGGTACTTCGGCGCACAGGGCGCGCTCGGCAAGGCACGGGCGCGGTTCGGGCTTGAGTGAGTAGAGTTGACGCCTGTCTTGACGCGCCAGAAACAGCAGATCGCGGAAGCCCTCCGTCGTGAGAAACGCCGTGCGCGCGCCTTTGCGCTCCAGTATCCGATTCGTGCCGACCGTCGTGCCATGCAGCAGTGTGAAGCCGTGCGGGGGCGGGTCGGGCAGCAGATGGCGCAGCCCGTCCAAGATTGCCTGCTCAGGCATGTGCGGCGTGGAGGGCAGTTTCAGCAGCCGCAGTCGCCCCTCCCGCCACAACACAAAATCGGTGAAAGTGCCGCCTGTGTCGACGCCAACAACGATGGGGTTCACTGGGGGTAGATTGTACCGCATGTGCTAATGCTCTTGCAGCACCTTCGGAAGAGCCACAACATGCAGGGGGATTGCTCCTCCGCGGCGAATCCTCCATGCACGGCGCGAAAAATCGCATCCATATCCGGCGATAAGCACGCTTGTCAGGGGAAGACGACATGCGAGCGGTTACCTTCGGCATAGTGATGCTACTTGGCTGTGTGTTTGGTACGGCGCAGCGGGTGTACCTGTTCGGTACGGGCGTTGCTGAACGGGATACTGCGCTCTACAGCGCGCTCCTTGCGCACGAATTGCAGGTCACCCTTGGCGCGCCTTATCAAACCTTCGACGGCAGCCAGAGCCTGAACGGTTATCAGGTCGCCATATTAGTAGGTGCAGGCAACAACGACGATATGCCCCTCGACGGACAACAGGCGCTGCTGGACTGGGTTAGCGGCGGACACGGGCTGGTGACGCTGGAGTGGACACTGTGGGCGGTCGATAGCGCGAATCGGTTCCTCATCCTGCGGGATCTGCTGCCTGCGACCTATCAGCGCCACGCCTATCGCACGAGTATTCAGTACCAGCAGCAGGCGAGCGACCCGATACTAAATCAAGGATTACCCGCCGCGCTCATGCTGGGCGAGGGACACGAAGCGCATCTACGCCCCAAGCAGGGAGCGACGGTCTACTATGCCAGCGATTACCATGCGGGTGCCGGCGGCGTGGTGGGATGGGCATACCAAGCGGGGCGCGTGATGAGCCTCTCGGTTGCGCCTGCATATGCACTTGACCCGATGGCGCAAAATACCTCCTTTCGGCAGTTGCTCGCCAACGCGGTGCGATGGGCTGCCCAAAACGCCTGCGCCCCTTCCGGCGGCGACGCCGACGGCAACGGGTGCATCGACGACGCCGACCTGTTGCAGGTGCTGTTCGCCTTCGGCGCAACGGGCGATCCCGCCGATGTGAACTGCGACGGCATCGTCGACGACGCCGACCTGCTGGAAGTGCTGTTCGCCTTCGGCAGCGGATGCTAAGCCGTCTCTCAGGTACACTTCCCAGCGGAGGGCGTACTATGACCAACTTTTCTGGGCGTGTGGCGGTGATTACGGGCGCGGCGAAAGGCATCGGTCGCGCGATGGCGCAGCAGTTCGCCCAGCGCGGCGCGAAGGTCGTCGTGCTGGACATCGACACCGAAGCCGCCGCGCAGGTTGCACAAACCATTCAGCAGCACGGCGGCGACGCGCTCTCGCTGTTCGCCGATGTGACCGACCCGACGACCCTCAGCCACGCCGCCGCCGAAGTGCAAAAAGCCTACGGCAGAACCGACATCCTCTGCTGCAACGCGGGCATCTACCCCCAAGCGTTCCTGGAGACGATGACCGAAGCCGACTGGGACAAAGTCCACGCCGTGAACCTCAAGGGGATGTTCCTGACTGTCAAGGCGTTCCTGCCGATGCTCAAGCAGTCCCCCTACGGGCGGATTGTGCTGACCTCGTCGATTACGGGACCCATCACGGGCTTTCCGGGCTGGGCGCATTACGGGGCGACCAAAGCGGGCATGCTGGGCTTTATGCGCTCCGCCGCAATCGAGCTGGCGAAGTACGGGATTACCGTGAACGCCATCCTGCCGGGCAACATCGAGACGGAGGGGCTGGGCGACATCGGCGAGGAGTACCGACGCCAGATGGAGGCGGTGATTCCCTTCAAGCGGCTGGGCAAGCCCGAAGATGTCGCCTACGCCGCGCTCTTTTTCGCCTCCGACGAAGCATCCTACATCACGGGGCAGACGCTGGTTGTGGACGGCGGGCAGGTGCTGCCCGAATCGAGCCTCGCGCTGGAGGGCATATAATACCAATCGCGCGGGCGGAGTATACAATTGCCCCCCTCCTGCAGGTTCCCCCCGCTTCGCGAGGGGAACCAAGCCGCGCGTCCACGCGGTTCCCCCTGCTCGCAGGGGGAACCTTAAGGAGGAGGTCTTCAATCGCGCTTGTTTTTGTAAACTGTGTCTCCGCGATTGGTATAAGACGCTCAGTGTCCGTAAGCGTAAAAATGGTTCACGGGGCTGTGTCCTGCGCCGATAGGCTGCGCCGCGCGCAGGGCAGCCGTGAGGTAGTCCTTCGCGCGGGCAATCGCCTCCAGCGGTTCGTGCCCCTTCGCCAGCAGGGCGGCAATCGCCGCTGAGAAGGTGCAGCCCGTGCCGTGCGTGTGCGGCGTGTCGATACGCTCGGCGGGCAGCCAGCGCATCGACGCGCCGTCGTAGACCAAATCGTCCGCGCAATCGGCGAGATGACCCCCCTTGACCACCACGATTCGCGCACCCAGCGCATGAATCGCTCGCGCTGCCTGCTCCATCGTCGGCTTGTCGTGTACCTCGAACCCCGCCAGCACGCTCGCCTCGCCCAAGTTCGGCGTCACGACATACGCCAGCGGCAACAACTCGCGCCGGAGCGCGTCGATGGCATCCTCGCGCAGCAGGCGGTCGCCGCTCTTGGCGACCATCACGGGGTCAACGACCAGATGCTCAATACCCCAGCGTCGCACGCGCTCGGCGACGACTTGAATAATCTCCGCGCTGAACAGCATGCCCGTCTTGGCGGCGTGCGCGCCGATGTCGCTCATGACCGAGTCGATCTGCTGCCCCACAAACTCTGGGTCTACGGGGTAGACGCCCTGCACGCCGAGCGTGTTTTGGGCGGTGAGGGCGGTAATCGCGCTGCTGCCGTACACCCCCAGCGCGGCGAAGGTCTTCAGGTCGGCTTGGATGCCCGCCCCGCCACCCGAATCGGAGCCTGCTATCGTGAGCGCCTTGCGCATACGGGTATTGTACCCAGCGCTGGGGTCAGCGCAAATAGCGTAGCAGCCCGCCCGTCATCTTCAGTGGCGAGAAGTGGCGCGTCAGGTAGCGCAACTCGGGCAGCAGCCGACGCGCCGTGAGCGCACCCATCTTCAGGCTCGGCGACGCCAGAAACTCCATCAGCCAGTCGGTAATCCGATGCACCCGCGCGCTGTAAGGATACCACCACAGCTCAGGCTTGCCTGTGTAGACCTCGCTCACATACTGGGGCTGCACCAGCTCGTACAGCCCGAACTCGCCGTGCGTGCGTCCGACACCTGAGTCCTTGAACCCGCCCCACACGCCGTAGCTGTCGCCGTAGGCGACGATGTGCGAGTTGACGCTGACCGAGCCGCACTCCAGCATCGGCGCGAGGCGCTGCGCGTTGCGCGGGTCGCGCGTCCAAATCGAAGCGGTCAGCCCGAACGCGCTCGCATTCGCCTTGCGCACGGCTTCCTCCGCGCTGGCGACGGGCTGCACCATCACCAGCGGTCCGAAGGTCTCCTCCTGCATGCCGAGCATCTCGTCGCTTGCGTCGGCGATGAGCGTCGGCTCGTGGTACAGCTCGCCCAAGTCGGCGCGCACGCGCCCGCCCAGCAACACGCGCCCGCCCCGCGCACAGGCGTCCTCAATATGCCGCTGCACGCGCTCCAACTGGAACCGCGCCACCACAGGACCCATGTCGGTCTCCGCGTGCAGGGGGTGTCCGAGCCGAATCTTCGCCAGCTCCGCCCGCAACGCTTCCAGGAACGGCTCGTAAGCGCGCTGCTCCACATAGACGCGCTCGACGGAAGCGCAGGTCTGCCCCGCGTTCACCATCGACGCCCACGCGATGCCCTGCGCGGCGTGCTGCAGGTCGGCGTCCGCCAGCACCAGCGCGGGGTCTTTGCCACCGAGTTCCAGAATCACCTTCTTGTTGGTCTTAGCGGCTTGCTCGGCGACCGTGCGTCCGATGGGCACGCTGCCCGTGAAGATGACGCCACGCACGGTCGGGCTGGCAAGCAGCGCGCTGCCTTGCGGCGCGCCTCCCTGCACCACCTGCACCAGCCCTTCGGGGAAGCCCGCTCGCTCGAACAGCTCCACCACCTTCGCGCCTGTCAGCGGGGTCAGCGGCGAGGGCTTCAGCAGCGCGGCGTTGCCCGCCAGCGTCAACGCCATCAGCTGCGTCATCGGGATGGTGAACGGGTAGTTCCACGGAGCAATCACTGCCCACACGCCGTAGGGATGGAAATAGTAGGTGCTGCGGCGGTCGCTGAAAAACGGGTTTTTGGAGCGCACGCGGCGCGGCTGCAGCAGGCGCACGCCGTCGTACATCAAAAACGCGCTCACATCCAGCGGCGGGAACAGCTCCACAATCATCGCCTCGATGCGCGGCTTGCCCTGCTCGCGGGCGACCAGCTCGGCAATCGCGTGCCGCTCCTGCAGAATCAGCCGCTTGAGCCGACGCAACGGCTCGACGCGCTGGTGCAACGGAACCGTGCGCCAGTGCAGGTACGCCGCGTGCGCCCGCGCGACCATCGCCTCGATCGCCTCCGTCGGCGTGACGGCGACCTCCCCTACGACGCTCCCGTCCGCAGGGCTTTTGACCACAATTCGCTCCATATGCCTTAGATTCGAACAGGTGTTCAAATTCTCCTGCAGAGCAGGGATCGAGAAAGCAGTGTCGAATTTTGTATATCGTAATGGGGGAGTGTATGAGACGAATCGCCAAACCGCACTTCGCAAGACAGCAAACAACGAAGACCTCCTCCTGCAGGTTCCCCCTGCGGGCAGGGGGAACCGCGCGGGCGTGCGGCTTGGTTCCCCTCGCGAAGCGGGGGGAACCTCAAGGAGGGGGGCTGGTCTGGAAATGGGTATGGGTGCTGGTCGTGGTTTCGTGCTGGCTGCAGGCGACGGCGCAGCCTGCTGACCTCTCGCAAGACCCGCTGCTGCAAAGGCGCATCACCGTCTGGCTCAAGATGGAACCCCTGCGCGACGCCCTGCGCACCATCGGCAAGCAAACAGGCGTCGCACTGCGCTGCCAAGACGCGATTGCCGAAGAGAAGGTCGCGATTTTTGTGCGGGAGCGTCCTGCGCACGAGATCCTGACGCAGTTGGCGGGCGCGTTGCGGTATGCGTGGCGCAAGGACGAGGATGCGTATGTGCTGTATGTGCCCGACGAAACGCGCCAAGCGGAGGAGAAAGCGGCGCGTGCGATTCGCGAGCAACGCGCCCGATGGCTCCGCGAGATGCTCCAAGCCGCGCGCGAACTGGCGGCTGTGCCCGTACAGCAGCGGATTGCGCTCCACAAA
>Ga0197143_1000647_pt1 | contig 35157 bp, 42 predicted proteins | sample GBS70_MetaG_FD_148603 | JGI IMG/M metagenome (GOLD analysis project Ga0197143, IMG submission 148603) | Sediment microbial communities from Great Boiling Springs, Gerlach, Nevada, United States - GBS 70_MetaG | ecosystem: Environmental > Aquatic > Thermal springs > Hot (42-90C) > Sediment... | reverse complement strand
TTTTTTATGGGTACAGTTAATGCTACTGTATGAATATAGTTGAGAGGATAGATAGAGAGATAGAGAAGAGAAGTGTATTGAAGCATCCATTCTATCAGGCATGGTCTAACGGGGAGTTAAGTTTAGATGTACTTAGAGGTTATGCGAAGGAGTACTATCATCTAGTAAAGCATATCCCTATAATGGTAGAGAAGATAGCAGCACATGTTAAGAGTAGTGATGTTGAGGAGAACCTAAGGGATGAGAGAGACCATGTAGCATTATGGATTAGATTTGCATATGCCTTAGGTATAAGCAAAGAGGAGCTTGAGGCATATGAGCCATCTAGCAAGGTTAGATCTGCTGTAGATTCAATGCTAAGGCTGATGGATGATCCTATAAGAGGTATAGCTGCAATGTATGCATATGAAGCAGAGTTGCCTAAAGTAAGCATGACAAAGTTAGATGGTCTTATAAAGCATTACAATCTAAATAGCATAGATGCAATAGAGTATCATAGAGTACATAGCATGGTTGATATTAAGCATGCTGCAGTATGGCGTAAGTTGCTAAATAGATTAAGTGACAAAGAGCATGAGGAGGCATATAACGCTGCAGTAGAATCATTAGTTGCACAGAACCTACTGCTAGATGGAGTGTATGAGAGGTACATACAATGTAACTGAACAGGAGTAACAGTAGAGTATTGTATATATACAGACTATTTATATTAGCTGTTGGTATGTGTAATTGAGCCGGTTGTCAGGTGGGCCCGTAACCACTCATGTGGCGGGAGGCTTAGCCTGGAAGAGCGACCGGCTCATAAACCAAATCAGTTGGGAGACCGGTAGGTCAAGGGATCGAAGCCCTTCGGGCCCACTAACTAATTGAATTATTTATTAAATAAATAATATAATATTACAAAATTATTGATTAGTATTATTTCTGTTATCTTCTTTCTATATATCTATTATCTTTCCTCTTCATAATGTTTAATCTCAAGCCTTGCAAGTATATCCTCTAACTCCTGCTCCTCTTTAACCTCTTCTACCAGTATATCTTGGAGTATATCATATGTAGCATAATCTATATCCTTCACCTTCTTTATGCTCTCATTATAATGCTCAATAGCTTTACCCTCTATCTCCAAGGCCTTCCTTACAGAACTCTCTAGGGTAGTATACGTGCTAGGATCTATCTCATCCATTATGCTAACTTTGCTCCACTCCTCTGGCTTACTAGGAGCGTTAGAACCAAGTTGGTTAAGTCTATCAGCAATAATACCTGCATGCTTCAACTCTTCCATTGCAGATTCCTTGAATTTATTTGCTATAGTTAGAGTACCTATACCTTGCATGTAAAGAGATGTATACCAATAGTAATGGAATGCTATCATCTCATTACAGTATGCTACTTTAAGGATATTAACAACATCATTAAGAGCAGATCCTACTATCTCCTTACCTTTCTTACCCATACTTATTATAGTGGTTGTATATTTATAAATTTAATGTATGTATGAGAGGATCTATGCTTACATAGATGGTGCAAGCAAGGGTAATCCTGGTAAGGCTGCAATAGGCATAGTTATAAAAGACTGCTATAACAATACAGTAGAGAGATACAAGGCTGCAATAGGAGAAGCAACTAATAACACTGCTGAGTACACTGCTCTTAAGGCTGCCTTGAATATTGCATCAAGGTATAGCAATAATATAATTATTATATCAGATAGTATGCTACTGGTTAATCAGATGAATGGAGTATATAAAGCAAAGAGAGGTCATATTAAAAGACTGATTAATGAGATAAATGATATAGTAAAGGATAAAGGTTTGATTGTAGAGTATAGGTTAGTAAGAAGGGAGAGTAATAAGGAGGCTGATGCTCTAGCAAATGAAGCCTTGGAATGAATGAATTACATGTATACTTGGGGTATTAATATAAATACGATGCATAGGATACTGCTATACTCTATACTAGCATTGCTTATTGTATACTTCATAGGTTCACTTGAGTTGATGCCAGAGACTTATGGTTTGAACAACCCTTTACTTGATATCCCTATCTTGCTTGAGGTTTACTGGGATTACATACCATGGGCTATACTTGCTCTATCAGTTCTAGACATATCATTTAAATACAAGGGGATAAAGAGTCTTAGGCTACTGTTGAAGAATAACTTCCCAGATATACTCATGACAGCATTCTTGCCATTACTGCTAATATTTAAGATAGTAAAGATATCTTACAAAATTTACAAGGTAATGAAGGCTACAAAGTCATGGGCAAAGTTTGCCCACCTTATCAAGAAGATTAAAGTATATAAAAGCAACAACAAAAAGGACTATTAAATATTGATAACATGTACTATTATTAGGCTTTACAATATATGAATTAATGCTTCTAAACTATGCAAGGTAAGATTTACTAATAGGTTACAATAAATTATCTTGTTGCAGAGGCAGAATATCAATAAGGCTCTGAAGGATATAATTATAATAATTATAGGAGTAGCAGTAGTATGGCTTGGGTTAAGGGTTGCATTTGCTACAGAAAACCCATTCTATGTAGTATCAAGTGAGAGCATGGTTCCAACTCTTAATGTTTATGATGTCATAATTGTTAGAGATGGTTCTACATTCGATGATCTGAAGGTTGGTGATATAATAGTATTCCATAGTCCATCAGACTATGATAGAGTTATAGTGCATAGAGTTGTTAAGATTCAGAGTGGTAGTGAGAAGATAATAACTACCAAAGGGGATAACAACCCAGCACCCATACCAGGAATAGATTACCCTATAACTAAGAGGGAGTATATAGGAAAGGTTGTCTTTGTTATACCAAAGTTAGGATTGGTAAGCAAGGCATTAACACCTCCTATAAATTACATTATAATTGGGATAATACTAGCTATTATATTCATAAGCAAATTAAACGATAAAGGTAAAGAGAGTAAGCAGAGTATTCAAGATGAGAGAGATTCATACGAGGACAGTAATACTAGTAGTATTGATGGATTAGATCCTAGTAAAGTTAAAGATGGTCCTGATAAGCATTTGAATGATATGGATAAGGGTGATAAGAGCAAATAATTGATATAGCATATAAATAAAAATTAAAATTATTAGAATATATTATTACTATTCTACATTTGTTATAGTATATCATCTATTAATCATTGTATTACTGGTGTTATTATACTCTTTAACTATAAGATTATAGACGATCTCAAAGTACATTCTAGTTGAGTAAGGCATCTCTTTTATTGATTCATCTATAACGCTTAGCAGTATTGGCACAGCACGCCTTGATATATTTAACTTGAACTTCATTGGTAGATACTCATCCTGTTCAACGCTTATCTTATCTCTTAACTCAACTGGTAATAAAGTCTTAGTTCTAGCAACTATTATAGAGTACCAGTATGCTAGTATATCTGGCATAAGGCCTTCCTGAGCATCCTTAACTATCTTAGTTAGTATCAATTCTATGCTCATAGCCTAAGTATGGTGAATCATCATATTATTAATAGATTAAATCAAGCCTATTGAGTAGTGTAGTTAATAATATTAGACTTTATTTTAGTTAATGAGAGATTACCTTTGCAAGTGGGCTATCTGCTCTTAATGCTACTTTTTCATCCTCTCCCTTCTTCACCCAGTAACTTGGTATATTAACTATCCTATCACCTATTACTATATGCCTATGTGTTATCATCTGCCTTGCTTGTAATGGTGTCTTAGCCAAACCCTTCTTATATACAATAGTCTGTAGCCTACGCTCAAGTATATCCTCTACCTTTAGGTTAAGGACATCATCTAGGGTAGCATCCTCACTAACTAATCCTAATCTATTCAGAGAACTGAGTAACTCCTTCTCTCTAGCACTCCTAACCTCTATAGGTAATGCAAGCAATGCCCTTGCCCTCTTCCTTATACTGGATAGTCTAGATTGTGCCTTCCATAGCTCACGCTTGTTCCTTAAACCGTACTTACCAACTATCTCCAACTCTTGCATCAATAGTGCTAGATCCCAGTGCCTCTTTGGTCTACTATACTTCTTCCTTGGTTTCTTTATATCACCCATTACTTATCACCATCTCTTGCTATCAAACGTATCTTAATTCTGTTATTTATTTGGATTGCTGCTGAGCAGCTGTCTTACCTCCTTTCCTTACCCCTACTGTTACTCCTTTCCTACCAGTAGTCCTTGTCTTCTGCCCCCTAACCTTTAATCCATACATATGTCTATACCCTCTCCAGCTCATAACACTCTTCTCCCTCTCTATATCATTCTTTATTGCAAACTCTAGATCTGAGCCAAGAAGATGAAGATCATTACCAGTCTCTATATCCTTCCTCCTATTAAGGTACCATGGTGGGAAGCCTATCTTCAAGGGGTCCTTTAACGCATTCTCTATCGCTGCTATACTATCCTCTGCAAGGTAACCTATCCTTGTATTATGATCTATTCCTAGTGTATTGATCAAGGCATATGCAAAGTTGTACCCTACACCCTTCAACTCTGCTAATGCTACAGTAACATTCTTTCTACCATCTACATCCTTCCCAGCTATCCTTACTATATGCCTAAACTCTTGAGTTGACATGTTAACAGGTTGATAAAAAGGGCAATAAAAACCATAGTGTTACTTATTAAAAGAACCTTTAAATTTAGTGCTCACTGCTCTATAATTGCATGGATGAGAATGCTAACAAGATAAGGGAGTTAGTCCATAGAGCATATCATTCAACACCAAGGTATAATGAGATAGTAGCAGGTCTGCCTGAGGATTATAAGAGCATTAACACCTTAGGTCAGTTGCTAGAGATTAACTATAGATATGTAAGTGTTGATGAACAGTTGAGAAGGAACCTTATATTGAAGAGGAGGCAGGGCAAGAACCCTTACCCAGGTATAATAGGTTATGATGATGTTATAGCAGCAACAGATAGAGCAATACTTGCTGGGCATGATATATTGTATATAGGGAAGATAGGGCAAGCAAAGACAAAGTTAGCAGAGACTATAGCAAGGAACCTATTATCACCAATACCTGCAATAAAAGGCTGTATTATACATGATATACCATTGCTACTCCCAGAGGATGAGATTGTAAACCTGCTCTTAGGTAACGATCCAAAGCATACATCTTTAGAGTTCCATATATGCAATGACTGTGAGTACAAGATAAGGGATTATAGACTAGATACTGAGATAGAGTGGGTTGATGGTATGGCTAGGTATAGATATGTATTGGCAACACCAGATATATCAATAAAGGACCTTGTTGGGCAGATAGACGCTGTTAAGATAGCAAAGGGTGCATCACTATACAGCATAGAATCATACTCCCCTGGTCAATTGTTACAGGCAAGGCATGGTATACTATGCATTGATGAGTTACCCGTACTTGACCCTAGGAAACAAGTGGTACTGTTAAGTGTACTCCAAGAGGGTAGGTTCACTACAGGCTCTTATCCTGTAATATTCAAGCCTTATGTACGTGTGATAGCAACAGCAAACCCCATAGACTATACACATGCAAGCAAGATAATAGAACCTCTAGTAGATAGATTTGAGAGTCATATAATAACCCATTACCCTTACACTATAAGGGATGAGATAGCAATAATGGTCCAAGAGGCTAAGGTTATAGATGATAGAGTACTGTTACCAGTATTCATGCTTAAACTACTTGCTAGGATAACACACCTTGCAAGGGAGCACCCAGATGTTAACAAGGATAAGGGTGTTAGTGTTAGGATGAGCATACATAGTCTAGAGTTACTTATGAGTGAGGCTGTAAGGACAAGAGCATTATACAATGATAGCATTATAGCAGTGCCTAGGATATCTGATCTCCATGCTATATACCCAGCAGCAAAGTTTGAGCTATCAGAGATTGAGGATAGTAGTGAGAATAGAAGGAGGGTATTAGAGCATATAATAGCTGAGGCATTAAGGCAGACAGCATTGGAGTATGTATCTGATATTACTCTTGAGCATATAACAAGGGTTAAGGATGAGTTTAAGAGTAATCAGTTTATAACATCCCAGACTAGCCTATGGAGTAATGGTCAATACAGTTACTCTGCACAGTTATCAAAGTTCACAGCATTGAATGATATACTTAACATTGCATTAAACAAGGTTACAAAAGAGCAGGTTGAGATGATCTCTTACATTAAGGGATATGGTATAGATCCCAAGGTTCTAGTATTTGAGAATGAGTATGGCAAGGATGTATATGGTGAGGTTAGTGCATCTACACTTGAGTTAGTGCTTGAAGGTTTAAGATCATTAAAGCCTCCCATATTGGATAAGAGGGAGAACATATATGTCTCAGTCTGATGTTAGATCATATATATACTATAGCAGTGAAGGTAATGAGAATAGAGAGGGTGCTGGAGCAGAGATACCAAGAGAGCTTATTAATAATGCATTACTAGCGATAGGAGAAGAGTTGCTTAAGAACAATAGAGAAGGTATGAGTAGAGAAGAGTTGGAGCATATACTTGAGGAGTTGATGGCAAGGGAGTTGATGAAGGCAAATAGTAGTAAGAGTGCAGATGATAAAGGCAAGGATACCATTAATAACACAGCTAGGTCAATGCTAGCATATCTAGAGGAGCAAGGTTACATAAAGAAGGGCAAGAAGATACTAACCAACAAGGGTTTCATGAGAATAGGGATACTGATGCTCAAGGATGTATTAAAGGCATTCAAGAGTAACCAATTTGGTATGCATGAGACTAGTAAGAGTGGTTATGGTACAACACTACTAGAGAGTAGCAAGAGGTATGAGCAGGGTGATGATCTTAGAGAGTTGAATGTTGCTAAGACCATACTTAATGCTGTTGAGAGGATTATGAGTAATAGCAAAGGCAAATGCAAAGTAGATATTCCAATAGAGTTTAAGGTAGAGGATATTGAGCAGTATGAGACTGTTAATGAGATTAGCATGTCAATTGTCTATTGCATAGATCTTAGTTCTACCATGCGTTACTGTGCTATGAACGAGAGTATGTCTAGAATAGAAGCAGCAAAGAAGGCTCTATGGAGTCTTTACATACTTAATAAGAAGCTCTTTCCTTCAGATACTATACACTTGCTTGGTTTTGGTGCACTTGCAACTAAGATAGATGCTAGAGATATACCATACTTGAAGACATTTGAGCCAGGGCATGACTTCTTGCATTACACTAACTATCAAGCAGCGTTTAGACTTGCGGTTAAGTTACTTAGGAGTACTAATGCAGCAAAGAAGAGGATAGTTATGATAACCGATGGTCAGCCTAGTGCATGCTTTGTAGACTCTGATGCAGAGAAGGAGAGGATACTTGCAGCAAGACCATATTCACACTTCTACAAGCCTGATAGGCTTACCATTCAGAACTTGAGGTATGAGCATGGAATAAGTATAGATACTAGTAGTGGTTCCCTTGTTTACCTATGCTATAGGTATAGACAGGTAGATCCTTACATAGCAGCAAAGACCATACTTGAGGCTAAGAAGTGTAAGAGTATGGGCATAGATATTGATACTTTAATGGTTAGTGAAGAGGATATACTCCTGAAGTTTGTTAATGATATGGAGAAGCATGTTAAGGGTAGATCATACTATATAAATCCAGCAGATCTTAGTAGGGTTCTTATAACTGATTATATAGCAAACAAGAGGAGGCTAGTAAAGGGCTCTTAAGAATATAAAATAATATGAAGGCTTAGTATTTTAGAGTTATGTTAGGATGTACCTTCTTAACCTTCTCCCAGTCATCCAAGAATGTGCTTAAACCCTTATCTGTTAAAGGATGCTTTAACATCTTCTCAAGCACATCAGGAGGCATTGTTACTATATCAGCACCTATCTTTGCTGCCTCAACTACATGCAGGGGATGCCTAACACTAGCAACAAGAACCTTGGTATCAAATTTATAGTTCCTAAATATCTGAACTATATCTCTTATTATCTGCATACCCTCATGTCCAGCATCATCAAGTCTGCCTATGAATGGGCTAACATACGTTGCACCAGCCTTTGCTGCAAGGATAGCCTGATTAGCAGAGAATATAAGCGTACAGTTTGTCTTTATACCCTCCATACTTAGCATCCTTATAGCCTTTAGACCATCAGCTATCATAGGTATCTTCACTACAACATTAGAACCAAACTTAACGAGCCTACGAGCCTCCTCTACCATACCTTCAGTATCTGTACTTACAACCTCAAGGCTTACTGGTCCATTTACTATCCTTACTATCTCACGCATTATCTCTATTGGGTCACCTTTCTCTTTGGCTAGTAGTGTGGGATTGGTTGTTACACCATCAAGTATGCCCATATCATTGTACTTCTTTATAGCCTCAATGTTAGCAGTATCTAGGAATATCTTTACCATGCTATGGAGATAAGCTATATTTTATTTATTTATATTTTTATTATTTATTATTATAGACACCTTTCTTCTTTAACAGATCCTTTACAGCATCAACTATATTCCTTGCTGTAAGCCCATACTTTGCTAACAACTCTTCATGCTCCCCTGACTCACCGAATACATCCATAACCCCTATCCTCTTCATTAGGCAAGGATAGTTCTCTACTATAACTTCAGCAACTGCAGAACCTAAACCACCTAGTATATTATGCTCCTCAACTGTTACTATAGCATATGTATCTTTAGCTGCATTAATTATTGCATCTGTATCTATAGGTTTTATTGAGTACATATCTATAACTCTACACTTTATACCCTCATTAGCAAGGATATCTGCAGCATACAAGGCCTCAGGTACCATTATACCACATGCTATTATTGTAGCATCGTTACCATCCCTTAGTGTTATACTAGAGCCTACATCAAAGCCTATACTACTATCATATATTATGGGTGACTTTGGTCTTGCTAAACGCATGTAGAATGGTCCATAATGCTCTGCAATAACATGCACTAACCTCCTAGTTGCCATCTCATCTGCAGGAACTATCACATGCATATTAGGTATTGCACGCATGATAGCAATATCCTCTATCTGCTGATGAGAAGCTCCATCAGGACCAACACTTATCCCAGCATGAGAGGCTACAATCTTAACGTTAAGGTTAGGGTATGCTATTGCATTCCTTATCTGATCAACACACTTGCCTGGTATGAATGCAGCATATGTGCTCACAAAGGCTATCTTACCTGCCAATGCTAATCCAGCTGCTATAGATACTGCATTTGACTCAGCTATACCTATATTAAAGAACCTCTCAGGGAATCTATTACCGAACAAGGATGTCTTAAGTGACTGGGTTGTATCAGCACCTACAACTACAACACTCTTATTAATACCCCCTAGCTCTGCTAATGCCTCACCGTAACCAGTACGCATATCACCCATAGCCTTTGCTTTTAAATCAATGCTACTACTCATATCTATCCATAACCTCTCATTGCATTCTCTCTAAGCATCTTTATAGCATATGTGATATCATCATTACTATATATACTGTTACCAGCAACTATTATCCTTGCACCTGCCCTTACAACATCGTAAACGTTACTATGATCTATACCTCCATCAGCCTCTATTAGTGTATGTAGGTTGTTAGCCTTTATTATATTATTGTATATATTACTCATCTTTTGTAATATGCTAGGAATGAACCTCTGACCAGAGAAGCCTGGGTATACAGACATAACATTTATTACATCTATAGCATCGTTCTTCATATGCTCTAACAACCATGGTGGTATGCTAGTATCTGGGTTTAATGCTACTCCAACCTTAACATTAGACCTCTTTAGAATACTTGCTATATCTCTAAATATTCTATCGTTACATACCTCAACATGAACAGTTACTATATTGCATCCAGCATTTACAAACCTCTCAATATACTTTAAAGGCTCTGCTATCATTAGATGTGCATCAAAATCCAGTGTAGTGCACTTTCTTAATGCTTTGATTGTATCAGCCCCAAAGGTTATATTTGGTGCAAAGTGACCATCTATTACATCTAGATGTATCATATCAGCCTCTCCTTCCTCTGCCCTCTTAACCTCATAGCATAAGTTAGATAGATCTGCAGCAAGTATGGATGGGGCTATGATAATCTTGCTGTTATTAACCTTTAACAGATCTCCCTTCTTGCTATCTCTTACTACACTCATAAGCCTAACTCCTCTATTATCTTCTTAGCCAACTCCTTCTTTGGTGCCTGTCCATGCCACTGTGGAGCCCACTCCATTATAGGTACTCCTTTACCTTTGGTTGTATGTGCTATTATAACTGTAGGTTTATTTATAGTGCTCTCAGCCCTATTGTATGCATCTATTATCTGTTCAAAGTCATAACCATCTATCTGTATAACATTCCAGTTGAATGCTTTCCACTTTGCTGCTAATGGCTCTAAAGGCATTATATTCTCTGTTAAGCCATCCTGTTGTATACCATTTCTATCAACTATTGCTGTCAGGTTATCAAGTCTATACTTTACTGCACTCATGGCAGCCTCCCATACCTGTCCTTCCTGCAACTCACCATCACCTAAGAGCACATATGTTCTATAACCTTTCTTATCTAGCTTTGCTGCCAGTGCTATACCTACTGCTACAGATAACCCTATACCCTCTGATCCACCACAGTAATCAACACCAGGAGCCCTAAAGTCTGGATGTCCTTGGAGCATGCTACCTAACTTCCTTAGCCTTTTAAGCTCATCTACAGCAAAGTATCCTGCTTGTGCTAATACAGAGTATAGTAGTGGTGCTGCATGACCCTTTGAGAGTATGAATCTATCCCTATCCTCCCACTTAGGGTTCCTTGGGTCATGCCTCATCTTGTAGAAGTATAGTGCTACAACAAGTTCAACTGCAGATAGTGAGCCACCAGGGTGCCCTGACCCAGCCTCTGCTACAGATTCGATTATAAGCCTTCTAGTCCTCTTTGCTATCTCCTTAAGTCTTAATATATCTTGCATATCTAACTTGTGCTTCAAGCCTTGATTACCATTATCCATTATATACTCCACCTCTTACACTCTATTTATATAATGGTATCTGAGATATACTCTCTACTATATCCTTTCTGTATAACACCTTCTCTATATCATTAATAGATATAACCATGGTCTCAGGCTTAATAGTTGCATCTGAGGTTATAAGGTTACTTAGAATAGAAGCTTCAACAACATCTGCTCTAGATGCTAGAGCCAATGCAAACAGTGCAAGAGAGGCATCCCTTATCCCTATAGCATTCATATACTCTTTTGGTAGAAAGAACGGTATGTTTATTATATTATTAGCCTTGAATATTGTTAAACCTCTGCTGCTACTTAACAGTAATGCCTTGCAGTTAAGCCTTGAGAGTAGATGTATGCCTAGATTATGTAGGCTAGAATCATTCATTATACTTATACCAGTAGCGGTTGTAGCCTCTGCTAGCGTAGATTTGATGTAATCAAAGCCTATAAAATCAAGGTAATGCCTTATCCTAGGTTGCCCTATAACTATTATACCTTTATTCCTTGCAGATTCAACTACATTATTTAATAATAGAGGGGTTACACTACCTTTATCGTAATCTGATACACATATACAATCTATAATATTATTATTTAAGATATCCTCTATCATAGAGATAAGTCTATGAGTGATCGATGTATCTAAATCATCGGTAACCTCCCTATCTACTCTGAAGTATATAGTACCTGCTGTATGGTATCTGCTCTTTAATGGTGTTGGTCTCTCTGCTGTAGCAAGTTTAACATCTATACCATTGCTGATTAGTATATCCCTTAGGATATGACCTTCTTTATCGTTCCCAATAACTCCTACCAGGTATACCTTACCCCCTAGAGAGGTTATGTTAACAGCAAGGTTAGCTGCACCTCCAGCAAAGTATCTCTCTTTTATAATCTTATGTACAGGTATAAGATGCTCCCTAGAGAGCCTCTTAACCCTAGTCTCTACATAATGATCTAGCATGAGATCCCCTAGAACAAGTACTCTCTTACCCTTTATCCTATCGAGTATATCCTTTAGATTATCTCTTGATACTGTGGACATTAAACTTTCAGATTCTTAAAGAGAAGGAGAGGGATAAAAAGGTATTGTTGGTTAATTATGACGCTTTATCCTATACTACTATCTATACTATGTTATGTTACATCATGATATCTTTCTTACCTCTATGATACCGCTGATCTGATCTGGATGCTCCTGGCTTTTATAACTTAAAGTACCATAATCGTCGTACTTGAAGCTTAAAGACTTTGTCTCTCCAGGGGCAATAGGACCAGTAGATGCACCAACCTGCTCAATAACTATTGTATGGGTATTCTGCCCCTTGTTGGTTATAGTAAGTTTAAGTTCACATGCAAGACAATTGAATATATCAGGGTTAGGTCTTGTGTTTGCTACATCTCCTATATTATATAGCCTATCTTTCCCATCAACATTCCTTATCTCTAGCTTTATCTCTGAGGTAGCAGGTGTCTGTCTATCAGGTCTTACATCAGGGAACAGTTTGCCTCCAGTAGAACCGAATATTCCTAGTATAGCTGCTATACCTACTGCTAAAGGTATTGCTGTAACTGCTATACCTAATGCAAGCTTATTGACCATACTATTACTAATTGATTTGATATATATATAATTTTTCTAAATGTTTCCTATTGCTTCATTAATATGAAATTATATTATATAAATTCACTAAATATTAGTAGCAATCTCTATTCATGATATAATTGTTAAATGTGCCGGCACTACCGCTTCGCGAGGGCTTGCGCACCTCACTAACACGGTAGCGACAACAGGTTTGACTTCTGGGTTCGGAATGGGACCAGGTCTTACCCTGTTGCTATGGCCGGCTAAGAGTAATGTTGTTCACATGGGTTAAAAACCTTTCCTTATTCAATTATTAAATCTGGAACCAGTTTGGTATTGGTGCACATAACACAGCTAATACCATAACTATAACAAAGATTAACTTTCTACCCTTTGATAATGGTGATACATCATCAAGCGGTCTAACATCTTGTGTCCTAGTACTCATAAGCATTATGAATAAAGCCATGAATATGTATCCTAAGGCAGCAAGTATAACTATGCTCACTAGAGTTAGCCTCTTCTGCCATTTGTATCCTAATGTTGCTCTTGCTATATGCCCACCATCCAACTGCCATGCTGGTAGCAGGTTAAGGAAAGTTATAAGGAATCCTATCCAAGCAGCATATGCAACTGGTGAGAGTATAGGTACAGTACCTGGGACAGCCTTACCTGTAATCTCAAATGTTAATATCATTAGTGTACTAGGTTGTAATGGTATTAATTGTGAATTACGTAGCATAGCATTAGCCTGCTCCTCATTTATTAAGGGGCTTAATATGGCACCATAGTATGATACTATTATGGTTACAACCAAACCAGCTATAGGTCCTGCTACGCCTATATCAAAGAGTATATCCCTATTTATCATTGGTGCTCTTGAGAATATAACCGCACCAAAGGTAGGTACAAAGAAGCCTGGTATACCTGGTATGAAGAATGGCCATGTTGCCTTGATCATATGTATCTTAGAGGCTACTATATGCCCAAGTTCATGTATACCTAGTATACCTAGCAAGGATAATGTGTAGAGTACAGCCATCTCCCATGGGTCATATAGACTACCTATTATTCCATTACTTGATCTAAGTAAACCATCATACAATACTACTGCTACAGTTGCAGCAAATAAGGCTATAGGCATCCATACTTTGAACCTTCTAGTAGGTTGAGACTTTGGGATTATGAGTAACAGTAATGAACCATCATGCTCACTCCTGTTTAACATAGCATGATAACCAATACTATCAACCTTCCTCGCCAATGAGATAAAATCCTTCTTAAGGTTCTTGCTATCTTCTATGTAGAACTCATATGTATTATTATCACTTATATAGTAGGTTTTAATAACAAACCTCTCTGCTACCATTGCATGTATACTATCAATAGGCTTATCTCCATGCAGAGATTCCATTCATATTTAATTACCACGATATTACTTTAATATCTTTGCTTTGTTTGAAAGGTTAAATATCCTTAATAAGAATAGATATAATGATAGGAGATGCAAGTAGTGCTTAGACATGTTGGAGAGTACATGATAAGGAGATGTGAGTATAAGGATCTAATCCATGTTATGGAGATAAATCTTACAAGTTTATCAGAGCATTACTCTGAGTACTTCTTTGAGGAGTTGCTTAAAGAGTTCCCAGAGGCATTCCTTGTTGCTGAGTTGAACAATAGTATAGTAGGTTACATAATGTGTAAGTTAGAGTATGGATTCTCAAACTTTAGAAAGTTAGGATTCGTTAAGAAGGGACATGTAGTATCCATAGCAGTATTAAAGGAGCATAGGGGCAAAGGATTAGGAACTGCACTTATGCAAGAAGCAATAAACGCAATGATCTCTAAAGGTTGTGATGAGGTTTATCTAGAAGTTAGGGTAAGTAATGAACAGGCTATAAGGGTATATGAGAAGTTAGGATTAGAGACAAGGTCCAGGTTAAGGGGATACTATAGGGACGGGGAGGATGCTTATCTAATGGCACGTGAGCTTAAATAAATTCATAATTTATGAATACCAACTATAATAATGATAATACTAGTATTACTACATTCTCTTACTTTGCTAAAGTATGCGAGAGTATAAGCCATACTAACAGTAAGAATGAGAAGATAAGAATTTTAGCAGATTACCTCTCACTACTAGATGATGAGTCTTTAATTATAGCATGTACATTCCTCTCAAATAGAACATTACATATTGATACAGGGTTAGAGCTTAATGTAGGTTACTCATTGCTATGGAGTGTGCTAGAGAGTATAAGTAGAGCATGCAAGGATGAGCTTATAGATGTATACTTAAAGTATGGTGATATAGGCATAGTTGCTGAGTATGCTGTAAATAAGATAACGGTTAGACCATTAATAAGGATAACATTAACATTAAAGTATGTTTATGAACAGTTTATAAATATAGCAAAGAAGGAAGGTAAGGACTCACTAAGCAAGAAGAGGGATATACTTGTAGGCCTATTTGCAAACTCATCACCTATTGAGGCTAAGTACTTAGCAAAGATAATAGCTAGTGAGTTAAGGATAGGTGTAGTTGAAGGACTGCTTGAGCATGCAATAGCAAGTGCATTTAATAAGGATTATAGTGTAGTTGAGGATGCGTATCTAGCATGCAATAACCTTGCTGATGTAGCATTGCAGGCAAAGTATAATAGGTTAGACACAATAATAGCAAGACCATCTAAACCTATAGCATTTATGCTTGCTGATACATTATCAAGAATTGATAACCTTAAAGAATATCCAAAGCCTCTAATAGTTGAGTACAAGTACGATGGTGTAAGGGCACAGGTTCATAAATACAACAGCAATGTAAAGATATTCTCTAGGGGGTTAGAGGATATAAGTAAGCAGTTCCCAGAGATAGTAGGAAGGGTAAAGAGCATAATAACTAATGATGCTATACTTGATGGTGAGATAGTTGCATTTAAAGATGGCAAGATGTTAGCATTTAATATACTACAGAGAAGGTTAGGGAGGAAGGATTATTATTATTATGATGATGGTAGTGGTAATCTTAAGGATATCATAGAGGTTAAGTATATTGCATTCGATATACTCTATTACAATGGAGAGATCTTACTTAAGGAGCCTCTGATAAAGAGGAAGGAGTTACTATCCGAGGCTATAAGCATCAATAATAAAGAGGTAGAGGTCGCATGGTATACCCTTGCTTACGATGAACAGATAATCCATAATATGCTTAAGGAGAGCATAGATAAAGGCTATGAAGGTTTAATGATAAAGGATTCTTCATCATACTATAGGGCAGGTAAGAGGGGCAAGCACTGGCTTAAGTTAAAGGGTAGAAGGGATACCATAGATGCTGTTATAGTTGCTGCTGAGTATGGGCATGGGAAGAGGGCAGGGCTATTATCGGATTACACGTTTGCTGTTAGAGACTCAGACTCTCTTAAGGTGATAGGCAAGGCTTATACAGGTTTAAGTGATGAAGAGATAAGGGATCTAACCTTAAGGTTAAAGTCTTTAACCTTAAAAGATGAAGGTTTAAGGTTAATAGTTAAGCCTAGCATAGTTATAGAGGTAGAGTTTGATAGCGTAGTTAAGAGCAGTAGATACGATAGTGGTTACGCATTAAGGTTCCCAAGGATAAAGGCTATAAGATATGATAAGGGTATAGAGGATATAGATACACTAGATAAGGTTAAAGCTATGAGTAGATAATGTTTATTTACATAAAATAATCTTTAAGGTTCTATGTATAATAGGAGGTTACTTGGCTTGGTTGTATTTGTATCAAGCATACTATTCTTAGCAGTATACGCATGGCTTCTTTTGGTTAGCGATTATAGCATCATAGTTATTAAGTACACAGTACTTGCTATAGTAGCAGGGTTTATAGGTCTCTTAGCATGGCTTGGGTTAACACTTACCACATCAGTAGTAAAGGATGGTATTGAGAGCAGATCAAATAATTAATTGATTAATATCTCCTTACTACTATATCAGCAACCATCTGGTATGTCCTTGGGCTAACCTCCCTTACTACCCTAGTATCTTCTACCCTGTAATCTAACCTATAGCCCTTAAGTAAATCGTTAACCTCTAGCCTACATGCTTCATGTACACTCTTCTTATTGCCTGTTATATGAGTAAAGTAATGAATGTAGCACTCCTTCCCGTATCTTAATGCCATAATGGCATACTGTAAGTACTCCTTAGCCTTCTCTGGTAATGGCATAAGTACCCTATCTGCAGAGCATAATAGTCTGCTCTGTATTACATCCTTTGCATCACCTAGCATGGGTATAACGCTATCCTCAACATGGTTTATCTTAGCATTCTCTACGCAGAGTTCATATGCATAAGGGTTAATATCTATACTATAAATTTTACAAGAATGCTTCTTCTTTGCTATTACTATGGAGAATGTACATAAGCCAGCGAACATGTTAACTATAACCTCCCCATCAGTTACAAGTGATGCTATCCTTGCCCTCTCGGTTGATAACCTTGGGGAGAAGTAAACCCTAGCAATATCAACCTTGAATATGCATCCATGCTCTTTGTATAATGTTAACGTTCTATTCTCTCCTGCTATATGCTCAAGATCCCTAACTCTGTAATCCCCTTGTACAGGGCTCTTCTGCATGAATACGCATCTTACAGACTTTACATTCCTTAATATAGCCTCGCCTATGATATGCCTCCTCTCATATAATATATCTGGTATCTTTATTACTGCTATATCCCCTATTATATCAAATGAGGAGTAAAGGAATCTTATCTCTTGCTCATCAAGTATATCCTTTAATGCCTCTTTAAGCATCCTCATAATAATACAAGATTAACTCAGACCTCATAGTATATACCCTTCTCCTTCTGCTCCTTATCAAGCCTGCTATCTAACTTGTTTATCCTTGCCCTATTGCTCTCCTCATCACGTCTGAATGTTATTTCCATATCCTTAAGGAATAGGTTCATACCTTCATGCTTCTTTAATACACTGCTAGCATAACCCTCTCTGCTAGGCTTACCCTTGAAGACTATTATGCTATCAGATATCATATCTATAAGATGGATATCATGATCTATTACTATTGCAGATTTACCTTGCCCTTTTACAAACCTATGTATGAACCTTGCCAATGCTATCCTATCCTCTACATCTAAGAATGCTGATGGCTCATCAAGAGCATATATATCAGCATCCTTAAGCAGGCATGATGCTATAGCAACCCTCTGCAGTTCTCCTCCGCTTAGATTCTTAACCATCTTATCATAAAGTTTCTTCAATCTTAAAGGTTCAACTATTATGTTCTCCATGCTAGAGCCCTCTATGCTCTTACCATAGGATTCTGATAGCAGTGATCTAACATCATACTCATACTCTTGTATCAACTCAAGGTACTGTGGCTTATAGGATATCCTTGCATGCAATGCAACATAACCCTTATTAGGTTTATCTATTCCAGCAAGTATCTTCATAAGTGTAGTCTTACCTAGTGCATTTGCCCCAATCATGCACACAACCTCACCCTTCCTTATCTTTGCATTCTTAGCAACTAATCTAAATGAGTCATAGTCCTTCTCAATATCTGTATACTCTGCAACAACCTCATCTAGTATTAGATCCTCACTGCTTGATATGCTATCAAATGTGAATGCTCTGCTTCTAAACCTAACATTTGTACTGCTAAGGTAACCGCTCAAGAACTCATTTATTCCTGTCTTAGTGCTCATTATATCAGATACTATCCCATACACACTAGGCTCACCATAGAGTATGTGAATATAATCGCTAAGGTAATCAAGCATTGTAAGATCATGCTCAACTATCATTACACTCTTGCCTTGCTTTGCTATACTATGGATCACCTTAGCAACCTCAAGCCTCTGGTACACATCATTGTAAGATGATGGCTCATCGAAGAAGTAAAACTCAGCATCCCTACTACATGCTATAGCAATAGCCAACCTCTGCAACTCTCCCCCACTCAACTCATCCACATTCTTATCCAATGAGTCCTTAAGATTAAGCATATCAGCATACCTTAAAGCATAACCATTCTCATCATACTTTGCAAGTAGATCCTTTGCACTACCCTTGTATACCTTTGCTATAAGGTAAACCTGTTGTGGTTTTATAGATACCTTTATCTGCTTGCTTATCAATGCCTTAAAGTAATCCTTAAGCATTGTACCATTAAAGTGCTCTACGACCTCTTCCCATGATGGCTCAGAGCTATCATATCTACCAAGGTTTGGTTTAAGTAACCCAGCAAGTATATTAACTACAGTACTCTTGCCCATACCATTCCTTCCAAGTAAACCTACAACAGCATCCCTCCTTGGTATAGGTAGATTATAAAGCCTGAACGCATTCTGTCCATACTGATGTATCTTATGCTCCTCTAACTCCTCTGCAAGTTTAACTATGGTTATTGCCTCAAATGGGCACTTCTTAACACATATACTACATCCATTGCATATACTCTCATCTATAACTGCTATAGCCTTGCTTCTATCCCCTTCATTGCTTAAGGTTATACACTTGCCCCCATCCCTGTTCAATGGGCAGAATGCTATACACTCTAGGCTACAGTTCTTAGGCTTGCAAAGGTCCTTATCTACTACAGCAACCCTAGCCATGATAGATGAAGATGGCAATAAATAAAATATAAAGATTGACTTATCTGCTTATAGTTCTTATTCTTACCTATCATCATACTTTATGAATGCATGAGAATCCTAGGATGCTGTACTCATATCTGCATAATCCTTGCTACTCTGCTATAACTTAAGTATACTGTAGGATATGCATTTATGCTTGAATCTTAAGGATGGAACCCTTTGTACACCTCTGCAAGCCTCTTCAACCCTCTTATATATGCTGTGTCTCGTATGTATTATATATCAATTCTAAGTCTAAACTTTTCTATTATTTTAATTAATGAAAGAATTAAAAGATATCAATAAGCAACCTAGAGAGGATCATCTTGTAGAAATATACAAACTAAATTATTACTTCATGAAGATACGGGAATCTCATAAACTAAATTCAATATGATACACATTCAATAATACTCATCCTACATTATCTCTTCTAATATCCATTATCTCTGCATCAGATACAACCATAACCTTATGCTTACCCTTCTTAAGTATATACTGTAATGCATCGTTAACACCTCTAAATGCTACTACACCTAACCTCTTTATGTATACATTTGGCAGCATAGTCACTAAGCATAACTCGTACCTCTTCTTAGCATCATTCAATATATTAACATACTCTAAGCCCTCCATATATCCATCATAACCTATACCCTCTATAAGCATCCTTAATGCTTTACTGAAGCCCTTTCTACACTCTGCTAACAGCACTATTATACCACCATCCTTAACATACTCCATAATATTCCATAATGCTAGTAATGCATCATCTAAAGTATCAGACACAGAAGGGCTTATCACACATGCTTTACAATTATCTAAATCTTGCTTGATAAGCATATTCTTAACAGCATCATAAGACTTATTTACATCAGTTACAGATAAGGCTAGAAGCCCAATATCGTTGTATAGTAACTCTATGGATATACCATCTAATCCATTAATATAATCATATGGTTCTAGCATACCTTGCTTAATGTAGTTAGTATATACATTATTCATAACCTGAGCATTGCTCCTTATAAGCCTGCTCAATGCACAAGAGTATCTGAATATAGGGTCTACTGCTGCACGTGATATGAAGATGAACCTGCCATTTATGTTACTTGCATTAATGTACTTTATGCCTTTAGCCTTGGCTATATCAGCCCTTGGTGCATAAATATCTATACCTTTATTATTGAGCATACCAACTATGCTTAATGCAATCTCAGATGTATCTAGTAGTATTATGCCATCGTATCCTTCTATACCATTTAACCTTTCTTTTATCTCCTCATGCTTCATAGGCTCTATGCTAACCCTGTAGTGTTTGAGCAGGTTCTCACTCCTAACATCAAGTATAGAATAACTGCTTCCATATCTTAACCATAGTTCTGGCATAGCAAAGGTATATAATATATGCAGGTAATTAAATCTACATGCTACAAGAGTTAGCAGAGTTCTTGCTTAAATCAAACTCAATAAGATTTGGTCTATTCAAACTATCTAGTGGGAAGGAGAGTACATACTACATAGATCTTAGAACACTGCCTAGTTTCCCAACCTACTTTAAGATGGCCATAAATGCATTGAAGGAGAGGGTTGAGCAGCATGTAAACCTAGACTCTATAGATTACATATGTACCATACCTACAGCTGGTTTATTATATGCATCAGCATTAGCATACACTTTAGATAAAGGTATGATATATGTTAGGTTTGAACCAAAAGATCATGGTACTACACAACTGCTAGAGGGTTACCTTAAGCCTGGGTCTAATGTACTCTTGCTAGATGATGTTGTAACTACTGGGAGATCTTTACTTCATGCTGCTAGTGTTGTAAGAAGCAATGGTGGTATAGTAGAGTACGCATTAGTACTAATAGATAGGTGTGAGGGTGCTAGTAGAATGTTAGAAGGTAATGGTATAAGGCTTGTGAGTGTAGCAAGGATAGATGAGATAGCAGAGATCTTATACAACTCTAATATGCTAGAGGAGGATATGCTGAAGGCTATAAGACTACAGATAAGGGATCAAAATAATTTATCTAATTAATCAAATAAAACTTGTTTATTATTCTATTATTTGTATATCATGAGGTTCTTCTCCTCAAGCAGTATATGTAGATTCTGTACTGCTCTATAGACATCCTCTTCCTTCTTTGCCCCTGTACATACTAACTTGCCAGATGCAAAGAGTAGTATTACAGTCTTAGGATCTATCATTCTATGTATCAGTCCTGGGAACTGCTCTGGCTCATACATGCTTCTAGGGAGTGTCCTTGCTGCCTGCTCTAGATGTATCTTACCTCCTAGACTAGCAGATGCAACTATATTCTGTATCTCTATGATAGGCTCGTTCTCTATAGGTATGCCTGCCTTCTTTAATCTACTCACTACAGTCTTAACAGCCTTCTTAGCCTGTTCCTCAGACTTTGAACCAGTACATACCATCTTGCCTGAGCTGAATATCAGTGTAGCTGTCTTTGGTACCTTTAATCTAAATACTAGTCCTGGGAACTGATCAGGATGGTACTCAACATCGGGGAAGAGTTGAGTTATCTGATTTAGATTTATAGTTTGGTTAACCGTTGCAGATGCAACTACATTCTCTATGCTTATTACTGGTTTTGTTTGTGGCATCCCTATCTACCTTATAAATATAGGTATATAAACCCTATATATACTAAGCATTCAGTAGATAAATTATGACCTCAAACAAAAAATAACTATAACTATAAAATACTCTTCTCTATCACATTCTCATACTCTTCTTCTATAGCATTAAGTATATCCATGCTATTTATATTATACATGCTCTTTGCTATTGTGGCTATACATGCACCTCCTGCACCAACACCCTCCTTAACGAAGCCCTCAGCGTATGCTCTTAACCCCCTCTTCTTTGATCTATCTAGTAATGGGTCATAGTAGAGTAATGGTACACTATAATCTATAGATGCAACTAACCCTTTTATATCAGCAGAGTTATCATTGATAACGTAGGATGTTGTAGCAATAGCAATGTTATCTAGTATCTTATTATCTCTATCATCTATAGTATTATTTATGTAAGACTTTATGATTGCAAGTATAGCAGCCATCTGAGTGCCTCCAGCAAGTATAACCTTTGTATTAGCATACCTTATTGCACCAATGCTTAAACCTGCTACACAAGGCATCATTGGATCGCCAAGCATAGAGATTGCATCCAATGGTCTCTCTGCTAAAGAGCCTATATCTATCCCAGCACTCTTCATACCATCATAAACAACCTTTAACTTAATGTTATGTGGGTTATCTGGCATGCTACTACTTACCTTAAATCTAGCATCTATGCCTAAGGCTAGCATAACAGCTAGTGCTGTTGTTGTACCTGCTGGTATACTCTCCCCTATAACTAAGCATGAGGAACTCTTACCCAATATACGCCCTAACTCTATGCTTGAGTAGAATACGTTATTAACATCCTCAATGCTTAATGCCTTACCATATGATATGTTACAACCATGTCTAACTGCTAGTGTGTAGTGAGGTATCATGGGCTTAATCTTGCTGCCAGAGTCTATAACATATACAGGTATATCCATTAACCTTAATGCTGCCCTGGTTATTAATGCTGGTGTAGGTTTACCATCTGGTGTTGCTGGAATAGCATCTATACACTTGCATATGCCAGAGTAAAGGAACTCTGCATCCGCAGGAGGAGTATACTTGATCATATCTTTATTTGCCCCTGCAATGGTTATCCCATCTATCTCTGCTGTCTCTGTATATGCTATTGCTAGTATGAACAGAAAGTCTTTACCCTCTATGCTCTTAATGAACTCTTTACCCTTGCTTTCATTCAACGCTATATTTATTGAACTCATTCCTCTAGAACCCGTTCATAAACTTAATGAACTCTTCCTTGCTCATTGGTCTTAGTACAGGGTTACTTGCCTTCTCTCTACCTATAGTTGAGTATCTTTCATCACCATAATCATGCCCTGGATATATTATTATGTTATCATCAAGCATAGATAACCTCTTTAGGCTATCATACAACTCTGATGCGCTACCCCCCTCAAGATCAACCCTACCACATGTACCTACAAATAGAGTATCCCCTGTAAACAGCATGTTTTCAGCAAGTAAACATATGCTATCCTTTGAGTGCCCTGGTGTATGTATTACTATCATCTTAACATAACCTAACTCTATTGTACTATTATCCTCAACCTCTATATCCTTGCTTAGAGGAGCGTTCTTATGCATCACTATCTTTGCACTAGGGAATATAGCCTTTAACTGCTCATTTCCTAGTATGTGATCAAAGTGTGTATGTGTATTTATTATATACTCTAGTAGTAGATTATTACTCTTTATTACCTCTATAACCCTTTCAAGATCCCATGAAGGGTCTATAACTGCTGCCTTCCTAGTCTCACTATCCCATATTATGTATGTAAAGTTAGCCATATGCCCAACCTTTAACTGCTTAAGCACTAGCATTAGAACTCACTTAAGTAATGAGTTATTTATTTATTTATTTATTATTTATTATTACTTATCTGTAATGCAATTTGTATTCACTGCTCAGCCTCAGGTGGTATACCTATGTTCCATACTATAACATTACCACTTGCCTTACCATTATCTATAAGCAAACCATTCTTTAATCTATGGAATGTTATGGTAAGATCTGCCTTCACACACTTCTCATATGCATAGCCAGTATCAGGGTCTAAACCAGAAGGTATATCCACTGCTACCTTGTATGCTCTTGAACTATTTATTGCATCTATAGCACTAGCATATGGCTCCTTTATATCTCCTCTTATACCAGTACCAAATATACCATCTACTATTATATCAGCACTATTTATAATACTCTTAATATCATCATCTAGATACTTAATCTCTATCAATTTTATGCTACTCTTCATCCTTGCAAGTATGCTGTAATTTGATCTGGCCTCCTCTGTCTTTATACTATCCATGCTCCCAAGCAGTATTACTGTAACATCTGCACCATGGTATGCAAGATGCCTAGCAGAGACCATGGCATCCCCACCATTGTTACCTAATCCACAGATAACAACTACCTTACAACCCTTTATGCTCCTACCTTGCTCATCGTAAACTCTTACTATATTGTATGCTATACCAGCACCAGCATTCTCCATCATGAGCAACCTTGTAACACCCATCTCATGTGCTCTCTGTTCTATCTTCATCATCTCCTTACTTGTTATAGCTCTAGTAGAATCCATACAGATTCATGCATACAGATTTCAATTTATATCTAGCTTTGGATAGGATTAGAGTATGGGTAATGATATAAGAGGTTCTTTAGAACTTGCCATGGAGCATCTTAAGAGTATAGAGGAGAGGAGGGAGAGGATTATAAAGGGGAGTAGGGATGCTCTTATGCTCTGTAGTAAATCTATAGTAAGTATACATGCTAATAGGGTAAGTGATGCATTAGAGTATTTAAGTAAGGCAAAGAGTATAATAGAAGAGCTTAAGCAAGTAGCAGAGGATGATCTACAATCATATATAATACCTGTTGAGGCAGAACTTGTAGAGGCTCAAGCATTGTACAGTATATTAACAGAATATAGCATACCATCACTTGATGAGTTGAATGTTAATGCAAGGTCATACATACTAGGCTTACTTGATTGTATAGGAGAGTTGAAGAGACAGGTGTATGATAAGGTTAGGGAGGGTAATAGCATGGAAGCATTCAAGTTATTTGAGGTGATGGAGTATCTTTACTCTTCATTGCTTCAGTTTGCTATGTATGATAACATACTTCATGGTGTAAGGAAGAAGGTAGATGTTGCTAGGGTATTGGTTGAGGATGTTAGGGCAATGCTGACTGAGGAGGCTAGGAGGCAGGCAATAATAGAGAGTATTGATAGCATAAGGCGTGTAAAGGAATAGATGTATAATAGAGGTAAGATAAGTCAAGAACTGCTTAAGAAGGTAAGAGATTACCAGAGTAGGATGTCTTGTAGGGTTGTTAAGTACGATACATTAACTAATATAAGATATGTATGTGGTGTTGATGTAGCATACGATAAATATGATACAGCATACGCTGTAGCAGTAGTTGTAGATCTTAATAGCAAAGAGGAGGTAGATAAGGCATACTCTATATGCAAGGTGTATGTACCTTACATAAGTACTTATCTATTCTTAAGGGAAGGCGCTCCAATGTTAAGGGTTCTTAGAAGGCTAGATAGTAATTATGATATAATATTAATAGATGGGAATGGTATACTACACCCAAGATACTTTGGAGTAGCCTGCTATATAGGCATGCTTATGGATAAGCCTAGCATAGGGGTTAGCAAGAGCCTATTATGTGGGCATACAATAGATGATGATATAGTGTTAGATGGTATTATAATAGGGAAAGTACTAAGAGTAAGGAATAGAAGTATATATGTAAGTATAGGGAACAAGGTAAGCCTTGATACTGCTGTAAGCATAGTTAAGGCACTAATCTCTACTAGATATATGCAAGAGTTGCCCTTACCATTACCATTACTTCTTGCACATAGGTATGCTAGTGCACTGCGTAGATCTCAGGCCTAACCTTGAACCTCTCAAATGCTTCATTAAGTATATGCATTAGCCTATTATGCCATTCATTGAACTTATCTGGGCTTGAAGGGTAGTTCATGTAATGCTCAACTAATATCCTGTTCTTCTCTGCTGTATACTTCAAGCCCTCAGCGGTCTTCCTATGTAATATACCTCTTATTAGCATACTCACCTTATCCACATAACTGAAATCTGGGTGCTCACCTTGGGTTATCTTCTCAACATCTAACTTAGATATGAAGTGCTTCATACCATAGTTTATCTGCTCATTAGATAGTGTCTGTAAAAACCTTCTAAAGACCTCAAGTCCAGCAGTCTTGTAACCATACTCATTTATATAGTCTATGTTATATTGCCATAGTGAGTATTCACTGTAATCACATGCCTCAATTGCATTAACAGCATCTCTACCAGCAATAACACCAGCTATTATTGCTGGTCCTATACCTCCAGCATCCAATGGCTTTGGCATCCATGCAGAGTCTCCACATAGCATATAACCATTTGCTACCAAGCAATCGTTCTGCCTTCTAACAGATACCTGCCATGTACCCCAAGCGTTACCCTGATCCTCAAAGCCATCAGCAAGCCTAGCATTGCTTATAACTGGGTTTCTTGCTATATAAGCATCTATTAGAGACTTTAGGTTATCGTTCTTCTTAAGAACCATATTCCTTAACTCTAGGCTCTTATGTTGAACTCCTAAACCTATGTTAACCTTGTTCTCACCCTTAGGGAATACCCATGCATAGCCTCCAGGGGCTATCAACTGGTCTAGGTGTATTATAGCATAGTCTGGGTCAAAGTATGTTCTATCATCCTTTAACTTATCAAACCTAAGTATATATCTACCAGTAGCCTCAAGATCATCCTTGTCTATACTCCTTTGTATGTAACTCCTTATTGGTAGGGTTGATCTAAGCATGGATGCTATACCAGTACAGTCTATAACTATCTTAGCAGTAGCCTTGAATGGTTCATTGGTCTTAAGATCTACCCCTTGAACCCCTTTAACATAACCATCCTCAGCTATAACTTGCCTTAATGCAACATTCCATCTGAACTCTACACCTAACTTTAAAGCATAGTTAAGTTGCTTCAAGGGCAGTAACCTTCTATTAAGTATGTAACCCTCACCATCAAAGTATATTGCAGTCTCATGATCTGGTGAGTATGCTACAACACCCTTTACCTCTCTCTCTATCTCAGGTTTATCTAACCTTAAGCCTATATGTTTGCTCATATAATCAACGTTCTTCTTGCCTACAGCATCACCACATACCCAACCATTTATACACTTCTTACCAGCCTCATGCTTATCATTCCTATCAACCACAAGTATCCTTAGATTACCATTGCTATATTTAGCTGCACTACATGCAGCTACCATACCTGCTATCCCTGCACCTGCAACTATTATATCGTAATCATAATATCCATTACTACCCTGTTTCATACGTTAACCCATACCATATCAACTTAAAACCCTTTCTATTAAATCTATATATTATAAATGGGTCGGACTGTCGCGAGGTCTTCATTGCAGTTATGCTCAGCCTGGAGCGGCTCTTACCTCATCCCCATCTATATTCTTGTATGCTATTAATAACATTTGCTTCTTAAGTGATCTTAATGTACCTGAGGTTAGATATGTCTTTATACCAATGGATTGTAGTATATTCATAACTTGCCTATAACGCTCAAGGTTGCATCTTATTACAACGAACCTATCCTTTATATCATGGTTTATCTTTCCTCTTAGATTAATAAGTATTATATTTGCTTTAAGAAGATCATCCTTACCATACATCTTCTCATACTCATGCCTTATACTCTTTATCTGTGCTACTGCATTGTAATGTACCTTATCTGCTAGTATATACCTCTTCTTAATCCTCATGCCTATTAATAAGCATATCTCTTAGATCTTCTAGTATAGTTCTCTGCATACCTCCTGCTATCTTAAACCTTATCCTTATGGAATCTGTTTGTGAGAGGGTTATCTTACCTTTAATCATATCCTGTTTGCTTAGCCTTATATAGAATAGACATTTATCAGTATATAATGTAAAGTTATTGTATAGATGCATAATATCTTCATAACTTAGTGAAGAGAGTAACTTGTATGCTAGATATGTAGCCTTCTCTGCAGAGAGTGTGCATTTTAGTAGTATTATCTCATTACCAAAGTGACCAGTAAGTTTAGTTGTAGTGAACTCACTTGTATCTAAGAGGTTACTATTTACAGCATCAAGTACCTTTTCCATACTCTCAGTTGAATGTACTATCAACTCAATATCAGCAGATGCGAATCTTACATGCATACACTAACCATAATTGTTATATCATATTTATTTTATAACAAATCAATAATTATTGTTTCTAAATTAGGAATAATATCTCCTATACATAATCTCTACCTTTATACTTATAATTAGTTACCTTTTTAACTCTACAGTTTCTATCATCTAATTCAATTCATTATTCCATGCTTGTAGTCTGTTGTACTTGAACTAACTTTGCCTTACCAAGTAATTTGGTCTTCCAAACTGCTACAAATCTAACACTAACTATATCCTTAACCCTATTGTGTATATCAGCATTAAGCTTTGGTCCAACTACTGCTTGTATGAACTGATCTACATTAAGGTTTGGTACTTCTTTGCTAAGCACATCATCCATAACCTTACGTATATCATGCTTCTTTGATGCGTTTATCCTCTTCTGTGTGAATGCTACAACGTATATTCTAAATGTGTAACCATCAGATGTTGTATAATCCTTGATGAAGTTAACCATAGATGTACCCTTCCTTACCAGACTCTTAAGGAACTCCCTTGCATACTCATGACCTTTAAAGTATGTGTATGCATCCTCTCCATCTATAGATTCTATCTGGAAGTACAGTTTTATAGCATGTTGTTGGGGATCTGTATGCCATAGATCGAATAGTGTACACTCTATTACCCTTCCTTTTGAGTGCTCTTCATCAGTAATAGGTATGTATGCTATAGCTTGATTACCAAATACCTTTGGTGCATGAACTGTAACCCATCTCTTATCCCTCCATTTATCTCTAACCTTGCCACCCTTCTTACGAACCATTATTATAGCAAGTTAAGAACCTTAAATATATAAGTTTACTTTACTCTGCATGGTATAACCTCAATATCATTCATGTATGGTCTTAATACCTTAGGCACTATTATGCTACCATCCTCCTGCTGGTAATTCTCCATTATTGCTACTATAGTACGCTCTGTAGCAACTAGTGTTGAGTTTAGCGTATGAACATACCTGCTCTCCTCGTTTGGTTTATCCCTATACCTTATCCTTAACCTCCTTGCTTGGAAGTCTAAACAGTTAGAGCATGAGACTATCTCTCTATACCTATTCTGTGCTGGCATCCATGCCTCTATATCGTATGTCTTTGCTGATACCTTACCTAGTTCTGATGAGCATAATAGGACTACCCTGTAAGGTATCTCTAGCAGTCTAAAGAACTCTTCTGCATTACTTATAAGCATCTCATGCTCATCCCATGACTGCTCTTGCTTTGCAAATACAAACTGCTCAACCTTCTCAAACTGATGTACTCTGAATATGCCTTTTGTATCTCTACCATGTGCACCAGCCTCCTTCCTGAAGCATGGTGTTACTCCAGCATAGTGTAGAGGTAGTTTATTACCATCAAGTATCTCATCCATATGCATTGCAGCTATAGCATGCTCAGCAGTACCAATAAGGTAAAGGTCCTCACCCTCTATCTTATATATCACATCAGCAAAATCGCTAAGCATTATAGCACCTTCCATTGCCTTACGGTTTATCATGTATGGCGTCTGCACAAGGTTAAACCCTTTTCCCTTGATGAAATCCAATGCAAAGTGTATTAGTGCATAGTTAAGCAGTACTAACTCATTAAGCAGGTAGTAGAACCTTGATCCTGATACCTTTGCTGCCCTCTCTGTATCTATAAGTGATAAACCTAGTTCTATATGATCCTTAACATTAAAGTTAAACTTTTTAGGTTCCCCCCAGTATCTTACTATAACGTTATCTTCTTCACCCTCTCCATAGGGTACTGTTCCATCTACAAGATTTGGTAACCTTAGCATTAGTTCATTATACTCCCCTTCTACACATCTCATCTCCTCTTCTAACCTCTCTATATCTACTGATAGAAACCTCATCTTGTTAAGTTCATCCTCAACGTTCTCTCCCTTCCTCTTCTTTAATGCTATGCTCTCTGCTATAACATTCCTCTTATGATTAAGGTCTTGAATCTTGCTCATAAGCATACGCCTCTTCTTATCCAACTCCAGTAACTTGTCCAATGGGAAGTCTATACGCCTCTTCATAAGCATATCTCTTATGATATCTGGGTTATCCCTTAGTATCCTTGGATCTATCATCTTTATGCACCTTTGGGGTTGAGTACTTTGTTCATTACATCTATATGTTCTAATACTTCATCTATGGTTGATGCTAGCGTACGTATGCTCCTATCATCATTACATCTAGCATTGAACTCTAATATTAGATTAACACTATCATTATTACTTAACTTAAACTCCATCTCCAGACTTTGTGGGATATTAATGTTATCTGGTATTAATGCTTTAAGTATAGCCTCAGCCCTTTTACGATCATCTATGCTTATAATCAATGTAACCTTTGTATAAAGTTGGTCCTTTATATTATTACTCATATTCTTATTTATTCTCTGCAATCTTTATTGTTATTGCTTAATTACTGCCTTCTTCATGCATTCCATGAACTCATCGAGCATGTTAGCGCTAATCCTAGCACCAGCAGCTGCATCATGCCCTCCCCCAGTACCATTGCACTTACTAGAACACTCTCTCATAAGCATGCCAAGGTTAACATCTATGCTACAGTTTATACACTTCCTTGCTGAGAACTTGTATGTACCATCGTTTGCATTGGTCTTAACTACAAGTACTTTACCTTGGAATATCTGTGCCCCACTAAGGAGTGAGGATACAGCACCAAGCATATCCTGGGCTATTAGAGCATCACCATTTATTACAACCAAATCTCCATAATCGCTTATCCTCCACCTCTCATTGTTCATTATACTTGTTATGTAGTGCCTTAACGTTTTTCTATACTCATTAACTATACTCTCTCCTTCCTTAAGCATATGACTCCTATCCCCTAAGCATATTGCTATACCAACCCCAGGCCTGCCTATCCTTGCACATGCATTCAATAGATTACTAAACTCTCTAGCATCCCTAAGCATGCTCTTCTTATCCTCCCTTACAAGTGTATATACGTAGCCTATAAGTTCATCTACTATAGTATCTGCTCTGCTATTATTTAAACTGGTATATCTTGCTATAGCATCTATTATCATACTCTTCTCTTCACTACTTAACTCTGCTACAGTCCTCCATCTACCATCATCCTTTAACCTTAACCCTGTTGAGGTTAGTAAGGAATAATATGCATCAATGTTCCATGTTAATCCATCTATGTAAGGATATGATGTGTATGCTAATGCCTCATGTACTGCTCTTGTCTCTCTACCAACAACCATTATATCCATATCTATACTCAAGAGTCCTATCCTTCTAGCGGTCTCTGCAACCTCTAGATTTAAGCCTAGAAGAGACTTCCTCTCCCCCTGATCCTGCCTATCTGCTACCATGGAGACTACTGCTAATGCTGAGAGGTCCTCATTCCTAGGATCTAATCCATAGGCTACCTTGTAAGCCATGGTACCAGCACATGCCTCCTTACCTCCATCTATATTGAACTTCCATGCATTGCATACTCTATCATCATGCACCTCATGCTCTGGTAGTTGATGGTGATCTATAACAAGCCATTCCTTGCCTCTGCTCTTGCCTATATGCTCATCTATAGCATCTGCTAAACCAGCCCCAAGGTCAGTGAATATGTAAATGTCATGCCCCTCATCTGCTATACTTGCTAACACATTTGGGGTTAGATCACTTACACATCTTAACAAGCACCTCCCTCCTTCCCTAACTATAGCCTTTGTTAGTATGCTACCAGAGACTAGACCATCAGCATCAGTATGAGTTATTACCATAATCCTCTTATAACCTCTAATTGCATCATCTATAATAGAGCAGAACTTAGATAGGAATGAATCTAAACCATTATACATGGATAGAGAGTAGATTACTCAATATATAATGGTTAAGTTACTATTGATAAATCTAGTAAACTAAATAAATATAAAAAGAAGAAGGGGTTTACCTCCTTCTCTCCTCTGGTAGTAGACCGATACCTTCCCTCTCATAGTATCTCTCAAGCTCTTGTACCCAGGTCTCTCTTGCTGTACCACCAATACCCTTATGTCTTATCCAGTATGCAATAACACTCAGCAAGAATATACCGAACATCATTGTACCGAATATGTAAATCATTACGTCATAGAATAGTGGGTCATATGCTGGTCCTATCTGCAGTACTATACTCTTTATTCCCATCATCAGTGTTGTAATATCCATTAGTATAATGAAGTAGGTACGTAAATATATACATTTCCGTTAGGTATTATAAAAAATTACAAAACAAATACAAAAATAATAAAGTTATTTATTTAATTATATTTGGATACGCTATGCCTTCTGTGGTGCCTTAGGCTTCCTTAGTGCCATAGCAAAGAATGCTGCAGATATACCTCCAAATATTGCGCCTAGAGCAGCAACGTAACCACCAAGCTCACCGAATGTTCTACCTAACATTGGGGTACCTGAACCATACGCACCTGCTTGCTCTGCAGTAACAACTCTCCTCTTTGCAAGTATAGCAGTCTGTGTGCATGCGAACTCTGGTATATCTAATTTCTTACACTCCTCTAACTGCTCTGGACTAGCAGTTATATCTGTACCAACACCACTACTATACAACTGTGCCATGGCTATATTTGCACTGCTCAACCCTAATGCAATTACTCCAGCCATAATGCTTAATATGGCTAACTTATTCATTTAATTAAATATAGCAAATGATGTATATAATCTTTCTCTTTAGGTAATAATAAATTATTCAATAGTAATACTTTAATTATTCCCATTGAATAAAAAGGATGGATGGCTAGAGTACATGCGCATAGGAAGGGTAAGTCACACTCAACTAGACCCATACAGGTTAATGCTACATGGGTTAAGTTAAGCAAGGAAGAGATAGTTAACCTGATAGTTAAGATGGCTAAGGATGGTCTAAAGCCTAGTGAGATAGGTATAAGGCTTAGGGATGAATATGGTATACCATTGGTAAAGAAGATACTTGGCAAATCAATAACAAGAATATTAGAGGAGAATGGTATAAAGGGCATGCCTGAGGACTTGAACAATCTATTAGCAAAGGCTGTTAGGCTTCAGAAGCACCTAAGCATACATAAGAGTGATAGCAATAACATAAGATCACTTGAGTTGATAGAGGCTAAGATTCATAGGTTAGCAAAGTACTACAAGAGAGAGGGCAAGATACCACAAGAGTGGAAGTATAAGACAGTTATAGCACAGTTAGAGTAATAAATATTAATTACCTTTAGCTAATGATAATGGGGTCTTCAATATAAGATAATATAATAATGTATGTTCTAATCGTTTTGTATAAATAATAATTGGTAGTTATTATTAATTAGAGCAAACAAAAGATAGATAAAAGAAATATTTGATTATGTTATTATATAACCTGCCAAGGTCTTGTTGCAAATGATATTCCTAATCCAACCGCTATAAGTATTGTCTGGTATGCTACATTTGCTATTGACATGGGTTTCTCCGTAGGCTCACCTTCCACTACTATAGACATACCTGGACCTAGACCTGGACCTACACTTGCAATATTAAGCTGTGTATGAGCATGGTATGTACCTGGCTCAAGTGCAGATAAGCATAGTTTATAGGGTACTTCTCCACCACCAGGTATGGTGAATACGTTACCTGGGGGATCTCTTGATATGAACTCCCATCTATTACCTGCATTAGAAGACTCTGTAAATAATGATATCCATGCATTAAGATCCTGCTTAACTTGGCTAACAAGCCTACCAGTAACTATAAGTATATCCTGCCTCCTTGCTGGATCACATCCCATAGCATCAACCTGTTTAAGTGTTTCAAGATCACTACTTCCAAATGTTCTCCTTGCGAACTCTGCTTTGGTTATAAGCCTAGTCGCTGAGAATGTCTCATCTTCTATCTTTACGAATCTGCTCTGTAACTGTGCCTGTACACCATGGGCAAATGCATCCTTCATAATTGGTGCTAAGGAGCCTAATGCTATCACTGCAACTACAATTGCTAGTAGTGTTGCATGCAGCAACTTCATTATTAGAATCTTGTACTAAGGAGCATATATATTTTTACTTTAATTCATTTTCTGCTATCCTAAAGAAATTTCTTTATTTTAGCGTATCGAGCAGACTCTTACAATTACAAATGGTAAATAATATATTATTTAATTCTTAGTAATTTTTAATATTAAATATACTAACCCCCTAAAAATTATTTGGATATATCAGAGACTAATTTATTTTACCACTCTTTATGTCTTGGTAATTATAAGAAGGTAAACTTAATAAGAACCATCAATTATAATTATTTTAATGTCTAAGAAAGAGGCTCCAAAGGATGAGATAGAACGTATGATAGGCAGGAGAGTAGAGCATATGAAGGGATTGTACATAATTGGTGCAATAATGGCTTGGGCAGCAACTGCTTTTGGTGTCTGGGTAGGGTTCACATACTATTCATGGGCATATCCATTCAGTTCTGGGATGTATGCACTCAGCGTATTAACTGTTATAATCGTATTTGCCTTCATATTCATATGGAAAGTTGCAATGGAGAAGCCTGCAATACCATAAATTATAATACTTCTTTTCTTTAGATTTTTATTTTTAATAAATCAATGTCACTATTCTAGAGTAAGTTTTATATATACGCCTTGATTACATTAATTTAATGGTCTGGGTTAGAAGGACAGTACACTACCTATTCATAGTAGTAGTTGCAGTTAACTCTACTCTGTTGCTGATTAATGCAGGAGACTACATATTCTACTCCGACTGGATGTGGACATCCTTCGTAATATTCAACCTTTCCCAAGCAACAATGCTTGTAGTAGGTGCAATCTATTACCTACTCTTTACAGGCGTTCCAGGAACAGCAACATACTATGCTACAATAGCTACAATATATACCTGGGTTGCAAAGTGGGCATGGATAGGAGGCTTAGGCTACCCATATGACTTCATGATAGTCCCAGTATGGATACCAAGTGCAATGCTATTAGATCTAGCATACTGGGCTACAAAGAGGAACAAGCATG
>Ga0197143_1000646_pt1 | contig 35255 bp, 33 predicted proteins | sample GBS70_MetaG_FD_148603 | JGI IMG/M metagenome (GOLD analysis project Ga0197143, IMG submission 148603) | Sediment microbial communities from Great Boiling Springs, Gerlach, Nevada, United States - GBS 70_MetaG | ecosystem: Environmental > Aquatic > Thermal springs > Hot (42-90C) > Sediment... | reverse complement strand
TGGTACCGGATCCGGCCTCCGGCCATGGGGAGATGCGACCTTTCCTTGCCCCTTACCCCTCGTCCGGGCCGAAGGCCGGATACCGCACCCGATACCCGGCCGTCTTACCGGATTGCCCGTAAAACAGTCCCCCGACTGTGTAGCTCCGATGGCTATAATCCCGCATCCCGACCTTACTCGTCCGAGCGGGGCATCAACCTGCAGGGTCCGATGCCGGGAGCACGGACGCGGCCCGCAGGGCCTCTTCGAGGACGTCGGGATTGAAAGGGCTCAGGGCCAGGAAGCGATCCCCGATCTGGAAAGTCGGGACAATCCGACGTCCGCCGTTGACCCGTAGGACCAAGGCCTCCGCCCACGAGTCCCAGTCAATGTTAATCTCAACATACTTCACACCGGTCCGTTGAAGCCACTGCCGGGCCCGATAACAATCCGGACACCATAGGGTGCCGTACATAATGACCTGTGCCATCTCGAACCTCCTGGGAGGCGGCCGACTGTCTTGCAGTAAACCGCCCTGCGATATCGTGATAGGAGCGTCGCGCTGAGGCTGTGCTTAAAGAAGATACCCCAAAGCATGGCCCGGCGTTACAGGGGAAATCCCGTTCGCCGGAGCAGGACTGGCGGGAATCCGTTAGGATACGTTATCTTGCAAACCCCGTGTGCGGGTTTTCGAAGCATGAGCCAGACATTCCGCCTTATTGCCCGATTCCCCTGCTGCGTCCCGGGTACCCGGCACCGGATCGACGCCGAAGGCCGGATACCGAGCACCGAGGGCCGAGTCGGGTACCGGGAAATGCGCACATCGGGTATGCATCTTGTATCCCGCATCCCGCATCCTGTATCCTGCATCCCGCCGATAACACCCCAAGAGGTGCGCTTATGGCGTGGACGGCCGTCGACATCCGCAATCAACGGTTTCGGCTCCGCTGGCGGGGGTTTGACCCAGAGGAAGTCGTCCTGTTTCTGAACGTCGTCGCCGATGAGGTCGAACGCCTGACGCAGACGATCCGCCAGCTGGAGCACGACAATCGCGTCCTTCAGGAGCAACTCGAAGAATACCGGGAGCGGGAGCGGCACATCCGGAACACGCTGGTGGCGGCCCAGCAGTCGGCCGACCGCATCCGTCAGCAGGCCCATCAGGAAGCCGAACTGATCATCAAGGAGGCCGAGTTCCGACGGGACCAGATCCTGACGGCGGCCCAGACCCAGATCCAAAAGATCTATCAAGACATGGAGCAACTCTGGCTGGAGTACCAGCGTTTTCAGGACCAGGTCCTCGCCGAGGCCCATGTCCTGATCCGGTGGATCCAACGGCGGCGACAGGAAAGACCCCCGGCCCGGGTCGACCTCGTCCCGGCGACGAAGAGCCCACCCCGTCCCGGGGAGTCAGGCCAGTCATGACGGTCCCCGCCGTAACCTATATCCTCCGGCGTCTGGCCCAGGTCATTACCTGCGGAGAGGGACCCTACGCGGGTCGAGTGACGGCCGAGCGCCTGGGGATCGTCGAACAGGGGAGCATCGTCATCCACCGGGGCCGCATCGCCTGGGTCGGCCCGGACCGAGACCTTTCGGCCGAATGGCTCCGTCAGGACACCGTCGAATTGGACCTGGCGGGCCATATTGCCCTCCCCGGCCTCATCGACCCCCATACCCACCTGATCTATGGGGGCGACCGGCTAAGTGACTGGATGGAGCGCCTCCAGGGTCGGAGTTACCTGGAAATCGCCGCTCAGGGCGGCGGCATCTGGAAGACCGTCCAGGACACCCGGGCGACCCCCGACGAGGAGCTGAAGCGCCTCCTGGAGCTTCGCCTGGACCGGCTCTTTGCCTTCGGCGTGACGACCGTCGAGGTCAAGTCCGGCTACGGCCTTTCGGAAGCCGAGGAACTCCGCCTCCTGCGCTGTCTCCAGCAGGTCCAGACGACCCACCCGATCGGCGTCATGCCGACCTTCCTGGGCGCCCACGCCTACCCCCGGGACATGGACCGGGGGGCCTACCTCGACGTCCTGACCCAGCGACTCATGCCCGAGGTCATTCGCCAGGGACTCTCCCTGTCTATCGACGTCTTCTGCGACGCCGGGCACTTCACCGTCGAAGAGACCCTCTATCTGCTGACCCTCGCTCGTCAGCAAGGCTTTGTGGCGATTCACCTCCACGCCGACGAGATGTCCCATACGGGCCTCCTGGAGGCGATGGACGACTGGAAAAACGTATACTCGGTCGACCACCTGAATCACATGGACGCCCGCATGGCCCGGGTCCTGGCCGAGACGGGCGTGGCGGCCGTCCTGCTCCCGACGACCTGCTTCCACCTGGGACTCCCGACGCCCCCGCTCCAGGCCCTGCTTGAGGCAGACGCCGTCGTCGCCATCGGGTCGGACCACAATCCGGGGACCCACCCGGGCCTGAACCCCTGGTACGTCTTCTGGCTCGCCTGCGTCGGGTGGAACCTCCCCGTCGAACAGGTCCTGGCCGGGATGACCGTCCAGGCCGCTTACAGCCTCCGCATCCACGGCCAGACGGGCCGCATCGCCCCGGGCCTCCGGGCCGACTTGGTCGTCGTCGACGTCCCCCACTACGGCTACCTCCTCTATCAGTGGGACCTCCTGCCGATTCGGTGGGTCTTCAAAAATGGCCGGCCCTACCAGATTCGGGAGACGGCCGAGATCCGCTACACCTGGATGGCCCACGAGGAATAGGGGAACCTCCGGCTCGGCCTTCGGCGTCGGGTCAGGTCTTGTCACTCGTTACCCGATTATCGCACGCAGGCCTGAACGTCTTCCTCGGGGAAGTGACGGAGTGACAAGTGACGAGTAACGGGTAACAAACTATTGCCCTATTGCCGTAGTACCGAGTTGCCATACTGCCGTAAAAGGGCTCTGCCGACTGCGTAACCCCTAAGAGTTAAAAAAGATCGGGGTTCGACCCGCAGTTCTCAACCCTCGGCCTGCCGACGCCGAAGGCCGGATACCGAGCACCGGAGACCGATGACCGCATCGGCGACCGGTCCGACTTGACCCTCGCTTTGAAAAAACCCTAAGATTCTCCCGCGTAGGACGCATCCCTGGGATCCAAACTTTCGCTTGATAGTGGCTCGCCCAGTGTACCTAACGGGGCCATACAGCAGTGCGGGTAACGATTCATGACTCGTCACTCGTTACTCGTCACTCCGTCACTTTCATATGAGGTCTGACATGGTAGCGGCACCGACGCTTCGCACCCTCGGGGCCCTCCGGCGGGACTCGACGTGGTCCGACTTTCTGGAACGGGTCCCCTCCGTCAAGGACGAACTCCGGCGAAACGTGATCGCCCGCCTCCGGTCGGGCGAGCCCCTCTTTCCCGGCATTCACGGCTATGACGAAACCGTCCTCCCCCACGTCGTCAACGCCCTCTTGGCCAAGCAGAACTTCATCCTCCTGGGCCTCCGGGGTCAGGCCAAGAGCCGCATCATGCGTCAACTCGTCCACCTCCTGGACGAGTGGGTCCCCGTCATCGAGGGGTGCGAGATCAACGACCATCCCCTCCGGCCCATCTGCCGCCGGTGCCGCCAACTCGTGCAGGAGGCCGGTGACGACACGCCCGTCGCCTTCCTCCATCGGGAACAGCGCTATGTCGAGAAACTGGCCACGCCCGACGTGACTGTCGCCGACCTCATCGGGGACATCGACCCCATCCGGGCCGCCCGCGGAGGCCACGTCCTGGCTGACGAACTCGTCATCCACTTCGGTCTTCTCCCCCGGGCCCACCGGGGCATCTTCGCCATGAACGAACTGCCCGACCTGGCCCCCAAGGTCCAGGTCGCCCTCTTCAACATCATGCAGGAGGGGGACGTCCAAATTAAGGGCTTCCCCGTCCGTCTCCCCCTGGACGTCCTCCTGGTCTTTACGGCGAATCCCGAGGACTACACGGCCCGGGGCAAGATCATCACGCCCCTGAAGGACCGCATCGGGGCCGAAATCCGGACCCACTATCCCCGCGACCGCTCGACGGGTATTGCCATCACCCGCCAGGAGGCCTGGTGGCAACGCCCGACCGACCGTCCCCTGGAAATCCCCGAGTTTATCTTTGAAGTCATCGAGGAAGTCGCCTTCCAGGCCCGCAAGGACGGCCGCATCGACCAGCGGTCGGGCGTCTCCCAGCGGCTCCCCATCGCGGCCCTGGAGCTGGCCATCAGCAATGCCGAACAGCGGGCCTACCGGACGGGCGAGCCCTGGGTCGTTCCCCGCATCGTCGACGTCTATGCGGCCATTCCGGCCATGACGGGCAAGATGGAACTCGAATACGAGGGCGAACTCAAGGGCGCCGAACCCATCGCCGAGTCCCTGATCCGTCAAGCCATTGCCCAAGTTTTCCGGCAGTACTACTCGGAGGAAGAGTTCCGGGAACTCATCGAGTGGTTCGAGACCGGCGGGACGATCGTCCTGCCCGAGTGGGAGGCGACGGCCCGGCTCCTGTCTGTCCTCAAGCGGGTCCCCCAACTCCTGGAGAAGGCCGACCGTCTGGCTCGGTCGGCCCGTTACGGGGACGCCGTCCGGGTCAGCGCCGCCGAACTCATCTTGGACGGCCTGTGGGCCCATAAGCGCATCAGCCGTCATCCCGAACGGGGCTATGCCCGGGCCGAAGTCCATGCCCCGACCCGGCCGTCCGGGCCACCGAGGAGGGTGAATTGAGGGGAGTGACGGGGTGATGAAGTGATGGAGTGACGAGTAACGGGTAATAACTTACTGCTGTATTGCCCGGCTGCCGTGAGGAGGGAAATGGCGGGCGCACGTTACACCCGATACCTCGGGGAACTCGACCTGGAGGAACTCCTCCAGAACCTCATGGGTGCCCTGGAGGACTTCTTCCTCTTCTCGGGTTTTCCCCTCTCCCGGTGGCGTCGGTCGGACCAGACCCTGGCGGACCTCCACGACGCCATCCTGGACGCCTTGCTTCAGGGCGGCGTTCTGGACGAAGCGACCTTGGAGCGGCTCCTCCGCCGATACCCCGGGACGACGGCCGAGCAGCTCGAGCAACTCGTCCAGGAAATCATGGAACGTCTTCAGTCCGAGGGCTACATCACGACCGTCCCGGAACGGCCCTCGGCCCTCCACCCCGAAGGCCTCCCCGACCCCGACTCGCCCCGGGAACCCGACCGGGTCCGTTTCGAACTGACCGACAAGAGCCTCGACTTCCTGGGCTACAAAAACCTGCGGGACTTGCTCCATGCAACGGGTCGTTCCGGCTTCGGAGCCCACGAGACGGTCTTCCTGGCCCCGAACCAGGAGGCATACACCGAACCCAAGCCCTACGAGTTCGGCGACACCCTCCAACTCGACGTCGTCCAGACGCTCCTGCACGCTATCCAGCGACAGGGCCCCCGCCTCCCCCTGGACATCGATTATGGGGACCTGCACGTCCTCCAGGGGGAATACCAGAGTTCATGTGCGACCGTCCTCATGCTCGACTGCTCCCACAGCATGATCCTGTACGGTGAGGACCGCTTCACGCCGGCGAAAAAGGTCGCCCTCGCCCTGGCCCACCTGATTCGGACCCAGTTCCCCGGCGACTCCCTCCACTGCGTCCTGTTTCACGACGGCGCCGAGGAGATTCACCTCCGGGATCTGGCGAAGGCCCGCGTAGGCCCCTTCTATACGAATACCTGCGAGGGCCTCCGCCTGGCCCGCCGGATCTTGCTGAATCAGCGAAAGGAGATGCGGCAGGTCATTATGATCACCGACGGCAAGCCCTCGGCCGTCACGCTCCCCTCCGGCCACGTTTACAAAAACCCCTATGGCCTGGACCCGATGATCGTCGAAGAAACCCTAAAGGAAGTCGTCCGCTGTCGCCGGGCCGGCATCGTCATCCATACCTTTATGCTGACCGACGATCCCCTCCTCGTCCGATTTGTCCAAAAGGTCACCCAACTCGCCCGGGGCAAGGCTTATTTCACGACGCCGATGAACCTGGGCCGGTACGTCCTGATGGACTTCGTGAACCGGAAGGTCCGGCATATCCACTGAAATACGGCAGTACGGCATTTCGGCAGTACGGCAGTACGGCAATACGGCATTACGGCAGTAGGGCAATCGGCGTCGGGCGTTTTCAGGAAAGCGTATGGATCGGTCGGAAGGTGTGGAGGAGACACTATGCGCAGTTACCGCCAGATGGATGTATGGAACTCAGCCATGGACTTGGTTCTCCAGATTTACCAAGTGACGTCTACCTTTCCTCCGACAGAAACTTACGGTTTGCAAGCGCAGATGCGCCGGTCAGCTCTCTCGGTCCCCTCGAACATCGCTGAGGGCTGGGGGAGTGGAGCCCAACGGCGCTATGTTCAGATGTTGAAGGTCGCCCGGGGTTCCCTCATGGAGTTGGAGACTCAGTGTATCCTTGCTCACCGGTTAGGCTATATATGCCAAGAAGTTATGGAAAATATTCTAAAAATGACTCACCGTATCACCTGTATGCTCAATCGCCTGATAAAGGTCTTGACCCGCCCCTAACTCCTCTCAGGAATTGCCCTACTGCCGTATTGCCGAATTGCCGTATTGCCCTATTGCCGTACTGCCGTATTGCCGTACTGCCCTACTGCCGAATTACCGTACTGCCCTACCGAGGTGCCCTTACCGGGCCTCGACGGCCTGCCGGCGCCACAGCCGGCGGTAGAGGGCACAACGCCGCAGGAGCTCCTCGTGAGTCCCCTCGTCGATGATCCGCCCCTTGTCCATCACGACGATGCGGTCCGCCAGCCGGAGCATAGACCACCGATGGCTGATGATGAGGAGCGTGCAGGTTCCCTTCAGTTCGGCAAGGGCCGTCTGGATGTGGGCCTCGGACTCACTGTCAAGGGCCGACGTGACCTCGTCTAAGACGAGCACGCGGGGTCGTCGCACGAGGGCCCGCGCGAGGGCGATCCGCTGGGCCTGTCCCCCCGAGAGGCCCGCCGTCTCTCCCCCGATGACCGTTTGATAACCCTCGGGCAGTTGCAGGATGAACTCGTGGGCGTGGGCCTGACGGGCCGCCCGGACTACCTCGGCCTCGGTCGCCCCCGGTAGGCCATAGGCGATATTGTTGAACACCGTGTCCTCGAAGAGGAAGACCTCCTGGGGAACCCATCCGACGTGGGCCCGAAGATCTTGCAAGCGCAGAGTCCGGATGTCGTGACCGTCCAAGTAGACGGCGCCCTCCGTCACGTCCATCAGGCGGGGGATCAACTGGGCCAGCGTCGACTTGCCGGCCCCACTGGGACCGATGATGGCGACCGTCTCACCGGCGGCGACCGAGAGGTTCACGCCGACCAGGGCCGGTGTCGACTTACCCGGATACCAGAAGTAGACGCCCTCGAACCGAAGGTCTCCCCGAACGGTCGGCAGGGACACCGGCGTCGGCGGGTCCGGCAGGCGGAGGTCATAGAGGAAGACCTGTTCCAGACGATGAGCCGCCGTAGCCGTCTGCTGGAGGAGGTCATTGAGCTTGCTCAGGCGTCGAAGGGGCGTATAGACCATCAGCATGGCCGCGACAAAAGACGTGAAACCGCCTGGCGTGAGGTCACCCCGCCGGATCTGGTAGGCCCCGTAAACGATCAGGCCAAACAGGGCGATGCCCAGGCAGACTTCGACGATGGGGGCGTGGAGGGCATTCCAGAAGACCCAGCGGTGCTGAAGCCGAAGGAGGCGGTCGGTCTTCTGCTCCAACTGCCGCCGCTCCCGAGCTTGTCCCCAGTAGGCCTGGACGACCCGCAGGCCCTGTAGGACCTGATGAAAGCCGTGAGTCAGGTCTCCGACGGCCCCGTGGAACTGCTCCGTGACCCGCCGGAGCCGATGGCCGATGACGGCCACCGGGACGACCAGAAGGGGAACGGCGACCAGAGCAACCAGGGCCAGCCGCCAGTGAAGCCAGAAGATATAGAGCACTACGGCGAGGGCCTTGAAGCCCTCCAGGACGACGTCCGTGAAGACCTCCGTGATACCCTGCTGGAGGACCGTCCCGTCGTGGGTCATCCGGCTCGAGAGCTGGCCGGTCGGAAACCGCCGAAAGAAGGGGGCCGGCTGTTCGAGGACATGCGAAAAGAGGCGGCGGCGCGCGTCATGGACGACCCGGGCTCCGATGCTCCGACTGACGGCCGTGCTGTAGTACATCGCCAGGGCCCGCACGGCATAAATCAACAAGAGCGTTCCCGCCAGGGCCGGGAGCCGCCGGAAGTCCAGCCGGATGATCAGCGTGTCCATGACCCACTGGATCAAGTAGGTCATGCCGGCATTGGTCGCCCCGACGAGGGCCATCAGGAGGACCAGGCCGGCCATCACCCATCGATAGGGCCGCACGTATCGGTACAAGACCCGGAAGTCGTCCCGCCAGCGTTGCAGAGACGCACGCATCCGAAGCTCCCTTTTCATGAGATGCAGGATGGAAGGAAGGCACAGTCCCATCCTGCATACCCCATAGGCGGCTTCTCCAGTAGTCAGGCTCGGTCTTCGGTCCTCGGCCATGGAGGGACGAGGGGCGAGGGAGATGCGACCTCCCGCATGCTTTGTCCGGACCGAGGGCCGAGAACCGAAGGCCGGACACCGAATCCGGTACCCGGTACCTGCTCCGGTCCGAGGCCGAAGGCCGGATACCGGGCACCGAGGACCGAATTGGAGGGGTCAGCCCGGGCACGGCCAAAGCCTTACGGCGACGGTTCCGTCGAGCGAGCCCACCGGGCCCGCAGGCCCATCATCCGGCGGTAGTGGGACCCGGCCCAGTAAATCCGGTCGCAGGCGGGGCACCGATAGAACTGCCGATGATGCCGCCACACGTAGTCGGGCACGACGTGCCGCACGAGGTCTCGCCGGATGGGCTGAATCCGTTCGTTGCAAAGCGCACACCGGGCAAACCAGGGCAGGCCATCGGGGTCCAGGCCTAAGTCCCGGCAGACTTCGGGGAATTGGTCGGTCAGGCGGTCGGACCGCACGAAGAGGGCCGGGACGTTCATCCGCCGAGCCCGCTGATATAGCGGGCGGTCCCGGGTCAAGAGGATCCGCTGTTCTTGAACGGCCCGCCGCAGGAGGTGGTCGTCGTCCCACGAAGGGTCATAGACCACGTCCAGACCGGCCAGCCGAAGCCACCGGGCCAGACGGCCCAACATGACGTCGGCGACCAAGCGGGGCCACGGGTCCATGGACATCCCACCGCCTATCGCGGGGAGAGTCTATAGGTAATGAGGCAGACGGGCAATAAGGCAGTAGGGCTATGGCGATGATCCGGGTGCGGGACCGTGGGATCGCCAAATAGACCCATCATCCGTTAGGACTTGAGCGCTACCCAGGATGCAAACCCGATGGGCACGTTTCCCGGCTCGGTCCTCGGGGCTCGGTATCCGCCCCTCGGCCCTGGAGGAATGAGGCGTGAGAGAGATGCGACCTTCCCTCGTCTCTCTTCTCTCACCCTTCGTCCAAGCCGAGGACTGAACCCCGCCTTCTTTTGAGATGGGCGGATGGCGAGGGGCGGCTCCCGCCATCCGCTTATCTCGTGACTCGTCACCCGTCACTCCGTCACCTCGTCTCTTCTATTCTGCTACGGCTACGGCGATGTCCCGCAGGGTCACCCACCGGACATCAGACGGTGTCCGATAGACCCGCAGGTACCGCCAGGACCGATGAGGCGGAAATATGTAAACCTTCCGGGGGCTCACGTCGGCGATCAGCGGCTGACCCTGCCGGAGGCGGGGCATGTTCAGCCATAGGCCGTCCGGGACGGCCGGAACCGCCGACCAGGTCCGTCCATCCAAGGAGGCCTCGAAGCGGAAGGGCGTCCGGTCCCATCGCTCCCCGAGGAGGGCGACGGCATGGACCCGGCGGGGTCGCCCGAGGTCCAGGGTCAGGAACGTCGTCTCGGGGTCCCATCGGCCCCGCCAGGCCGTATCGGGATTCCCATCCAGGAGTACGTCCCGTGGGTCGTCGGCCCGGTCATTAAAGACCAGTCCCCACGTCCGGTCCCACACCCAACGGCCCAGGGGTTGGCCCGAGTCCGGCAGGTCCCGATCCAGGGCGACGGCATTCAGGACCAGCACGGTGCTTCCCTCGACGTCGAAGGCCGACTGGATCCAGTCCTGGAAGGGCGCGAGACGTCGAAGCAGTTCGTCGTGAGAGGGCGACTCGGCCAACCAGGCCCGATGGACGATGACATACCGAAAACCCAACTCCTTCAGGACAAACCAGCTTGGGACAGACGGCCACTCGCCAGCCATCCGCACCATGAAGTGGACGCTCTCGGGCGGATAACTGACGACACCGTAAATCGTCGGATGCCGATGGACGACCGTGTAGAAATGGTATCGGAGCCAGGCCCCTATGGGCGTCCATGCCGGTAATTCCAGGACCGGACCCGGCGGGGCTTTCGCCAGCCAGCGGTAGACGGCCGGTACCCGGGACCAGCTCGACTCTGTTCCCAGGGTTCCGTACCAGGCGGACCCCAGGGCGAGGACGCCGATGACCCCACCGCCTATCCGTCGCCATCTCGGCCGGAGCCATGTCGCCAAGACTCGAACGCCCGTCGCCGACAGGGCACTGACGGCGACGATGAAGAGGTAGGCCCACCGGCTCGGAGCCCTCGTGGCGCCCAAGATCGGCAAAATGTCCCATAGGGCCATATAGACCGGGTTTCGCCCCCCGAAGGACGCAAACATGGCGAAGGCGCCCATAACCGCCGGGACCCAGTGCCAGCGGGTCCAGCCCCGGAGGGCCAGCGGCAGAAGCAGGTAGGCGACTATGGGGACCAAAAAGTAGGTGTCCCGGGCACCCCATTGGGCCGGCACGGGAAAGGGCCAACCCTCAAGGGGCCAGTAGTTTGCCCAACTGGCCGAGTAGCGGACGACCTCCTTGGCGGAGGCGGCGACCCGATGGGTCTGGTGGACGACCCAGTAAGGCCATAGGACGGCCGCCACGATGAGAGCGCCGGCCCCGGCGACGCCGGCCATCCCGGCCAGCCGTCGGACGTCTAAGCGCCAGGCCGTTTGCTTCCGATATAGGATCCCCGCAACGGGCAATAGGACGATTAGGGCGACCGTCAGGTAGACGCCGAAGTACACACAGGAGAGCCACTGGCCGACCCAGGCTCCGACGAGGCCGGCCCATGCGGAAAGCCGACCCGTGCGAAGGAACCGAATGAGGCCATACAGGGCCAGGGGAATCCAAAAGCCCATCAGGAGCTGAAGTCTGGGAGCATGACCGAAACGGAACCCGTTAAAGGCCATCAGGAAGCCCGCCAGGAGGCTCCCGACGTAATGCCCGCTCAGTTCGTAGGCCAGCCAAAAGCCCCCGATACCCGTGGCGACGAAACTCGCCAGGAGGATGAGGTTCGTCGTCAGGATGGGGTCCTGCGTGAGGGCATAGACGGGTGAGACGACGGCACTCGGCAGGAGGAGGTTTTCGGCGAAGGCCAGGCTGTGACGATGGGGATAAAGGATGGGGGCTTCGTAAAGACGCGGGGGGTCATGCCAGAACTGGTAGGCGTTCCAGCCGACCGTCCAGGCCGCCAGGGCGGCATCGCCTTCTTGGACGAGGTGGGTCCGGAGCCGAAGGGGTAGGGGATACGTGTAGACAAGGGTCAGAAGGGCATAGATGGCCAGGGTCCCGATCCAGTGGCGGCGGTCCATGGAGGTCCAGGAAAGCGATGGGGATTCCGGGTGGATCATACCGGTGGGCCGACTCTCCGGCAAATGGGGTCCCTTTCGGTTGGACGGCCCGGGGACCTTGACAAGCCCCCCCCTTTCCTATATTATCGATAATCGAGAAGAGGAGCGACGGAGGACCCCACCATGGATACCCTCCACCGTAAAACCCTCCCCTGGCAAATCGCCGACCTCATCGAACAGTGGATCCTCCGCCAAGAACTCCGACCCGGCCAGCCCCTCAAAGAACTCCACATCGCTCAAAAGCTCGCCATCTCCCAGACCCCCGTCCGGGAAGCCCTCCGCATCCTCGAACAGCGCGGCCTCGTCGTCCATATCCCCCACCGAGGCACCATCGTCACCGACCTCTCGGAAGAAGACATCCGCCAAATCCTGGCCGTCCGCCGACCCCTGGAAGTCCTGGCCCTCGAACTCGCCCGCCGCCATGCCGCCCCGTCCGACGAGCCCGAGATCCAGGACCTCTTGAACCGCCTCGCCGCCGCCAGCGAGAAGGCCGACCTCTTCCAGTATCATGAGGTCCATGCCGCCTTCCATCGACGGGTCTGGTCTCTCGGCCGTAATCGCTACCTGGCCGATACCCTGGAGCGCCTGTGCCGACCCCTCTGGGCCTTCTACCGGCAACGACTCGCCTCAGGAAGGGAGCCCCAACTCCCCGACAAGGTTTCCAAACATCGGTTGGTCCTGGATTTCATCTTCGGGCGATGTGACCCCTCCCTCACGGCCGAGCAGGTCGTGGACCTGCACTTTCGGTCCCCTCATCCGACCGCACCCTCCGACGAAGCGTAATCCATAGACAAGGAGGTCTCCCATGCATGCCCATCATCGACTGTCCATCCGCCGCCTTCCGTTCTTCGCCTGGGTCATTCTCGTCACGGGCATCTTTGGATTCCTGTCCATCCCCTACGGATGGGCCCAGTCCGAAACATCAGCCCCGCCTTCCCCGTCGACCGAAGAGTCCCGCTGGGAGGACCTCATCCGGGAGCTGGAACGACTCCGAGCGGAGGTCGAAGAGCTTCGGGCCGCGAAGGCAGATGCGGCCGTCCTGAAGGACCTGGAGAACCGAATCGAAGTCCTGACCGAGGAGGTCCACCGGCTCCGGGAAGCGGCCGCCCCTCCAGAGGTCCCGCTTTCCCAACGGTACGGCCTGGGGCCATCGGCCTCCCGGGTCTATCAGACGAAGCGGGGCGTCTCTCTCGCCGGCTACGGCGAGTTCGTCTACCAGAACGTGTCGGGCGGGCCGAAGACGGCCGATGCCCTGCGAATCGTCATGTACCTGGGCTATCGGTTTACGGACCGGGTCCTCTTCAACTCGGAGATCGAGTTTGAACACGGCAAGACCGGGATGAACTTAGACCGACAGGCCGGGACAATCGGTGTGGAATTTGCGTATCTGGACTTTCTGCTGTCGCCGGCTTTCAACGTGCGAGCCGGTCTCCTGCTTCATCCCCTGGGGATCCTCAACGAGGTTCACGAGCCGCCGACGTTTCACGGGGTCCTGCGGCCGGACGTCGAGCGGAACGTCATCCCCTCGACGTGGCGGGAACTGGGCGTCGGGGTCTACGGCGAGCTGGGCTACGGGTTTCACTATCGAGCCTACCTGACGTCGGGGCTGGACGCCCGGGGTTTCGCGGCGAGCGGCATCCGCGGCGGGCGCCCCGACGGCAATCGGGCCCGCTTCCACACGCCCGCCGGTATGGCCCGTCTGGACTGGATTCCGACGGCCGGCGTGACCCTCGGCGTCGGTACCTACGCCGGCCGAGCCGACCAAGGCCTGAAGTTTCCGGACGGTCAGGCCCTCCATGTGCCCGTTCAGATGGCCGAGGTCCACGGAATGTTTCAGCATCGGGGTCTGGAGTTGCGGGGCCTGTACGTGCGAACCTGGATCGGGAACGCTGACCAGCTGAACCGGTTCCAGAACCTGACGGGCGACCGGGGCGTCGCCGAACAGATTGTCGGAGGCTATGTCGAAGCGGCCTTCAACGTATTCAGCCTGCCGGCCCTGACGGCCCGTTTTCCCAACGTCTACTTAGCTCCCTTTGTACGCTTGGAGGCCTATGATACACACCATCGGGTGCCGACTGGCTTTCAGCGGAACCCAGCTCAAAATCAGCGGGTGTGGACGTTTGGCCTGACCTTTAAGCCGATCCCGGCCGTCGTCATCAAGGCCGACTTTCAGGACCGATGGAACGAAGCGGGGACGGCCCGCAACCAGTGGAATCTGGGGATCGGCTTTAACTTCTGATGAAGTGACGGGGTGACGGGTAACGAAAGGAGGTTCGGGAGGTGATGAAAACTCGTCTGGGTGCGTTGGCAGTCCGGGCCTCCGAAGGAGGTGGCAACTTGGGTTATGGCAGTACGGCAAGGGACTCTTATGCCTGCCGTACTGCCGTATTGCCGCCTTGCCGTCCTGCCGTCCGAAGGTCATACCTTGGGCTATGGCTGTGGGTAAGTTTAGGTTTAGTCGGGCTGAGTCCGGCGCAGGCGCCGGACCGGGTCGAGGAGATCCTCCGGCGGGTCTTTCCCCAAGCCGAGACGGTCGAAAGGCGGTTTATCTACCTCACGCGGGACCAGCAGGCGGAGGTCGAAAAGCGAGGCCGGGTCCGGCCCGTCCCTCGGCTGTACCGCTTTTACGAGGTCCGCCGGGGGACGGAGGTCATCGGCTACGGCGTGACGGATACGCATATCCTGCGGACGCATTCCGAGACGCTTCTTATCGTCCTGGAGGTCGACGGCCGCGTCCGTCAGGTCGAGGTCCTGGCCTTTGAGGAGCCGCCGGACTATCAGCCCACCGACAGGTGGCTTCAGCGATTTCGGGGACGTTCCCTGGACGACCGCCTCTGGCTGGGCCGGGACGTGCCGAACATCACGGGGGCGACGATCACGGCGACGGCCGTCTTACGGAGCGTGCGGACCGTCCTGGCCGTCTGGCAAGTCGTCTACGGAGGCCGGCAATGAGATTTTTTATATCTCCAGATATACGTAAAAATCAGCTATTACGGCACATCGTCCTGTGGTCCCTCGTGTACGTGTTCGTGTTCTGGGTCAGCGACTGGCCCTTTTATGCCAAGATCGGCTTCTCCTATCGGGCCATCGCCGAGTACTACCGGGGTTCGGAAGAAGCCTTCCGGGCGCCCAAGAGTTTCTTCAGCCTCTTGGAGGAGACCCATTTTCACGCCTTTGCGATGATGGTCTTCCTGATGACCCTGAATCACCTCTTGCTGTTTACGGGAACGCCCCGATGGGTGAAGGCAGTCGTCATTCATGTCTCCTTCGGGTCGGCCCTGGCCGATATGGCCAGTGGGTGGCTGATTCGGTTCGTCCATCCGGGGTTTGCCCTCCTGAAGATGGCGGCCTTCCTGACCCTCCAGGTGACCCTGCTGGTCCTATGGGTCCTGCTATGGGCCTACGCCTGGCGGGTCGAGGAGGGGACGGCAGACCGAGCGTAAGGGATGGGCCTGCGGGGGGCCGGAAGATGCCGGTGGGTCCGAAGAGGACTATAATGAAAGAGGTTCATCGGATCCGGCGGACCGGGAGGCGGCATGATTCCCCTGCGAGACGTCAATCGTGCCCGCTCCGTACCCATTGTGAACTACACCCTCATTGCCCTGAACAGTCTGGTCTTCATCTACGAACTCCTCTTGGGGCCCGATGTGGAGGCCTTTTTTTACGAGTTTGGCTTTGTCCCCCGCCGGTTTTTCGAGGCCTTTGGGTGGGGGGAGGTACTGACCCTCTTCACGAGCATGTTTCTCCACGGCGGGTGGGTGCACTTTCTGGGCAACATGTGGTTCCTCCACATCTTCGGCGACAACGTGGAGGACCGGATGGGCCACGGGCGTTATCTGGCCTTTTACCTCCTGACAGGCCTGATCGCCGGTCTGACGCAGGGCATCCTCTCGATGGGAAGCGGGATCCCCAATATCGGGGCGAGCGGGGCCATTTCGGGCGTGATGGGGGCCTATCTCCGCTTTTTCCCGGGAGCCCGGGTCCTGACGCTGGTACCCGTGTTCTTCTTCTATGAGATAGTCGAGATCCCGGCCTTTGTTTACCTGTTCCTGTGGTTTATCCTACAATTTTTCCAGGGCACTTTCTCCCTGGCGGCCGGGACGACCGGGGCTGGGGGTGTTGCCTGGTGGGCCCACATCGGCGGCTTCGTGGGGGGCCTGCTGTTGGCTCGGGCTTTCATGAAGCGAAGATACCGTTACCCCTATATTGAGATCATCGAGGACGACCGCTCATGGCCGTACGGTCTGTGACGAAAAGGCGCTTCGGGCGTCTGGCCGTCGGACTCGTGGGGATAGTCGCCTGGGCGGCGTGCGTCTCGACGGGTTCGAGTCCACCACCGGACGGTAGCGGTATTCTCCCGACGGTGCCTATCGGGGGGAATTTGTCGGGGCACGCCATGTTTGAGGGAGTCGTCTTCTGGGAAGGCAAGGACGTTACCGGTTGGGTCCGCCTCTGCAGTGTGTTCCAGGAGCCCATTCCGAATGCCCAGGTCACCGTCAATCAGGTCATGTGGCCCTACGAGGGCCTCCGGCCGATGGTCTTTTACGACAACCGGTGTGCCAACTATCAGGGGCCCGTGGCGGAGGCCGGGAGCTTTGTCTTTGAACTGCGTTGGTCGGGCGGGCAGGTCCAGGGGACGGTCCCAGCCCCGAGTTTTCAAGCGGTCCAGTTCACGGACCTCATCAGCGGCGCTACGGTCCCCCGGAACCAGGCCTTTCAGGTCCGATGGACCTATGGGGACGGTCGGCGGCCGCCCTATATCTACATCGCTATCTTGGCTGAGGACGGTCGCCGGCTGTATGCGGGCCTGACCCAGGGAGACCGGACGTCTTTTACGGTACCCCAGGAGGAGATGCTGAGCCTGCCGCCGGGCGCGCACTGGCTGTGGGTCGTCGCCCTGGACGGCTTCCAGGTCGATACGGCCGTTCGGGACGGTCGGACCGGTCTGGGTTCCGGCCTCTGGGTCGGCCGTCGGACGGCGGTCCGCCTATTCTTTATCTGACGGGATACAGGATGCAGGATGGGGGGCGGTGTACGGGAGTCGGGCAATACGGCAATAGGGCAAACCTCGTGTGCTCGGTAGGATGCCAGGTCTCAGGGCCCGGGTACCCGGCACCGAATCGACGCCGAGGGCCGGACACCGAGCACCGAAGACCGAGGCCGGTCACTGGAAAACGCGCACACGGAGTTTTGATTTCATCGCTTGTCCCTCGCTACCCGTCCCTCGTCACCCGTTACTTTTAGCCATGCAGGATCAGGTCGTCGGTTCCGTTACCGAAGTCTCCCTGGCCCGGCAGGTCATCGCCCATCTCGGCCAGTCCGGCACACCGCCGGAAGAGGGCGTTGAGCTGTACACGGTCGGCCTGGATGCCTATCTGGAGCCGCTTCGGTCCGAGTACCTGGAGCTCCTTTTGCCGAGCGGCGTCTCCAGCTTCAAGCTCGTCGTCGGGAGTTACGGCGGCGGGAAGACCCACTTCCTGTACTGTGTCCGCAACATGGCCGAGGCCCTCGGTTATGCCGCCGCCTACGTGCCCCTGAGCCCGACGGAATGCCCCTTTCACCAACTCGATGAGGTCTACCGGGCCATTGCCCAGAACCTGCGCTTCCCCTTGGGGCCGGCGACCCTCTCGGAGGACCGTTCCTACAATCGGGGCATCGAGTCGTTCCTACGGTATGTCTTCCTGTGGCTTCAGCGGCGATGGGGCCTGGCCGATCTCGAGCCTCGGGAAGCCCGTCGTCGGTTTCGGAGTCTTCTCCAGGGTATTCAGGGTACGGAGAGCACGTCCTTCCGGCGGGCGATGGCCCAGGCCCTGGAGGCCCTGGCCGACGATGACGAGGACCGATTCCTGGTGTTCGTCCAGTGGCTGAAGGGCGAGAACCCCACCGATGCCCGTCTTCGGGAAGCCCAGGTCGTCGAGGCCCTGACTCCCCGGACGGCCTTCCGGTGGGTCCGGAGCCTGGCCCAGTGGATTCGAGAGGTCGGCCTGAGCGGGACGGTCTTCCTGTTCGACGAAGCCGAGCGGGCCCTCAGCATGGGCCTCACGCGTCAGGTCATGACGGCTCTGGACAACCTCCGGCAGTGGATTGACGAGTGTGGCCAGCGTCGCTTTCCGAGCGTCTTGACCCTCTATGCCGTGCCCGACGAGTTCATGTTGACGGACCGGCCGGGTCCGTCGTACGAAGCCCTGCGTCAACGGCTCCAGACGATTTTTTCCCGATGGGAGCCGACCGGCGTGAAGATCTACCTGGAACGGCTTCCCATCGAGCCGATCCCCTTCCTCGTTCAGCTCGGTCAGAAACTGACGGCCCTCTACCAGCGGGCTTACGGGGTGCTCCTGCCGCCGGAGTTGACCCGGGGGAACGTCGAGGTCCTGGCCCGGCGGGTCTACCAGCTTCGGTATGCCGACGTGAGCTACCGCCGGGTCTTTATCACGAGTCTCATCCCCTTGCTCCACCGTATGCGGCAAGACCCGGCCTTCGTCCTCACGGAAGCCCTCGCCGATCGATGGGTCCAGGAGCATCTCCGGGCCCTCCAGGACGACCAACGTCGGATCAGCGATGAACAGGAGTACTGAGGCACCGACGGCTATCATCGGCCGCCGGGTCCGTCATCCCGATTACGGCTACGGGGTCGTCCTACGGGTCCGCTACGGGGGCCTCCATAGTCAGGTTCTCTTCCACAACGGTATGCGGATGTGGGTCCGGACGATCGACCTGGAGAGCGTCGAGGCCCCGCCGCAGGCGGATGACGCATGGACGCCCCCAGGCGACCGGGTCCAGGTCCTCCAGATCCTGGAAGCACTCCGTCTGGGCGTCGTGCCCCGGGACGACGTGCCCCACCTGACGTTTGGGCGGGACGAGTCCATCGCCCGTGTCCGTTCGGCCCTGGCCGATGTGGCCGCCGGCGGGGCCTGCCTCCTCATCGAGGGTCCCTACGGGTCGGGAAAGACCCACTTCCTGGAGTACATCGCCCATCTGGCCCTTCAGGAGGGCTTCGGGGTCGCCCGCGCCGAACTGGACCCCCTGGAGGTCACGCCCTACAAGCCCAAGCGGGTCTACCGGAGCTTCCTCGAGAGCCTGACGGTCCTCCGTCCCGACGGCAGTAGCGGGACATGGACGGACCTCTTGGCCGATGCTATCGGGCAGGACCTCGTCTTAGACCCGCCCCACGTCTATCTCAGTCGGGCCCTCCGGGCCCTGCGCCGGGACTGGACCTCGGAGCGGGCCGACCTCGTCCGGGCCTGGCTGGCCGGGGAGATGTACTCTCGGGCCGACCTGAACGCCAGCCGAATGAGTCAGTGGCCGACCTGGGTAGACCACTCGACGGCGGCCGACCACCTCTGTTATCTCCTCTCCGGCTGGTCGACCCTCGTCCGGGCCCTCGGCTACCGAGGCCTGGTACTGCTGGTCGACGAGGCGGAAACCGTCGGTCACGCCGGTCTGCGGCTCGAGCGTTCCCGGGGCTTCAACACCCTGAAGGGCCTGGTCGCCCTGGCTCAGAATCAGCCGGGCACGGACCAACTCTCCCGCCTGACCTGGGACAAGAGTGACCAGGCTTACAAAGACGCCTATGGCTTCGTCCACAGCGGGGTCCGACCCCTCCCGTATGCATACCGGCGTCCGACCTACATCGGCCTCTTCATCGCCGCTACGCCCGTTCTTCCCGGCACTGAGGAGGACTGGCGGGCGATGATCCCGGCCGCCGACCGGATCGTCCTGTGGCCCCTCCTGGATGACGACTTCCGACGCATGACCCTTTACATCGTCCGCCTCTTCCGGGCCGCCTATCCCGACGTGCCCGTCACCGACGCCGACGCTGAAACGATCGGGTACTTCCTGCGTCGCCGCCTGAACTGGGACGCCGGCCTGCCCCATCCCCGCGTCTTTCTGAAGGCCCTGGCCGAGCTTCTGCTCCTGCGGCGGCGCTATCCCTCGGAGCCCTGGTCCCGCCTCGTCGAACCCCCCGAGGGGCCGATGCTCCTGCAAATTCAATAAGGGGAGTAACGAGTCACGGGTAACGATTATCGACCTTCGTGTCGTCTAAGTTCGTAGGAGTCGGCTCGAAGATGTCAATAAGGTGACGGAGTGATGGGGTAACGAGTAATGATTTTGGGAGTTACACAGTTGAACGGAATCGGTTCCGAACCATCGGTGTGTCAGGTACTTGAATTACAGCCGTACTGCCCTACTGCCGGATTGCCCGGTTGCCGTCCTGCCGTATCGTGTCACACGGCAAATTTGACCGTCAGGATGTCCCCGTCCTGGACGACATAGTCCCGTCCCTCCAGGCGAAGTCGGCCCTGCCGGCGGGCTTCTTGAAAACTCCCGACGGTCCCAATTTCCCGGAAGTTCAGGACCTCGGCCCGGATGAAGCCCCGCTCCATGTCCGTGTGGATCCGGCCCGCCGCTTGGGACGCCGTCGCCCCGACCGGGAGGAGCCACGCCCGGGCCTCCCTGCCGACGACCGTGTAGAACCGGAGGAGCCCCAAGGCCCCCAGAAGGGGTTCGGCGATCCGGTCCGGCAAGAGGTCCGGCAGGCCGTAAATGGTCTGCCACTCGGCCCGCTCGGTCGGGTCCATCTGGATGAGTTCCAACTCCAGGTGGGCCGACGTATAAGTGGTCCCCGCCCACGGAAACCGCTCGGCGATCCTCGGAAGGACGGCCGCCACGGCGGCGTCGCCCAGGTGACGCTCGGCCACGTTCAGGAGATGGAAAATGGGCTTGATCGACAGCAGGCCATAGCCCTGCGTACGCTGGACGATGTCCTGGGGCCATGGCTCGGCCCGTAGGGGTCGCTCGCCTTGGAGGCACTTTAACATGGCGCTGACGTACTGGCTCTCCTTCAAGAGCTCTTCTTGGTGGCGCTTCGCATACTCCTGTTGGAGACGCTGGTAGCGACCTTCCAGGACCTGCAGGTCTGCCGTGATGAGCGTGCGTTCTAAGTCCTCGGCCCGCCGAACCGCCTCACTCGGGTCCAGGACGTCCAAGTCCCATACGGCCAGCACGTGCAGGAGGGCATCCATCGTGCGGAGTTCCCCGATCAAGCGCGGCGCCGTCCCGTCCTCGAGGGACCAGTGGGAAGGCGGGTCCCATAGCTCCAAGGTGGCCGGCGTCTGACGGTCACAGCCGGCCCACCGGGCGATCGGCTCCAGGCGGGCGTCCGGAAGCGGGTAGACGCCGACCTCCGGCTCACGGGTATGGAGCGGGGCAGGACCCGCATAACCCGTCAGGATGCGAAACACCGACGTTTTGCCGCTGGCCGGCCGACCGATCAAGCCAATGCGCATCGCCGTAACGGGAAACCGATTTTATTGGCCTTCGTGTCGTCCAAGTTCATAGAAGTGACGAGTAACGGGTGATGGGTAATAACTTATTGCCGTACTGCCGTGATACAACGCCGCCATTGAATTTCGATTTGAAACAGTTATAGGGCGTAGCCTGGGCATCCAGGCTCTTCATCGTCACTTCGTCACTCCGTTGAGAGGCCGTCCGCCACCTTCCGAACTTGGACAAGGCGAAGTCCAACCATCAACGTTCCAACAGCCGCTTCATCTCCCGGACGGCCTCGAAGAAGCCGACGAAGAGGGCTCGGGCGATGATGGCGTGCCCGATGTTGAGTTCCTCGATTTCCGGGATCTCGACGATCGGCCGGACGTTGTGATAGTTCAGGGCGTGACCCGCCAAGACCCGCAGACCCAGCCGGGCCGCCAGTTGAGCCGTCTGCCGGACGTTATCGAGCTCCTGGGCTCGAATGTCCGGGGAGGCCGCATGGGCATAGGCATTTGTATTGATCTCAATGGCATTGGCCCCGACCCGCTGGGCGGCCCGGACCTGCTCGAGCTGGGGGTCGATGAAGAGGCTGACCTCGATACCGGCATCTTGGAGTCGCTGAACGACCCGCCGGACGACGTCTTGATGAAAGACGACGTCCAGTCCCCCTTCGGTCGTCACTTCTTCCGGTCGCTCGGGGACCAGAGTGCACTGGTCCGGCTTGACCCGCAGGGCGATCTGGACCATCTCCTGGGTCGGGGCCATCTCGAGGTTCAGGCGGGTCTTGACCGTCTGGCGGAGGATCTCCAAGTCCCGCTCCTGGATGTGGCGGCGGTCCAGACGGAGATGGGCCGTGATGCCGTCGGCTCCCGCCTGTTCGGCGATCAGGGCCGCCAGCACGGGGTCCGGATCCCGCTCTCGGCGGGCCTGCCGGAGAGTCGCCACGTGGTCGACGTTGACGCCCAGCTTTACCCACGCCATGGGGAACCTCCTTCGGCATCGACGACCGGTCGGGGAGTATAGGATGCAAGATGCAGGATACACGATACAGGCTACAAGATAAAAATGGTCCGGATTCCGGTTACCGGGTACTCGGCACCCCGGCCCCATTCCCGCATCTCAATGCATACCCGGTGTGCGCGTTTTCCGGTGGCCGGGCTCGGTCCTCGGTGCTCGGTGTCCGGGTCTTCGGCGTCGATTCGGCTCCGGTGCCGGGTACCAGGTCCCAGATGTCAGATAGCCGGTACCCAGTACCGGGTACCTGTCCTCGAAAAACCCGCACACGGGGTATGCATCATTCCATTGAGATGCGGATCCGGACCGGGTCCGGCATGAACGTCAAGACGAAGACGACGGCGGCGGCCAGAGCCAGCCACCGACGCCGGTCGTCTAAGGTTCGGTCGTCCCATAGAGTTGGCGGATGTCGAAACCCGATCAGAAGAGTCATCAGCGTCCAGGCGACCCACACGAAGTTATGGATCGCCAGAGCCACCAGACCCAACCAGCAAGCTCGGCTCAGCCACCGGGCCCGGGGTCCGAGGACGGCGTAGGCCACGTGACCGCCGTCCAGCTGACCGATGGGAAACAAGTTCAGGTTGGTCGCCAGGACGCCAAACCAAGCCGCCAGGGCGATGGGGTGGACCATCAGGTCCGTCCCGGGGGGATCGTCTCGAAGGATCCATACCAGGAGTTTCCATATCAGGGGTTCGCCGAAGTAAAGGACGTCGGGCGCCCCGTCGTCCTGGGGGAGTCCGCCCGCCACCGGCTGGGACAAGAGAACGCCGATAGCCAGGAAGGGGAGACTGCACAGGAAGCCCGCCAGGGGACCGGCGGCTCCGATGTCCAGCAGGGCATTCCGGTGGGGGATGATCCCCCGGATACGGATAAAGGCCCCGAAGGTCCCGATGAGGGTAGGGGCCGGGATGAACACGGGGAGCGTGGCGTCGACCCGGTAGCGCCAGCAGAACAGGTAGTGGCCCAGTTCATGGCTCAGCAGGATCGTCAGCAGGACGACGGCGTAGGGCAGGCCCATCCCCAGGAGGCCGGGATTCCGCCAGATCGACGGCAGGACGGTCGGCTCCCGCAGAGGCCGGACCGTCATTCCGACCGATTGGGAGAAGGCAATCATATGGTACGTCCCCACGACCAGGGCCGTGAGGAAGGTCAGGCCGAAAAGGCCCACGCTCCAGGCTATCATCCGCCGGGAAGGCGGCCGCCACGTCGGCAGAGACTCCCACCCGACGGGTGGAGAGGTCGAAGCCGCTGGCGTCGGTTCAGACCGTTCTTCGGACATGCCTCATCCTGATTTCGTAGGACTTAAGCAATAGGGCAATACGGCCATGCGGCATCACGGCGATGACCCGCGTACTGCCTTATTAAGATTTGAGACGTGGGAATGGGATATGGGTCCCAGGCCCCAGGTTCCAGGTACCCTGGATCCAGTCCATTTCTATCCTGCATCACGATTCATTCAAAAATTCTGAGGGTCTCCTCGACCGGCCGGTACAGGGCCGTGATGATGGGCGTATCCCGCTCGGTGTAGCGCCGCACTTCCGTCGCCCGGAGGTCTTGCACGAGGTCCGAAAATTCCATCAGGTCGTCCGTCTCGTAAACGACGACGAATTCCTGGTCCTGAAGGCCGAAGGAGTAGAGGAGGAGTTGCAGAATCGACGGATACTGGCGCCCGACCCGGATGTGTTCGTTCATCATGCCCTGCCGGGTGTCCTTGCTGAGGAGGTACCACTCGGCCGTCTTGACGAAGGGGTAGGCGATCAGGTAGGCCTTCCGCCGATCCGTGAAGGGGTCGATTTCCTGCGGACTTTGACCCCGGGCATACACCGAAGGCTTCGTAAAGCCCCACAGGACCTGCGTCGGCCGAAGGTACGGCCGCACGCCAGCCAGGACCGTCCCCAGGTCGGCGAAGAACCGACCGGGTCGGGCCGGGTCGGGGACCCGGAGGGCGCACCACAGGAGGAGGTCCGCATCGGCCCGAGCCGGAAAGACCTGGTAGAGGTAGGCTCGGTCCGCCGTTTCTTGGATCCGCCCCCACAGTCGTTGATGGACGTCTCGGCGTTGGTTGGACGGAAGTCCCCAGTAGGCCTCCGTAAACTGCAAGACCGTGAAGTGATTTAGGCTTCGTTCCTCCATGGGTGGGCCTCCTCAAGTAAGGTAATAGGACAGTACGGCAATCCGGGTTCACAGACCGCCGCGCCGGACGTACTCGGCCAGCCAGGCCCCGACTTCTCGCGTCCCCCACGGCGGCACGTCCAGGACTTCTGCCAGGTCCCGGGTCACGACGCCCGCCCGCAAGGCGGCGACGACGGCATCCTCGATGGCCCGCTGGACCTCTGGGACCCCCAAATACTCCATCATCATCCCGGCAGTCAGGACGGCCGCCATCGGATTGGCCACATTCTGGCCGGCATACTTGGGGGCCGATCCGTGGACCGGTTCAAACATCGAAACCCGACCCGGATGGATATTCCCCGAGGGTGCCATCCCGAGACCTCCCTGGAGTTGAGCCCCCAAGTCGCTCACGATATCCCCGAACATGTTGTTCGTGACGATAACCCCAAACTGCTGGGGTCGCTTGACCATCTGCATGGCCAGGGCGTCGATGTACAGGTGCCACGCCTGGATGTCGGGATACTCGGCGGCGACTTCCCAGAACGTCCGTTGCCAGAGGTCGCCGGCGTAGCGCAGGGCATTGCTCTTGTCGCTCATACAGACGCTCCGATACCCCCGGGCCCGAGCGTATTCGAAGGCATAACGGATCACCCGCTCGACGCCCTTCCGGGTATTCACGTCTTCCTGGATAGCGACCTCGTCGGGCGTGCCCTTCTTGAAGATGCCGCCCATGCCGGCGTAGAGGCCCTCCGTGTTTTCCCGGACGACGACAAAGTCGAGCCGTTCGACGCCCTTCAGGGGACAGAGACGGGGGTCCAGGAGCTTGACGGGCCGCACGTTGGCATAGAGGTCGAGGCCGAATCGAATGCCGAACAGGATATCCGCCGCATGCTTCATATCCGGCACGCGGGGATCCCCTAAGGCGCCCAGAAAGATGGCCGAATAGGTCTTCAAGCGATCCAAATCTTCCGACGGCAGGGTGATGCCCTGCCGAAGGTACTTATCGGCTCCGTAGTCGTACCAATCGAGGCGGACGTCCAACCCAAACCGTTCGGCGGCGGCCTCCAGGACCTGCATGGCCGCCCGCGTGACCTCCGGTCCGATTCCGTCGCCCGGTATGACGGCGATACGAAAGGTCATGACCGTCTATCCTGCATCTTCCATGCTCGATGTGCGTGTTTTCGGAACATGAATCGAGAATCCTGTTGAAGTCCCGGCCTTTCATCCAGGTATCCGGTGCCAGATAACCGGGTGCCAGGTGTCGGGTACCGGCTACCTGGCACCGGGTACTGGATTCGCGCCGAGGACCGGCCTCCCTCATCCACCGCCCAGCCACAGGCCGGCGTCCACGCAAACAGTCTGACCCGTGACGGAGGCGGCCGCCGGCGATGCCAGAAAAGCGACCCATCGGGCGACCTCGGCCGGCTCGACGATCCGCCGCAGGAGCGTCTCCTCCTCCAACCGCCGCAGGTCTTCGGGCGACAGACCCCAGCGCTGAAGCCACTCCGTCCGGACCGAGCCGGGGGCAATGGCATATACCCGGACGGCGGGTGCCAGAAGCCGAGCCAGGCTCCGGGTCAAGCCGATCAGGGCCATCTTAGCCGGGTTGTAAAGCAGGGTGTCGGGGTCGCCCGCCAGGGCCGCCGCCGAGGCCATGTGGATGATGACCCCGTGGCCCTGCCGCCGCATGTAGGGTACGACGGCCTTATCGCAGAGCCAACTTCCTAAGACGTCGACCCGAAGGGCCTCGATGAAATCGGCATCTTCCAACTCGGTAATGTCCCGCTTCCAGGCCCGGTCCGTCGAAAAGGAGGCGTTGTTAACGAGGACATCGATTCGCCCCCATCGGTCCCAGATGGCCTGAAAGAAGGCTTGAACCTGGGCGGCATCCCGTACGTCCAGGGCATAAGCCGTGATCCGGCCCGGGCAAGAAGTCTCCAGGGACCGGGCCGCCTCGACCGAGTCCCGATACGTGATGACCACGTGGGCACCCAAATCCGCCATCTGCCGGGCGATGGCCGCCCCGATCCCCCGAGCGCCGCCCGTGACGACGCACACGCGACCCGTGAAGTCCCAAAGGCTCGGTTCGGAATTCACACCCCGCGCTCCTGAGCCTGGAGTTCAGCCGCCGTCACAGTGTTGTATACGAGCATGGCGACCGTCAGAGGACCCACGCCCCCGGGGACGGGCGTGTACGCCCGCACCCGCTCGTACGCCAGGGGATGGACGTCCCCCAGCAGGACCCGCCCCTGCTGACGAAAGGCCGCCCACTTGGGATGATGCTCGGGCACGATCTGCCGAAGGACGTCGGCGGCCGTGACCGTGTTGATGCCGACGTCGACCAGTGTCGCCTCCGGGTTGACCCAATCGGGCTGGATGTAAGCGGCCCGACCGATCGCCGTGACCAGGATATCGGCCGAGCGGACGAGGTCGGGTAGGTTCGCCGTGCGGGAGTGACAGATCGTGACCGTCGCATCCCGATGGAGAAGGAGGGTAGCGATGGGTTTTCCGACGACGTCGCTCCGCCCGACGACCACGCAGTGCCGTCCCTCGATAGGGATGCCGTAGGCGTCCAACATACGTAGGATGCCGGCCGGCGTACAGGGAACCAGCCGGGCCCGGTTTTCCATCAGCAGGCCCTTGTTCACGGGATGGAAGCCGTCGACGTCCTTCCGGGGATCGATGGCTTCAAGGATACGGGCCTTTGACAGATGGGAGGGCAGGGGGAGCTGGACTAAGATCCCGTGGATGTCGGGGTCTTGATTCCAGCGCTCGATGTGGTCCAGGAGCTGAGCCTCGGAGATGTCGGCCGGAAACGTCTGGACGATGCTCCGCAGGCCTATCCGCTCGCAGGCCTTCTGCTTGTTCTGGACGTACAGCCGTGACGACGGGTCGTCCCCGACGAGGATAGCCCCCAGACAGGGGACGATGCCCTGACGGCGCAGGTCCTCGATCCGTAAGAGCAGTTCCTCGTAAATCTTCTGGGCGACGGCCTTGCCGTCCAACCGACGGGCCATAGCGGACTCTCTCCCGGATTGCCGCTTCGTCACCTCGTCACTCCGCCACTTCTATCCTGCATCTCCATGTGCGTGTTTTTCGAAACATGAGGCGGGCATTTCGCCGGGTATCCGGTCCCAGGTACCTGGCCGACGCCGAGGGCCGGACCACCGAGCACCGAGGACCGATAAACGGGCCTCACTTCGCCTTAATGGCCTTGGGCGTCTTCACCCGAGTCGGCTTCTGGGGAGCGGCTGTCGCCAGCGCCTCGGCCCGGCGCTGACGCCACTGGTACCAGTACGCGGCCAGGGAACACGCGATATAGATACTCGAGTATGTCCCGGCAATGACGCCGACGATCATTACAAAGGCAAAGTCGTTCAGGACGGTCCCCCCAAAGAAGTACAAGACGACGGCCACGAAGAGGATGGTCAGGCTCGTCAGGAGCGTCCGAGACAGGGTCTGGTTCAGGCTGGCGTTGTAGAGTTCCAAGATGTTCGTGTACTTCCGCAGGCCCTTGTTTTCCCGGATTCGGTCGTAGACGACGATCGTATCGTTGACGTCGTACCCGACGATCGTCAGGAGGGCGGCCACGACCGTCAGGGAAATCTCCCGGCCTGTAAGGGCCATGGCCCCCAACGTGATGAGGACGTCGTGGACGAGACACGCCAGGGCCATGACCCCAAAGACGAGGTCGAACCGGAACCAGATGTAGATCAACATCAGGATCAACGATACGATAATGGCCGTCTGGGTCTTGCGGATGAGTTCCCTGCCGACCTGGGGTCCGACGGATTCGATGGAGAGGACTGTGAAGGGACCCAGGATGAAGTGGTCTTGGAGAAGGGCCCGAAGGGGGGGCTCCAGGGGGACGGCATCGAACAACTGCTTCCAGTCCCGGAGGACCCCACCGAGTTCGGGGCGCATCCGGACTTCATAAATCTTTCGGGCGAGTTCTCCGTAGCGGGCTTCCCGGACGTCGGCCGGCTCTTTCTGGAGGCCGAGGGGGTCCCGTTCCGTCAGGAAGCGGGTCAGGCGGACGGCGTCCGTGTTGTTGAGGTCCGGCTTCTCGGTCGGAAGGTCCGGAGCAAAGGTGCGGTATAGGGCCTGCTGGATTTCGGGGATGAGGCGTTCCAGCATGGCTTCTATCGAGAGTTCGCCCTGAAGACCCCGGGCTCGGGCGAGGGCTTCGGCCCGTTCCTGAGCAATGCGGATTAGGATGTCCCGGGGGGAGCCGTATTCCTGGATCGTACTATCACCGAGGCCGATACGTCCCATCGCCGCCCGGACTTTTCCGACGGAGACCGGCTCGGCAAAGTGAACCCGCAGGAGGAGTCCGCCCGTGAAGTCGATGCTCTTACGGAGTCCTTTCGTCCCCAGCAATATGAGGCTGGCGACGATGAGGAAGAGGGATACGAAGAGGAAAAAGGGCCGGTACCGTAGAAAGTCGATGCGAAACGGCGTCCGTTCGTATCGCTCGCTCATGCCCTTCCCTCAGTTCCAAAACCGCCCTTTCATCCCGAGGGGAGTAGCACCCCGCCACCCGTGTCCAATGTTGGCAGTACGGCAGTAGGGCAATGAGTGACTACCCGTCACCCCTTCCGTCAGATGCTCAGCCGCTCGACGGGCCGCTCTCCCAGGACGAGGTCGAAGATCGTCCGGGACACAAAGACGGCCGTAAACAGATTGGCCAGCAGACCGATCGTTAGTGTGATGGCAAACCCCTGGACGGGACCCGTGCCCCAGATGTATAAAGCCAGGGCCGAGAGGATCGTCGTCATGTTCGAGTCGAAGATGGCGCTCCAGGCCCGGTGAAAGCCCAGGTCGATGGCCGTCCGGACCGTCTTGCCGGCCCGGAGTTCTTCCTTGATGCGCTCGAAGATCAGGACGTTGGCGTCGACGGCCATCCCGATGGTCAAGGCAATGCCGGCGATCCCCGGGAGCGTCAGCGTGGCCTTAAAGTACGCCAGGCAGGCCAGAATGATCAGGACGTTCAGGACCAGGGCCAGGTTCGCATTGACACCGGCACCCCTGTAGTAGAAGAGCATAAAGAGCATGACGACGGCCGCCCCGATAAGGGATGACATCGCACCCTTGCGGATACTGTCCCGCCCGAGGGCCGGACCGATCTGGCGCTCCTCCAGGATCGTCATCGCCGCCGGCAGGGCTCCGGACCGAAGCTGGATCGCCAGACGCTCGGCCTCCTGAGGGGTGAAGCGGCCCGTAATTTGGCCCTCGTCCCGAATCTGGGCTTGAATCCGAGGCGCCGTGATGACCCGCCGGTCCAGGACGATCCCTAGGGGGTCCCCGATGTGCTGGCCCGTGAAGGCATAAAAACGCTCCCCGCCCCGCCGACTCAGCCGGAAGCAGACGGCCGGCAGGCCAACTTGGTCCTGACAGCGGTAGGCATACTCGAGGTCCTGCCCCGTGATGACGGCCTCTTTCCGGACCAGGTAGAACCCCGTGTCCGCCGGTCGACCGCCCCCGTCGTCCCGCTCGATCCAGCCCGGCAGGATCTCCGTCCCCTCCGGGAGACGACCCTGATACCGTTGAGTCAGCTCGTCCTGCGTGACGGCAAAGTCCAGGACGAGGCGAAACTCCAGAAAGGACGTTTCCCGGATGAGGGCCTTCACCTGACTGGGGTCTTCGACCCCCGGGAGTTGGACGAGGATCCGCTCCCCCGTGGCCCCTTGGGGTGCTACGACGACCTCCGCCAAGCCGTATTCGTCGACCCGGCGACGGATCGTCAGGACGGCCTGTTCGGACGTGCGCCGCTTGACGTCGGCGATCAGCTCCGGACGCATCTGGAGCATGATGACGTCCGACCGTACGTCCACGACGTAAGCCGTATGATAGTTCCGCTCCAAAAATTTGGCCAGGTCAGTGAAAGCCTGCCGGAACTGCTGAGGGTCCGGGGGCTGGCCGGCTCGGACCTCGATGCGGTCGACGGCCGGTGTATCGAACCGAAACCACGCCAGCCAGCCCTTGTCCTGAAGCCAAGCCCGGATGCCGTTCAGGTCATGGTCCCGCTGGGCCCGTAGGGCGTCGTCCATGTGGACCTGAAGGACGAGATGCATGCCCCCTTTCAGGTCCAGGCCGAGGCGGATCTTCTTCTGGATGGGCCAGATGCCCCATGCGCTAAGGGCCGCCACGGCAAGGATCAGGATGAGCTTCCACCGCAAGCGTTTCATGACACCTCATCCGGAGTTCGGCAGTCTGGGGATGCAGGGTAATCGGCAATACGGCAGTACGGCTATAATTCGAGCACCTGGCTCGACAGATGGCTTGGATCCGATTTCATTCAACTACGTAATTCCTATATTATTGACCTTCGTTTTGAAAAAGTTCCAGTCTGTCCTCCGCCAGGTCGACCCGCCAAACCCCTCTACCACCAGAAGGACGTCCTCCGGGCCGGAATGCCGGCTCCGGGAAAAGTCCAGACGTCGCTTCAGGAGAGCCGTGTCCGGCTGGGGCTCCGAGTACTCCCCGAGCCGAATCGGGCTCTGCACCCGCACCTGAGCTCGACCCCCAAGATGCCGAAGAAAGGACTCGGCCAGAAAATCCACCGTGCCCGCATACCGGTTCCCGATCGGCGCCATCGATAGGACCGCCCCTCGATGAGTTCCACGCGGCCGTCTTCGGAGAGTATGCCGGCTTCTCCGTTACCGTAAACAGCCGCTTGCGCACCGAAACGGCCATTGCCCTTGTCTTCCCTACCTTCCTGCCCTATGCCCGATGGCCGGATTGCCTCCCTGACCCCATTATCTGTATCACGCCTCCGCCTCGCTCTCGGCCGGCTGGAGGCCCGCGATGGCCGACTTCTCGACGGTGATGACGACCTTGTCGGCGATCCGAAGTTTAAAGGTCTTCTCCCCGACCTTTACGATGGTCCCGTAAATCCCACTACTGGTCACGACCCGGTCCCCGGCCTTCAGGCTGGCCAGGAGCTGTCGGTGCTTCTTCTGTTGCCGCTGGGTCGGCAAGATGAGGAATACGTAGGCGACCACGAAAAAGAAGATCAGAGGGAGGATACTGAGGAAGAACCGGAGTATACCGTCGCCACCGGGCGACGGCGGTGGCTGAAGTCCGGCCCCGTTTTGAACGTATCCCTCAAGCATCCAGAGCATTCCCTTCCTCTCCGTAGGCGGCTTCCGTCGATAGAGTACCCGCGGCCCGGGTCCAGCGTTGAGATCGCTTGTATTATAGTATCCGAGTCGAGGGTCGTCACCCGGGTCAGTGAGAGTCGGCGAACGGCGGCGCTTGCGTGCCTGGCCCGGCTTCCTTATTTTAGGGGCGAATCCCCGCGCGGGGAAGACCATGGAAGCGATCCTGGCCCTGGAAGATGGGTCCTACTACGTCGGTCAGCCTCTCGGCGCCTCGACGGAGCGCTGGGGCGAGCTAGTCTTCACGACGGCGATGACGGGCTATCAGGAGGTCCTGACCGACCCCTCCTTCAAGGGCCAGATCGTCATCATGACCCACCCCCACATCGGCAATTATGGCCTAAACCCGGCGGACGTCGAGAGTGTGCGCCCCTGGGTCGAGGGCTTTGTCGTTGCCGACCCGAGCCCCTTTTACAGCCACCGCCAGGGCTACTGGAATCTCCATACGTACCTTCGCCAGTGGGGCATCCCGGGCATTGCCGAGGTCGATACCCGGGCCCTCGTCCGGAAAATCCGCTCCCAGGGCGCCATGCGGGCCGTGCTTTCGACCCTGCCGGCCGACCCGCAGGCCCTGGTCGCTAAGGCCCGCCAGAGCCCCTCGATGTTGGGAGCCGATTGGGTTCGGGCCGTCTCCCCGGCTGAGCCCTTCTGGGCCGTCCCGGCCGAGGCACCCCGTCCCCAGGCATGGATACTGGACGTCCCGGCGGCTGGCATTCGACCGGTCCCCATGAATTCGACCGGCGTACCGTCCGAACCCATGCCGTCGGCCCCCTTAGTCGTCGTCTACGACTACGGCGTCAAGTGGAGCATCCTGCGGGCTTTGCTCCAGCGGTCCTGCCGGGTCCTCGTCGTCCCGGCCCGGACGCCGGCCGAGGACGTCTTGGACCTCCGGCCTCGGGGTGTCGTCCTCTCCAATGGACCCGGCGACCCGGCGGCCCTGCCCGGCATCGTCCGAGAGGTCCGACGTCTCATCGGGCGTGTTCCCCTCTTGGGTATCTGCCTGGGACATCAGGTCTTGGCCCTGGCTTTTCGGGGTCGGACGTATAAGCTCCTGTTCGGTCATCGGGGCGCCAATCAGCCCGTCAAGGACGAGCCCCTTCGGAAGGTCCTGATCACGACCCAAAACCACGGTTTTGCCGTAGATCCCGACAGTCTGCCCCCCGAAGTCATTCCGACTCACTGGCACCTCAACGACGGGACCCTGGAGGGCTTTCGCCATCGGGACCTACCCATCATCGCCGTGCAATTTCATCCCGAGGCTTCCCCGGGCCCCCACGACGCTCTGTACCTATTTGATGAGTTCCTGCGACAGGTCCGCGGAGATTCGTCGCCGGGAGGCATGCTCCAGCCTGAAACGTCGGAATCCCCGGGACCTGCCCCTTAGCACCGGCTCGGAGGTCGCCATGCACCGTCGGTCTTGGGTCTTCGGATGTCTCGTCGGGCTGGCCCTGGGCTGGACGGTCGGCCACGCCGGTCGCTCCCACGATGCTCCGGATTGGGCCCATCTGGTACCGCTGTCCCAGGCGGCCTTCTACGAGAGCCCCGACGGAAAGACCCTGATGGGCCTCTGGCTGGGCCCCCAGCGGGGCCACGCCAACGTCCGGCTCCATGTGGGATATGGCGTCTTCCGACCAGACGCCCGGGTCGCCGAACACGTTCATGCGGAGTCTCACGAAATCTTGTTCGTCCTGCGGGGGCGGGGCCGTCTGACGCTGAACGGGGTGGACCGAACCGTCGAGGCGCCGATGGCGATCTTCATCCCTGCCGGTACACCTCACGCCTTTACCAACGACGGCGATGACACCCTCTACGCCGTCCAAGTCTACGACCCAGCGGGTCCGGAGGCTCGCTTTACCCGATGGACCCACCGGCCGGCCGAGACCCTCCACTGGTCCGACATCCGGCCCTGAATGAGGCGACGCCGAGACGGTGCTAAGATAGGGGAGGTGGGGGGATTCGGTGGAGTCGGTTCGGAGACCCGAACCGGCCTGGGAGGTCGACGATGAGCTGGCTGGTGTTTTTCAGTGTCACGCCTCTGGGAAAAGGAGAGAGCGTCGGGGACTACGTCGCTCGCGCGGTGGATATCATCGACCGGAGCGGCCTCGACTACCGTCTCACGGCCGTCGGGACCGTCCTCGAGGCCGACTCATGGGATGACCTGGCGCGGGTCATCTCGAATTGTCTGGAAGACCTGCGGCGGGACTGTCGGCGGATTTCCGTCCTGATCAAGGTCGACTACCGGGAGGGACCCAAGGGCCGCCTTCGGCAGGCCGTCGAGTCGGTCGTCCAGCGCCTGGGCCGTCCGGTCCAGACGGGAAGCTGAAGGGCTATCCCCGGCGCTGTTGGAGGAGGGCCTGGATCAGGTGGGCGACCTGCGTGAGGCGGGAAATCTTACGGTTCCGCTTCTGGACCGTCAGGGGATCGTCGGTCGGGCTCTGCTCGGCCCGGAGGGCCGTCAGGAGCCGGTCAATTTCAAACTGGAGCTGGCGAAGTTCCTCCGGTGCGAAACGCCGGAGGGTATTCTGGGTCACGATGATGAACCCCTCGGCGATCTCTCGCGCCATCGCACCGGCGCTTCCACCGACGAACCGGGACATCGGTCGTCTCGGGGGGGACTCCGTGGTGGAGGGTACCAGACTCGAACTGGCGACCTCCAGCTTGCGAAGCTGGCGCTCTCCCAACTGAGCTAACCCCCCACGTCACGTCATATGTATTTTAGCCGAACTTCCCCCGACGGGCAACCGAAACGCCAAGCCGAAGTACCCGGAACCTGCTACCTGATTCGGTCCGACGCCGAAAGCCGAAGACCGAGCCCGACCCCTGGAAAACGCGCACACCGGGTCTGTATCTTGCATCTTGCATCCTGCATCCTGTATCCTGCATCCTGCACTCCTCATCCCGGGGCTTCTCCAGAGGAGGCACGCATGACACAGGACGTGCGGGCATACGCAGAATCCCAACGGGCGAATTTCGAGCGGTTTCTGCGGGAACTCGTCGAAATCCCAACCGTCAGCGCTGACCCGGCTCGAAAGGAGGACATCCGGCGGTGCGCCGAGACGGCCGTCCGGCTCATCCAGTCCCTGGGGGGCCAGGCCAGCCTCTGGCCGACGTCGGGGAATCCCATCGTATTCGGTCGGTTCGAGCGGGGGCCGGACTATCCGGGCCTGGCCTTTTACAACCACCTGGACGTCCAGCCCGCCGACGAGCCGGAGTGGGCGTCCGACCCCTTTCGGCTGAGGATCGAGGACGGCCGCTACATCGGCCGGGGCGCGACGGACGACAAGGGGCCGGCCGTCACGTGTCTGCTGGCGGCGAAGTATGCCTATGACCGGGGCCTTCCCCTCAATTTCTACTTCATCTGGGAGCTGGAGGAGGAGATCGGGAGTCCGAACTTCGAGGAAGGCCTGCGGGCCCATCGGTCCGAGGTCCGGGTCCGGTCCGTCTTCGTCTCCGATAGCATCTGGATTTCCCGGGACCGGCCGTCGGTCGACTACGGCCTGCGGGGCCTCCAGGGGGCAACCCTGTACCTTCGGACGGCCGATGTCGACGCCCATTCGGGTGTCACCGGAGGGGCGGCTCCCAACCCTATCGCCGAGTTGTGCCGCATCTTAATGGCCTGCTTGGACCCCGTGACGGGCGAGGTCCGGATCCCCCATTTTTACGATGACGTCGTCCCCCCGACGGAGGAAGAACTGGACAACTTCGTGGCGTCCGGCTTTGACGTCGAGCGCTTTCGAAAGACCTACGGCTTCCGATGGCTTCGGACGGAAGACCCTCGGGAGCTCCTCAAGAGGATCTGGGCCTGGCCGACCTTTGAGATTCACGGTATCGCCGGCGGCTATCAAGGACCCGGCATCAAGACGGTCATCCCCCACTGGGCCGAGGCAAAGGTCAGCATGCGTTTGGTCCCAAATCAGGTCCCGGAGAAGGTCTTTCAGCTCCTGGCCGACTACGTACGTCAATTGAATCCCCTCGTCGAAGTCCGGCCCCATGGATCACTGGCACCCTATATCGGGGAGTTTAAGGGTCCCCATGCGGATGCC
>Ga0197143_1000643_pt1 | contig 35310 bp, 43 predicted proteins | sample GBS70_MetaG_FD_148603 | JGI IMG/M metagenome (GOLD analysis project Ga0197143, IMG submission 148603) | Sediment microbial communities from Great Boiling Springs, Gerlach, Nevada, United States - GBS 70_MetaG | ecosystem: Environmental > Aquatic > Thermal springs > Hot (42-90C) > Sediment... | reverse complement strand
AATGAGATGCCGTGCCAAAGATGTCATAAAGATAATAAGCAGATCAGGGCGATACTTGCGATTGATGTCTCATCTGCAAATTATATAAGTGCTATTTCCAGGATTAAACAAAGAGGTATTTTTTATTCTACTGATTATGTCGTTCCCTTTTATATGGTTATTTACTGGCCTTTTTATCGAAAAACCTCTTAAAGATATATTAAGAGTAATAAATGCCGTCAGAGTGACATTATACTTCCTGAACATCTCCCACCTGAACTTAATCCTGAGGTAGCTGGTAAGGAAAGGGATTCTATTATCAGGCTTCCAGAAACAGGTATTGATATAGAAGAGGTGGAAAAGGCTTTGATCAGACAGGCTCTCGAAAGAACAGGTAATAATCAAACAAGGGCAGCAAGGCTTCTTAATCTCTCAAGGGATGCCCCTCGTTACAGGATGCAAAAATACGGCCTTCTTTAAACCTGAATTATGCAAGGTAATTCAGGTTTAGATTGATAAATCTTTGAGGGACGCAGTCCTCCAAACTCCCTGATAATAGGCTATAGAAAAATTCCTGTCGCCTGTAGCCTGAATATAGCCTGTCGCCTATAGCCTGAAGTCTGTTTTTTGGGGATTCAAAGGGGCAAAGCCCCTTTGAGTAAACTACTAATATTTGCGTAATTTGGGTTAAGAAACTTTATCTTCATATTTTCTTTCTGGGCTGGCATAAATATTGCTTTTTTTTCTTTGCATGCGGAAGGCTCTTGTTGTTGATGATGAGGAATTAATACTCTGGTTTCTCCAGAGGGCCCTCCAGAAACATGGCTATATCGTTGAAACTGCACGAAATATAAAGGAAGCCTACGATAGGGTCTCAAAAGAAAAGTTCGACATAATCTTTACCGACCTGCGGATGCCTGGGGAAATGGCACAGAGTTGCTGGCTGGCATGAGTGAAATCACCCAGAAGGCCAAGGTTATTGTTTGTTCAGCCTTTGTTAATCCTGAGCTTGCAGAGCTTTTCAAGGACAGAGGGATCGGTATCCTCAGAAAACCCTTCAGGCTTGATGAGCTTGAGGAGTTTTTGAAGTCAGCCTGACCCCTACTTCCTATCTTTCCAAGTTTAAAATTTTTCTTGACAAAAAAAACCATACTATGATATGAAATTCAATATCCTAAATAAAGAAGTTTAAGGGACTTTGTTCCTCAAGCTCCCTGTTTATATATTATTTTGGGATTCAAAGGGGCGTTACCCCTTTGAAGGTAGTAGTCTTTGAATCAAAATGTATCGTAAGCGAGAAGAGGGGGGAGGATATCTCCACTTTCATTATTAATGGGAGGACGATTGTTTCAGAAGGGCTTTGCCCTTTTATATTAAAGTAAGGAGGTAGCTACACATGGTGTAGCAGACTCCTGATGCTTCAATAAAACAGGAGGAAATGATAATGAAGATTCTGGAGGACATCAAATATCATAAGGAGCACACATGGGTTAAGGTAAGTGGTAAAAAGGCAATTATTGGCATAACAGACTATGCCCAGGAACAGCTTGGTGATATTGTTTACATTGATCTTCCAGAGGTTGACTCAGAGGTGGAGGCCAATACTGAGATAGCAGAGATTGAATCTACAAAAGCGACATCCTCTGTTATCTCGCCTGTTACGGGCGTGGTGATCGAGGTCAACGAAGAACTTGCTGAATCTCCAGAGATTATAAATGAAGACCCTTATGGAAGGGGATGGATTGCAAAGATTGAGATAGAGGATCCCTCGGAACTTGATGATCTGATGGATGCATCAGAGTATGCAAGATTTATTGAAGAGGAAGGCAAATGAGGCTTCTTGTAATAGGTGCTGGTCCAGGCGGTTATGTTGCAGCAATAAGGGCAGCTCAGCTGGGAGCTCAGGTGACAGTAATTGAGGAAAGAGAGGTTGGTGGTACCTGTCTTAATCTTGGCTGTATCCCTACAAAGGTAATGGTGGCATCCTCTGAAGTCCTTCACATTGTGAGGAAGGCTGAAGAGTACGGTATTATTGTAAATGGAGAGGTTGTTCCTGATCTCAAGAAGATAATGGAGCGTAAGGATAAGGTTATAAGCACACAGGTGAAGGGCATAAGGTCCCTCTTCAAACTAAGGAATATTCAGCTTGTAGAAGGTAAGGGAGAGTTGATTGATGAAAAAAGGGTCAGAGTTATAAATAAACAGGGAGTTGAGGAAATTATCGATGCAGATGCGATTATAATAGCAACAGGTTCAAGACCAGCAAATATACCAGCCTTTCCTATTGACGGAAAAAATATCCTTTCAAGTGATGATGTCTGGAACTTAACAGAAATACCTAAGAGTATGATAATCATAGGGGCTGGAGTTATTGGATGTGAGTTTGCCTGTATTTTTAGAGAGCTTGGTACGGAGATAACCATGGTTGAGCTTCTGCCAAGGGTACTTTCAACAGAGGATGAAGAGATATCAGAGATCATGGAAAAAGAACTTAAAAAGAAAAGGATAAAACTCCTTACATCAGTAAAGGTAGAGTCTGCTGCAACCTCTGATTCTGGCGTTACATTGAGACTCTCCGATGGTAAAGAGTTAGTAGCCCAGAAGGTGCTGGTCTCCATTGGAAGGTCTTTTAACTCAGAAGGTCTTGGTCTCGAGAGGCTTGGTATAGAGAAGGGTCAGAAAGGAGAGGTCAAGGTAAATGAGAGGATGGAGACAAACATAAAAGGTATCTTTGCCATAGGAGATGTCACAGGTGGCATACTCCTTGCCCATGTGGCTTCAAAGGAAGGTCTTGTGGCAGCAAAAAATGTCTGCGGAGGAGATGAGAAGATAGATTACTCTGTCGTGCCTTCAGCCATATTCACCTCTCCAGAGATAGCCTCTGTAGGTCTTAGGGAGTTTCAGGCAAAGGAGAGGGGTATTCCCGTTGTTACCGGCACATTCCAGTACAGGGCCCTTGGCAGAGCCCATGCAATGGGGGAGATTACAGGTCTTTTTAAGATTGTTGCAGATGCAAAGACAGATAAGATTCTGGGAGTCCACATCATAGGTGCCCATGCCTCTGATATAATCCATGAAGGTGTTCTTGCTATTAAGGCTGGCTTGAAAGTAAAGGAACTTGCTGATATGATTCATGCCCATCCAACTCTTGCAGAAGGTCTTATGGAGGCTGCAGAGGATGTCCATAACATGGCAATACATAAGGCGGGCTAAAGGATAAAAAGTGAAGTGCAGACGGGATGGTTTGAACTTATTAAGGAAGAAAGAAAGGATATCCTTTCTGAGCTCTCCACACTTTTAAAGGCAGTAGAGCGTCTTTTCCTTATAGAGAACCTTTCAATTACTGATCAGGATTATCCAAATAGAAATTTTTATGATGAATTGCTGATTGTAAAGGATGTAATACTGAGGATTGTAAATATAATAGAATATCTCCTTCCCGAGAGTGAAAAGAATTCATACTGGTTTAGAAAATATGTTGAACAACGGTTTTTGAGCAGTTCTCAGAGGGATAACCTGAGGGAGAAACTATATACACAGGATTCGCCAGAAAAGGGGCTTCTTTTACTTTATGATACCTTCGTGAATATAAAGACCGTCATTTTTGACCTATTAAGGGCCCAGAGCGTCCCCTATATGAGCTATAAAAATATAGGTGACATAATCTCACGGGAGATCAGGGAGAATAGATTCTTTAATCCCTTCAGCCAGCCCTTAAATATAAAGGAGGAGGGAAGAATAGATAATTCAAAGATTGCTATTGTAGTTAAGAGTATTGAGAATAAAACTATTAAAAAATACATATCCCTTTGCCTTGTTGGTCTTTTCAGACTCCTCAGGATGTTGAGATATGTAATAACAGATTCATCTGAACAGGCCGTAATTAACCGAAGTATTGCCGTGCTACTCTTAATAAGAAATGAGCTTGAAGTTTTAAGAAGACTTATTGATATAAGTGCCACAGAGATAGAGGCGATTAGAGAAGATGTAAGTAATATTTTGCGAGGGCTTTCATACCAGATGTTTATGGAAATAAAACGGGTTTATCTTCAAGAACTCAGGGATATTACAAAAAGGACAGGTCAGAAGAGACAGCGGGGAAGACTGGAAAATAGTACAGGAATAATCAAGAATTTTATTGAACAGAGCATAATACAGATTATCCAGATCTTTAATCCTGATATAAAAGGCGAAGAGATATTTCCAGCCTTTGTTACAAAAAAACAGATTTCCATAAAGTTGAGGGAGGATATAGCTGTTCTACATGGTATAGTCTCTGCGGTTCTTGAAGATAATGCTAAAAGTCAAAAACCTTTTGAGGCGCTGAAGAATTATATTCACTATTTTCAGAGCTTCACATACAGACTCCTCAGATATGATGATTATGAAGAGTTTTCTAATTTTATAGAAGAGATACTTAAATATCTTGATGGCATAGAAAAGGGTTCTCCATCCAGTTATATTAAATTCTTTGATAGATTGACCCATTTTAAGATATTTCTTGAGACAATAATAAGACAGATATCTCAGCGAGAAGAACTCATCGGAGAGAACCTCGATGAAGAGAGGGTAAAGGCCATAATGCAGAATTTTTTGTAAACAGGATGTGAGGAGTAGGTTTGCTCGAAAAGCCAAATCTCGACAACTGAAATGAGTTTCTCATTATGGTATAATTGACAAAAAGCCTATAGCCTTAAGTTCATTCAGAAGGAGGACTTATGAGTGAGATTGTGGATATCTTTGCAAGAGAGATACTCGATTCCAGGGGAAACCCCACTATTGAGGTTGAGGTGCGTCTTGAAAGCGGTGCTCTGGGTATTGCAAAGGTGCCATCAGGTGCCTCTACAGGTCAGAAGGAGGCCCTTGAATTAAGGGATGGTGGGAAGAGATATCACGGAAGGGGTGTTCTTAATGCAGTGCGGAATGTGATGGAAGAGATAGCTCCAAGACTCAGAGGTGTTGAATCATCTGCTCAATCCGATATAGATAGATTACTTATAGAGATGGATGGCACACCCAACAAGGCAAGGCTTGGTGCAAATGCTATACTTGGTGTTTCCATGGCTGTTGCAAGGGCTTCGGCTATAGAGACAGGTCTTCCCCTGTATAGATATATTGGTGGAGTAAATGCAAGAACCCTTCCTCTTCCAATGATGAATATAATTAATGGTGGTGTCCATGCTGATAATAATCTTGACATTCAGGAGTTCATGATAGTCCCTGTAAGGTTTGATAGCTTCAAGGAGGCCCTGAGGGCTGGTTCTGAGATATTCCAGAGTCTTAAAAAGATATTAAAGAAGGAAGGCCTTTCTACAGCAGTAGGGGATGAAGGTGGATTTGCGCCAAACCTTAAGAACAACGCAGAGGCAATCTCATTGATAATGAAGGCAATAGAGGATGCTGGCTATAAACCAGGTGAGGAGGTTTACATAGCCCTTGATGTGGCTGCCTCAGAGTTTTATGAAAAAGGACTTTATAGATTTGAGGGAAAGACCTTGTCTTCTGAAGAACTTATAGGTTTTTATGAGAGCCTTATAGAAAAGTTTCCCATTATCTCTATTGAGGATGGCCTTTCGGAACTTGACTGGTCGGGCTGGGAGAGCCTCACAAAGAGGCTTGGTAGAAAGGTTCAACTTGTTGGCGATGATATATTCGTAACAAATCCTTCTTTGATCTCAAAGGGTATAAGGCTCGGCATAGCAAACTCTGTTCTTATAAAGCTTAATCAGATAGGGACCGTTACAGAGACACTTGATGCAATAGAGATTACGAAGAAGGCTGGATATACTGCTGTTGTATCCCACAGGTCTGGAGAGACGGACGATACGACCATTGCTGACCTCGCTGTTGCCTGCAACACAGGTTTTATCAAGACGGGCTCTCTCTCCAGAGGTGAGAGGATAGCAAAATATAACAGACTCCTGAGGATAGAGGATGAGCTTGGACAATCAGCAATTTATCCTGCTATGAATGCATTTTATAATATTGGTGAGTAAGTATGGAAGAAGGCCTTCTTCAGAGGCAGGTAATCTCTGAGCGGAAGAAAAGAAGGCTTGTATTTTACACTGTCTTTATAATAGCCCTGCTTTATATCTTTGTTAATCTAATAGGTGATAATGGCCTTCCGAGATACCTTGAATTGAAAGATAAAAAGGAAAGACTTGAGAAGGAGATAGTTACATTATTGGATGAGAATAAGAGATTAAAGGCCCAGATAGAGGCTCTTAAAAGCGACCCTTTTTATATAGAAAAACAGGCCAGAGAGGATTTTGGTCTTGCAGGACCTGATGAGTATATCTTTGAATATGAACGATAACCTTTACCTCTCCTTTCTCTGGCACATGCACCAGCCCTATTACAAAGACCCATTTAAGGGAACCTATATTCTTCCATGGGTCAGGCTTCACGGTACAAAGGACTACCTTGACATGGTTACAATTCTGGATGAATATCCCCGGGTGAAGCAGAACTTCAATCTTGTCCCTTCACTCCTTGAACAGCTCATAGATTATGTAGATAACGATGCAAGGGATGAATTTCTTAATGTAACCCTCAAAGACCCATCGGAGCTTTCACATGGAGAATTGGTCTTTATACTTGAAAACTTCTTTCTTGCCAACTGGCACACCATGATTAAACCTTTTCCGAGATACAATGAACTACTCCAGAAGAGGGGATACTCTGTCAATAAAGAGGGCCTTTCAAGGACAGTGAGGTATTTCTCCCATCAGGATATAAGGGACCTCCAGACCCTTTTTAATCTTGTCTGGATAGATCCCTATTTCAGAGAGAATGATAAAGGATTAAAAGAGCTTACCCAAAAGGGCTCAAACTTCACAGAGGACGAAAAGCATTATGTTATAAAAAAACAATTTGAGATATTGCGAGCCATAATACCAAAGTATAAAGAGGTCTATGAAAGGGGCCAGATAGAACTTTCTGTGAGCCCCTTTTATCATCCAATACTTCCACTTCTTTACGATACTAACTCTGCCATTGTGAGTTCACCAGGGATTAAACTTCCTTCAAGAAGGTTTTCTGCTCCAGAAGATGTGGAGGCACAGGTACGGATGGGCCTTGAGTTCTTTGAGTCGATTTTCGGCAAAAGACCTTCTGGCCTGTGGCCTTCGGAAGGTTCTATAAGTGAAGAGGTTATAAGGATACTTACCAGACTTGGAATAAGGTGGTGCGCCTCTGATGAGGAGGTTCTTGGAAGATCTATCGGAACTGTGTTGAGGGATCAATCAGGACGCCTAAAGGAGCCATCCCTTCTTTACAGGCCTTATTATTTTGAAGAAATGAGCCTTATTTTTAGAGATCACAGGCTTTCTGACCTTATAGGTTTTGTCTATTCAGGATGGCGAGTAGAAGAGGCAGTAGAGGATTTAATATCACAGCTCAGATGGATTCACAGGAGGCTGGATGGGAGGCCCTACCTTGTTTCTATCATAATGGATGGAGAGAATGCCTGGGAGTATTATCCCAATGATGGAAGGGATTTTCTTAATGCCCTTTACAGGAAAATTTCCTCTGAGGAATGGATAGAGACTATAACAATTTCAGAATATCTGGATAGATTTGCAGAAATATGGAAAGATCAGAGATTAAACAAAATAGTTCCTGGCTCATGGATAAATGCCAATTTCAATGTATGGATTGGTCACGAAGAAGATAACCTTGCCTGGGATCATCTAAAAGAGGCAAGGGACGAGCTTGTAAGATTTGAGAGAGAAAATCCAGAGGTCGATACCTCCCCTGCCTGGAAATTGATTTACATAGCAGAAGGAAGTGATTGGAACTGGTGGTACGGTGATGAGCATGTCTCAGAAACACAGGAGGAGTTTGATGAGCTTTTCAGGGCAAATCTTATCGGAGTTTATCGATTGATAGGTAAAGAGCCTCCTTCTAGTCTCCTAATTCCTATCCTGAGGGAGGAGAGGGCTGTGGAATCCTCTATAGCAATAAAGGGATTTATAACACCGAAACTTGATGGGCATGTGAGCAGTTATTTTGAATGGCTCCACGCTGCCTCAATAGATGTATCCCGTTCAGGTGGAAGTATGCACAAGACAGAGACCCTTATAGAGAGGGTCTATTATGGATTTGACAGGGATAATCTTTACATAAGACTTGATGGAAAGACCCCTATGTCTGAGCTTTTATCTCAATTTGTAGTAATTGTAAAGTTCATCCAGCCCGATAGCGTAAAATTTATGGTAAAAAAAGAGGAAAAAGGTTACAGTAGTTCAGACCTGAGATTTGGTATAGGTCAGGTGCTTGAGATTGCCATTCCTTTTAGCTTCCTTGGAGTGAAGGAAAACGATGAGATAGGCTTTATCATTCTTCTCGGAAAAGCTGACTCACCTGATGAGGTCATTGAAAGGATACCCCTCAGAGGACACATAAAGGTTACAGTCCCTGGACCTTATTTTGAGGCAATCATGTGGCAGGTATGAGAAAAGATATTCATAAAAAAATTAAATAACCCTTTTTCTTGACATTGAGCCCAGAATTTGATAGATATTTTATTGATAATCCTGTAAATTTAATCTTCCAACTTAAAAGGAGGTTACCATGGCTGTATCGAGAAGGGAATTTTTAAAGCTTTCAGGTGGAGGTCTTTTACTCGGTGCCCTTACCATTGACCTTACACCTGTTAAGTCTTATGCCCAGGGCCTCAGGATAAAGAATGCAAAAGAGACTTATACAATATGCCCTTTCTGCTCAGTTGGATGTGGAATAATAGTCCATAGCCAGGATGGAAAGGTCATAAACGCAGAGGGAGATCCTGACCATCCTATAAATGAAGGGACCCTCTGCTCAAAAGGTCAGGCCCTTTATCAGATAGTGAATAATCCATTAAGGATTACAAAACCCCTCTATCGTGCACCTGGGGCAAAGGAGTGGAAGGAGGTCTCTTGGGAATGGGCCCTTGACCAGATTGCCAGGAGGATAAAGGATACCCGTGACAGGACCTTCAAGATCACCTCTAAGTCAAAGGTCAAGGAGAAACAGCCTGACGGCACAGAGATAGAGGTTGAAAAGGAATTTGTTGTTAACAGATGTGATGGCATTGCCCATGTTGGAAGTGCTGCCCTTGATAATGAGGAATGTTATATCCTTCAGAAATGGCTGAGATCTCTCGGTCTCGTTTACATCGAACACCAGGCCCGAATATGACACTCCGCAACTGTGGCGGCTCTGGCAGAGTCGTTCGGTCGCGGTGCAATGACAAATCACTGGATAGATTTTAAAAACGCTGATGTAATTCTCGTAATGGGTGCCAACCCTGCGGAGAACCATCCTATATCGATGAAATGGGTAATGAAGGCAAAGGAAAGGGGTGCAAAGCTCATAGTTGTTGACCCACGATTCACGAGGACTGCTGCAAAGGCAGATATATACTGTCCGATCCGTTCTGGCACTGATATCGCTTTCCTTGGTGGGATGATTAACTATATACTCCAGAATAATCTCTATTTCAAGGAATATGTTGTTAACTATACAAATGCCTCCTACCTCGTTAACCCTGAATTCAAAGGTCCTGGTGAACTCGATGGTGTATTTTCAGGTTATGACCCGAAGACAAGGAAATATGATAAGAAGACCTGGTCATACCAGCTTGATGAAAATGGTATCCCAAAGAAAGACCCCACACTTCAAGACCCCCATTGTGTGTTCCAGCTCCTTAAGAAACATTATTCCCGCTACACTATCGATACAGTCTCTAAAATCACAGGTGCACCAAAGGATAAGATCCTCGAGGTCTATAAGACCTATGCCTCAACAGGCAAGCCCAACAGGGTCGGCACAGAGCTTTACGCCATGGGATGGACACAGCACACAGTAGGAACCCAGAATATCCGTGCAATGGCGATAATACAGCTCCTTCTTGGAAATATAGGTATGGCAGGTGGTGGAATAAATGCTCTAAGGGGTGAGTCAAATGTCCAGGGCTCAACAGACCATGGGCTCCTTTTCCATATCCTCCCAGGGTATCTGCCTGTACCAACGGCATCCCTTACAGATCTGAATAAGTATATAGAGAAATACACCCCAAAGACAAAGGATCCAAAGAGTGTAAACTGGTGGTCCAACAGAAATAAATACATTGTGAGCTATCTCAAGGCTATATGGGGTGATAAGGCAACAAAGGAGAATGACTTTGGCTATGCCTGGCTTCCCAAACTCGATGAAGGACAGAATTGCTCATGGCTTGTCCTTTTTGACGAGATGCTTAAAGGTAAATTTGAGGGATTCTTTGCCTGGGGACAGAATCCTGCCTGCTCTGGAAGTAATGCTGGAAAGGTCAGGAAGGCCTTAGCAAAACTAAAGTGGATGGTCAATGTAAACCTCTTTGAAAACGAGACAGGCTCATTCTGGAAGGGTCCTGGAATGAATCCTGAGGAGATCCAGACAGAGGTCTTCTTCCTTCCCTGTGCATCTTCTGTTGAGAAGGAAGGAAGCATTACCAACTCAGGCCGTCTTGCCCAGTGGAGGTACAAAGCTGTTGACCCACCTGGAGAGGCAAAACCAGATGCCGAGATAATAAATGAACTTTACTACAGAGTTAAAAAGCTCTACCAGAAAGAAGGTGGTAAATTCCCAGACCCCATACTCAATCTTACATGGAACTATGGAGAAAGAGGCCCTGACGGGAAGATAAAAAAGGTCAACACCCATCTCATTGCTAAGGAGATAAATGGATATTATCTTGCTGATATCTTTGATACAAAGACAACACCGCCAAAACAGATCGGAAAGAAGGGACATCTATGCACTAACTTTGTAACCCTTCAGGCAGATGGTACGACCTCCTGTGGTAATTGGATATACAGTGGAAGTTACACTGAAAAGGATGGGAAGGTTATAAACATGATGGCCCGTAGAGGAAAGAAGGACATAAATGGCCTCGGCCTTTATCCGGAATGGGCCTGGTGCTGGCCTGTTAATAGAAGGATCCTCTACAACCGAGCCTCTGTGGACCTTCAGGGCAAGCCCTGGGATCCTAAGAGGCCAGTAATAAGATGGAATTCAACAAAGATTGATCCAAAGACAAACAAACCTGGTGTATGGGAAGGAGATGTCCCTGATGGACCAGCACCACCAATGGGCATGGAAGGAGGCAAATATCCCTTCATCATGAAGCCAGAAGGTGTTGGACTTATATTTGGACCAGGGCTTGCTGATGGGCCATTCCCTGAGCATTATGAGCCTCTTGAATGTCCATTGCAGGAGAATCCATTGTCGAAGAAGCACAGGATAAACCCGACAGTAAGACTCTTCTATCCTGTAAAGGAAAAGGATATGCCAGCAGAAAAAGGACCCGAGGAGGACATATTCTTTAGCTGCGACATAAGATATCCCTATGTGGCAACGACATATCGAGTAACAGAGCACTGGCAGACAGGGGTTCTCACAAGGCACCTGCCCTGGCAGCTCGAACTCATGCCACAGCAGTTTGTTGAGATTTCAAAGGAACTTGCTCAGGAAAAGGGTATAAAGAGCGGAGATAAGGTAATAGTATCCTCAGCCCGAGGAAAGGTATGGGCAATAGCAATAGTCACAGAGAGACTTAAGCCCTTCAAGGTCATGAACCAGACAGTCCATCAGGTAGGGCTACCCTGGTGCTTTGGCTGGCAGTATCCTGAGGACGGAAGTGGTGGTGATAGCTCCAATCTTCTAACTCCAACTATTGGAGATGCAAATACATTGATTCCTGAGACAAAGGCCTTCATGGTCAATATAGAGAAGGCATAGGAGATACGAGCCTGTATGTGTTCCAAGGTATCAGACAGAGGAATGAAAGGATGTGATATTGTGATATTTAAAAAAAGAAGATATAAGGCTATAAGATATCTGATAAATGTTGGCATAGTCCTTCTTTTTATAAGGGGGATATCATGGTCAGGAGGGGTTGTTTTTGAAGAAACAAAGGTGGTAATAGAGGCTGGTCATCATGCAGAAAAGGAGTTTCAGTTTAGTGTACCAGGTGCAAAGGGAAAATACTGGCTTTATGTATATAATGGAGACGAGAAGGGCAATGAGGTAAAAAGTGGAGAGGTGTGGCTCAATGGAGAGAAGATAGTCAGCCCTAAAGACCTTCATAAGAAGGTTTCAAGAGTGCTTAAGGATGTCAAACTCATTGAAAACAATGTCTTAAGAGTAAAAATTAGAGGTGATACAGGCTCTTTTGTAGAGGTATCTATCTACAAAGCAGAGTTGAACCTCGCAGTTAATAATAGAAAGATGGACTTAAGCGGCATCAATGATGGACCTCCTTATGGTATTCGACTTTACTGGGAGAGGGATGATAGGGCAGAGAGGTATATCTTTTATAGGTCCTATTCCATGGATGGGCCATGGGAGATGCTTTATTCCATAGGTAAGGGTTACTGGACAGGTGCAGCAGTGGATAGCACTCCTTATCTTACAGAAAGGGATCACTGTTATAAAGTAGAGGCAGTAGACAAGAGTGGTAAGGTCATAAGGAGATACGAGCCTGTGTGTGTCCCGAGGTATCAGACAGAGGAGTGAAGGGATGAAAGGGCATATAGTTTCTATAATAGCTTTTATAGTAATATTTGGACACACCTATTCTTTTGCACAGGAGCCCCGATATAATACACCTTATATGTCTGATGCATGGTATCTTACAGGATGTGGAACCTTTAACTCCAGCGATGATGTATTTAAGTTTTTAAAGAGATATTCCAGTTTTCTTGCTGACAAGGAATTTCAGGATGTTGATGGTGTAGTCATCACTCCTGCACAAGTTATATGGGATGCTGCCCAAACAAATGGTGTGAGTATTGAACTCCTGATTTTCACATTGGAGAAGGAACAAACAGCAATTACAACACAAGAGAGATTACCTGATTGGCGTCTAAAGAAGCTCATGGGCTATCCAGGCTGTCCTACTGTGCGTGACCAGATAAACTGTGGAGCATGGCAGTTTAAAAGATATATGGAACAACTGAACTATCCTATGTGTGATGGTGAAACAACAGGTGGGTGGCGTGTAGGAATATCTAAAATGACTGCTCATAATGACTCTGTAGAAGGTTGCCCTGAATTAGAACCGTTATTTGTAACACCAGTGAACTGTGCTGTAGCAGGACTATTTTCATACACACCTTATATTGGTAAATACTGGGGTGGATGTTATAAATTTGGTGGGAATTCATTATTTGAGCCCCTCTGGGAAAAGAGGTTTCACTTCTGTATGCCAATTATCTATGTAGCCAATTTCTGGGGAGGCACTGTTTCTGTTATAGATGTCAGTTCATTGAGCGTAAAGAAGGAGATCCCTGTTGCTGATGGGCCAAGGAGGATAGCCTTCTCTCCTGATGGCAGGAAGGCCTTTGTGGCTTGTTCAGAGGCAAACCAGGTAGTGGTCATAAACGCAGAGACCGAAAGCGTTATAAAATCCATTCCTGTAGGGCTCTTCCCTTATGACATTGCAACTACACCCGATGGCAAGAAGGTTTATGTTTCCAATCTGGATTCAGAGACCGTATCAGTTATTGATGCAGAGACCCTCACTGTTATAAAAGAGCTCACAGGTTTCAGAGAACCAAGAGCAGTCCATGTAATAGGTGATGCATCAGCCCATCGGATTCTGGTGGGCCTTCATATTCCTCCATCCTTTGTGAATGATGCAATATGGGTCTTTGAGCCTCTAAATGATGGATTCTTAGAGGGTGTAATCGTAGGAAAGATTCCAGTAGATATGGCATCCCATAGAGGGAGAGGCATCAATGAAGACCCCTATGTTTATGTCTCCCATCTCTTGAGGAATGCAGACGATTACAACTTCGATTTAATGACCTTGAAGGTTGAAGATCCTAATATCCCTGATGACTATACTGAGGTATATCTTAGGGTCATAACAGATAGGCCAAACCTTGAGATAGAGGTCGCTCAGAATCGGGTATATGTCTCCTCTGGCACAGAAAAAGTATCGGTCTATCCCTTTTTAAGTGATATTAAGATAAGGGATTATTATCTTAATGCTCCAAGAGGATTAGTGAGGATAGGCAACTTGCTCTTTGTCAGTTTGCCCTATGAGAACAGCGTGTATGTATATGATGAGAATACAGCTTTGCTTAAAACAATAATCCCTGTAGGGTCAGGACCTATGGGCATAGCAGCGAGGCCATAGGAGAAAAGGGTGAAGTTTAAAGAATACATATGCATATTATTTTTATCACTTTTGGTGATGGCCTTCAATTATGGTAGCCACCAGCAGAGGCTTGAAGATACATTGAGGAGTGATCCGAGCAATGCTCAAATTGCCTTTGAGCTTGCTACTATTTACTGTAAAAGTGGTCAACTTGATAAATGCCTAAAGGCAATGGCCTATGTTGTTTCCATAGAACCATCGTATTCTACCTTATGTGCTCAATATTTACACTCTTATGGTTATCCAATAAGTGAGGAAGAGTTAAAAGAGGAAGCAATAAATGAGGTTTTAGAGATGACAGATGCTGCGGTCGCTTCTTTTTATTATGACAGGCTCAGGTTGCCTGACTTACACGATATAAACAGAATCTTAAAGAGAGAGCCTTTTAATTCTTTTAAAAATCCTTATACAGGCAATAGTATTTATCTAAGCGATCCGAAAGGAGGAGAGGTTATGATTGAGATTTCAGAAGCCGGTATCGAAATTACCGGGTTCAAAAGGACTGATGGGAAGAAAATGCCATTAAAGACCCTTAGATACAAATATAGGAGGTGAAGGATGGCAAGGAAGGCTTTATTAATATCTCCCGAGTTATGCATTGGTTGCAGGGCCTGCCAGACAGCCTGTAAGTCCTGGAATCAGTTGCCAGCAACAAAGACTGTGAACCAAGGAACCTACGAGAATCCCCCAGACCTCACGCCTTATCTCTATAACAGGATTCGTTATGTAGAGGTGCCCTCAGAGACAAATATGGTGAGGTGGCTCTTTGTGAGCCAGAGGTGCATGCACTGTGACGATGCAGGTTGTATGAGGATATGTCCTGCACCAGGTGCCCTCTTTAAGACAAAAGAGGGAGCGGTTGCCTTCAATAAGGATAAATGTATAGGTTGTAAACTATGTGTTGCAGGATGCCCCTTCGATGTGCCGAGGTATGACGAAAAGGATAAGATCTCAAAATGCCACCTCTGTTCAGACAGGATAGCTGAGGGCCTTTCACCAGCCTGTGCAAAGACCTGTCCTACTGGTGCAATAGCATATGGAGACAGGGATGAGTTAATGGCAATGGCAAAAAAGGCAGGTTATGAAAAACTCTACGGAGAGGCAGACCTTGGTGGCCTTGGTGTCCTTTATGCCTTTAAGGACGCACCAAAACTCTATGGCATGATAGAAAGACCTGAGATCCCAGAGACAGTCCTCTTCTGGCACAAGGTTCTTAAACCCCTTTCATACATAGGACTGGCTGGTGCAGTGGCAGCAGCGGCCCTTCACTACATAGCCATTGGACCAAAGAAAGATGAGGGAGGTGAAGAGTCATGACACAGCTTATTAGAAAGGCTACAACCTTTGAGATAATTAACCACTGGCTCCTTGCTATAAGCTTCTTTCTTCTCGCAATAACAGGATTTGGCTTCCTCTTCAGGCTTGAATGGATGGCCTCTATATTCGGAAGCTTCAACTCTATGAAGACAATCCACAACTGGTCTGGTGTGGTCTTTATCATTTCTCTCTTTGGAACCACCTTCTATTACCTGCCTGTCTCCCTTAGCTGGAGCAAAGATGATATGGAATGGCTTAAGAAAGCAGGTGGTTATCTATCAAAGAATGTAAAGGTTCCACCTCAGGATATTATAAATGCTGGACAAAAACTCTTTTACCTTTTCCTGCTGATTTTTGGCATTGTCATATCTGCCTCTGGATTTGTTATATGGCTAATGCCTGGTGTGAGACAGTGGGTCCTCATATCCCATCTCTTACACAACATAGCCTTTGACCTTCTCGTTATAGCGATACCACTTCACATATATCTTGGAACCCTTGCCAATCCAGGGACCTTCAGGATCATGGTCTACGGGACAGTGCCTGTTGAATGGGCTCGTAAAAGACATGGGAAATGGGTTCAGAGGCTTGGCTACTGAGATATGGGAATAATATACGATGAGGTCTGGATAACAACAAGTAGAGAGGTAAAGGTTTGTGAGGATTCCATAAGGTCCTACAAGAAGGAATTGAAGTCCTTTGAGCAGAGATATGGAATAACAACAGAAGAGTTTATTAATAGTGGTGCAACATGCATAATAAACATTTCAGATAAGGACAGAAAAAAATGGTATGAACTCTACCTTGGTCTTAAAAAGACAGAGGAGAGATTAAAGGGACTTCAGGAGTTCCTTGAAAGAGGTTAAGGTTTTTTTGAAAAAACTGATTTTTTTATTTCTCCTTCTGTACCTTCCTTCATCTCTTTTTGCTAAAGAGAAAAGGTATATAATACCTGTTGAGAACTCGCCTTCTTATGGGCCTTCTGATGCGCCTATTACCATAATTGAATTTATTGATTACCAGTGACCTCATTGCGTTGAGGTCGGTCCGACCATTGAGAGGCTATTAAAGGAATACAGGGGAAAGATAAGACTGATCGTAAAACACTATCCCTATAAGTACAGAGACTTCTCCCATATTGCAGCAGAGGCAGCAATGGCAGCCCATGAACAGGGCAAATTCTGGCAGATGCATAAATTGCTTTTGAAACGCTCACCCCAGCTTGACCGAGAGAGCCTTATCAAATATGCAAAGGAGATTGGCCTCGATGTAGCAAGATTTACAGACTCTCTTGATAAGATGAAACATAAAGACCTCATAGAAAGGGACAAGAAACTCGCTGTTGACCTTGACCTGTATAATACTCCCACATTTTTCATTAATGGCAGAAAGGTCGTTGGCAACAGGCCCTATGAATACTTTAAGAAAGTCATAGAGGAGGAGTTAAGGAATGTTAATAAATAGCCTAATTGCCCTTCTGTTAGTTTTTTTCTGGATATTACCCGTTCGGGCAGGACACCTTGAGCCTTTCAGGTCAGTCCCTGTACCTGAGAATAATCCCCAGACTCCTGAAAAGATTGAACTTGGCAAAAAGCTCTTTTTTGATAGAAGGCTTTCAGGAGACGGCACAATGAGCTGTGCCACCTGCCATAATCCTGAACAGGCTTTTACAGATGGCCTTGAAATATCCCTCAGTTATCCAACCACAAAGAACTGGAGGAATGCCCCAACCCTTATAAATGTGGCCTTCAGTAAGTATCTCTTCTGGGATGGAAGGGCAACGACCCTCGAAGACCAGGCCCTCTTTCCAATGATGTCTGCCTTTGAGATGAACCAGAATCTTGACTATCTTGAAGAGGAGTTGAGGTCAGTGCCAGAATATGTAGAGGCCTTCAGGAGGGTCTTTGGTGGAGAAATAACGAAGGAACGCATAGCAATGGCAATAGCTGCCTTTGAGAGAACCCTTGTATCCAGAAATGCGCCCATTGATAGATTTCTTCAGGGAGATAAGACGGCCCTTTCAGAAAAGGCAAGAAAGGGTTATGAGATATTCACAGGTAAAGGCAGGTGTGCTGAATGCCATTATGGAGTAAACCTGAGTGATGATAAATTCTATGCCCTTGGTGTTCCAGAGAACGAGGAGCAGGAGAAGGATCCAAGAGTTGCTGCAACGAGGAGGTTTGTTGCAAAGGTCTATCACTATGAGGATTACATAAATCTTAAAGAAGACCCTGGAAGGTATCTCATAACAAAGGCTCCAAAGGACTGGAAGGCCTTCAAGACCCCAACCCTCAGAGAGGTATCCCGAACAGCTCCCTACATGCACAATGGAGCCTTCAAGACCCTTGAGGAGGTAATTGAGTTTTTCAACAAAGGCGGAGGGCCTGGCAATAAGGTCTTAAAACCCTTGGATCTTTCAAATGAAGAAAAGGAATATCTAAGGGTCTTTCTTGAAGAGGCCCTTACAGGTGAAGAGATTGTGATAAAATATCCAGAGGTTCCCTGAGAGCTTATTATGGAAATAGACGACATAATCCAGAAAAGACCCCATCTAAGAGAGACCCTTCTTTTGTATAAAAAGATAAGGGAGTTCAACAATGTGGTTACCACATCCTTCAGGGGTTTCATTCATAAAGGTGATATAAGTTATCCTCCTGAGATTGTTAATGAGGTCTTTGACCTCTTCTCGAGGATCTTTGAAGTTCCATCAGAAGGACTCGAGCCCTTGAGAGAGGCCATGCTCCTTGGTCAGATAGACCTCACAAGACTTCCCCATAATGAGATGTCAGGTTTTCTACTTCCCTATCATGAGGAGGAACTCTGGATGGTTTTGTTTATCCTTGGCAGACCCTTTTTCCTGGATATGAAGAGGCTTATTGACTTTGAAGGCCTTTTCTGGGAAGAAGGAAAATGCCCTCTCTGCAGTGCAAGGCCTGTTATCTCTTCCCTTCTTGAGGATGGTAGAAGGAGGCTTCACTGTTCTTACTGTGGCACAACAGGTTTTTCAAGGAGATTCGGCTGTCCTGTGTGCGGAAATTTTGAGATCTCAAAAGACAATATTATAACAATTGAAGGCGAAGAGGACTTCAGGATTGAGGTCTGTGACGAATGCGGCTCTTATATAAAGACTGTTAAAGAGAAGGTTCTTGATGAGTTTTCTACTGTTGGTGGTTCAACAGCTGACCTCGTTGACCTCATCACCCTGCCCCTTGATATCATTGCCCAGGGAAGGGGATACAGAAGAAATGCCCCTAATCCCCTCGGCATGCTTAGAATGGCATGAAATCTGGTATAATCAAGCATGTCTCTTGCAAGTAGATATATTCCCCATTATACAGTTGAAGATTATATGAAATGGGAGGGTGATTGGGAGCTTATAGAAGGAATAGCATTTGCTATGTCAATAAGTGCTGGTTTTATTCATCAAAGGGTCTCTTCTCTTATTCACTGGCAGCTTATGAATTCCATAAAGGATTGCAATGGATGTATTGCCCTCTTTGAGATAGACTGGATTGTCTCTAATGATACAGTTCTTAAGCCTGATATAATTGTAATATGTGGAACACCAGAAGGCGACTATATAAAAGAACCTCCAGAGATTATATTTGAAGTTATCTCACCTCAGACCATCCTGAAAGATAAAAGGGTAAAATATGAGATTTATGAAAAGAAAGGAGTAAAGTTTTATGTTGTCGTAGATCCTGGCTATGAAACTAAAGGAGCAATAGTTTACAGATATAATGAGGGGAGATATGAGAAGCTTGGAGATTTTGTAAAAGAGACTGTAGAATTTGACATTGGAAGATGCAAGTTTTCTTTTGATTTTTCTACTATATGGTGACCTTGAAGGAAGCGAAAAGATTAACAAGAACAATTGTAAAGACCCTCAAGCCTCTTTCTGTTATTCTTTTTGGGTCTGTTGCAAGGCATGGAGAAGGGGAAGACCTTGACCTTTTGATTATTACTGAGAAAGCCAGAAAGGATGATGAATTTCGTCTTCATAAATCATTAAAGAAATATTATAAAAGATTTGCTGTAGATCCCTTTATTCTTACAGCACCCGTTGCAAGGGAGTACTATTTAAAAGGAAGTGCCTTTTTGCATCTTATCCTCAGAGAAGGGAGGCCATTGTATATGAAGGATATGATCGGGGAATGGCTCAAACAATCTTATGAAGAGTTTGAGATGGCTCGATATCTCTTTGATGGCGGTTATTTCAAAGGAGCCTGTTTGCATAGCCAGCAATCTGTAGAGAAGGCAATAAAGGCCCTTTTACTTAAAAAAGGATGGACTCTTGAAAAAACTCACAACATCAGAAGGTTAGTTGCAATTGCAGAGGATTATAGAGTGAAGATAAATCTAACTGATGAAGAGATAGTGTTTATTGATAGCATTTACAGAAGCAGATATCCTGCAGAGGCTGGCCTTCTGCCATCGGGAGAGCCTGATCAAACAGAAGCAAAAAAGGCCCTTCAGATAGCTGAAAAAGTTCTTTCAAGTGTTAAAAAGAGATTAAAATAATCTATGTTATCTCAAGACCCATGAGACGTATAAGCCTGAGATCATCTGAATAGGTTCTTCCTGTAGTTGTAAGGTAGTTTCCTGTAAGAATGGCATCAGCTCCAGCAAAGAATATCATGGAATTGAATTCTCCAAGAACCTGGGCCCTTCCACCACAGAGCCTTATTTCTCTGTTTGGAAGGATAAATCTGTAGAGGCTTACGATCTTGAGGGCCTCTATTGGTGGAAGCATATCTATATCTTCAAGGGGTGTACCCTTAATCGGAATAAGAAAATTTATTGGAACTGAGTCAACCTGAAGTTTCCTCAGGGTAAAGGCCATATCAATCCTGTCTTCCCATTCCTCACCCATCCCGAAGATACCACCTGAGCAAACACTCAGCCCCAGAGATTTTGCTTCTTCTATTGTTTTTAATTTTTCTCCAAATGTATGGGTACTGCATATATTTGGAAAGAATCTCTCAGAGGTCTCAAGATTGTGGTGATATCTCTCAAGGCCATGGTCTTTTAAGAACAGTAGCTCATCTTTTTCAAGAAGTCCAAGGGTTGCACAGGGAAGAAGACCTATGTCTCTTATGCCTTCAATAAACTTGCCGATCTTTTTTAGGTCTTCTCTGGAGGCCTTTCTTCCACTTATGACTATGCAGAACCTCCTTACACCATTTGCCTTTGCCTCCTCTGCCTTTCTCATTACTACTTCTTTATCTACTAAGGGATAGACATCTACAGATGTCTTATGCCTTGCAGACTGGGCGCAGAAGGAGCAGTCCTCAGGGCAGGCCCCTGACTTTGCATTTATTATTGCACAGAGGTCAACAGCCCTTTTTCTGAAATGGTTTCTCAGTCTGTTTGCATATAAAAAGAGTTCTAAAAGGTCCTCTTCTGGAGTTGTGGCAATCCCAAGGGCTTCCTCAAAGGTGAGGGTTTCACCATTAATAATCCTTTCAGTTATATTTGTCAAATCACCTATCTTCAACATCTCCGATCACCTTTTCTGCTACTTTAATAACAAACTCCACATCTCTTATTGTCTTCTCTGCATCTTCCTTTGTATATTCCTCTGTAGGTATGAAGTCTATCTCACCATAAAAGGCAAGTTCTCTTTCTTTTCTAAGGGTCTTGGAAATCCTTGCTAATTCTTCAAAATGTCTTGTTACCTCCTGAGGATATTTATCTCTATACTCCAGCAATAAACCAGAGACTTCATGAATCTTGGGCGGCTCAATTCCTGCCTTTCTCAGCATCCCCTTAAGACACAGCTCCACTATCTCCTGTGCCTCTCTAATAACGTCGGAATAATCCTCCTCTTCAAACAGAAGATAAAGGCTTTTAAGTCTCTTTTTTGCCTTGAATAGATAGCTTTTAGCAAGCTCCTTTGTACTCATATCTCTATGGTATCCCCGGGTTTATAATCTTCTTTAAGAACCCAGTGCCAGGTACTACCGCGCCATACCCTCTTTGCCTTAAGTTCTGAAAGCCTCATTTTTAATCTTTCAAGGAGGTTTTTAAAGAAGTCGTCCCTGTCATAAAGTATCCTTGCATCATCAATCATATCAAGGAAAAGGAAGCTTCCTCCGAGAGCCTCCTCCGGTGTTTTAAACACAGGAGAGAGATAGGTAAGTACTCCTTCTTTTTCAAATTCCTTTAAAAAGGGCTCAAGCCTTTCTTCTATCTTTTGGAACTCTTCAACCCTTCTGAGCCTTCCCTTTGGAAGGTTTTCTGCAATAATCAGGACATCTATGTCTGATTGGTATGTTGGTGTGCCTCTACCTACAGAGCCAAATATAGCAACACTGGCAAGGCGATTACCATAATAATTTACGAGTTCCCTGAGGAGCCTCTTTTCTATCTCACCAAAGATCTCCTTAATTGTCACGCTAATACCTTATTCTAAAATCAGGCAGGTTTTCTGGTGCTTCGTTCCAGTTTGTTTCGAGATTGTCAACCCTTGCAGCAGGTGGCCCAATCTTTAATCTTTTTAAGGCTTCTTCAATAACCTCTTTTGGACCTTCAAAGACTGCCTCAACCCTTCCATCAGGAAGATTCCTTACCCATCCCTTAAGACCAAGGGACTGAGCCACCTCCCTTGTAAAGGCCCTGAAGAAGACACCCTGAACCCTTCCTGTTACGAAGACATGACAACGAATTATTTGCATAAAAGTATTATAATAAATGCCATGAGGATTGGTAAACTCGAGCTCGGCAAAAGGCCTCTTATAGCTGGTGTTGTAAGTTCAGAAGATGACCTCAAGGAAGAGCTTGTTGGTCCTGCTGACCTCCTGGAACTCAGGATAGACATGTTTGAAAGGATTGAGATCCCTTTTATTTTAGACATGGTCTTAAAGGCAAGGTCCTTTGATAAACCTTTGCTCGCAACTGTGAGGGCTTTTAGTGAAGGTGGAATGAAGGAGATAGAAGACTCTCTCAGGGCAGAGATTATTAATGAACTGATTCCCCATATTGATGCTATTGACCTCGAGATAGCCTCATCATTACTTATATCCAGATTCAAGCCCCTTCTTGAAAACAAGGGTAAGTTGCTCATAGGTTCTTACCACAACTTTAATGAGACACCAGAGGATAAAGTTCTTGAAGAGACCTACTCAAAAGCAAAGGAGCTCCATTGTGATATCGTAAAGATAGCTACCACCACAAATACAGAAGAAGACTTAGTGAGGCTTTTAGAGTTCACCTTCAGACACAGAAAAGAAGGGATTATTACCGTATCAATGGGAGATATCCTTGCTACTATTGGAAGACCCATTCTGTGTGTATTTGGTTCTCTCCTTACCTATGGAAGCCTTACAAGGGGTTCAGCTCCTGGTCAAATGAGTGTATCTACTCTCAGAAGATTTATAGATAAGATGTTTTAAAATTAGGGAGTGTCCCCGTTTTTGCTTAACATTTTGTCCTGAATTATGTTATGCTGTATTATGAAAAGAGAGAGCCCTGCACGAGTTCTGCCAAGATACACTTACGAGGACTACAAACTCTGGGAGGGTGACTGGGAGCTCATTGAGGGTGTGCCCTATGCAATGGCACCTTCGCCTTTTTCAAATCACCAATATGCTGTGGCTAAGATTATAAGCCAGATAATACCCCAGATTGAGAGTTGCGATAAACCCTGCTATGTCTTCTCTGAACTTGACTGGATTTTAAGTGAAAATACTGTAGTAAGGCCCGATGTAGTGGTAATCTGCGAGAGAGTAAAGGACCACATAAAGACCCCTCCAGAGGTAGTATTTGAGGTTGTCTCAAAGGCAACAGCTGAAAAGGATGAATATCTGAAGTTTGAGCTTTACGAAAGAGAAAAGGTTCCTTTCTATGTCCTTGTCTATCCAGACCTGAGAAAGGCAAGGATATTTAAACTGAAAGAGGACAGGTATGACAAGCTTGCTGACTGTGTAGACCATACCTTTGAGTTTAATGTAAGGTGCAGGTTTAAGATAGATTTTGGGAAGATATGGTATTAGGTCGAGATTAAAAAATGTCTGAATTTTCCATTGTCATCCCTATTTATAATGAAGAAGAAAATATACCAGAACTCTATAATCGGCTTACTACTGTGATGGACAAACTTTGTGAGTCCGAGGGATATAGTAGGAACGATTACGAGATAATAATGGTTGATGACGGAAGCACTGACAATTCCTGGTCATTAATCAAAAATCTTAACACAAAGGATAGTAGGGTAAAAGGTATAAGTTTTTCTAGAAATTTTGGTCATCATATAGCGATAACAGCTGGCCTCGATCATTCAAAAGGAAAAGTCATAATCTTAATGGATGGAGATTTACAGGACCCTCCAGAGGAGATACCAAAAATGTATGAGAAGTATAAGGAAGGTTATGATATTGTTTATGGAATCAGGCTTGAAAGGAAAGACCCTTTTTTAAAAAAGTTGAGCTCGAAGATCTTCTGGTGGATGTTAAAGCAATTTTCAGGAGTTAACATGCCTGCAGGTCAAACGATGCTCAGGATTCTCAGCAAAAGTGTCGTTGATATCTTAAAGGAGATGAGGGAGTACTCAAGGTTTATCCATGGAATGATGGCATGGACCGGTTTTAAACAAACACAGGTTTTGATCCAGCATGCTCCAAGAACAAAGGGAAAAAGTAAATATAACATTCCCAGAATGTTTAAGCTTGCCTTCCATGCCATCACCTCCTTTTCTACAGTACCATTAAGGTTAGCCACATGGCTTGGAATATCAAGTGCATTTTTGAGCCTTTTCTTTGGTATGTACTTTATAGTAAGAAAGATATTTTATAACATACCTGTTCCTGGATTTGCAGCTATTATAGTTGCGATTTTTTTTGTTGGTGGAGTGCAGTTACTCGTTCTTGGAATATTTGGAGAATATATAGGAAGGACATATCAGGAGGTTCAGAAAAGGCCACTCTATATTATTAGAGAGAAAATATGATAAAGCATCTTGAGTGGGATAGTAAACTTTTAAAAAAAAATATTGGTGAGATAAAAGACATACCTATTAATGAAGAGATAATCAAAGCCCACATAGAGGAAGCCAAAAATAGATCCTACAAGTATCTCATTATTCGTTTAAAAGATTTTCAGTGCCGCGAACTCCTTCTGTTAACTAAGCATGGATTTTACATTTCAGACATCGGCATAACCTTAAAGGCTTTTTTAAAAGAAATAGTTGTAACTCAAAGTAGTCGATATCCTGTTAGAGAAGCCACGCTAAAAGATATCGAGCCATTAAAACGAATAATTCCTGGGTTATTTATTCAAAGTAGATTTTATAATGATCCATTTTTCAGTAAAAGAGATGCTGACCTTATATTTTCAAAATGGATAGAAAATTCAATAAAAAAGGAGGCAGCTGATATAGTTTTTATAATACCGAAAAAGGCTTTTATTACTTGCAAAAAAAAGGGTTCCACTGGTGAGATATCTCTGATTGGCGTAAAAAAAGGTGAAGAGGGAAAGGGGCTGGGTAAGGCCTTAGTTTCTCGAGCTGTTGAATGGTTTAAAGATAATCAAATTAACTCTATACAGGTGAGGACTCAGCTAAAAAATACAAGGGCATTAAATTTTTATGAATCTCTTGGCTTTAAAATAGATGCTTATGATATCGTTATGGCCTGTTGTCTTTAATACCACACGACCCTGCCATCCCTTAATCTTACAGGGACCTTTCTAAGGGGAATCTGTTTCTGCCAGATGGATTTGTTGTTCCTGTACCACTCCACTGTCTCTTTAAGGCCTTCATCAAAATTTGTAGAGGCTTTAAAGCCAAGGAGCCTTTCTGCCTTTTCTGTTGATGATATATGATTCTGAACCTGGCCGAACCTATCCAGTATGTATTCAAGGTTACCTTCTTTTTCTTTGTTGAAGTGCTTTAAGATTTTTTCTGCAATCTCCATAACTGAGAGGCTCCTGCCAGTTCCAATATTTATTACCTCTCCTTTAATCCTTTCCAGTGGGACCATTAAGGCAAGCTCTATTGCCTTTGCTGTGTCCTTCACATAGATCCAGTCCCTTCTTGCAGAGCCATCGCCATGGATTGTCAGGGGTTCTCCGAGGATACAGCTTGTGATAAACCTTGGAATCACCTTTTCAAGGTGCTGTCTCGGTCCATAATTATTGAAGGGCCTTATGATAACACCTGGGATATCAAAGGCTGTTATGTAGGAATAAACAAGCCTGTCCGCTCCTGCCTTAGCACCAGCATAAGGTGTTGTTGGATTAAGGGGATGTTCCTCATCCATTGGCTCTCTAAGGGCAGTTCCATAGACCTCTGAGGTTGAGATGTGGATAAACCTTTCTATCCTGTCAGAATGTTTTAAAACAGCATTAACAACTGACTGGGTGCCAAGGACATCTGTTACAAAGAATTCCCTCTGCGTATAAAGAGATCTTGCCACATGGGTCTCTGCTGCGAGATGAACAACCATGTCTGACCTTTTTACAAGGTCACTTACAAGGTCTACATTGTTAATATCTCCATACCAGAACTCAAACCTTTCCGAATTTCTTATTTCTTCAGGGATATTCTCAATATTGGCAGCATAGGTAAGGGCATCAATTACGATTATCTTCCAGTCCATATGGGCATGGAAGATATGCTCTACAAAATTACTCCCTATAAATCCAGCACCCCCCGTGACGAGTATGGTTTTCATATCTCCTCCATAATCTTTTTTAATGTAGATGTAACAGCCTTTAATTCCTCTTCTTTTAATGAGGGATACAGTGGCAGGGATATAGTCCTTGCACCAATATCCTCAGAAACAGGAAAGTCTCCTTCCTTATATCCAAAGGTCTTTCTGTAATAAGAGAGCAAATGAATTGGTCTGTAATTTACTGCTACCCCAATGCCTGCATCCTGAAGCCTCCAGAGGATCTCGTCCCTTTTTTTAGGAGGCACAAGGACTGTAAAGAGGTGCCTTGCATGTCTTGTCTCTGGAAGAGTCTTCAATATCTTGATGCCCTTTACCCCCTTTAGTTCCTCTTCATAGAGGTTCCAGAGATATTCTCTCCTCTGCCAGAACTCATCAATCCTTTCGAGCTGGCCTATGAGAAGGGCTGCCTGTATATTGTCCATATTATACTTCCAGCCAAGTATAGGCATATCCCAGTGCTCATATCTCTTTGTATATCTATCTATGGCCGACTTATCAATTCCGTGAAGCCTCAACATCTTAAGTTTATCTGCCACGGTGCTATCATTTGTTACTATAGCTCCTCCCTCACCAGAAGTTATATTCTTTGTTGCATAAAAACTGAAACAAGCAGTAAAGGAGAGCTGGCCCGGTTTAATCCCATCTCTTATCGCCTCAATACTATGGGCAGCATCTTCTATAATCTTAAGACCATGTCTATCAGCTAATCTTTTAATCTCCTTCATATTGCACATCTGGCCATAGAGATGGACAGGTATTATTGCTTTTGTCCTTTCCGTAATTGCCTTCTCGATAAGCTCATGATTAAGGTTGCCCGTATCTTCTTCCACATCAACAAAGACAGGTTTTGCACCAGCATGAAGGATTGAGTTGGCCGTTGCACAGAAGCTCATAGGCGTCGTTATAACCTCATCACCAGGTCCTATTCCAGCAGCAAGAAGGCTAAGATGAAGGGCCGCTGTACAACTCGTAACGCCTACAGTATATCTTGAACCGACATAATTAGAGAATTTTTCTTCAAACTCCTTTACCACCTCTCCTGTTGTGAGGAATATAGACCTGAGGACAGAGTTGACCCTCTCTATATCTTCGTCATTAATATTGTGTTTGAAGAATTCAATTTTGGCCATTACATATTATATAATACTTTTTGTGAAAAAAATCTAATCCTCATTCTTTTTTTTCTTTCTTCTTTCCTGTGCAGAGGAGGCGATTGAAAAGCCTCCTGAGATGTACTGGCCTCTTCCACCTGAAAAACCAAGGATAAAACTCGTTGACATAATCATCGGGAGTCTTGACGCAAAGGCACGCTTTGGATAGCCCGTTCTTATGAGAGGTTCTTTATTAAAGGCCTTCACGAGATAGACGAAGAAGATTACCCATCCTATGGAAGGTTCCTTGACAAAGGCTCAGTCTATATAATAGTCCATCCAGCCTACTATACCTTTTTCCAGAGGCCCCTTTTTCCTGTTGAGCCTGAAGACTCTATAAGTCCTGAGAATGAACTTGAAAGGCTTCTCAACGAAAAGAGTTTTTCACCAAAGACTGCTCTAATAAAAGCACAGGAGAAATCCCTGAGGGATTTTCTTGAATATGCCTCCACAACAAAAAGGCTCGTTATCCTCATACTCCCTGGAGGATATAAAAGCTATCCTGCCTATAGATTTAAAGGTCAGAGGGATGAACTTAGACGGTATATCAATGAGGTCACCAATGAGTCAGAATCTGTTATATATCTATATTCAAAAAAGCCTAATAGGGGTCTCCTTTCTGAGAAAGACCTGGCAAGATTATTGAAATTTCTATCAGCCGTAAAGCCTAAGGAAATCCTTATAGGTGGAGGTTATCTCGGAAGGTGCCTTGAGGACTTTTGGAGAACCCTGGAGCCCTATTACAGCGATAGACTCTATCTTGTTCCTGAGCTCGTTGCCATATCTCCATCTGATATGAGTGTCTTTGAGGCAAGGAGCATGTTAAAGTCTGATGGCACTATTGATATTGATAAACTCACAAAGAATATTAAGGAGAACAACATAGGAAATCAGGAGATACAGCCAAGGGTGAGGAATATCAGTAATTAGTGTGGAGCATGAAGCGGATAGCGTATAGAAGATGGGAACATGTAGCGGGTAGGGGAAACCCTCATGCCAAAGGCTTATAAAGGTGCATGAAGATAATCACCCTTACAAGGTAGGGTAGTCAGGATAGAGTTCCTTCTTCCCCTTGTGGGGGGTTAGGGTGAGGGTAAAAACTATTTTCTGAGCAACGCAAGGAGATTTGACAAGTGGTGTGCGATATAGTAAGCTATTTAGAGAGAAAAAATGAAGGGGTCTCTATTTTTATAGGCTCCATACTATAGGCTCCAGGCTGAAGGCTATACGGTCTAAAATGGGGAGGTCAAGATGGTAGAGCTTGAAGAGCGCATAGCAAGGCTTGAGGGAAGGGTAGAGGAGCATTCAAGGTTTTTTGAGTCCTTAAGTGTAAAGCTTACACTTCTTGAGGATAAAGGAGACAGAAATAGGGAGAGGCTTGAGGAGAAGATAGACCTAAACAAAAAGGAGCTTGAGGAGAAGATAGCCAGAAGCACAGCGAGACTTGAGGAGAGGGACAACGAGAACAGGCAGAGGCTTGAAGAGAAGATAGACCTCAACAGAAAGGAGCTTGAGGAGAAGATAGACCTTACCAGGAAGGAGCTTGGGGAGAAGATAGACCTAAACAGGAAGGAGCTTGAAGAGAAGATAGACCTAAACAGGAAGGAGCTTGAGGAAAATATAGACCTAAACAGGAAGGAGCTTGAAGAGAAGATAGACCTAAACAGGAAGGAGCTTGAGGAGAAGATAGAATTGCTCAGAAGGGACATGTTTGTATGGTTTCGGTGGATAGTTGGTATTCAGATAACTACTTGGATAACCGTTTTACTTGCCATACTGTTTAAATAAGTTTTTTTAAGCAGAGAAGGTATTAATCTTGAGCACTGCTGTCCAAAACAAATTGGAAGGGGCTTTTAAAATAGGCATAAGGCCTCAAAAACACAAAAGAAGCGACAGAATTTATTTTTAAGGTATAATGAGGTTATTAATATTCTTTGTAAGGTATATTAAGGTCATGACAGGTTATTTAACAAGTTACATTAAGGAGTCGCCTTTTGTGCTTTTTCGGTGTCTTTTTAAGATTTATCTTGGACAGGTAATTAATCTTGAGAATTTTTTAAAAAGGAGGCAAGATGAAGAGATACATTCTTCCTGCCTTTGCCCTTTTTATATCTGTTGTAGCTTTTGTTTTTGAGTACGAAAAGCCCTCTGCCCAGGAGGTTGATTGCCTCATGTGCCACAGTGCCCTCAGTCAGGAAAAGGTTGTCCATCCAGCAGTCCAGATGGGATGTCAGAGCTGCCATGTAGCAGTTGATGCAACAAAGTTCCCCCATGAGTTCACAAATAAGGTCTCCAGAGGCCTCTCGTCAGAACACCAGACCTCTGTTATGGCTGTCATGACTCAAAGGCCTTTTCAGGGAAAAAGACAGTTCACATGCCTGTTATGGGAGGTATGTGCACCTTCTGCCACAGCCCCCATTCAACAGACACAGGAAAACTCCTTCTTCAGGAACCACCAGACCTCTGTTATGGCTGTCATGATAAGGCAAAGTTTACTGATAAATTTATCCATGCACCTATAAGCATGGGGGATGTGCACCATGTGCCATACACCGCACCCCAGACAGATAATGAAAAGCTCCTCCCGTCACCTCAGCCAGACCTTTGCTATAATTGCCATGATAAGGCACTATTTTCAAAGAAGAATATCCATATGCCTGTAATGGGTGGTATGTGTCTTAGCTGTCATAAGCCCCATGCTGGTGCTGAGATATATCTTTTACAGAAAGAGCCTGTTGAGGTATGCCTTGATTGCCATCCTGATATAAGGAAGACACCCCATGCAATAGCAGGCTTTTCACAGGCAGGCCATCCTGTTGGTCTAAAGAGAAAAGGTAGACCCCAGCTTCAAGATCCTGCAAGACCAAGGCAAGCCTTTTTATTGTGGAAGCTGTCACAATCCCCATAGTTCAGACTGGATGAGGCTCTTCAGATACGAGGCAAACTCTGCAATGGGTATGTGCATTTACTGTCATAAGTATTAAAAGAGTAGGGGTAAGGGAGGTAGGGAATAGGTTGTAGGGGAAAATTATGAAAGATTATAAATTACATAAAGGCCTATGAAAATGGTTTAGGGGTTAAGATGTAGAAAATCCTCCTTTCTTTTTCCCTACTCCCTCTTATTCTCCTTTTCTCCTGCTCTACCATGAGTATTGAAGACAAATGGAATCCTTTCTCCCTTCAATGGCCAGAGGCTGATCCAAGAATAAGGTATCACTCTTCCTTAAGAGGTGAGTTTGATGTGGTAGAGATAAAGGAGGTTGTAAAAAAGATTATGGGAGAGGAAAGGGCTCCTGTAATACTTTTAAAGCCCTATGGAGTTACTACAGATGATAAGGGGAGGGTATATGTTTCTGATATTAGGATGTAACTATCTTCATCCCTTCTGAGGAGCTAAGAAGGGAGAGATACTACGCTATGAGAGGATTTCATGTAATCCATGGTCTTGAGTTTTATTTAGAAGAGCAGGGGAGGGACCATCCACAGGGTATAAACCTCAGAAAAATGGCAAGGCATAATCCCGATATTAGAGAGGTCCCCCTCTCCAGAATAAAGCTGAAAAGGGGCAGGATAGACTGTACAACCTGCCATTCAGTCCATGCAGAAACCCCTTATAAGGCATTCCTTGTTATGGATGATTCAAATTCAGACCTCTGCCTTGGATGCCATATAAAATGAATCCTGACTTTGACACTTCATGCCCAAAAACCCGCATGAAATCTGAAATCTTGAAAGATCGTTTTCACTACGAAGTCCCTCTTGAACGGAATTTAACAAAGATATTGCAGTGAAATATTACTTCTCTTTATACTACAAACCCCTCTGGTGTTGTAATATTAGGTGGTATCCTTATTCTCAATGTCCTCAATATATCATTTGCCAGTCCTTCAACTTTACTTCTTAAATAAAATCTCTACCCCTCTATTTCTATCTCTGAAAACTGTAGACTATTCAGGGCATCTCTTATCTTTTGTGGTAAGTATTCTATGTTATTCTGCTCCAGTTCTAACTCTAATGTCCTCTCAACTAAAAAGGCAATAAAGCACAATACAAGATGCCCTTTTATCCTCTTTTCTGTCCAGTGAAATATAGGTCTTGCCTCCAAAAAACTACCTGCACCTCCGAGGTGCAGGTAGTTCACTACACGGTTCTTGCATAAATAAGGCAATAAAATGTAAGATAATTAAAAAGATAGAAGAAGGTGGTCTTATGCCAGAGGTTGAGGAAAAGGTTTACAGGCTCGAGGCAGTCCTTGAGGAATTTATAAAGAACGTGGGAATAGAATTTAATAAACTCTACAATACCCAGATGCGCACAGAGATGGAGCTCCAGGAGTTCAGAAGAAGAATAGAAGAGGGCAGGCAGGTCTTTGAGGAGAGACTGGAGAAAGAGAGGCGGGCTTTTGAGGAGAGATTAGAGAGGGACAGGCAGAGGTCTCGAGAGGAGATGAAGGCTTTTGAGGAGAGACTGGAGAAAGAGAGGCGGGCTTTTGAGGAGAGATTAGAGAGGGACAGGCAGAGGTCTCGAGAGGAGATGAAGGCTTTTGAGGAGAGACTGGAGAAAGAGAGGCGGGCTTTTGAGGAGAGATTAGAGAGGGACAGGCAGAGGTCTCAGGAAGAGATGAAGGCCTTTGACGAAAGGTTAGAAAAAGAAAAAAAGGCTTTTGAAGAGAGGTTAGAAAAAGAGAGAAGGGACTTTGAGGAGAGATTGGAAAGAGACAGGAAGGCCTTTGAAGAAAGATTAGAAAAAGATAGGCAGAGGTCTCAGGAAGATATGAAGGCCTTTGAAGAGAGGCTGGAAAGAGACAGGAAGGCCTTTGAGGAGAAATTACAAAAGGACACTGAGAAATGGGAGAAGGAGTTCAAGGCCTGGAGAGCTGAGATGAATAGAAAATGGGGAGAAGTCACAAACAAGCTTGGCACCTTTGCAGAAGACATGGTAGCACCAAACATAAAAGGCATTGCAAAGCAGTATTTTGGCTGTGAGGATTTTGATTTTTTTGCCGTAAGGATAAAAAAGAGGCATTCAATAGACAGAGCAAAAAGAAGGGAGTTTGACTGCATAGCAGTATGTGATGAGATAGTGATTCTGAATGAAACAAAGTCAACTCCAAGGATTGAGTATATAAATGACTTTATTGCGGTTCTTAAAGAGTTTTACGATTATTTTCCTGAATACAAAGGTAAAAAGCTCATACCAATATTTGCCTCCATGTATCTTAGTGATGATTTAGTGAGATATCTTACCAAGAACGGCATTTATGCCATGGCGATGAAGGAAGATACTATGGACCTGCTTAATTACGAGGAAGTAAGGATTACTCAGGGATAAGTTTTATTACTTCCTACTTCTTTATTCTCGCTACACAATCCCCTCTCCTATAGGCATATTTTTTGCTTTTAATCTAACTAAAAGGGTTTCTCCTTTTTATTTTTGCCTTTTAAAGAGAGGGTTCAAATGAGCTTATTTTAAAGGGTTATAAGAAAAAAGACCCCTCTGGTGGGGGTATTTTTATATCATCGATAACTGTGTGAAAATCCACTATTAAGTGTGCTATTTCACACAGAAAGGAGGTGTTCTATGGGAACATTAGTATATTATGTGAGGACAGGGGGGAATACCCTTAAGGGTATCAAATTGACCCTTTGCTGTGATGAGGACAAAGAACACCTTCTTAGTGGAGGTGTTTCAGCCCTGAGAAGACAGAGGCTCAGAAGACTGATTAATGAAGCCATGAGGCAGGGTGTAAAGCTCTCCTACAGAGACCTGAGCCTTCTTCTTCTTACTTCAAAGGCAACAATCAAGAGGGATTTAAAGGCTGATGGAATTCGGAAGGATTGAATATCCCTTAAGGAATGGTTCAAAGGTAAGAAAGGTTTTTTTGACCCTCATAGGTCAGTCTGACGATGATGTTCTTAAACGAGAGGGTCTGAGGGGATTAAGACTCAGAAGGCTCGTGAGGCTTACCCATGAGGCAGAGGAGCAGGGCTGTCTGTTAAGCTATGAAGACCTTTCTGCACTCCATGCTCTCTATATACATCGAAGAACTTAAATCCAATGGACTTTTAAAAGAATTTAGTCCTGAGACCATCAAAGAGACAGCCTCATATCCCTTGGGACTCTTAAAAGGATAATCTTCTCTAATAGCTGATTTTGGCAAATATGTCTTCCAGAGGCCTGGCTATATAGAGGTGGATTTTGTTGAGCACAATGGAGGTTGTTCAGAAGGATATCCTTTAAGATACTTCACTACCATCCTGATAACGATAAAACAATTCTTAAAGTCCTGTTTGAGAAAATAAGAAATCAGGAGCAAGAATTGTAAAACTTTCGAGATCAAGACCTTACAAGAAGAATGACAATACCTATGTAGAACAGAAAGGTGGTGACAAGGTAAGAAAGCTTGTTGGTTATCTATGTTTTAACACCCCTGAGGAAGTAGAACTCCTTAATGAGATTTATAAAAGGGCTGATCTTTATTGCCTGTGCAAAACTCAAGAAAAAGCTCAAGGATAAAAGGGGCAAAACAATCAAAAAGATATATGAGCAACCTAAAACACCTTATCAAAGATTAATGGAAAGTAAAACAATTTTCAGGGACATGTAATTTTGATCTAACGGGCACCTCCTTCTCGAGGGATTTCGGATACAACGAGAATGAGTTGATAAGGAGGCTTGAGGAGAAGGTGGTCATTGATAAGTTTATTGTCTCCATGGCTGATATATTCAGTGTAACCCTTGATGAGGTGAAGAGGGAATATGAATTAAATAAGCCCTTGCTTGAGCTCGAGATGGTTAAGGTCTCGATGATTGAGATTACAGAAAAGGGACTTGCTGAAGATATTTATGATAAGATTAAAAAAGTTCTTTCGAAGAAGTAGTGAAGGGACTCAAAAAAGATGAAAAATACAAAGAAAGAGTGATTGTAGGTCTTCGTCAAACTTCTTTCAACTTCGCAAGACCTATGTCGGCACGGAGGTAAGGGCCTTGACTGACACTATTGTTAAAAGAATTAATATAGTTGGAGACCTCAAATGAGAATAACTGTGTAAAATCCCTCAATATGTTGTGTATTTTTACACACAAAATATAGGGGTGTTTAAAAAATCTACTGAAAAATTGAATACTCATCTTAATCGGGCTTAAAAATAAGATATCCTATTAAAGATTAAAAATAAAGGGAGGTGCGAGGTATGCCAAAGCTTAATTGCTGGGAGTTTGAGAAGTGCGGGCGACAGCCAGGCGGGATAAAGGTTAAGGAGCTTGGTGTCTGCCCTGCAGCAACCGAAAAGAGGGCCCATGGGATTAACGGCGGTATCAATGGTGGAAGGGCCTGCTGGGCAATAGCAGGACATTTTGCAGGGGAAAGACTCAGGGTTCTATTGCAGAGAAGCTCGGCACCTGTCTTAAATGTGATTTCTATAATCTTGTAAGAAATGAAGAGGGAGATGAATTTTTGAGCTCAAGGGAGATACTTAAGAGGATGGGTGAGCTTACTTAAAACTGTGTTCTTCTGAAGGGAAAAGGCCCTTCTCTACCTCTTCTTTATACTGTCTGATTGCCTGAAGGCTTAAGTCTTTAAGATTAGTATATCTCTTCACAAACCTTGGTGTAAATCTCTCAAAGAGGCCAAGGATGTCATGAAGCACAAGAACCTGGCCATCGCAATAAGGACCTGCTCCTATCCCTATGGTGGGGATGGAGAGTTTCTCTGTGATCTCCTTTGCAAGGTCCATTGGTATTGCCTCAAGGACTATGGCAAAGGCTCCTGCATCCTCAAGACTCAAGGCATCTTCTATAAGCCTTTTCCTCTGCTCCTCTGTCCTTCCCTGAACCTTAAAGCCACCTATTCTGAGGATTGCCTGAGGTGTGAGGCCAATGTGGCCAAGGACTGGTATCTCTGCCTTTGTCATTGCCTTTATCTGTGGAATAACTTCAGAGCCTCCTTCTACTTTAACTCCATGGGCTCCTGCCTCTTTTATAAACCTTCCTGCATTCTTTACAGCAT